>Ga0247779_1001618_pt1 | contig 10669 bp, 11 predicted proteins | sample UWRJL221509R5_FD_179925 | JGI IMG/M metagenome (GOLD analysis project Ga0247779, IMG submission 179925) | Plant litter microbial communities from Arlington Agricultural Research Station in Wisconsin, United States - UWRJ-L221-509R-5 | ecosystem: Environmental > Terrestrial > Plant litter >...
CTTGAGAATCTACTAGTTTCCTCTACTTCTCTCTTCGCTCTCAAAGTTCGCTCGATACGACTTCAAGGTCTCTTCGGGATAACTCTTATTTAGGAGTTATTCATACGAAACACCTTTGGTCGTAACACCGTCTCTGCCTTCAACTGTGAATGTACCTCTTGTAGGTGTTAGAGGTATCAGGCCTTCGGGTAAGCCTGGGAAACGAATATGTGTTGGGTTGTTGGGTCTGAACAGGATCATGGCCGGCGGATATTTGAGTGTGACTGTCCCATCTTCGTCTATTTCGTGTACAGCGTTTTCTCGTGGGTCTAGAATTATTTCTTCGATTGTCCCTCGTGTTCCGTTTGCTATCATTGCTTCGACCGCTATGTTCGCCTGTATCATCGCCTTCATTCCCACCGCCAGTTCGACCGAATCTGCCAAGTTTCCTGTGTCTTCTGCTTTTCTTTTCGCGATTGCTAATTTTGCCTCTGGACAAGGATCTTCTTTGGTGTCTCTGTTTGTGTCCTCTGCTGGTGCTATGTATCGAACGTTCCCCGTTTTTTTGCAATGTCACATAACAGCATGTTTGTTCCATTCATCTTTGATGCCGTGTCTGGATGTAACGAGAATTGCTTCATTCCAAGGGTGTCTGGTGAAATCTGGTACCTCGCACTCGTCGTTCGGTAGCACTAGCTTTCTTATCGCGTCGATATCTTCTCCGCTGCACTCCCCTATTCTTAACCTGTTTAGTATCTCCATCCAAATTTTATCCTTGACCCGGATCTGCTCCTTGAGAATTACAACTGTCTCAAATTGCTTGAATATCTCTCTTCCCAGAACCTCTTCGCGTGTATCCTTCGTTGGGCTATCCACGTACAGTGCTAGGTTGGCCTTGCCTACTGGAGGAAATTGATGTAAATCGCCAGTAAGAATTACGTGCATCGATCCGAAAGGTTCTTCGGCACTTCCTACGCCCAGCTCTCCCCTACATTTCACCGCAGCCTCGGACACGCCGTACAACAACTTTTTGTCTGCCATAGATACCTCGTCTATGATTAAAAACTCCTTTCCTTCCATGTTCTTTCTTCGCTTCTGACGTCCGCTTCTCGCACCATTCTCGTCGCCGTCATTGTTCTTCTGTTTCTTTCTTATCTGCAGCCCCGCCCATGAATGGAGTGTTTGACCGCCTATGTCCGTCGCTGCTATGCCTGTTGTCGCACATTTTGCGAGAATGTCTTCCTTTCCGTAGAACTTGAACGTCTCAGTTATAGCTCCTATTAGCATTGACTTGCCCGTGCCGCCCTGTCCTAGTATCAGCATCCGTAGCTGTCTGGCTGATCCTTAATCTCTAAGGGTAAGTTGGTTGTTATTTCTGATTATTGTCTGTTTCTTACCGACTAAGTGTTGTTTTAGGGTTGCTTCTACAATGTCGTGCGCCCTCTTTTGTTCTTTATTAAGCATCACCAGCTTGGGTCTCAATGTCTTTAGATTATTCCTGTCGGTAGCACCGTCTGGTACGTTTCCTGTCACAACCGGTTCAGTCGTTCTTGTCTGCGCAGGATCACTCGTTCTTGTCGTTGTTGTGGGTTCCACGTTCGTATTGCTTGTTGTGCTTATGTCGTTTTCGCTTTCTTTTCTAGGGCAGCCAGCTTCCTCAAGTTGCTTCTCCCATGCTTCAATCTTTTCCAGTTCCTCGTCGGTAGCCAGTCTGGCGATTCCTTTGTCGAATTCCTCCTCTCGGTCGTCATAATCAAAAATTCCATAATTAAAGGCCTCTCCTACTGCCGCTATGCCGAACAGCCTCTCGTTCGTGCCCTGTTTTACTGCTCTCGCAAATTCAATGTCGTCTTCTGTTGGTGGGACCAGCTCAAGATTTGCTTCACTCGGTAGCGATGTGGGTTCGGGTCCGCCTCCCTCCGTATGAACTGTTTGCGACTCCAGAAGGATCTTCCAGTTTTTTTTGTCTTCCTTCGCACTGTCGGAGCATTCGTAATAATACTGTGCATTACTTATAAAATTTGTGATTCTTGGCGGCGCACTCGCTATCATCCTATCGTAGGTTTCCTCAAACGAACATCCCTCGTCTTTAATGTCGTTCATCCGCATCCAAGGTTTCAGTAACATCAGCATGCTTGCATGGTGCATTGCCATGTCCTCCTCTCTGTCGTTGCGATGAAACCACTTCCCTATGAATCTTGGGAGTGTCTCGTGCCCACGACTACGTACGACTCTGCATGCCTTGGGTTTATTAGCTTCTTTGCGGTACCGTACTCTCTGATTCTTGGGTCTCCCACGCTTGGCAGTATCATTGTTAAGCTGTTCTCCATTCGTTTCACCGGTGTCCTTCTCTTCCTCACTTGCTTCGTATGTGTTCAGCATGAAGTCAAGAAAATTCATGTGGAACAGTTCTTGTCCTCGGTACTGATAATCCTTTAGTTGGTCTTTGAGTACCACTGTTCCGTTGATGACCGAGATGGTCTGAAGAGGGTCAGCGCGGGTCTCGCTCGATCTGAAAGTTCATGTAAGTTTTTTTTTTCTTTCCTTTACTGTCTGTGTGAACTTACCTTTGTGCGCTCAGCTCGGGAAATGTTTTCCTTAATGCGTCTATCACAGGATCCCAGAAAATTGATACATAGGTATGTGATTCGAATGTATCTCCCCATCCCATGATATAACTCATCACTTCTGGTGCGCTGAATTCGCGATGTCGAGTCAAAGAGTTGGCACATCTCTGTATAAGCCTCTTGTTGGCTTTCTGGGCATCGCGTGTTCTTCTTCGCTCGTATTTCTTATGATTTGCGTATCCTGTTGCTACCAGAGCAGACGTATTCGACGAAACCTGCTGCTTCTTTGTTGCATATCCTGCGATGTAGTAGGTGATTTTTGAGGTAAGTTTCCCATTAGGCATCAGCTTTACGTCGTGATTCGCTCGCATTGATCTCATCACTGTAGGGTTCCAGCTATTCAAGTACCCGCTTGTTCGTTTCGGACCCCATTCACCGTTTTCATCTATCCAGTCCTCCTCTGTTACTGGAAATGGTGCTCGTCTCTTGCATAGGAGATGTCCTTTCACCATTCTGAGACAGGTGCTTGCTGAGCATTCATGTACTTGCAGTGAGCGAACAAGCTTCTTTTCTGTTGCATAACGCTCTTCGTCTGGTACTGTGTATGGATCATCGGGCCTTGAATACAAAACAGATCTGGCTTTTGGTAACTCTGCTATTTGATCTTTATCCAAGCTGTCGATGTCCGCCTTGATGATAGAGCCTATGTACTCGGAAACCTTCTCCCTGAACTCGGATGTTTTTAATGCTGCTTGCATCTCCTCCGACGTGGGCGCATCGTGGATCCAAACTAGCATGTGGAGGTGTAACGTTCCTCGTCCTTGAGATTCTACAGTTCCTACGTAGCTCTGGATTCGTCCGAATATGCCATCTTTCCTCTCGGGTCCTGTGCCGCCACTGGTTCTTTTCTTCAGTCCAAACAGTGTTTCGAGGATCTTTTTGATCATGAAATGGAAAAACTCGGCAGAGGCATAAGGGTCGCTTGCTACGTTCGCAGCTCTTTCAGCACTTGTCGGTCCTACAGTGTCGCAAAACTTATCTAAGTCGATTTCGACTCCTGCTAGTACCTGGGCTATTGGATCTTGAGAGTCTGACGGATTGAGAGTTATCCATAGACTAGGAGGATTGAATATCAGACTTGTCCCCCAAATTTTCGACCGAACATGTTGTCTTGACTTGTCTGTTCCTTTCACCCTTGTACAAACCGCGCTCAATTGCTTCCTGAGAGCTCGTACTGCCGGATTGCTGAAAGGTACTCCCTTTGTCTCTTCTTCACTCGCTTTTATTAGGTCGCTCGGTTTCAGTTGAGAAATAATGTTCATTTGTCTGTTGAAGTCTGACTTGCGCATTTGCAGTACGGCCGAACGACACACTTCTCGCTTCTGACATACGCCGAATACGACGAATGGGAACTGGTAATCTGTTCTAAACCGTTTGTCGGCATACATCATTGTCCATCAAGCGTGTGCTTCGTAGGGAACATCTACCTCCCGTTTAACTTCAAATCCACCCATTCCATATGGAAAGAGTGTCGGAAAGCTACCAAGAAGATGGTTCGCGTTGCTTGGTCCTCCATCGGTTCGTTGGCCTGTTATCGGGTCTTTTCTGGCGTATTCATTTATGAATGCGCTTCCTCGTCTAATCGTGAAGTCGTCAAACGCCTTGGTTATAGTTTCGTTCCCGCTATTGCTCAGAGCATGCGCCATTATCTCTGTTTGCAAAATCTCGCCTCCTTCAATGTCTACAGTCCCTGTCGCCTGCAGTGTCACTATTCTGGGCTCGGTCCATGGTATGATTTCTGCTTCTATTATGTACGTCACTTTTCCGTTAGAAGTCTGATTTGCGCATATAATGCGCGTTCTTACCTGGCGTGTCTTGCGGTTCTTCGTCTGATTCCCCTTCTTCCTGTCCAGCTATTAATCCTGCCTCTCTCATCATATCGTCCATGTGGTCTTCATATAAAATAAAATTTTGTGTAAGTTTTCCCGTTTTCATATATTCAATATCATTGCTAACTTACCCACAAAATTGCCTTCGTCTTCCTCGTCAGGTACGTACGATTCTCTTTCTCTGTCCACCGCGGCGACATCGTTTGATACCTTTGCAGTGGCTGACAATTCTTCAGGTATTCCGTCTTCGGGAAGTTCCATCAAACGATCTTCAGATATATTGATATCGGCGTATAGAGGATTGTTGGCCTTGAGCCAGATTAAGGCCTCTCGTACTTTCCAACGTCGGACTCTAAACATTGATGGCATTGTACCCTCTTCGCCACCCGTCGGTCTTATGAAAGTTACCCCGATCGTTGCCGATAGCACGATCGCGCGATGGGGCATGTCTTGACCGTCAATCATACCCGCGAGTTGGGCGGGATCCATTTTGTACGTTGATACGTTCCCTTTGAGTGCCCTATGCATCTGGTTCTTATCCCATGCTGTAGCCCCGCGTTTTTTTGGAAACAGTTTTATGATATATGCTGAAGGGAAATGTTTTGCTATCATCACCCGCTCAGGAAGGGTCATATTCTTGAGTTGCGAAGGTACGTTGCCCACCCACATCCCGTTTGCGAGGCTGAACCTGGGAATTTTATCCTTAGACAAGGATGTGTTGCATTCGTTACAGATATTTGCCTTCCCATTTGATTCTATACCCCCTGGATATAGCAGAGAACCGTCGTACATATTGTGCTTTGGGTGTGTAACTGCTGGTTTCAAGCGCTCGCGGTTCGGTATGTCCTCTATGTTAAACTGTACTGTTTTTGAGGCGTTGAATTGTCTTGCACAGGACGCACAAGGGACGGTCTTTAGAGCGTCATTTCCTGTTGCATCGATAAACTCCTTTACGACCCTCTTGAGTGTCTCCTCGGATGGAACAAGCATGAACGATGATTTAAGTGGACCAATTCCTGTTATTCCTCTAGCGTATCTGCTGTTTGGTGGATTGTACGTCTTTTGTTTCTTCTGGTTGTTTGATCCTTTACCGACAGACGCTGAACCGGCTTTGCTTTGTACAGTTTCGCTTTCTGGGGGAGATTTTCGCTTCTTGGAATATTTGGTGTTACCCGCTGCTATTTCTTTACGAATTTCGGAGTTGACAAGTTCCTGTATTTCTAGGTTTTGTTGTGACAGCGCTTCAAGTGTTTTGGTCCTGGAAGATAGTTCGTCAATTGTCATCCGAAACAACCTCCTGCATATTATTTTGAGTGTAGCTGCTGTTACGTGCTCTGTCATATCTGGTCCATCCTTCTCTGGTGCGATAACTTTTCGTGCTGAATTCTCTGACATGGCAGGCGCCGGGTGCATGTATATGGCGAGTTTTTAATATTCACGTTGTTCCTCCATGCTCAGACCGTTGGTATTGCGCTTTTACAGGAAGGTTAAAGAGCCGTATGTGCCTGTACGCGGCAATGTAATTGTTGTTTTTTTTTTTTCAATTTGTTTTCATTAAAGTTATTTATTCTTTTCTTTTTGCTCTCGGGCGCGGTATAAATTGCCATTGTACATATCTAGGTCCCATTGACTTGCTAATTGCCTTCCACCTTACCTTTATCTGTACCTTTGTTTCCCTCCCCCTCTCTCATGTCATTTGACGACCCAAATATGTATCTGAAACCTTGGGACAAGATAGCTGACACAGATGTCATCAGAACTAACGCGTTAGCTTGGGGTTTGGATTTGGTGAGATACATTGCGTTGTTTTTATCGAAAGGTTACTACTTACCTACTTTGCGCTCAGCCACCTACACAGCAGAAACAATGTGTTTTTTTTGGTGGTGGATGTAGTCGTGGCAAGATTGTTACGGTTCCCGCTTTAGGAGACATTCAGCGCATAGAAAGCCATCACAATCTCGACGTTTTTGTGTGGCTGCCAGGATGCTCCATCGGAAACAGTTTTTTTTCGGACTTGAGCTCAAATAGGCGGACTATTTTGTTCAATCGGATTGAGGATAGTACATCTTCCTCAGATGTGAATTACACATTCCTTTTTTATGATCAGGTTACCTTTTTCTGCTTTTTTTTTGTCGAGATTTTTTCACGCTAACAATATGCATAGGAGTACTTCCGTCCGGACGACGGTGACAAATCCAATACGAACTGTCTGGTTATGAATATGTTGATGGTTCCCGATGATCGCATGCCTTGGGTGGGAGACGTACTTGTGGTGAAATCTAACCGAGATAACACAGAAGTATTGAACATGCATCAAGAGGATGTGGCAATTCTTGAACAGTTTCTACCCAGGTGCGTAAACGTCTTGTGGTTTGCTTCGAAATGCCTTGAGTCGATAGCTAATTTGATTTAGATGCATCTTGGCCGGCTACATTGCATGAGGTTGTCCGACACGGGAACTAGAATATCATTTTTTATAATTCTACTATTAACACTGTCCGCCTTTTCGTATCGACTGTAGTTTTGTGTGGTCTGCTTCAACACTGTTTGCTCTATACTCTCATGCCTTCACCATTTGAGACGCCCTCTAAGAGAGAAAAAGTAAGGGCAATTGTCCGTGAGTATTTTGCATGTTGTGAATTAGATTTCAACCTTACGTCTTTTTGTCAGACGCTGTTTCGGACACTTCGCCTCGCAAGCGTGTCGCCCTGGAGCTGGAAGAGCTTGACATTTCCGACATACATTTGACCACATACCATCCCTCCATGTCTCTAGTCCCGAACGAATCCTTCCTGGCTGTCATACATAGCCCTGATCTGCGCAGAGAACTGGTAAAGTTCTTCAACTGGTCAGTTATCTGTGCTATGATGGCTATAAACCAGGAACTTCGGGCTTGGGCATTCGATATAATTCATGCACGTGTCACGAAATTTTTGGGCCTCTTCCTGGGTGTCGAATATCTTCCAGATTTCTTCGAGCTCCTCCAGGATAGTCGTTCTGCTGTTGCCGGTGCCATTGTTCGGTGCATCATGTCGGTTATGGTTGATTATTATTATCATATCAATCCAAACAGCATGGAAATTGTGGTACCTTCGGAATATAGTTGCGGAGTGGGTGGGATTCCTGCAACACGCCGGTGGCACATTTTCTTGTTGAGAAGTGGGTACAGTAAAATGTCTCGTTCGAATTTGATGAACTGATTGCTCGATACATCGACATCCGTTTCGAGGTATGAACATGTACGTACGGCCTATCAATCATTGCACTTTCAGGACACTTACTGTACATTTTTACTAGAGTTTTAGTAAAAGAGTTATTTTTGTAGTCGAAAGCAAAAGTGAATGCGCAATGTTGCCGGTTCTTCAGGCGAATAACACCTCGTCCTTCTATTTCCTCACTGCCACTCGTTTTTATTCCATTTATCCCGAGTTGTTTTTGCGCAACGAAAGCATATACATACGGCGGATCAACCATTTCGTTGACGATCCCTTTGTTCCCTTTAATTTTGGAGTTAGGTGTGTATCGTGCTATTTTCATCATTCAATAGTACTGACTTAGGCAACAATTTGAATACTACATTTATTCTAGGTCAATGCACAATGCCGACTGCTGGCAGGATCGTGCGTGCGGAGAGGCATGCCTTGAGTTGTGGCATACAACTTACGGTGGCAAAGGACTGGGCGTTACCAGGTGGGGGGGTTATGCGTGCAGCTTTGACACAGGCGCCGAAGGTTGCACTGCATCGCCACCCGACGGTTTCGAGCATTATCGTGCAGTGTGGAGGCTCGGTACGCGTTGCTTGAACCCCATGTGTCGTAGAAGGAAGTGGGGTGGACATGTGAGGTCCTTGGTGTAAAATATGCTGATAATTACAAAAACGTTGTTGAAATTGTTATTCTCAAATGTCAATGTTTCAACCTTAATGTTGCCCTAAATTTTGATCCGTTCTTACGCGGCTGTAACCTGTTGGCCCTCCCTTCCTGCCTTCCACCACCTCTCCTGACTGGCGTATTGTTCCTATCTCTGTGACTTAGACCTCATTATAACATTGTCACTTTATCTCGCTATGGATATAGATTGGTATGACCTCGTAGGTCCGTCAGACACGTACTAAATTCGACTTGTATTAATTTCTGTCTTTTATCTTTATCTTACAGCTGAGTACCATGGATGGGTTTGGGGTGAAATGCTCAAGGAAAAGGGTTATTTTGGTTGCCCCGATGTATTGAGTGATGTTGGATGGCTGGGCGCTCCTATGGACGACAAAAAGGACGTGTTGTATACCGCAAACCTGGCAGAAACCTTGTATTGTTCGGTAGTAGGGGACATTCCGCTCAGTTTGAGGGACGGTGAGCTCTCTATCAAGGGCGAATTTGATCCAAACGTGGTTCTCGGGCACTCAAGTTTTGCGAACGCGTGTATGCCTATTAGGCTCGTGTGTCCGCGCAGTGTCGTTTATGCAGAGGATTACAAGATCATGCTCAGCAATTTCAAGATCCTCCTGGACGTCCGCTGTCCTTCAGGATTGCCCAACCCTTTTCTGGATAACGGAGACTTTGTCTTTCGACACAAATTGTTTGACACGATGGTGCGCACAGATTTTATGCTCACCACACTCGTTGCTTTACTAATTTATATTTTTTCTTTACTTGTATTGGGTAGAGCACATGGAAACTAGGTAAGTTCGCTTTTTTTGTTCAATCGCCATATCTAACAATTGTTGGCGCATCAAGCAACCGATTCGAGCTACAAGCAGACTTGCAAGGATTCCTTCCACATATATGACGACTTCAGCGAACTCAAGACACATGTGGACGATTTGAGGGATACCCATTGTGTCAACGATATTCCTTGCGTGGAAAGAGGTGCCATCCCTCCTTCTTTAGAATCTTTGTCGACCTATCTTCCGGGGAGGACTGTCAAAGTGATTTTTACCGTCAGCCACCATGCACAAGCGGGGATTATTACTCGGATACAGAAAATTTTAATTCTTTAATTTCACGAGCAAATAAAAATTTCTTTTATGTTTTCTTTAGACTTCAAATTCTGTGCCTGGCATGGGTGATTTGTGTGCGGCACTTGATGCTGTCTTGTGCTCGGCGCAAATGCAGACCACAAGTCTGACTGTCCTATGTACATGGTTTTGAAATACCATGCAAACTTCCTTTGCGACGAATTATTTTACAAGAACCTTTGCGCGACTTGGTCCGATTTGGTCGTATTCTGCCCTGATGGGTGCGAAGAAAGCGGTACTTTGGGGGGTGGCCCACACCATGGTTGTTGTGATGTGCCATATCATTATTGGCTTGGTGGAGGTTATAAAGCCTTTTGGTCGGTGAGTGGTACATGCATAATTTGTCTTGTGTTGCAGACACATAGAATGAATTACACACGTCTTATCGAGTGGAGACCTGATCAGGATGCTGGTGAGGATACCTCTTCTTCGTATTTTCTACCATGACTGACCGCATTACGTAGATCAGTCCTCTTTGATTGTCGCCAGCAAAAACCAGTACATGTTTGTGCAGATACACATTTACTTATATAATGCTCACAGCAAAAACAGGCCACAACGACAGTCTGCATACAGCGGACAAAGCACTATGATGCTTGAATCAGCTAGGAGGGATCGATCTGTCCAGATGGAAGGCCGATGCGTGACAGGAATAGTGAGTTTTGCCGAAAATAAAGGACCTTAATATATGGCTGATTTACACCTCATATCTTTTGCCAATTCACTTTTATTTTTGCAGCCTTTATCTCTTCAAATTTGCGTTCCCGTGAAGTGTCGTGTGGAGTTGCAATATCGCGAAATGGAAATCAACACTTGGTTTTTCTCGGCGCATGGTGCGCCCTCTACGTGGTTTCAGTTGGAGGCATACATCTGGGCAGAGGGCAGAGCTGTGATTGCAACCCACATAGCCCTGGTGCTTTACGTCGCATCTTACACCACAAAGACTGAGATTAGTAGCATATAAAGACCAGTACTTTTTTTTTTTGTTCAGAACCCCAAATCCATATACTCATCTTTCTACTTCCTCACCCTTTCATTGCTCGCACGTCTGATTTAATTGTGGTATGGCGCATAACAGGTTTGTTTTGCCCCTTGTGTCAGGGTTTCCCTTATTTTTCTACATTTATTTCGCATTTTTCCCTTTTATATTTGTGTAGATATCTTATCTGTCTTCTTTTCTTGATTATCCTTTGATTATCTTTTGATTAGATAGGCTTTAT
>Ga0247779_1001619_pt1 | contig 10669 bp, 8 predicted proteins | sample UWRJL221509R5_FD_179925 | JGI IMG/M metagenome (GOLD analysis project Ga0247779, IMG submission 179925) | Plant litter microbial communities from Arlington Agricultural Research Station in Wisconsin, United States - UWRJ-L221-509R-5 | ecosystem: Environmental > Terrestrial > Plant litter >...
AACAAGGCACCGCCATGCCTTCGATCTCGAAGCGAGCCCTGGAAAAGAAGGATGAATTTGGCCTTGATGACTTGGAGCTCGCTTATGGCGTGGCTTCGCCGTTTGGGGCAGGCGTCGGTACAGTCCGTATCTTTAACTTCAGTCGATTTAATACATGCTAACAACTTTATTTGCTAGACATTAGCATCCTTAGACTTCTTTTTGGGTAGGCCGATCCCCCTATCTCCATAATTTATTGCCTCTTATAAATATTCCATAATTACTTACGTGCATAGTGGCCATGCTCAATTATCCTGTTATCATGAAGAAAGTTCAATTAGAAATTGACACTGCTGTCGGCCGCAACCAAATCCCCACATTTGATGACATGGAGTCCTTGCCGTACCTACAGGCAGTCATTCTGGAGACTTTGAGGTATGTTGCGTGATCAACCTGTACTAAGCGGTTTCTCTTACTGTATCTCATATAGATGGAGACCCGTCTTTCCTCTTGGAGTTCCCCATGCCTCCACAGCCGATAATGAATACGAAGATGGAAGATATGTACCAGCCGGAACGACTTTAATCGCGAACATTGAGTATGGATTGCTGATATTCGTTACACCTCTAGCTAATTAAATTTGACTTCGCAGTGCGATGAGCAACGACGAGCAGGTCAGTGCATCATATAAATATGGAAACTACGGCAGCGAAATAAAAAATGATGATTTCTCACAGATGTTCCCTTCGCCGAAGGAGTTCAATCCTGAGCGTTATCTTAACGTTAATAAATCAGATACCAATACACCAAGTACCACCTTCTTCTTTGGTTTCGGACGTCGCATTTGTCCTGGGAGGCATGTAGCTCTTAACTCTCTTTTTATCTTGGTATCAAGGTATGTCATGATGCATCATAAAGCGCAGGTTGTGTGTATTGAACAATGCAACGTTCATAATTTAACCAGAATATTATGGGCATTTGACATAGTTGGGCCTAAAGACGGAAAAGGAGGGCCGGAAATCCCGCACGTGGATGATATAGAGGGAACTTTCGCGCTTTCTCCCAGACCATTTACGTTTCTGCTTGAACCTAGAAAAGGTGTTCCCATTCTGATTGAAGAAGCGTTTGCCAAAGCAAAATTTGAGGCTTCTAGATGGATGTAGTATATTCTGTTCATATTTACCATACAAGATATGAAAGAAATACAACGTCATGTTTAACCATGCGGGTCGTGTATCATATGTTGGTCTGTGATATAAGTCCTTTTATCACGTACACGAGGTCCGACGCTGACTAGAGGACGAACGCCAATCTAGTGCCTTCCAAAAGGTTACGCCGTCCATGTTGTGCCTGTTTTACAACGGGATGATTTCTAGTTGTATTTTAACTGCGTCTTGAGGCTTTCATGCTTCACTGGGAGCCCATTGAATAGAACAGATAGGAAAACATCTTACTTCACGGACGGATAGGATGATAGTATGAACGCAAATTTTTTTACTTTTTTCATTAATAATCCCCTCTCGCAAGTTCAAAGTTCAAACTAGAATCAGTTCCCAGGAGGGCAGACCGACCACCAGGCCCGTGGGATTCTCGGAGGCAACCGGTTACCGGCCCTAACTTCAAGGCTGCTGGTTGTCGCGCATCGTGACTTCTGCCTTTACCTTCAATCCTCCAGCAATTTGAGAAATGGGACAAGCATTCTCGTTCAATCGATTTCACCTGGGTAGAACTAAGACGGTCCCAGCGACGACTCCCGAGTCCCCAAATGCATCAGACCAGGTTTCCGGTGCAAGTACGTTGTCCTTTGTCAACGATACGGCACGTTCGCATTTTTTATTTTCTTCTTCTTTTTCTTATCGTTTGTGATAGAGACATAAGGACCCCTTCTCTACTCTACCATTTGAGAAAAAATATCTTAACTTTGCAGGCTCTTCGGACCCTTACCCTGTATTTGTTAAGCGGAGTCTCACCCCTGACGAATACATCCATTACAACAGCAGAATCACATTGATTCCTTACATGACACCTGAGAGGATCAAGAACGAGGTCGCCAGCATAAAATTTATTAAGGAACACACCACCATTCCGGTTCCTAATGTCCGCTGCGCCTTTGAAGACCACGGGCGTCACTTCATCATCACTGACCTGGTACCTTACACATGAAAAGAAGTATTTCGAATTCACTCATGCGCCAGAACCTTATCCGGTGTTTGTGAAGAGAAGCCTCACTCAAGACGAATATTTCATAAAACCGATCTCCAAAAAACCTCTTGTTCCTTACATGGCATTTGAGAGGCTGGAAAATGAAGCTGCCAGTATACACTTTATCAAGAAGCATACAACCATTCCAGTTCCGAATATTCGATGCGCCTTTGAGGACCATGGACGCCATTACATCATCACTGATATTGCCCCTGGTGTCACTATGGCAGAACTCACCGATAAACAAAAAGCAACCGTCATTAAGGAGCTTCAAGGATATATCAATCAAATGCATTCTCTTAGGTTCAAGGCTCTCGGAGGAGTCCTGGGTGACGTCTGCATACCGTTTCGTTTGATTCAACATGTGAATCCCGATGTATTTCACAATCTCCCGGAAGCAGAAACCCCCGAATACGTTTTCTGTCACAATGATTTATCCCAGCACAACATTATCGTCAACGAGGAGACATTGAAAATCAATGCCATCATTGATTGGGAGTATGCGGGATTTTTTCCGACAGAATTCGACAGTTCTTTAACGCCTTGCAAGCCCAGATTTAATTTTTTTCTGAGTAATCAGGTTTTTATTTCGTGATCTTGAATACCAACAAGAGTATACTATAGTATTCGTGACGGGAAACTTGACGGCGTTGCTTATAAAAAATATATGCCACATACATAGTTCGACTTCATAATAATGTTTATCGTTACACTACGAATGCTCAGATCTCAGATAACGTACTAAGGCGGTAGAGTCTCTCAGCGGGACCACCTGTGGCCTCCAATACCTTGAAATAGAAATGCCTGAATTTTACGGCCCTTCTAACTGGTTTTATCGATCGTGGTGTGCCTTTTCAGTGCTTTCGATTTCTTAAATTGAGATCCTGAATGAAGCTTGCAAGCTTTTGAAGAAAATATGATTGCATTTTACTAGTTGATCTCACACAAATCACGATGGCAGCCGGCCCTAATGCTGACGGGTGTCGGAGTTCGAACGAAGCACTAGAGTTGGTAAGATATCTTCGCCTGTACGGTGTTCCTTATAGTCACATTAGGACCTTCGTCCAATTTGAAACTGCAACAAATCTAAATGGGACAAGCTCTGTCTTTCACAGGATCACTCTTTAGAAGAGACAAGAAGACTCCATCTACTCCAGAAACATTAGTCCAGGATTCCGGTGCTGATACGGTGCCGGTTTTCCAGGATACGGTACGTCTGCCATTATTTTATTGAGCTCTTCTTCTCCTGACAATTATGAATAGAGGCACAAGGACTCCCTCTCTCTTCTAACACATGAAAAGAAATATTTTGAGTTCGATACTTCTCCTCAGCCTTACCCAGTTTTTATCAAGAGGAACCTCACACCCGATGAATACATCCGCCTAAGCAGTGGAACGCCACTTGTTCCTTACATGATACTCGAGAGAGTGAAGAATGAAGTTGCTAGTATAAATTTTATCAAGGAGCACACCAGCATTCCTGTTCCGAACGTTCGATGCGCTTTCGAAGACAACGGCCGGTATTATATAGTGACCGACATCGTGCCTGGTGTCACTATGGCAGAACTCGCAGAAGAACAAAAGGCGACTGTGATGGAAGAGCTGGAAGGATACATTGAACAAATGCATTCCCTGAAATCCAAAGTTCTCGGAGGCGTCCTTGGTGATGTTTGCATCCCGTTTCGTTTAATTGACCATGTGGATCTATTCATATTCCATAATCTCCCTGAAGCGGAAACGGCAGAATATGTTTTCTGTCATAACGACCTTTCGCAGCATAACATTCTCGTCGACAAAGAAACGTTGAAAATTAATGCCATCATCGACTGGGAGTACGCGGGATTTTTCCCACTAGAATTTGACAGTCCATTCTATCTTCGTTCAGGGCCTTCTGTTGCGATAGGTGATGAAGTTGATGACACAGCGAAACTTTTGGGGTTTTTGCGTGAGTTGGAGGCACAGAACTAATCTTATTCCTAAAAGCAGTCTGCTGATATTTTAAGGATAGATTGTAGATAAACATGTCCCCTGAATTTAGGTTTGGTCGTCATATGTTATGAGAACCCGGAATTTTAAGTCTTGACGAAGCTTGAAGCGTCGCGTACGCATGATAAAAGTATGGTAAGAACCAATATCATCCCAGTTCCGACTACTTCGAAACATTTTAATTTTCTGTGATTGTACGACGCGATATTCTTGCCAGCCATTGTCTGTCCCATGAGTCTCGTTAATATGCTGTTGCACTTAGAATAAAGCAAGGCAAAAGAATGTCCATTTCACGATAGCCATATAGAAATGTGGTGACTAAGACGGTTGAACGTCGAACAAGAAATAGAAAAAATATTCAGACGAAGAAAAAAAACTCGAAGAAAAGTACTATTTCGGACAGAGACTGGAGAGTGGCTACGCGGGCTTGAATGAGAATGAGCTTGGAAATTGATACGCACACAAAGATAAAGATACACATACGTTTGGGGCTCTGTCGTTCTGACACTGTCTTGAAGCTCACTTCTTTTCTTCGGGATGTCAATCGGCTGGGTCTTTCCTTTCGCTGCGGCCTTTCGTTTGGCCTCATCAGCTAATTTTTGCCTCTCGTCTGCTATGCCCTTGTCACGGGCTATGCATAAAATGCACCTAGGGTCTGTCGATTACCGAGGCATACCGCACAAACACGGACCGACTTGCGATGGCATCTACACAACGCCTCTGAGTGCGCCATATTGATAAAATGAAATTATTGTACCTCCTTGGCTAGAGTAGTTGACTCTAATGATGATACTACGTATAAGAGCAGTATCAGAAACATTTTAGAAACCAATAGATAACGTAGAAGTTACCGTCAGACAGAGAATACGAAGTCTTCGAAGGAAGAGCTCTTGGGGAAACGAGATGTGAATTAATTGCTGTATTTATACGAGGAGCATAAGATCTCATATGGAAACAGCATGTTGTCTGAAGCTGTTGGTGGACGACTTCTATCTGCCCCTACCTGGCAGCTAAAGCCGACTGTGTGCTTTCATCAATTGATAAACTCGGTATCTTTCAAAAATGATGCTTGGAATGAGCGAGATTTACGCTAAGTCAAGTTCTATTTAGGAAAATGTATAACACTTTGTCTGAGCACCTCTGGTCCCCTCTCTCTCAGGGCCGTCACGACTCGTGAGTACTCAACACACTCGTTGAGTGATTAGAAGGAAGTTCCGGAGTACACATTCTTATCAGTTACGGTGCATCATATAGCTGGGTAATTTCCTGTGCAATATGTCGAGTCATATATATTGATTAGGAAATCTCTTCTCAATGCTGCAAGTCGGAAACTAGACTAGAATTTGCTGGCCGTAGCTTTGTTTACACGCTGAACACTCCAAAAAATGGAGATAACAAGAAACCAACTTTGTATCGTACGTGCAGTATGTTGTATCTGCCTCCATTCTGGTCACTCGAATTCTGTTATGATTAGAGAACTAAGGTTTTCAATTTATCAACCAACGTCAGCTCTTAACGTAGAGCGTCGGGTGGTAATTCATTTTCGGTTCGGGAATGGGAGGGCTTTTTTTGAACATTACTCTAAGGCGTCATTGCTTGGTGCGTGTGTAAGAGAAAAATATGTTTTGAAACCCAGAAGGTTGGTACATGTACTATCAGTTTGCACACTTTCTTATTTGGAAAAGCTATCCTTTTATCTGATGAGACTCATCAGAGCTGACTCGGGGGAATACTCAACTATTAAGCATATTTAAAAATAGAAAAGCGCAAAGATAATGAGGCGCTAGCTTTTCAGAGCTACCTAATTGTCACCTGCTGCTGATACCAATCTAAATATACTAATATACTAATCGACTCTTTATAGTTGATAGATTTGAAAATTTTACAATTTCTATTCAGAGTGGCCAGAGTATAGCTCCATAATCTTCTTATCGCAGATTTTCCCACTTTGTTTTGATAATGCATCACCAGGCGTCGCATGAATGAGGTTCTTGTTTCTCCAGCGCTTAGATATTAGCCCCAGCCTCTATTCGCGAGGAAGGGACACGATATTACGCTTACAAATTTGACGCCTATGCTGCTCTATAGGCTGTACGCACTGCTGTTTGCAGTCCAGGAGTGATGCATTGATATATCGAGACGCGCATTCCATAAATGATCTAATCTAATCTAGTATGCGGACCACAAAAAAAACTGATACACGTGACCGTGATCATACCACTACGCTTGTCCACGTCAGGGTCTTCGCTATTTACAAGGAATCCTGGTTATCTAGACTCTATAGCATCGAAGACATGCTTCACCGCACTTCTACTGTCACCAGCCTATTTAATGAGTCATCAAAATTTGGGTCTGTAATACTGGGAACTTCAAACATCCTAACGTGGCACGACCCGCTTTGAACCGCACGCAACTTCCAATCCTTCTCGGGGAGTGCAAAAGGCATCATCCCATGGTTCTCCTTGGGATTCATCCATTCCAGATTTTCACGTGCATGTCAAGAGAGCAACACATTTCTTTTATTTTCCAACCTCCTAGGCTTAGATCCTACGCCCAGAGAAGCCTTATTTGCGAAACTTGACGAGCCTTCAGAGATTAGAGGGACAATTGGTGACCAATGCAATCCGGCCACATCACTCTGGTAGGACAGTCACATAGCTACTGTGGCGCGTTGACGAGAAAAATGGAGGAGGGACGTATGGTAGGAGATGGTCCGAGTCAGTCACGCCACATCAGGTGTTGAATGTTTGAATATGAAGGCGGTGCGAATACGGTAGTATCTTTTTATCCAAGTTGCTACTTTCGATGATGTGGATGTGCCGCGTTATAGGGAGGTTTGCAAATTTCAATCTACGTATTTACTTCTTGGAGGATGCTGAGCAATGTAGTTGTGGAATACATCTTGTTGTCATCGTCGTCGTAGCCAACATTTTTTCAGCCAGTGTTAAAGACAGTCTAAAGCAGGATAGCGCGTCTGTGAATACGTGTTGACAAAAATAAAAATAAAGGAGCCTTCAGTATCCTGGTGCACACTCTCGAGAGTGGACACGAAGAGCCAGAAACCCGGGAGATACAAACTCAATGTACGCTTGAAAGTCACGTGCAAGTTGGGTATTCGTTGTTCGTTGCAACCTCGAGCATCTCGCTATGTTTGCTGGAGGTACTGTGACATATAGGTATATTAATCTTGCAGAAAGTGAGCTCGCCGAGAGTCCCAAACACTGGCATTCTTCATCCTCGTACACATCTGCTGTTCAAACCCGACCCCACCCTTCAGCCCAAATGATTAGGCGAACGATAGTACTCGCAAGATATAGGGCTGCCCTAGATTTTTTTATGAACAGGCCAACATACATATGTGTAACCAGGCTTAGGACGGGCAGGTAAGGTGGCAGGTGCGAGTGGTGAGTACTTGATGAGTGGAAATTGAAGCCTTTGACGTTTGCAGCTTAATCCAGGGCGAGACTTCATCTTGTTGAAGGTTTGAGCCCATCAACGTTTGAATTGACCACTGAACGAAGGGACTCGATGACCATTCTTCATGGGTAGTCATGAAGGGGCACACGCAGCATCGCAGCTAGCCACGTCGTATTCAGCTTCCTCCGTAAAAGGCATTTCCTACGCCAATGGTTGATTCCAAATAGCTCATGAGCTCGCAATCCAGCGTCCTGAGGGATTCTTTAACCATACCAGGGATCGTAAAGGAGTAGTCTCGATTTTTTCTTCCGTCTGTATGATGTAACCGTGTCATCAAAAGGGATGAATTGTTCTTGAATCCATTACCACTTTATTCTGTAATTCTTCACCCATGGCCTATTGTAGAGGAAAGAGAGTAGAGCATCTTACTCTGCCTTGAAACGTGATCCATTATGAGAAGCCGTTATTGGGACAAAATGGTGTATTGCTTTGTCGTACTATAAGATCCCAAAACAGTAATTGACGAAATTCCGGAAAGGGATGGGACCTGGGTGACAATCTCAGGTACATTGAAATTGTATACTCCGGTGTGTAGGTGCTGTACATCACGTCTGAGGAGGAAAGGAGCGAGATGCATGGGTATAAGCCCTGGCTGGCATCAGGTTGACGTTCAACCGGTCACGTGCAACCTCGATATTTGTCGTTCATCGCGACCGTTCGACAAGCTTTAGTCTCGCTGCAGTTTCCAGACCAGTTTTCGGGGAATATTAACGCTGAGAAGGAAGAGTAATGGTTCTAGTGGTGTAGTGCGCTTGAAATTTGCATGTCGGAGAGATTAGCAAAGCTTGTATGAGGGAGGTGTTTGCGATGCATCCGAGCCTCCTCTGTTCTGTGTGGAAGGTGACTTGAGCATTGTTCTCCTTCATGGCCATTGCCTGAGAGTCTACTGTTTTGTCCCCTCTGCCACCGTTGCTTTGGGAAATTGGTCCCTCTTCATGCCAATGTAGGGACTGAATACCACACCTCGGTGTAGATAATCGGAAATCTTCGAACATCATAAGTAAACGCGTTGTAACGAAGCCCAAAATATTTTCTTCTAAAGAGGGGTACTAGATAAATTTCAAGAGAGCTGTATAAGTAGATGCAAATGTGGGGTAAATGAGCAGACTCATTTAAACTATGACTTCAATGTTGTACTCACCACTGAAGCTGATCCACGTTTTGATTGAATCGCACACATGTGTCGAGAGAGTGCCTAGACACGGCTCTGCTTGGTTGAAAGATACTCCGCGAAGTATATATGATCTGAAGCTTGAGTTCTGGAACTCTGTCCATTGAAAATAGAAACTGCTTTTGTGTGGCTTAGCCGTAGGTCGTGCGCAAGTACATCGGACAGAGAAAGTTTCAGCGCACTGCCAGTAATTTGTATAGTTGCTGTAGAGGACTCCAATGGCTGTAAAAGAACTATGGTGTGCTGTAAAAAGCATCCGGAACCACGCTCGTTACCCATTAACGATGCTTTGTTTCTCCCGTGAGCCGTGAAAGTGTTGCAAGGAAGATGACCAATGATATGACTTTATGATCCACACAGGATGAGCGTTGAAACAATGAAGACGGGCGTTTGAATAGAAAGGGTGGTACAACATCCAAAAACATAAGTATGGGCTGTTAGAGGGTGCACACCATTAATAATATTTAAACTATCCGTTACGAAGAGAAGAAAAGAAGGATCTAACCTCTTCCCTAGTCACGACCCGCGCTCTACCCGCGCTGGGTCTTAGCATATCCTTCGAACTGAGGTATTGATCATTGGAGTCGCTTCAAAATTTGGTAAGGCATCTGGAAGGAATACATTTTGACAACGAGTACTTCCATTTCTTCTTTTATGCTTCGATGTCTTGCATGACTTCTTTGTCGCAAGTACCTCGAGGTGTGAAGTCGCGCTCAGGGATGGAGCATAAGCTCAGATAAAAGGCCAGAGGTAGATATCGGCTGTATCAACCCTAGGGAGTACTTTTACGGCAGTATTGTAAATGGTCGTCGAGGAAGGTATCGAGTGCCACTGAACAGTGAAGAGCACTGGAACCGTAAAAGGTTCGGGCCGCACATAACTTGCTTACAATCACGTGCATACACAGAGCACTGGCACTGGCATGATTAACATTCCAATTGTGTTCTAATGACTCGCGCTTCTCTCAAAAGCACTAATAAATACATGTTACACTACATAATATAAGTGAATGTGTATAGACATCTGTTAAGCATATGCGGATGCAGCACCGATAATGCTACCTACCTCATAGTGCCGGAGGTTGCCCAGCATCGCATCATCTGGTCCTATAGGAGAGAAAAGTGACGACACACCTCAACTGCCGAAATTTTTAAATGGGTTGGAAAAAAACACCTGAATGTTGGTCAGTGAATCGAAATAAATTTATCGTGAATAGTGTGGATACAGGGGCATTATGTAGTCAGTCCCATAATCCTTCCCTCTCCAACTTCAATCATGTACCATGTGCTAGTTCTGCTCGATCCAAATAATACCCATTCACGTGGCGTCGCATTATTGTATTGAGCATAATGAACTCAGTTCAGAATCCTTTCGCAAGACCTAACGAGCGTCGATGATGCCAGACGAGTGGGTCTGAGTTAATGAAATCGATCTGCTCCTTTCGATATGTATCTGGAATGACCGTAGTGTTGAGACCATTGAGCTGTAGCAGGACCTATACGATTGTGAGTAGGAAATTCATATGTAACAGCGTTGGTTACACTTTACCTGGTTGTTCGTAGTGTATTGAGGCCATAATGGACCTGTGTAAACGACAATGAGTGTGAACCTATTATACAAGTCTGAAGTGCGACTAACGTGGGGTTCCACGACCGTCATTAGGGTCCAGACTCGTCGCAAAAGAGACCCAGTAATCGATCATTATCCTGCTTAGGTGGATAGCAGGTGCAGAGGTGTCAGGGGGTACTCCGTAGACGAAATCAATTTCAGATGCGTGACTGACTGCTCATTGGAATGAATTAGCAAAAGTATCGTATTTATTCAGGAGAAAAAACAAATCGTGTACCTCCGAAA
>Ga0247779_1001620_pt1 | contig 10664 bp, 4 predicted proteins | sample UWRJL221509R5_FD_179925 | JGI IMG/M metagenome (GOLD analysis project Ga0247779, IMG submission 179925) | Plant litter microbial communities from Arlington Agricultural Research Station in Wisconsin, United States - UWRJ-L221-509R-5 | ecosystem: Environmental > Terrestrial > Plant litter >...
TTGCCCGCTGTGGCAGTGCAATCTGCACGGCCCGATCCAGACAAATCCAGTCCATAGATTAGATAACTTAGATTAGATCACTTGCCTGTATGCCAGCGCGACGCGCTTAGCGGAATGAGACAGTTTCTTGCCCACAACTGCCATCCTGCGAGGCTGCTCGACGCTTTTCCGAGCCTTGCCAGACCCTTGTCCACTAGCCGAGGCAAACCCGACTGCTCCACCGCAACTGCCATCGTGCGAGGCTGCTCGACGCGTTCCCGAGCCCAGCTATCCCAGTCCAGAGCAGATCGGACTACTCCAACGTGTCGAGTGGTCTATAAGCAATATCGATGGAAGCAAGCGTAGGCTTATGCTTAAGCTTAAGCTTCCAGATACTCTGTCGAATATGTGCCACCGACGATTAACACCCTCTGGTCACAGAGGGGATTCAGTCCATTCGCTACCGCGACGACTGGTCTATAGGCAATATCGATGGAAGCAAGCGCAGGCTTCTAGCGCTAGACTACATTCAGGAGGGGCGGTCAGTGAAGGTGGCCCACAATATTATTATCCACTGGTGTGTTATGTGCCATGTTTTGTGCTTTGTATCCATGCGTAATGCACCGTTGAGTCAAGTTTGTCTGGGTCACGGTTATGCAACCTCCCAGGCGCATGTTTACATGTCCTGATGTGAGATATTCTAAAATACTAAAATGTGGACGTGGGACGAATATGACTATTAGAAATGTATATGATAGATATGTTATAATGTTACAAATAAGTCACTCAATATAAGAATAATCGTTATATTTTCCCGAAATATCATGATCCAGAACGAGAGTGAGAAGCTGGGACATCAATGTTCCACGTACTTCCAACATCTCCCCCACATCCCCTCCTCGTGATAGACAGAGGAGCCCGGTTTTGAAGGACGTCAAACGAGAGAGTGAAGTAGAGTATACTGAAATCGGGATACAGTCTCCTATACAATAAAGTAAGCACGGTGAAATATTGAGGAATAACGCCGCTGGTCAGGTGTTTTACGCCGAGTATACCATCTAGTAGCTCCAGCACCCGCGGAATTTGAAAAAGACTCATATCCATATCCCCGACTTGTCCCGTGAAAAATCTGATTAGATAAATGTTATGTGTAACCTGATCAATGTTTCACAAGGGTAAAGATTATATCTATCCGGCCGAAAAGCTGGGATAAAGATGATCTTTATCCCTGGATGTTTCCGAGCGACAGTAAATGATACCTTTGTCCCTCCGATATATGGTGGAATTCTTGGGAACGCGCACTTAGCAGCCTCAAGATAGCGTGTTGGGTCGGGTTCTGAGTGTATGCATGATGCATGCATTACAAGGCATTCCTGTATCTACTGTGTTGATCTAACGTTGACATATTTTTTGTGGATGCTACTAGCATCAAAATAGCATGAAACTCTCACATTAAAATATAATATACTAATATTGTCTGTGAACAGAATATGGGTATAAAATTTAAATCGTTCAAGACGTTGCGTCGTCAGCTAGATATCATATCTTATCCTCCTCGGGCAGGACTCGAGTTTCCCGAATCATGATTCTAGAATTATATCATGATCTACCTGATTCTTAGCACTAAAATATCTTCATGTCATCCCCGATCATCAGAAACCCCCATGAGAATCGTTGAATTCTGCAAGGGCCTGATATCACGCACTGAACGATGGGAAAAATCAATTTTTATATAGATTTCCACCGACCCACTCAGTTGGCATTTGAGCCCAGAAGATGATTATTCATAGAACCATAATACGTCGGGTCACGTCTCGGGCATAGTTTTGACTGTCAGGATCTATGATACAACCTTGTCAGATAGCCGGCATGGTCATTAAAATATTGTCGAGGAATTCGTCCATGGACATGACATTGATGTCGGTGGTTTTGAGGCAGTTAATTATTTTCCCTTGCGAGTCACGACGCTGAGGAGAGCAGCTGGAATTTCGTGATAACGATGTAATACATCTAGTTAATGGGAGAAAGAGATAGTAAATTATACCGACAGAAGGAGGCGCATGGGAGCTTACGAGCGCGAGTCTTGCTGCACCACCAACGATCCTAATCAAGTTGAAGGATGCCGAGAATATTATTAAATATTATTGTGCTAGTAAGAACTGGGTAGTACTTATGAGATACAACGACGGTGACGATGGCGAGTACATTTTTGTGAATGTCACGATTTGGTGGAAAATAATTAACAATAACACGCGAGGCACTCCAGCAGCTAGGGTAATGGTCATAAACTTGAATCCTGCGAGCTGTACTTACCAAACGGATTTCCTGTATTCATTACGATCCTGGTGATAAGGGTACGATATTAGATCAGGTTTTTTTCATTTGATAAGAGGGATGGGCCCGGCACTAAATGAATTTCAATATGGGCTCGTTGAATTTCTGGAAAGGAATCGCCAAGAAGAAGTCAACATTTGACGGCGAGAATAAAGGCCTGAAGATGCGAAGAGAAGAGGCACTTAAACCATGACTGCGAAGATAAGTTGAGACGAGATTAAACGTTCAGTGAAGAGGCCGACGACGCGGGTATGATGAGATCCAAGTCCATTGCGTCGTTTGGTTTCCAGACTAGCTGGAGGAGAAGGGCATATCGCAAAAAGCTTAGTCCTATAATGAGGATGACGCCTGACACAAACAATATGTACGCATGTTACTTGGCTACGAGAGAGAGAAAAGGGATCCATATATGGTATGTATTACCAAACGCTTGCAGATTCTATGAGAAGGGTAAGTTGGATGATACCATACTCTTATATCGTTTTCAAAAGGCGAGCTTAAGCCGTAGGACGTTGTTAGATGTGTTTTTTAGACATAAGGCTGCCCCAGATACCGCCCCAGAGCCCTTATTAGACCAGTATCCAGACACAGCGGATCGGCACGGACTGCAAGGACACCAGTATTTCACAGACATTTACTATGCCGGTGCGGAGCCGAGAATACACTGCCTCTCCATAGCCATACTATGAGTATCTGATCCCCATGATCTATTGGAACCTCTGACGGCGTCATACATTCTGATCAGAACCTGATGAACGTAAAGATTTCCGTGAACTTGGAGTATAATAGTACACCTGATAAATTATACCAGCATTGAAACGTCCTTCATCCCCCACATAACTCATCCTAATGGCATCTAGTACTACTTTGCAGGCTCTTACACAAACGTACCTGAATATACAGTATGCGCGTTACACACATCGTATGTTTTTTTTTTGAAGTTATCGGATGTCGGGCTTTCTTTAATCTGCCACATGTATCATTCCACAGTCTCAGCAGGTTGTATTATTTTTTACGACCATTGTACGTGTCCTGATTATCAAGTAGCTCATACCGTCGAAGCTAACCTACGCTATATCTTTTTCACCTTTGTACGTCGCAGTCATAACCTTTCATCAGGAAGTAAAGCTTATCTGGGTGAGATACTTTTGCTCGGAGTCGCATACTTCGAGACGACCCTTCTACTTATCATGAACAATCCCTTGTTTCTCAGTTGGAACGGTGGTCGCTGGGAAAAGCTTTATTTTTAACGGTGGGTCATCTCCATTTTCAGTAACGCTATTCAAAATAGGACACTATTAAGCATTTTACAGAATCGTTATGTCATGTTCCTTTCAGTAATGTAACTCCTACACAGCAACATCTTGACAATAACAATTTGGAATGTCTGATCCATGGTTCTCAGATATGATTTCTATCGTGAGAGTTCAAGTATCCACTCGTTCAATTAGCTCACAAATTAGCAGAGATGTTTTCCCCACATATAACGGACTCGGTGAGTAGTGCATTCTGTGAGATTATTACTTGATAGTAATCGTGACCTTATAACCTCCCTTACTTTTTCCATACTAGAGGTGAATTTTTATTATCACCTTTCCTTTCGAACTCTGTCCATGATGGACCATCATGCTAATGACTCATATCTGTCTTTACCAAAGCTGTGCGTCATTTTTATCAACATATCATTTGATTGCATCTAAATCCTCGGATAGGTTACCGCTTCTTCGGATGGCAAGGATGGATCGATATCGCGGTTAGCACAATTGCACAAGGTCAGTAAAGGCTTGCTTACGTATTTCTCTGCTTATGAAGCTTAAATAACTACAATAGCAATCCTACAGCTTCGTATATATGCACTCTATGCCGACAACAGGCTTCTTCTGCGAATAATGATATTGTTATTCATATCATCCTTTTTGGGATCCTGCGCTGTTCTGGCGCTGCGAAGTTCGTTTCAATGTGAGGAACATATATTTAAACGCACGGGAATCTAACGGTTGAGCTCACATTTACCTGCTCATATGTAGCTCATGCGATAATGATTCCGAATGGACGATTTTGCTTTTGGGAAAGCAAAAATTTTCAATACGTCTGCATTCTGTGGATTCCTATGCTCGTCTTCGAAGCTTTTCTGTGTGGCTGTGCGGTGGTGAAGGGAATCAAGATGCGGAAGTCATTTGGGCCATTTTCATTCTATGAAAGTGGCCAAAGACTGATTGTTGTCCTCTTTCGAGATTCAATCATATACTTTTTTGCGTACGTATCTTTCCAAATATACCGTCACATGAGACTGACCATCTTGTATCGTTGAATTATACTTACCAGTATTGGTGCTTCGTATTTGACAAGCATCCTAATGACGTCAAAATTCGTCCCAGTAAGTAACACGCAGCTTTATCCATTGGATGGAGGTTCACATGATACGCAGCGATCTTTGGGAGAAGTTCCCTTAGGGTTTGCGATAGGCTTTCCGTGTATTATGGCTAATCGACTGGTGCTCAACATTCGGGGAACAGCAAGATCGCAGGAAGAGATTACCCACGTTTACTGCAATACACTGGGAGGGCATTCACTACGTGCAGGAGAACGTCCTCAAGAATCAATACATTTTGCAGTTCAGTCATATTTGTCGTTATAGGCGACACATTTTACATTAGGCGCCTGATGGTTGATGTTTTGGAACGGAGAGGTATATTGTACCCGGGGAAGAGATGCGGCGATGACCATGGCACGCACTAGAGCGGACCAAGGACAGAACAGAAAGGAAGAATCTCAGGGCTGGAAAAAATAAAACTATGGCTGTAAATAATAACATTTTTAACAAATATAAAGAGATGGGTGGACTCGAGATGGAATATACGAGGATTTAAGAGTCCCAAACATATTTTGAAGGCGGTTACAGGTAGACTCCTGAACTGATAGCTCGGCACACAATCGGCAACCAGGACACGTGAACGTGACATCACAGAGTCACATCAAATTTTCTTCTCTGCTGGCACTAGGATATTTCCAGCTACTACTTTGGCCGTCTTGATAGCGAGTTGAACTGCGTCTGATTATCATCCCTGGCAATCATCACTCCGCAAACACCAGAAAGTCGTTCAGAACGACGCGAAGAGTGGTTCGGTAATGCGTGCTTGCTTGACGGCAGAGGCGGGGTTTATGGAACGACTTGAACCGCAAATAGGTTTGGGAAGCAGTAGCATTGTGCCAAAAGGAAAGTTCTATAAATGACTGAGTGTGAGAATCCTTCTTTTGTATCGTCGTATTGGTGTACTCGAGTTGTGTTAATCGGCCTGGGTGGGATTTAGGACGTTGGGACATCGTAAGCACGCCGATGGAACACTGTCAATGCTTGAATAAGGATGAGTATGGTGTGGATAAAGGTATAAAGTGGTGAGTTCAACGCGATAATCACCAATAAGCCTTCCCATTCATTTGCTGATGGCACTATCTTGACTCTGTATCCTACGGAAAAGGTCAGTAAATAGATCTCATATTTTTCTTTCACTTGTTTTCCGAAGGTAAAGTTAAAAAAGGCTTCGGGCGTGCTGTATTTAGTATCTCCGACCCCTTTATCCTATATTTCTCCTCGAGAAACAGACAGAAAATATAGGCTGTTCCTCGCTCGTGTCCACGTCTGCGGCCACGGTCTTGTTTTTTCCATTTCCTTTATGTGTCCAGCCCAACTCTGGAGGCTTGGTATGGAAACCCACACTGTCGATCTTCAAATCTCCAGACCAAACATAATCGGCATGTGAATACCGCAGTCTTGGCTCTTGGCCTGTGGCAAGCAGATGATACGTACGCATCAACGAATGCGCATGTCCCACACCACCATTTGGATATCGTACTCGACCTTACTGGATAGTCAAAGCAATGTTCTAAGCTTTCGAGGCTCAAGAGTGTGTATGATTAGTATGCATAGTTTTCACATGTTAGAGTGTAACAAGAGTGTCCAAGCGGGTGGCTAATAGGCCTGGGAATATTGAACTCGGTCAACCGTCTCCGTTCTTGGTGTGAATTGATTGGTATTTAGTTGGCGATTGTTAACATATATATCGTATGGGAACTCCTGCGCGTATTAAAATTCTGAAATAGTTTTCATCTTTGCATGCATACACACTAAATAATAAATAGTATATATCTAGAAGTAGCAAACACCTTGAAGCTGTCTCCGCGTACTAAGATTGTCTGGTTCCTTTGGAAGCAAAGACCATGAACAGAGGTGTTTTGAAGAATTAACATGCACTCAGGCATATGTTTATGCCTATTGCTGTCATACACTATAATATGGTATTCGGGTTACATGGAAAATGTGGGTCTCATTGAAACAACCTATATTCAGAATTCATTAGAATAGAAATTCTGCACCATTGACGCCAGTCAGCTCCCAGAACGGTATTTTGCATTTCTCGGGTTTTACGTCTGACATCGACTGTGTTAGAACAGCGTGAAACGATGAAAACCGTTGTGAGTTCTAGAATATAGGAGGAGGCATAAAGGACTGGCGCGATGCGCTTCTGTGTTCCAAGATAGATATCTTATCTTGTCCTCCTCGGGCAGGACTCGAGTCTCCCGAATCATGATTCTGGAATCGCATCATGATCCGGCCGATTCTTCGTACTAAACTATCCTCATGTCATCCCCGATCATCAGAAATCCCAATGAGAATCGTTGAATTCTGCAGGGGCCTAATGTCACGCACTGAACGATGAGAAGAATCAATTTTCATATAGATTTCCACCGACCCACTCAGTTGGCATTTGAGCCCAGAAGATGATTATTCATAGAACCATAATACGTCGGGTCACGTCTCGGGCATAGTTTTGACTGTCAGGATCTATGATACAACCTTGTCAGATAGCCGGCATGGTCATTAAAATATTGTCGAGGAATTCGTCCATGGACATGACATTGATGTCGGTGGTTTTGAGGCAGTGGATTATTTCCCCCGGTGAGTTACGACGCCGAGCAGCTGGGAGAAAGAGATGTTGAATCATACTGACCGAAGGAGGCGCATTGGAGCTTACGAATGCAAGTCCTGCTGCACCAACCACGATCCTGACCAAGTTGAAGGATGCCGAGAAAATCATTAAAAAGTCATTGTAGTAAGAACTGGGTAGTACCTACGAGGTACAACGACTTTGCGAGTACATTTTCGTGAATGTCATGATTTTTGCTCGTCTACAACCAAAAATAACTCCCAATAATAATAATCCATCCATATGTCCAAGAATCATTCACCCATCAAAAGCAGATTTCATTTCAAACGCGACGGAAGCAATGTCATGGTACGTCACGAAGCAAAGATATACATTCATGACGTCAGCGAATGTTGAGAAACATAGAACTTAAGCATAGACTTGTATCCTGGCACTTGGTAGGCACACAAGTACGAACAGACAGATATACATATATATTTATCGACACCTTTATGTTTTATGATTTTCTACTTTATCTTCTGGTTCAGAAACTAGAATAACCGGATCGAGCGCTCCCTTCCACGCCTATATAATGGCCGTTTAACTAGAAATAACGATCCATTCATGCTTGGTACTTCAAGTTCAAGTAAAATTTTACTCACTAGACGTTGTTAAGCGTTTCCAACGAGAATGGAAGCGGTTCCAGGAGTGAAGCAGAAGTTGTTATCCAATCGAGTTCCGCAAGTGGAGAACTGGTTGCAACTTCCTCCACATCCACCACGATCGCAGAAACCGACATTGTGGGTGGCGCTCAGGCACTGGGTGCCAGGAGCGTTAATGCATGTAGCACCACCGTTGAAGGTGATGCAATTGCCCCCGCATAAATTATCAATGCGCTTATCGCAATGGACGACCACGGTGTTCAATGCGTTACGGCGGGTGAGGTCTTTTTCGAAGGGCTCTCCAATGTGCGTGACGTTGGCATCGGTGGTGGCGAGCCAGTGCATAATTTCCTCGTAGCTAGCGATATTGGCAACCTGAGATGGCAATATGTTAGAGCACAACACGTAAAATCCTTGAAAAAAGCATGACGAACCGGATTCGCATATGCGACGGCGGTAAGTGCAGCGAGAGCGCCAAAGATGTTGAAAGCAGTAGTAAAGATCATGTTGGATTTGAGTTTGCTAGAGAAGGTAAGTTGCGATACTGAAATTCAGCCAGCCCATCTCGCCTTTTATACATTTGTGGTGTAGGGAATCTTGGATTTGATCTCTATAATATGCGTACATGTGCTTTCAGAGCTCCGGGTGTACTTTTTATGGTACATGTATCAGCTTCTAGCGTTTTCTCTGTGGCCCATCGTTCAAATAGCCTACAATCCACATCATTTATATTTTTCCTCGTAGTTACTGATGTTAAATGGCAAATATTAATATGCTCAGAATGAGCCTTATACCTATCTCTGTCTCCGTCCTCAGTGAGTGTCCGACTCTTTATTGATGTTATAGAAAATGATTTCAGGCCAAGTTCCCTCGCTTCCTTGTCCTTCACAGTCTCGCAGAGAGTTCAAAGAGAGCATAATATGGTCTCGAGTACTACACTATTCTAACTTGATTAAGCCAAAACCTTTTCTCGATCATGTACGCAATCGCACCAAGTGCCGCCGGGATGGCTCCAATGGCCGTTTTGTTTCCTTTAATTAGCGCTGGATCTGATAAATTGTGGTACCATTGTACCCCGGACTTCTCAAGATTTCTGTCACTTGTATGCAAAGTATTTCAACAGCTCCGGCATATATGGAGTAATTCCTGTAAGAACAAGGCCAATTATATCCACTAGCGCTTTTAAGATTAAGAAGGAACACATCGAAGTAGATTAAGGGTCTAGATGACGATGTATTTCGATAGTGTAAGTGGTCGATTACGTCACCCTATATAAGTGTTACAATATGTCTGGATCCTGAGGACTCTGCCTCGTGCGTAATATAGTAATATACACCCTTATGTGTTAAGCGTTTGAGCGCGATTTCAACACCTGAGGCAGTTGTAGTGACACGTGTTGAAACTGACACTTTGCCTTATTCTCATGACGCAATCCCTGAATGATAAATATCTCATATGACTTGCCTGAATCCTTGGATGCTCTGTTTTAGTTGCTGCGGAGTATTTTTATTATTCTTGTTTGGGATCGGCTATGCTCCTCGGCTATATCCGCAAGGCCTCCTCACGACAAAACGATACTCATTGCGAGAATGTGATTTATTACAGCTCCTTAAGCTCTGCAATTTGTGGACGCGCTTCATCCAACTCAGTGACGACCCGAGGAAAGTAACATTTAGAAGTTGTGTTTATTTGTGCTACATCGGGACATTATAGTTCTTCCTCCAGAGGACATCGCGGCGCTATCTTCATACGACTACATTCCTTCAAGAATTGTTGCATTTATTATGCTGAGTCTCTTCAGTCCATCGCCTCGTACGTCTCTTGAGCTACAATTGCTTTGGATACACTTGATGCTAATATAAATTGCACAGTGATTCATGTTGGATTAGCTACCCGATATCGCCTTCTGTGACTCTTCCCAACTGTATGCCTGTGCGATTACGTGCACGATCATATCCCCTACTCCATTTTTGGCAGCAAATTTTATCCTATTTGGTTGATTCAATAGCCTGGAGCCTCGGTTTCAACTACAGTCATCTAAGGGGTCGAAGTGGTGTATGTATTATTTGCGTTTTTAGCTTATAATGTAACTTGTTTGACGCGAGTTATTGCTAGATATACCGTTATCTTCTGTAGTTGTGAAGCTCATTAGCTGTCCAAGCGCCTGGGAGTTGTGTAATTGCTGGCTCCAATGCGAAGCGAGTCCTCCGATTTGGTACGATCTCAGCATAAAGTGGATCTTGTCCTAAAATTAACGTGGTAGCATATAATGGTTGGAAGAATGACCTTCTTTCGAAAGTGTAGAGCTATTTTATAAAGCGAATTTTGATATTATGGGATGTCTTTTCTTCTTTTGTTCGGGCCTCGGCAAGGAATAAATTTAGGGTTTCCACAAATAGCTGAACACGAATACGAGTTATTTTTAAGTTGTCAAGTAATCAATCCGACAGCGTCGGCGGTGGTGGAGACCCCTACCGTTCCCCCTCTTTAAGTTTACCTAGGACCATGATATTGACCTCACCTCATTTGATGAACACGATTACATGCACGAACGATTGGCCTTTGGAGTGTGTGTTATGTCACATATGCAGTACATGTGTGTCGAGAGTGGAGGGGGATTTTGTTCCAATCATCATCATCATCATCATCATCATCATCAATTTTGGCCCATGGATATGAGTCTTGTTCGAATTCGGCAGGGTGCTGGAGCTAGAAGCATTATTGTTACTATTACTGCTAGCTGGAAAACGGCGAAGCGCCGGGT
>Ga0247779_1001621_pt1 | contig 10659 bp, 8 predicted proteins | sample UWRJL221509R5_FD_179925 | JGI IMG/M metagenome (GOLD analysis project Ga0247779, IMG submission 179925) | Plant litter microbial communities from Arlington Agricultural Research Station in Wisconsin, United States - UWRJ-L221-509R-5 | ecosystem: Environmental > Terrestrial > Plant litter >...
GAAAATCTCTTCGGCCATGCGACCCCCGAGGCGAAGGCTTTTGCTGAATCACCGGCGCTCTGGGCTGGGCTGCGAAAATACACGACCGCACAAACCCGCATCGCCAATAACCCTGCTTATCTGCAGCAAGTCACACCCTGGCCGATCAACATCTCCTGGGCGCTGCTCGCGGATCGCCGTTCCTGTTTCGCCGGGAACGAACTGGCGATTGCATTCGCCTCCCTGCAAACGCAACAGCGGCTTCAGATATCAGCACTGTTCTTACGCGTCTTCGATGGCACCGGCTCGGCGGAGGATGTCAGCCGTCTTTATCACGATTACGGATGCCGGGCCGCTGTCGTAACGCCGCAGGATGGCGCCTGGAACAGTGATCCCTTTATAGACAGCAATCTGTTCCGCCTCGCCGAAACTGAGAATGGCAAATGGCGCATCTACGTCGCCGCCGACAGTGACGATGTCATCGTCCCGCAAGCCCAGAAATAGGGTACCTGTTGCTGTCAGCTACGCGCGAGAACAGCAACGCCGAGGGCGATCAGGGCTGTGCCAGCGACGCGCTGCGCGCTGATCGCCTCGCCCAACAATAGAGCCGAGGCAAAGGTGACGAGGACGAAGCCGATGCCAAGAAAAGGATAGGCAAAGGAGACCTCGGCTCGGCTCAGCACTGTCACCCAGATGACGACACTGAGCGCATAGCAGACAAGTCCACCGACGATGCCCGGCCGGAACAGCAACTCGAAGAATGCCGTAATCGACCAGCCACTTGGTGGTACCAGTCCCCCTTTAGCCGCCCACCGCAGCAGCAGTTGTGCCGCGGCATTGGTCATGACACTCGCCAGAATCAGGGCAATGAGACCAAGACGGCTCATCGTCTCACCGCGCGATGGTCGACCTGTGCCATGGGCAGACCGTCGGAAGCGGCGGCGAACTCGTCCATACCGGTATCGAAATCCACTTGCGGCCGCCACCCCAACTCGTTCCGCAACCTGCTTGAATCGGCCGTGATATGCCGGACGTCGCCCAATCGGTAATGACCGGTGACGACCGGCTCGGGTCCATCAAGTGACCGCGATAAAGCCTTCGCCATCTCACCCACCGTGCGCGGCGTGCCCGACCCCACATTGAAGGCGGCGACACCTGACTGGTGGACTTCGCAGGCATGTACCGTTGCGGCGGCGACATCCAGAACATGGATGAAATCCCGCCGTTGCCCACCATCCTCGAAGACCTGCGGGGCCTTGCCTGCCCGCAGCATCGAGGTAAAGATCGCAGCGACACCGGCATAGGGCGTGTCTTTCGGCATGCCGGGTCCATAGACGTTATGATAGCGCATCATGGCGACGCTGCCACCGATCGCTCGCGCCCAATTGGCGGCATAGAATTCCTGCGCCAGCTTGCTGGTCGCATAGGCGTTGCGCGGATCGAGCTTCGCCGCTTCCGTCACCAACAACGGGCCGAGGGAACGCCCGCAGAGTGGACAAGGCGGCTCGAAGTCGCCGGCCTCCAGAGCGGCCGGTTGGCGTGGCCCCGGGCTCACCTCGCCATGCTCCGGACAGAGACCAAGCCCTTCGCCATAGACCACCATGGAACTCGCCAAGGTGAGGCGATGTACGCCAGCCCGTGCCATGCCGGCCAGCAATTCGGCGGTGCCATGATCATTCGACGAGGCGTAGTCCGGCATATCGCTGATTGCGACGCCAAGGCCGACTTTTGCCGCGAGATGAATGACGGCATCCATACCCGCCAGCGCCCGATCGACGGCAGCCGGGTCACGCACATCGCCAGCCTGGAATTCGACCTGTGCCGGCGAGGTCCAGCCGATTCCCTTGTGCACATCGGGACGCAAGGAATCCATCACGCGAACCTCGTGATTGTTCTCCAGGAGGATCTCCAGCACGTGACCGCCGATGAAACCGGCACCACCTGTCAGCAGAATGCGCATGCTTCTCTCCAGGTCTGGTCCATCAATAGATGCCCCGTGGTTGATCGCCGCGCTGTATCGGCAACTCTTTGGCCAGCCGGAGAAAAGTCGAGATAATCTTGCAAGCGGCCTTAACTCCCGCCATCAGATTGCCGGATACTTTCGATTGGCCACCTCGACGACAACGGTGATCAACTGGAATCTCGAGGCACCGCAGGCCGGTAGCCGCCACGCGCATCTGCATTTCCAGGTTCCAACCATAGGTCGCTTCCTGCATACCCAAGGCGCGTAAGCGATCAACGCGCATCGCCCGCAGCGGCGACATATCGGTGAATTTGACACCATAGGTCAGACGCAGCAGCAGCCCGGCAAGCCGGCCCGCAACAATCTGCTGTGGTGTCAGGCTGCCGCGCTCGCGCTGCCCGCGTAACCGCGATCCCATCACGAAATCCGCCCGGTTTGCCGTCAACGGCGCGACGAGGGCAGGAATGAATGCGGGAACATCGCTGCCGTCACCATCGAGGAAGCAGACGATATCGGTCTCCGGTCGCACCGCGGCAATGCCCGCCGCGCAGGCGCGACCATATCCCCGCATAGGCTCCCGAACGACACGCGCACCTGCCGCCGCTGCGACTTCTGCGGTCCTGTCAGTCGAACCGTTGTCGACGACAATCACCTGATCGACGGGCAGGGTCAGCACGTCGCGAATGACATCGCCGATCGGCGCTTCTTCGTTAAGGCAGGGAATGACGACGGCAATGACCGGTGACCGCATGGTGCTCATGCCACATTCCATATGGCGCGGCGTTTGGCCAGGAAACGACGTGTGGCCGGGGCCAGTTCCAGCGGCAGGTCGGCGGCGAAATCCGGACGCTTGCCGTCCATTTCCGCTTCCAAGACCGCATATGACGCTGCATCGTCGACGTCGTACCAACCATCGACCACGGAGACCGGCAGGTTGATCTCTCGCGCCCGCTGCAAGGTCAGCCGATAGACGGCTTCAGTACTCCAGGGAATATCATCGAACAGATGGCGATGCGGCCGCGACAAGCCGATCAGTGTATAGCCGCCATCGAGTGCTGGGCTAAGGACCACCCGGTCACCCTCACGCACTGCCTGCACCGCTGCGTGCAGGATTGAGCGCGGTAGAGTCGGGCTGTCCGAATTGACGAGGATGGCGCCGGCATGGCCGATTGCCAGCAGATCCACGATGCCCTGATAGAGCCGCGCGCCGAAATCGCCGTCGCATTGCGGCACCATACCGAAGCCGGATGGCAGGATCCGCACCAATTCGCGTTCCGAGCCGCGTGGTGTATAGACGGCATAACCGTGAGACTGGCCTTCAATTGTTAAATGCGAAATCGTACGCGACAGATCGCGAATAAAGCATCCTGAAATCTCAGCACATTCCTCCGGACGAAGAGGCGGCGACAACCGCGTCTTGGAGAGACCGGGACGCGGGGTCTTACACATAATCGCAACGGCGACAGTAGGCAGCATGCAATTGCTCCGTAGGCCTTTGACTGTCACGCCGAGCGAGCGATGGCCCGGTCGAGATCGCTGAAGAGGTCGTCCGGATCCTCCAATCCGACAGACAAGCGTAGAAGGTCCGACGGGCAGGGCGAGCCCTCGCCTTCCATGGAGGAACGGTGCTCGATCAGACTCTCGATGCCGCCGAAGGACGTAGCCCGGCGCCAGATGCTGACATTGGCGGCCGTGGCGATGGCCGTTCGGGTCCCGCCTCTCAATCGGATCGACAGCATGCCGCCAAAGCCGCCCATCATCTGGCTTGCGGCGATGCGATGACCGGGACTATCAGTAAGTCCGGGATAGAGCACGGCCGAAATCGCCATATGTTTGGTCAGCCGCCGCGCCAGAGTCTCTGCGCTCTTGCTTTGCGCCTTAACACGGACGTCCAGGGTACGAAGGCCGCGCGTCAGCAGCCAAGCCTCGAATGGACCTAGCACCGCGCCATGCTGTTCGCGCATCTTCCGGATGCGGGTCCAAAGCTCATTGGGTCGCGCAACCGCCAGCACACCGGCGCTGACATCAGAATGGCCGTTGAGATATTTCGTTGCCGAATGCATAACGAGATCGGCACCGTAAGCCAGCGGCTGTGTCAGGATTGGGGTGGCGACCGTGGAGTCCGCTGCGACAAGCGCACCCGCCGCGTGGGCACATTGCGACACAGCGGCGATATCGGTGATGGTCCAGAGCGGGTTGCTCGGCGTCTCTATCCAGACTAGACCGGTTTCCCCGGGGAGGATCGCCGCTTTCACCGCCTCGATATCTGACATGTCGACGAAGGTGATCCGATGACCGAAACGCGGTAATTGCTCCAGCCAAGTATGCAAAGCCCAGTACATCTGCTGCGGGGCGACGATATGGGTCGGTTCCAGGGACAGGAAGAGTGCGGTCGCCGCCGCGGTACCCGAGCCAAAAATCAAGGATTCTGCCGCCCCTTCGAGCTCGGAGATCAGCGATTCCGCCTGCCGCACCGACATATTATCCGCCCGGCCATAGACATTCCCGGAACTGTACCCGTTATCAGCATCCCGTATATAGGTCGTCGTCACGTGAATAGCCGGCGTCAGGGCACGCGTAATGGGCTCTCCTTTGCTCAGCGCGCTTGCGGCTAAAGTGCCTGGCTTCATGGTGGTCATCGGCAAATCGATCATTCACGCCCACCTTCAATCCCATGCAAGCGGCCGCCTTGGTCAAGTGAGGCGTCGGTCACGTTTGCTGCCGCGAAAATCGGCGTATGGGAGTCGATTAAGAGATACTCGTGCTAGTAAATTCGCTCGCCAAGGCCGAGAAGTTACATCCCAGACGAAATTATTGTTGTCTGTGGTTCTGTCCACGATCAGACTTTGCCCGTTTTCTGATCTCCAGCAATTGACAGCCGTTTTGTTCGATTCCTTAACGAGACCTGAATTGGACAGCAGAAGTTCTCCGAAACAACCTTCGTTGAGGGGCTTCTACGGGGCATATAGGAGCTGTTCGGGTTGTCCAAGCATGTCATTGCCAAGCTCTCAAAAGTTTCACAACTGACGTTATCAATATTGAGATCGGGCAACGGTCCGTGACGATCAGGGGGCTGGAAACCGCCCGCGCCTGATACTACAGTTCTGCAGCTTACGTAACGATATCAGCGCTACTTAAAACAATTGCCTGAAAGGCATTGCCGCCGGCGATAATTTGAAAGCTTGAGGAAGTGCGCGTGATAGAGCTTTTCGACGTCGATTAATTCCTAACGCCCAGGCCAGGATCACACTTAACCGCATCACCAATACCCTCGGACCTAGGGCATTCGATCGCGTTTCGAAACTCTCGGGATCAGCAGATCAAGGCTGGCGCAATATCATTGCGCCGCATTGCGTGCGTTATCGTGCGGGGCCTCGAACGCGGCGGAGATCAAAGACGCCTGCTCGTCTTCATGGCGCTCTATTGACCCGCCGGCAGCTGCGGCCATTGCCGGGCGGCCGATATAACGGAGTGCCCGCGAGATGCCAGCCTCGCTGAGCAACTCTCGAACATAAGAATATGCCCCCTGGTTGCGAGGTTCTTCCTGGCACCACACCAACTCGGCTGCGGCGTTTCGGTCGATCATCGAGCGTATGTCGTCTAGTGGGAACGGGTAGAGTTGCTCAAGTCGAATAATAAGTACGTCACCGGCATCGCGCCTCGTGCGCTCATCCTCGAGTGGATAGTAGATTTTTCCAGAGCAAAAGATGATTTGGCGGTACGCTTCTCCCGTGTCGTTTGCAAGGACGGGCTTGAAGCCTGTGCCAGGACCGAAATCGGTTAAATGAGAGATGCACCGGCTATCGCGCAGGAGTGACTTGGGGGCGATATAGAACAGCGGCTTTCGCAGGCCGCCTTTTTGCTGGCGACGCAGCAGATGGAAGAGATTTGCCGGCGTTGAAGGATTTACGACAATGATGTTGCCCCCCGCACAACTCTGCAAGATGCGCTCGATTCGAGCAGAGGAGTGGTCTGGCCCCTGCCCTTCCAGCCCGTGCGGCAAGGCGACGACAAGCGACGATTTCATCTGCCATTTGGCCTCAGTGGTCACGATGTATTGGTCAACAGCTATCTGAGCACCATTGAGAAAGTCACCGAATTGGGCCTCCCACATAATGAGCCGGTCCGGATCAGCAAGACTCATCCCATATTCGAAGCAAAGAACGCCATATTCGATGAGCGGTGAATTGACCGCGTCAAATCGCGCTGCTCCAGCAGATATCTGGGCCAGCGGCATGAATGATTCACCGGTATTGCGGTCATGAACGGCTAAATGACGCTGGGTGAATGTACCGCGGACACAATCCTGCCCACTGAGCCGTACGGAGATGCCCTCAGCAAGAAGACTGGCAAACGCCAACGCCTCTGCGGTTGCAAGATTGATCGGCCCGTCATTGGCTATGGCATCAAAACGCTTTTGTGCAAAAGCCTTGACCTTCGGATCTGGATTGTAGTGATCGGGAATGGCCGTGATCTTGCTGCCGAGCTCGACGAGCATCTCAATCGGCAACCCAGTCACAGGATTTAACTCCGACGTTCCCTTTGACCGTTGCTCGGCAAAAACAATGGTTTCCTGCGTGCCACTGTTCGAGTGCCGGGTATCATAGCTTTTGAATGCAGTAACTAGTGCCTCGGAAAATTTCTCACACCGCTCTTCGGCAATCCGCCAAGCCCTTGCCGATAGGTGCTTTACCCGGTCAGCGTACAGATCCTTCAAAGCAGGATGATTATCAATCGCCGACCACATTTTAGGCTGGGTAAATCTCGGCTCATCGAGTTCATTATGACCGTTTCTACGATAGCAGATGAGGTCAATGAGCGCATCGCGTCCTGTATGCTTGCGCCATTCAAATGCTGTGCGCGCAACGGCTGCCGCTGCAATGGGGTCATCACCGTTGACGTGAAAAATGGGAATACCATAAGCCTTCCCAATATCCGTCGGCGATGGCGTCGAGCGACCCTCTGTTGGCAGCGTCGTGAAACCGATCTGATTGTTGACAATGAGGTGAATCGTTCCACCAACCGAGTACCCGTCGAGGCCTCCGATCTGCAGAAGTTCACTGACAAGTCCTTGGCCCGAAAAAGCCGCATCTGTGTGCATTTGCAGAGAGAGTACGCCAACCGGCCGGTTCTGAGATGCATGAACTTCCTGCCGTGCTCGGGCTGCGCCAAGCGCCACTGCCGCAACCACCGTCAGATGCGAGGGATGCGGTAAAAGCCGCACGTTCATTATCCCGCAACCGGTGTCAACACTGGAAGCGAGGCCATTGTGATAAGGAACGTCTCCCGTAAAGAAGGTGTCGCCGGCAGTAGCGTCGATTCCCTTGATTTCAGCAATCAGCGTTTCGAGTGACTTACCGAGAACAGTCGCGAGCATGGCGAGGCGGCCTCGGTGCATACCTCCTATGACGACTTCTTGCACGCCGTTCAGGGCAGCTGTACGAAAGATCTCGTGCAGAATCACGGCCGAGGTTTCCGACCCTTCGCTGCCGAAGCGCTTCTTGGCAGGCCATTTCTTCTTGATGAAGCTCTCGAACACGTCGCACAGCATCACGGCCTCAAGCGTCTTGGCGAGAGAATCCTCTGATGCGTCCATCAGAATCTGTCGCTCATACGTCTCGTAGAGCCAGTCGCGCTGGTCTCTGTCCAATAGATGCTGCGCCTCAATGGCGGCGTGACCAGAATAGATCGACCTTAAAAGCGCGTCGGCTTCCGCGAACGAAGAGGACATGTCTTGTCCGCCGATGCGCATCTGGATCGGCGCTGACCCGACTGCTGACCGCGCTCCGTCAATTTCGGTTGATGTGGCAGTTGGCGCGATGCGAAGGGGATCCAGCTCGGCCAACCGATAGCCATATTGGCGATACATATCGAGAAGTGCCTGACCAACGCCATTTTGCGGGCCGACCACCCCGTCCTCTCGAAGCGTGCTTTCGAAATGGATACGCCAATCCGGAGGCACCGATTCAGGGTCTCTCAGATATCGCGCGTAGAGCGAAATGAAAAAGGATTGGTCGCCGGCTATCGGAAGAGACATAAGCATACCAAACTTAGCGGCTTCAGATCGCCGACAATTACCAAGTGCTCGATAAAGCTATCAAATTGTTGCGCAAATTGTCGCCAGATTTATTTCCACAATGAAGTAGCCATGGGTGACGGTATGTCTCCCGGACCACGTTCATCCGGAAGGAGCTCCCACCCCTCTTCCAAAAAGCCGTAACGCTAAGCGTGCAATCCACCGACACCATCGACCCAGGTCCCCAGCACGCGCAGATCGTTGCTGAGCAGCACCAGGCTGGCGCGATGGCCGGGACGAATGCGGCCCAGGTCGTGATCGCGGTTGATGAAGCCGGCCGGGTAGAGCGACGCCATGCGCAGCGCCTCACCGAGATCAACATCCAGATAGGCGACGGTATTGCGCAGCGCCGCATCCATGGTGAGATTCGACCCAGCCAGCGTCCCATCCGGCAATTCCAGACGATCCTTGCGCAGCGTTACGCGACGGCCCAGCAGATCGAAATGATCCGAACCGCCGGCCGCCGTCGGCATGGCATCGGTCACCAGCACGATCTTGCCCGGCCCCTTGGCGGCAATCGCCACCTTGAGTGCGATCGGGTCGACGTGATGACCATCGGCGATGATGCCGCAATAGCTGTCGCGATCGGACAGCGCGACGCCGACCATGCCCGGTTGCCGGTGGGTCAGCGGCGACATGGCGTTATAGAGGTGGGTGAAACCGCGCGCACCGGCATGGAGTGCTGCCAATGCCTGCTCTGCCGTGGCATCGGAATGGCCGAGACTGATGACGATGCCGGCCTCCACCAGATCGGCGATGATCGAGCTCGGCATTTTTGTCGGCGAGATGGTGAACATCATCGCACCGCAATCGGCCGTCTTCAGCCAGGCTAGTTCCGCCGCCATTTGCGTGGCATTTTCGACCGGGCGGATGAATTCAGCAGGATGGGCGCCGCGTTTCGACGGATCGATATAAATACCCTCGATATGCACACCGATGATGTTGGCCGCCCCTTGCTGTTGCGCCGCCCGAACGGCGGCAACCGCCTGTTTCACGGTTTCCAGCCGGTCGGTGATGACGGTCGGCAACATCGCCGTCGTACCGAAAGCACGATGTGCCTGGGCGATCCGCTGCACCACCTCCACGCTGGGTGCATCATTCAGCAGGGCACCACCGCCTCCATTTACCTGCAGGTCGATGAAGCCTGGCGCCAGGATGTGATTGCCGAGATTGACGCGCTGAATTGCCGCATTCAGCCGGTCCTGCGCCAGTACATCGCGGATCACCCCGTCCTCGATAACCACGGCATGGCGCGCCAGGAAATGCTGGCCGTCAAAGACTCGGGTGGCGCAGAGTGCAAAACGTGTCATCGTCCATCCATCAATCTGTTCCCAAGCCCCGCGTTGCACCCGTTGCCGACAGGCGGGCGATGGCCCGATACCCCGATCGTCACGTGGTCACCAGGACGAAACCTCGCCCCGCAAATGACGTCGCCGCGCCATCAGGATGGCGCCATCGACGGGATCACCCAAAGGTAGCTCGATCAAGCGGCGGCTGGCTTCCGGTAGCCAGGGCAGAATCGCCGATGACAGCCCACCGATCAGCGAGAGTCGCGGCGCGGCAAAGCGCTTCAGGCCCAGCAGCAGATCGCCGAGGCTCTCTCCCGCGGCACGCAGGATAGCACTTGCCTCGACATCGCCACCCGTCGCGGCCGCGATCACCTGCGGCGCATATTGCGCATAATCGCCGGGCTGGGCATGACGCGCCCAGGCAGTAATATCGGCGAGCTTGCCACCAAAGCCAGCGAGGATCTGGTCATATAACGGCGAGCTCGGCGCCAACTTGTCAGCAGCGAGGACAGCGCGGCGAACCGCAAGCTGGCCGATCCGCGCACCCGATCCATCATCGCCGATCTGAAAGCCCCAGCCACCCAAAGCATGGCGGTGGCCACCGACCACGGCCAGGGCCGCCGAGCCGGTACCGGTGATGACGACGCCGCCATCGTGGCCTTCATGGGCGCCAAGGCAAGCCGCATAGGCATCGTTATCGATGGTCACGCTGGCGAAGGGCCAGGTTTCCTGCTCCTCCAGCTCACGCGCCATCTTTTCGGTGGTGATCCCTGCCAGGCCGAGGCCGGCCTGCAGATGGCCGAGATTGTCCTCGCCAAGATCCGCCGATAGAGTGGCCTGTTGCGCCGCAGCCAACAGTGAGGCAATCGCCTCACTCCGGTCGCGATAGATATTGGCCGGACCACCGGCGCCCTCGCCCAGCAGCCGTCCGGCGGAATCACGAATCCGGGCGCGGCACTTGCTGCCGCCGCCATCGATTCCGAGATACAGCACCTCGCTCATGCCGATGGATTCCTTTTGCTCGCCCGAAGAATCGCAAGATAGCACTTAGAAAGCGGGCGGCAAGCTGTCCAACACACCATTGGCTCACAGGGCACTCCGGGGGAACACTCCGGAGGGGCAATCCAGGAGGCAAACCGGGCAGGGCAATCCGAGCCGGGACAGATCAAGCCTTGCGTTTCGCCGCCATCGCCTGCGCCACCTTGGAGGTGTGCGGCTTACCGAGAAACTGGCTGATGCCCTGGCCGGCGGCGAGCAGCTCGTCGAGATCGACACCGGTGGTGATGCCAATGCCGTTCAGCATATAGACGAGGTCTTCGGTGGCGAGATTGCCGGCCGCGCCCTTGGCATAA
>Ga0247779_1001622_pt1 | contig 10656 bp, 10 predicted proteins | sample UWRJL221509R5_FD_179925 | JGI IMG/M metagenome (GOLD analysis project Ga0247779, IMG submission 179925) | Plant litter microbial communities from Arlington Agricultural Research Station in Wisconsin, United States - UWRJ-L221-509R-5 | ecosystem: Environmental > Terrestrial > Plant litter >...
TGTCGGTATTTCTGGGCTCCACGCTGCGCCGCCCGGCGCTCGAACAGCGCGCGACTTTCAGCGCGATCTTCGAGCCCGAGCTGGCTTTGCCGCCACCGGGCAAGACCAACTACGAAACACGCTCGCTCTCGGCCGAAGTTTGGCGTCGTCTCGGCTATGTGGAGCTCGGCCCACGCGCGTGTCGCGCCGACTTAGCCGAACGCGCCGCCCAAGCGCTCCTCGACGGAGCTTCGGAGGTCGACGCGCTGCGCTGCCTGTCGATCCCGCGGCGCGACGCGGCGCGAGTCGCGCGCAGAGCTCGCGAGCTGTCACCGCTGCGTCGCGGCGCGGCTTGAACGGAGCTCAAACGCGGATGCGCTTGCGCTTGACGGGCTCGTCGGGCTCAATTTCTTCGATCGCGTTGTTGCTCAGGTTGCGATAACGCACTTGGCGCACGAGCCGGCCTTGAGCGAAGAGGCCCTTGCCCTCTTCGAAGAACAAGCGCTCTTCCCGCTTGCGACCACGCGCGTGCGCGGCTTTGCCGAGCTCGGAAGCATCGTCTTCGTGCCATTGGCCAATGTCGTCCGGCAGCGGTTCGAGCACGCCCAGCCGCTCCTCGGCGGCGCCCGGCACCAGCTTGAAGATGAACACCAGGTACACCCCAATGCCCAATGCGGCGACGATCAACAAGAACAGGAAGAACACCGATCACCTCCGGGAGCGCGCTCTAGCGCGTAGCGTCCAGCGCTGGCTGCGCGAAATCTGCAGGGTGCGCGCGGGCGGCCTCGATTACGTCGGGAATTTGTCGAGTTTCGATGCCCCGCCAATACACGTTCCACTCGGGGAGGCGCACCATGCCGTCGCACACCGAGGCGTACCAAGACGCGATCGAATTGTCTGCGCGGCCGCGCCAATACAGCGCCGGGTAGTCGCGCGAGATCGCCTGCCACAGATCACGCCCCATGCCTTCGCCTTGGGCCTCCGGTTCGACCGCGAACTTGCTCAGGTACGGCACCGGGCTGCCGTGCGCGACCACGGCCGCGCCGCGGTACTCTTCCTCGACGTAGACCGCGAGTGGCGGTCGCTCGAAGAATTTTTCGTCCAGCGCGCGACCGAAGCTTGCCTCGAGCAGGCGCCGCAGCCGCTCGGTGTCGAGGTTGACGTACGAACGATGCCGCGCGACGGCGCTGCCGAGCTTGATCAGCGTGCCTGCCCCCTTCACCGTGAACAGCTCCTTGAGCAAATTCAGCGGCGAGGTAATGCTGGCCAAGATCGGTGTCGGCTGCGAGAGATCAATCAGCCGTTCCGCCGCGGCGAGCAGCTCGGCGTCGCGCTTGGGCAGCGTCTTGCCTGCCAGGATGCCGGCGCGGTCGGTGCGCAGATTGATGATCGAGATCCGCCCGCCATCGGTGGGCAAGAAGTATCCCGGAGCAAGCTCCAACCTGCCGCGAGTGAGCGGCGTGAGCCCGCCGCGTCGGCGAAGCAGCACGAACTTGCGGGTATCCAGCGCTTTGGCCAACGCTCCGAGCTCGTTCAGGCGATCCTCGATGGTTTGTCCCTCGGCGGCACGAAAATGCACGACGGGCAAGCGATCGGCACGCAGTTCGACGCGCAGCTTCTCGGCCAAGCCGGCCTCGCCCATCTCGTGGGGACACACGTCCATGCCCGCGAGTTGCACGCGCTTGACCAAGCGTTCGGAGCTGCTCGCTCCTCGCTCCGGATCGTACAGGCCGAGCACGACCGGCGCATGCAGGCCGAGGTCGGCCAGAAACTTGAGTTGCTCGACCAGCGAATCGAGCGCGTAGCGAATTACCGTCGCACCGGGCGCGATGATGCCGAAGCTCTCCGGCGGTAACTTCAGGAACAGGCGAAGGTAAAACTCCGCCTCCGAACGACGGCCCACGCTTTCCAAGAAGGTGAGCACGGCTTCGGCGGCGGCCGAGGCGGGAGCAGGCGCGGACACTCTCTATTTAATCTGGTTCTGAACGTAAGCGACGAGATCCGCGCTGCCGACGACAGCGGGCGCGGGCAGTTTACGCGCATACCAACGGACGGTCCAATGCAGCGCTTCACCCGCTGCGAGCGTTTTTACCGCGCCTTGGTTCTCGACCTCGACATACTTCGGCGCCGCGAAGATCTCGATTTCCGCTTCGCCTGTAGGGCTCTGCTCGGGCGTGAGGTCGGGAAAGCTCTTGATCAGCAGCAGATCGCCGGCAGCGTGAGCGATCCAGCCCTTTCCGTCCGAGAAAAACTTGGTCGGATCCACGACACTCGGGTCGTGCTGATACCAGCGCACGCCGTCGGTCAAAGTGGTCGGCGGCAAGACCATGCCGGCATCGTGCACCACCGGTGGGCTGGCTTCCGCGTAAAAAGTAATGCCGCCCGCGGCGACGCGCGTGATCTCCCAAGGCGCCACGGTGACGGGCGCCGTCCCACCATTGGTCATCGTGTAGTCGATGACGATCGCGAGCTTGGCCACGTCGGCCGAAAACTTCTTGACCACGGACACGGTCGGCGCCGTGGCGTTCAGCTGACTGGTCAGGGTCAAGCTCAGCGCATCACTGGACACGCCGTATGGCAGGGTGTTGATCGCGTTGATGCTGCCTTCGACCGTGGGCGGCCAAGTCCAGTTCTGAGGGCTCGGCCAGAAGGTCGACCCCCAGTTGTCGTCTTGACCGGTCGTGGCCGAGTCAGCGAGCAAATTGGGACCCGCGCTACCACTCGCGCGCAGCGCCGTCATGCGCGCGCCGTTTGCGGGATCGAGCTCCAGGTAGGTGCTGCCCAAGGTCAGCTGGTACTTGCCTCCGTTCGTGGTCCACATCGGGGATGCTCCGGCGCCTGCATTACCGCCCGCGGGTAGCCCGCCGCCAGCAGAATCGCCCCCTGCTGCTAAACCGGCACTTCCGGCAGCGGGCGTCAGGTCGCTGTGGTCCCCCGTGTCACAGGCGACGCCCAGGAAAGCGAGCAGAACCCCGCTCGAGATCAGCGCTGCTCGAGCCCGCACCCTGGCGCGAAAACGTTGACCTGCCGCGGTAAATGGGGCGCTCATGTCCGTGCTTCGTACCATCCGTGCGCAAGGCTCGCAATGCGTGATGGCGCGAGCCCTCCCGCACACAGACGTGGTAAACCGCGCCCCACGTCATGAAGCTCACGCCCCGCCTCAAACGCGCTCTGATCATGCTGTCCTCGGCGAGCCTCCTGCTCGCATTCGGTGCCCTGGCGAGTGGTGAGACGTCCGACGCGCTGCTGCGCCGCTACCCGTACGATCCGGCCTGTCCTTGGGGTCGTATCGGCAACGGCAAGGGGCTGATCGTGCGCTGTCTCACGGAAGCCGAAGCCCAAGGGCTGCGTTCGGGATCGCTGGCGACGGCCAGCGCCTTGCCCGCGGCCAGTGCGTCCGCGAGCAGCGCGCCAACGGTAGCTCCGCCCGCCAGCTCGGCCGCGCCGGCGCCCGCTGCAACCGAAGAAGTTGCCGAGTCCGACGCCGGCGCAGCGCCGCCAGCGAGCACCGACAAGTTGGAGATCACCGTTGGCCCGGTCAGCGCCGATACCGGGACGCTCGGCATCGGCAAGCTGGGCGCGGCGCGTGACCGCTACATGAAGTGCGTGAACGACAATGGCGGGCTCAAGGAAGCGACCGGCGAAGTCCAGGTGCGCTTCATGTTGCGTCAGCGCGGCCGGGCCGAGGGCGTCTCGGTCGCCAAGCGCAGCGGCGTGAGCGCCGAAGCAGCGCGCTGCGTGTCGGAAGTCGTCGATCGCCGCTACGTGGGCGTACCCGCGGAACCCATGGTGGGCGCGACGGTCTCGATCAAGTTCGCCAAGGCAGCGAAGTGAAGGCCGTAGCGTGAGTGATCAAGAAGCCGAGTACCGAGCGCGCGAGCAGCGCTTCAGCGCCGACGCGGAGCGCCACGCGGCGCGCTCGCGCACGGTGTCGAACCTGCGCGGCTTGTCGTTCGCAGTATTCATCGTCAGCTTGTTGCTCTCGGTCTTCGGTAAGACCAATACCCTGGCTGGCCCCGCCAGCTTGCTCGGCCTTGTGGCCTTCCTGGCGCTGGTGGTTTGGCACAGCCGCGTGCTCGGGGAGGAGGATTTGGCGCGCCGTTTCGCGCGCGTGAACAAGGATGCCCTCGCGCGCACGACCGGTCGTTTCAGCGAGCTCGCCGAAAACGGAGCGCGTTTCGTCGACCCAGCGCACCCGTACACCAGTGACCTGGACGTGTTCGGCCCGAGCTCGCTCTTTCAGCGAATTTCCGTGGCGCACACCAGCGTCGGCCAAGAAAAGCTCGCTGGGTTCTTCAGCCACACGAGCCCGCCGGCCGTGGTCCGCGAACGGCAAGTCGCCGTGCGTGCGCTCGCCCCGCTGCTCGATCTGCGCCAGCGTATCGAAGCGCTCGCGCTCGGCATCGTGGATCCCGCTGGCAGCAAGCGCAAGGAGCCGCCAAACCCGGAACCGCTGCTGCAATGGGCCGAAGAAAAACCGCAACTCGAGCACTGGCTGCACGTGGTGTGGGCTGCGCGTATCCTGCCGTTCTTCACCATTGGCGGCATGGTGCTGTGGTCGAGCTTCGGTCGTTCCTGGCTATTTTTCACGATCCCCGCGGTGCTTTCGCTGTTCACGCTGTCGCTCGCCAACGCCATCACCTCGCGCGTCTTCCACGCGGTCTCCGAGACACAGGGCGCATTCCTTCGCTATGGCACGCTGCTCGGCGAGCTCGAATCACTCGACGTCGATGCGCCGCTGATCCGCGCGGCTCAAGCCCGCCTGAACCAGAGCGGCAAGAAGCCTTCCGAAGAAATGCGCCGCTTCGAGCGCGTGGTCGGCTTCTTCGAGCTCAAACACAACGGCATGATTTACCCGGTGGTGAATCTGTTCTTGCTCTGGGACGTGCACTGCGTGCTCGCGCTCGAAGCCTGGCAAGAGCGCGCCGGCCGCTTCGTGCGTGAATGGCTCGACGTCGTAGGCGAAGCCGAGGCCCTGTCGTCTTTGGCCGGCCTGGCCCACGACGAGCCGAGCTTCTGCTTCCCCGAGCTCAGCGACAAGCCATGCTTTTTGGCAGAAGAGCTCGGTCACGTGTTGATCGACCGGCAAGTACGCGTGACCAACAGCGTGGCGCTGCCCGAAGCAGGCACCGCGCTACTGGTCACTGGCTCCAACATGTCGGGCAAGAGCACGCTGCTCCGCTCGATGGGCCTGGCCAACGTCCTGGCCTTCGCCGGCGGCCCAGTTTGCGCGAAAAAGCTGCTACTCGCCGAGTGCTCGCTGATCACCAGCATCCGCATCAGCGACTCGCTATCGAGCGGCGTCAGCCACTTCTACGCCGAGCTCAACAAGCTCAAGGCCGTCGTCGACGGCACGGCCGGCAGCAAACCGGTGTTCTTCCTGCTCGACGAAATCCTACACGGCACCAACTCACTCGAGCGCCAGATCGGCGCGCGCTGGGTGATCGGCGAACTGATGAAACGCGGCGCCCTGGGTGCGGTCTCCACCCACGACATGGGCCTCGCCGAGCTCGAGCCCTCACTGATGAGCCGCGTCACCATGATTCACTTCCGCGAAAGCGTGAAGGACAACGAAATGAGCTTCGACTACAAAGCGCACCCCGGCCCCGTGCAAGCCGGCAACGCCCTGCGCCTGATGCGCCGCATTGGCCTGGACGTGCCGCTCGCTTGAGCGTGACCTTCGAGATTGGGTTTTGATGGTCACGAGTCGCGGCAGGGCCGCACGTGGCCTTCGGCGTCGCGGGAAGACGCTAGGAGCAACGTCCGGTCCATCGCCTGGCCACGATCTGGACGAATCACGCCCTGCCGCCGGCGAAGATTATCCGCATATACGGACCGACCCGATTATCCCGGATCCGGCCCATGCTCGGCATTTTCGGTATGGCGGCTGCCGCTTAGGTTGCGGCGTCCACGTCGCTCAAATACAAGTTGGGCGGGTGCGAGCTGTCGGCTCCGTCGACCTAACCGATTGAAATCACGTGGACGACGAGGACACATTCTCTCGCGGCGAATGCAAGACCGACCTGGAACGAGCGCTCACCCTCGCTTTGAATGCTCGTGCCGAACCGTGGATCAAGGGCGGCGCTTGTTTAATTGGTCCCTTTGCGAAGGAAGAGAGCGATGCAAGTCTCGTATTCTTTGTGGACCCGCCCGACGGCCAGCTCATTCGCGTAGACCTTCACAAGGGAAAGGCGCTCGTTGGGTTCGATCTCACCGGTCAAGGTGGCCCAGATCTCGATCCTCGCGCTTCCGAAGTTGCAGTTTTCAAAATAGAGGACGACGACCCTGAACCTCTTGCGGACGCAATCGCTGAACATCTGGATGCGCTGCTCGCTCGGCTCGCCGACGCCGAATATCGACGGGCCGCCCGAAAGCTCACGCCGTGGTGGCGTCGGGTCTAGGTGCCACTACGTCGTACTTCGCGCACGTCGTCAGCGATAGCGCCGCTACTTGCCGAATGGCGCCGCCCAACAACGGCTTGAAGCTGACGCGGATCTCGCTGCGCTCGACCCGCGCAGCTTAAGCCTGATACGTTGGGCGGACGCGATCCAAGTTTTCGTCGCGTACGCTGGTCAGAGCTGCCGTGTTAGCCCGTGAAAAACGCCGACGAGCACCCCAGACGGATGCTCTTCTAGCGCTTTTGGCGCCAGTCGTGGGCCTTCTCTGCATACCAGTCGACCTGCCGCGCGGCTGTTTCGGCGGGGTGCTGGGATCGCTGCGTTCGAATCCACTCCACAACTACCTTGCGTATCTCGTCCCCCACGACGCTTGTGCATTTTTCCCTGAAGTCTGCTCCGACGACGGTTACCTCTCAGCAGCTTCCTTCGTCGCTGGAACCGATCTGCGGCTCCTTCTTGTCGAGGCTGGAGGTGACCTGATGGTCTTTGCCATCGCCATGTCCGGGGTGTGCATTCTTGCTGCAACATGGACACTTCTTTGCATAGCCCGGGCACGACGCGCGTCAGTGCTCTCGGCTTGGACACTGTTCACAACCATACTCTTGGTCTTCACCTCCAGCGTGTTCTGGGCCCGTATGCTCCTCCTGTTCGCGATGTAAGTGACAGCAGGCGAGGCCGACCATTTAGTCGACTCCGGAACCGATCTCGCTTTCTAGAGCGCCGCCCAACAAGCCGTTGAAGCAGTCGGCTGCGCCTCGTTGCGACCTGCTTCGTCGTGTCGCTCGTCGCTACCTGAGACCAGCTCGTTTCCTGATGCAGCCGCAGCTTAACGGCGATACGTTGGGCGGACGACGAGATGGCCACCGTGATCGTGCAGACGGTTTGTACCCAGTGGACCAAGAAGTCTCGAGGTGCACCCGCATCAGCTCGGCGAAACGCTACACCCGATCAGGTCGTTCTCGATCCGACGCGCATTCTTAACGATGCAGCGACTTGGCACGAAGTAACGTTTCGCGAGCCCGACTTCGTGATGCATGAGACGTATCGGCCGCGCGCTCTTCCCAATGACTTCCTCCGCGCGGCGGTCTTCTTCGAACCTGATTGCAATACGCTCTCCGTTAGGTTGTTCGCCAGCATTCGCCTACGTCTTACCCACGGGCAATATGGCCGGATTGTCTACAATCTCTCGGACGACGGACCCCTCGACGGTTGGTACCAGACGATCTTCCAGAAGGTAGTCGTTCGCGTCGCATTCGGCCTGCCGCCACAGCCGCACCTCTTCCATCGCCCGCCGGATCAAGAGCATCTCTCCATGCGAGATCTGACCTAGTCCTGGTGCGATCGAAAGCAGCTGCAGAGTTGAGCGCCCTTCGAGATACGCTGTAGCGACAGTCGAGCTACGCCGCCCAACTCACGCCCTGAGGCGGACCGCCAACAAAATCAGACGGTGTTCGGAGCTGCGTGCTTGAGTGCTTGAGTAGGGGTGCGCCGCGTTTCTGCAGAGCCATCAGGTAGCGAGACTCGTCGTAAGGCACCCGGCGATGCCCGCGCACTTCTGCAGAGCAGCGGCGTTGGGGAAACGCTCGCGGCGCTCCCCGAAGGCCGCAAGCAGCCGTGGGGCTAGCGTAGGACCGGCACCCGGCAAGGTGGCAAACAGCTCGTAGTCGGGCAACTGCGACGCAAGGCGAGCAATCTCTTCGTCGAAGCGTGCAACGGCTGCTGCCAGGACGCGCAGCTGGGAAAGCAGGGCCTCGACCAGCAGTCGCGAGGTTGTGCATGCCAAACCTCACGTACGGTTGGGGGGCGGGACATGCGAAATCGAGCCCAGCGAAGGCAATACGGTGAGTCGGTGGTGCGGCTCGCCCTGAGTATTCGTTTCGGGCTTCGGTGCTCCCTCCGGTGCGAACGTAAGTTGGTGAACATGTCGTGCTCGGGCTTGCATATTCGTCACCGGAGGGCGCATGTCCCGCGCTCCACTCTCCCCGTTTCCGAGGATCATGGAAAGCGGGACGGTCCACCCGTAAAGGCGTTGCAGCAGACGGGCTTGTCGGTCGCTTCGCTCCCTCTGGTGCCCGCAGCTGAACGCCGGTACGTTAGCCGGACCGGCGGGACGACGGAATGACTGGATGAACGACAAGCAGGTAACCCAAACGCTGCTCCTGGAGGCCATCGCTGCGTGGACGACGCGGCGGAGGAGGCCATCGCAAAGATCGGGCTGCGGCGGCGAACCTCCCCGAAGGCGGGCGACATCGATACCGAGGCTCTGCTCGCGTACCCACCCGACAATGCCCTCTCGGCGCAAGAAGAACTGGCCCTTCGGTCCATGAAGTTGTCGGCTGTGCAACGCTCCGCACTTCAAAAGCTGATCGCGGATGGGTGCGCCACTGCCTTCTTTCATTTCTTCAACTTGATCGATGCCACCGGTGATCCCGAGGTGAAACCCCCAAGGGGAACGTGGCTCGGGGCGTGGCTCGTGGCTCCGAGTGTCTCCTGCGTTGGGTTGTGCTTTGGGTTGATCGCCCGCAGCACGTTCGGGCTGGGCATCCCAATGCTCTGCGAGAATTATTTCACACCCGTCGCGCGAATGACCTTCGCCAACGCGATCTTGAGCGGCACCCCGTCCTCGACCGCCGACGTCAAGAATTGGCGCGCAAATTCCGGGTCCTGAAGGTCGTCGGCCAAACCCTCATTCCAATCTCGACTACGTCTTGTCATGCTTCAACGCTCGACTTTCGCAGCTAAACGCCGGAAGTATGCCGACTGGCCTTCGCTACTTCTTGCTTGCTGAGGCTGCGGTCCAATTTTCGAGGGCAAGCCCCTTGAAGCGCGCAAAGTCCTTCACGTTGGCGGTCACCAAGATTAGATCGTGAACATAAGCTATCGCGGCTATTTGGCCGTCAACGTATGGTCCGGGACGACCAACTCGTTCTTGCCTCGCTCGCTCGAGAGCATGCCAGGTTGCAGCCTCCTGGTCGTAGGGAAGTATCGGGAACGACTTGAGGACCACGTCGCGCAAGTAGGCTTGGAGCTCGGCTTTGCGCTTGCCCGACTCAAGGCGTTCGCACCCGTAGGTCAACTCGTTCCACACCACCGACGCCGTCGCGCACTGAATCCCTCGTTGCCCGAGTCGTTGAAGAACCGCGCGGGTTGGCTTCGACGCTATCGCAGCAGAGAGAACGCTCGTATCGAGCAAATACCTGATCGTCAAATCACTACCTTGCGTCCTGCCCCGCGGTCACGAAGCGATCGGAAGTAGCGAGGGCCGAGCCCTTCACCATCCGCGGGGAAGCGTTTTCGAAATTCCTGGTATGCTTCTGAAAAGCCGACTCGGTTCGCCTTGAGGCGTTCATACTCTTCGACTGACATCACAACCGCGACTGCACGACCTCGCCTCGTGAGATGCACTTCTGAGCCGGCTTCCGCCTCGTCCACCAAGCTGGGCAGGTTCCGTCGCGCGTCGGCGATCGAATATTGCTTCGACATTCCGTAAGTGTACATCAACATGTACACTCCAGCAAACGGCTCCAGCTGGGCTGCATAACTAGGCGTCGCAGCAAACGGGCTTGTCGGTCGCTGCGCTCGCTCTGGCGCCCGCAGCTGAACGCCTGGTACGTTAGCGGACCAAAGCAGACGCGCTCCCCGTCGGTTCCCACTCTTGCTCCAGACCCCGAGCCTCAGTACGGTCGCACCCACATGGATCAGACGAACTCGCCCGCGCAATCGTTCGCATCGCCTACATAACCGGCTATTTTCGGCTCCGGTCAGGCGCAACGTCCGCTGAGTACTTTGACAAGTATCGTTTCGAGTCCGACCCCCGGCTTCTCCGCGCAATCGCGAGACAGCTCGCTCCGCTCGTCCCGACTGAAACCGAGGTATTGGCCGGACTCGAGTTTGGCGGCATTCCAATCGCGGCAGCGCTATAATTGCAAACGCTGCATCTGACGCTACCCGCTGTACGATGTGACAACCGGCTCGCCCAACCAGGGTACGTTGTTACTCCTCGCGATATTGCGAGGTGGATTCCACTTTCGCTTGCTCGTGGCTGGCAGCCGACGCTCCCTGGTTCGACATTCCAAATCAAACTAGTGAAGACAGACCTGGATGCCGAGCGCATTCGATGGCCGCTGGACGCCTGATTGATTGGCGACAGGAATCGACCGCAGGGACGCGCGCGAGCTCGCCAATAGAGATCTCGAGGCAGGGCTCGAAGCCCTTCGAGAAGACCCCCGAGGGGGCATGAGCACGATGGACTAGTGCTCGCAGGCTTCGCGCAGCCTCT
>Ga0247779_1001623_pt1 | contig 10653 bp, 5 predicted proteins | sample UWRJL221509R5_FD_179925 | JGI IMG/M metagenome (GOLD analysis project Ga0247779, IMG submission 179925) | Plant litter microbial communities from Arlington Agricultural Research Station in Wisconsin, United States - UWRJ-L221-509R-5 | ecosystem: Environmental > Terrestrial > Plant litter >...
ACGTGCCTTACGTATGTCGTTGATCACAGCATATCTGTAACAGTACTTTGTAAAGCAGGGATCTCAAGTGGTGCTGGAAGCACCGTATCGTCCCATTTCGCGCTATTCGGTTCCTTTAGACACTGCGTGTAAGTTTCGGAATCTAGGCGACTCCTTTCCTTCGTTTCCTCTCGCCGCGAAAAAAAAGTCCATTTGAGCGACTTACTGGTCATCCAGATTCAGAGAAATTACTCAATCTTAAGTGAAGCTACCTATACAAACACAATTAGTGTTAACTTGGAGTACGTCGTCACTCTAGCTCGCCTAAAGACGCCGATGTGAGTACGCTAGCACAATCAATCGCAATGTCGCTCAAGTTAGCAACTTGGCCCTGAGAGTTGCTGATTTTGTGGGGCTGTCGCTGACACTGTCAATCTGGATTATGGAAGCACTGGTTCCAGTTGGGCCAACGGGACCGTAAAGAGCAATGGTGTCTCCTGCTCGGTTTATCAACTGTATACGCTCGATAATATTAGCTTAAGGGGAGCATCATACCCTGGGGTAAGTTATGTGAGTTATTATATGATATACAGTAAGATATGACACTCACTTGAAAGGTGAATTTTGCAAAAGCTTCCGGATCTGTTGTAACGCTGCATAGACTTGGGGAATATTTTGTGTAACATCAAATTACCAACTCACCAGTCACTCTGATCGTCTCCGTTGCTCGTTCTATCCCTTCTTTTTCCTTCTTCACCAACACCTTCTAGCTAACCTCGGATCAGAGCCCTGAGACGATTCCGACTCGACTCAAACATATTACGAGCTCAAGTAATTCCCTATCATTTCACTTCCATTTGGACATCGTTTGCTGATGAATTATATCATTCGGAATCTTTAGAAAGGTCGAAGTGTTCATTGCAGACCAATGATATCAGTCCTACTTATCTATACACCATTTCGCAACTCCCTCCAGAACAGGATCCGAAATGAAGAGGGCGACTGAAGTAACAGTTGGCATTGAGCGCAAGAGTATTCTCATGGAGTTGGATGTCATCCTTATGTCAAAGTCCCGCAATTTGGGTTTGAGTGGGGGCGTATTTAGATATCGATAATGGTTCGTATGCATTTGAGTAATTGTCGTGAGATGGGCGGTATGTTACAGGGACGACAAAGGAAGGAAAAGGAGATGGTAGTGGAGGACAAAAGAAACGCATAGCCAACAAGAAAGTGCAGGCCTGTCGTGCCCGATTACATTTTGAACTCCGCCTCAATATTTAATACAAATGGTTGCCACACGAGGGTTTCAAGAAGAAAATCCACCAGCGTCTTCTGGTAGATTCAAGGCCTCAGAAATTTCAAAAAACAGGGTCTTTAATTAGAGCACGATAGAGGTTACTTGTTTGTGGTTGCTAGTACGAGTTCAGTACTTAATTGGTGTGGGTACTATTTGTCCCGGCTGCAGGGCATGTGAAAGAAGCACCTCTGTATGTCTTTTCATGGCCAATAGATGTGACCATTTAGACCTAGAAACCATGATCGGAGAAAATATATTTCATTTGGGTCTATCGAATTACAAGCCATGGACCGTATTGAATATGTACCTATCAGAAGTGGACGATCTATGGTGCGCCGTTTGCACCAAAAATAGGCCGGATAACACACTAACGCCGCACGCTGGATAACACTACTAGACTTTGGGCTTTTTGCCTTGTATACACCTCTGCTTCACTATATATTAGTGTAGAGAATGTAGAATAGCAGTAAAATAGTATTCATCCCCCAATATATGTTTAAAAGAGTCAATTAGGTAAGCTGTGTCAAGTTACAAGGTTATGTAAGAGCCTGTAGACCACCAGTTATAGTGGACTACTCGTTGTAGAGGGACTGCTAAATTGGAATAACTGTCTATTTAACATGCTTTACGCCTGTACTGACCCTACTGACATAAATATCATATATTAAGCCTTGGTAGTTGAGAAGTTAATCATACTATTTATTTTAATACATATTTAAATATCTCAGACTCTTCTGACTCGCCGCCACCATCTATCTTGGTGATGTGAGACGGTATATAATCTGCTGTTGTCGATATACGCCCATGGACCACACCAAAAAAAACTTTCTTAACTCTTTAATAATATCCTCAGGGAACCAGAACATGCCGTGGCCCGTAGTGCTTATGATATCCGGCTCATTACATTCATTGTTAATGATATAGTAGGTGCAATCGTCATATTGTTTAATTAATGAACGCATACTGAAAATATCAGTGAATATGTTCTGTGATGCGATTTTGCAGAGCTCCTGTTGACAGCAAGAGGAAGAGGACGTTACAATGTCTCATCCTCAAATTTCACCTCCCAGCCCACAGCAGGGCACAACAGTCATGTCATTCATTCAACTTCAACAAAGAGGCCGGAAGGACTGACAGCAAAGGTGTCACACTGGGTTGGTCGAATATCTATCCCATCCCATCCAGTACACGGAAAATGAGTCGACCATTACGACAAAATCTCGAGTCCGCATAACTTGAAGCTGTGTCTGGAAATGAATGAATGATGCACCACTGGAAAATCTCGTGTATTAAAGACATCAATTAGCTGTTGACAAAACTCTTCAGAATGGCCACTAAACTAATAACCAATGTGTTAAATAAACACCACACTTGACCGCCCTTCGTTCCAGTAATTGGATAGATGTACAGCACTTGTACATTTTATTGCTCAGAGGTCATTAACAATCACGCATTAATTGCTGAATCTTTTCGTGCCATGTGCCACTCATACCAGCATTTATTGCAATGTATGGCGCTTTGAAATCAAATAATCCATACATATAGCACAATTTAAACGCTCTTCGGACGACCTGAGTGACTGATGCATCATACTTACATTCGCATCTCCTCATTGACACACGGAGGTTCCAGACAGGAGTCAGACGAAGGCTTATTTGGAGAAGGTATAGGAAAGTGTGGATTATTCTATGCGTATTCACGGACAGAATGTGTCTCCACTCTGCAAGCATAGATACTCAGGAAGAGGACACTAAATCCGTGTATTATAATACTATATTATATGCGGAACTGCACCAACGCGCATAAATTGCCAACGCACTGTAGGTAATGTATATTACAGGTTATAAAAGAAGGCTTTTGGCATGGTTCAATGAATGGGTGAGCATGCACCCTCATGCAACAATGGGCATAAAAAAGTGTGCAGCGAGGAACAAGAAAGCATGTAAGTGATTACTCCCATATTGCAATGAGAAATCTGCTGAGTGAAACGCAGTATATATAATATAGTTTGCGTGCTGGTTAGCAATTATCATGTATAATGGAAGCTATTCCCTCTACAGCAAGTGGTTCACTATAACTGGTCTACAGGCTCTTACATAACCTTGTAACTTGACACAGCTTACTTAATTGACTCTTTTAAACATATATTGGAGGATGAATACTATCTTACTGCTATTCTACATTCTCTACAGTAATATATAGTGGAGCAGAGGTGTATACAAGGCAAAAAGCACAAAGTCGAGTAGTGTTATCCGGCATGCGGCGTTAGTGTGTTATCCAGCCTATTTTTGGTGCAAACGGTGCACCATAGACGATCCCTTGCGAGTAAAGCGGAGCTTGAAATGACTTAGATCCAATAAGTGAATGGAGTTGTTCCTAGTCACTGTATGCCGTTTAGTGCATCTTCGAACACTACCTTCGAGTTTTACACGAGAACAGTCATATATAAAAATGTGTCTTAAATCATGCATTTTGACAGTATCCGTGAGCCTATTCTTCAAAGTATTGAACGTAGAGTGGCAGGTCACATCTGCCATCATGCATGCATTTACTACATGGCCGCCTTTGATCAATGTTTGCTGAAACATAGAAGATTGTGTGAATGAAACTCCAATATTATGGCCACTAGGAAAGCTCGGAGAATTGCTTAGAACGGTGTACGTTACCATGAGGTTTTATTTTTCTGCCATGTGCGAGGATAGATGATACTAAAACTTAAAAGCACGAGAGTTGGATACTTTGAAATCAAAGTCAAACATAATTTCCCAAGGTGAAGAATTTTATCGTAACTAGACTGGCCATCATGCAGAAACATAAATTTTGGCTGAAGACCCGGTGATCTCAGTAATGTTCCCCTCGGCGTACACTGCCTTTCCAACAGGAAACTCTAATGGATTGGAACTTGTGGCACAATCGCTGTTGAGTCTCTTCGATATATGTCGTCTAATTATAGAAGTAGCAATCTCAAGAAAATGCAAGCGCCTTGTTCGTCAACAAAATAAAAAACCCGAGGATGCACATTTGGAAAACTCCCTTGGCATTTCTCAACTCTATCCCGAGGAAATCGAATAGAGCACAGAAATATGATTCGATATATATTTTATACGAGAACAGGTATGGGGCAATTCATGTAGGGTGTCACTGTTGACATGGATGCCATATGGCACTCCCGAGAGTGACAACTTAAAGTGTGAACAAGCGAGATTTCATTATTTGTTCAACATATATTATGTTAGACGCCTTTGCTGAGGATCGTGTATATGATCCTGAATTGTGACAATCACTTTACCTGGATTTGGGAGAGGTTATAACCCCTCAAGAGGGAGAATAATACCCTCTAACATACTGCCTTGATAATCAACCCACAAAATGCCGGAGTTTGCTAGAAACGTACATGGATTTTGTCACTGCCCTTAACCGGACATAAAATTGTCCTAGGATCAATCCTGAATGTGATAAATATGCAACGATGTTTGCTCGAATTTTGAATATGAGCAAGGGAGCCATGATCTTTGCCTGTTGAGTTGATTTATAGGATCAGTTCCCATCACATTGCTTTTCTGAATTCTGGGATAACATTAGCAGTAGAACAGTGGCGCAATGGATCTCCTTCAATAAGTTTCATATGGATCACATACAGATGAAATAACTAGTTTGCTATTCAATTTGCACGGCACTTACAGATGCAAATTAGCTAATTCACTCCTTAGTATCATGCTTTTTAACAAGACTTTGGAAAATGGCATAATTCCCTCATGAAAAAATTTCCTTGCTTCGAACTTACGGCATGGATACTATGGCAATTATGTTGCATGAAAATCCATCAAGGATGTGCATGTTACTATTAGGCGGAGTTACTCGGTCCGGGACCAGCCCACTGACTATCTACTTCAAGGTACTCGTCATCTGTGCACTCTGAATAATTATCACGTAGGGAAGGGTCTGTCAGAACGTCTGTAAGTGTCAGTGCTGTGATGGGAGTCAACCCTGTCGGAACGGTTTCTTGGTAGTGGTGCTCGCTGTTTTCGACATCCCGTAAAGACGACTCAACAGTAGTGGTGAAATTGGTTGTGGTGCCCGCGACACTTCTGGGAATGCGATGAGCAGCCCTAGTCATTTTGAGTCTTTGAGAAAGCCTGCGGCTAATCCGATACCCGAACGTCACAACAACGAGCATATTCGCAACAATTATGGACAATACACTCTATAATGTGGAAAATTGAGTGAACACCAAAATGAAAGCTGGGTGTATACTATCTTACATTAATTTGACCAACCAAGATCTCCACGCCAGACCTGGGATATAGGTTGAAATACAAGCAGGTGAAATGTTTGATTACACCAGCTAATATGAGAATACTGCTGGACCCTGCGATTAAAATGAGACGTTGTTGGTGTCTGGGAAGCTTGACCCTCCAAAACACGATGAAGGGAAAAATGCAAAGTATTGAATCGCTGAACATATGAACTTGAAGTGTAAAGAAATATCATAAAGGCATTTTAGTCACATTTCTCCCAGCTATTAAGATACAGATGGCTCACATGTACATATTCTCAATGATGAGATTGAGCGGTAAACCACGAACTGACCCGAATCTAGCGCATCCTTCCGGTGTCATATCATATAAAGATTGACCTGGTAATTTGCACATGAGGATTGTTGATATATAGCTTGTCAGAGCAAGTGCCAGAAACAAAGCGGTTATCGCTAGAATAGTACGTCACGTGAAAGTCCAAGTTGGGAATATTCTTGCAAGTCCGAGGGTGAGTGCTATGCGTGATATCCTTCAGAGATTTCGGCTTAAGATACGGATTCCAATCTTTGCATGTAAAATCCTGCTTACCATATTGTGAACCTAGTAAAGGTGAGTACGGCGAAATAACCGTTCAAGTACCAATTATTCGAGACTACATGCATGTCAAATTATGTCAACGTTATCGAGGGGCCATGAGGAGCGAAATAGCCTGAGTCTCTTACATCCGGATTTGAACACCTTTGGGTACGCCGCAATGAGAAGTGAGTCAGTGACCAGCATCAACATCGCCAGGTAATCATCCCACCACATGTGACCGGTCCAGAATCTATCAACAAGGCAAATGATTGTGTAGGACAGGGCTAAGGCCTGCAGACATGCAACAAGGACTATAGATTAAATTGAATTTCACATCAGCACATTAGTTAGTGGAAATCTTTCAAATAAAGCTCTTACGTGTCAGAGACATAGTTTTCAATTCGGGGACAGATAAATGCAATATGAAGTCGCTTTTAAGTGAATTATGCTGATTTATGTGAGCTATTATACGTTGCATACGTCAAGATCTATTTCATAACCTGTTACCGCATAGCTCCTGTAATAATTTGTTCAGCCCAATCACAACATGGCCCCCGCAAAAAGAACACATGAATTCAAAAATCAAACATTATTGAGTCAGAGGGATTCAACAGACTTGCTATTGTAATGCAGGATTGGAATATTACCACAAATAGATGAAACTGGGGTGCATCTCAGCGCCGTTATCCAGATATGATGTGCTTGGCCTCTGATCAAAGCACTTACTGGGCTCAGCACTCAGGGTCGGTGGGCGTTCGTTTATAAATAATGTGAGAGATGTGTCGAAATAGCTTTTTTTGAAAATGCCACTCCAGTAACTGACTTCCTTATCGCTACCGAACGCTTCGGATGCCACATGAAGAAGCAGAAACATGTGGTTTTGTATGTGGGTAATTGATAGTGTTTTCGATATGTTGTTAGCAGGATAATTGCAAGGCTGTGTTGCGCTATCATAGTGGACGATACAAGAGCGATACAACCCTAATGTATTGAAGCACTGATAGACAGCACAGTATATCATCATGATTAATGATTATCAATAAATGATTGCTCTTACGGGGCCACTAAAGTTCCAAGGTTGCGTCTGCGTTGGGCCAATAAAGCGCTGCTTCCCTCAAACTCCCGTTCACTTCGCTATTGCTCAGGTAGTAAAAATCCAGTCCCCGTTTGGCCTGATCATGAGCAGGCATCAAGACAGTTTTTATCGAGCTGGATATTCTGTTTCTAAATAGCAGCCTCACTCATTGTCTCCCATTGAGTACAGCCTGGGTCTGGGTTCGTCCGGGACTCCAAGTCGAATACTGTATTCATCGTGTCATTCCAGTCTCCTCGTGCTAACACTTTCGCCCCTCACGCCTCAGCTTTGTGCAACTGTCTATACCCTCCAAGCCTCCAGGTCATCCTTGTCGCATAGTACTGAAAATCCCATTGTATCCATCCCATCCCATGCGGCAAAAGTCGGAGAAAGTTTTGTATGATACATTCTTTTATAAGCATAAAAGTTGATTCCTACTGCCCACATAGAGCAGCTACAGTGTAGGGTAACTTACCATCTAGTGGGTACATACACTGTAGGGTAACTTACGGTCCAGTGGGCCCACTGAACTCACAAATCCGAGTAATACTATATTGGGAATGAGTAGGTAGGACAGGGTGGCTGATGGCGGCATATTTTTGTGCGGGGGATGGGGGTAGGATCAGTAGTCGCAGGGTAGGATATGGGGTATATTTAGGGTAGATAATGGGTAGCACACTGGGGATGTATAAATTATTGCCCGGAATGGGATTGTAAAATGACCCGGTTTTTATCCGGGGTGAAATCCATGAAATTCATTGGCATTTGTGATGTCTAGGTCAGTGATGAATACTCGTTAAATGGGCTGGATGCTCCCAGAAAGAAAAAAATTGCACCGGGACCACTGATAACCCCAACCCGCCCTTCAGACCCACTTACATTGCCCTGGAATAAATTAGATTACCCTGGACCGGACCCATCAACCTATTACCTGTCCTGAAATAATGACTTGGGATGTATATTGAAAGCAATACAATACTAGGGGGTACATAAGCTATTTAATGTGCACCCATGTCCGAAGTAGTTTTATCTGACCCACTCCCAGGGCTATCATGATATCACAGAACATAAACCAACATATATTCGGGACTTGGATATACTGAAAGATTGGAATGGTTGCTGTTTCCATGCCGGTCACCCGGTCTGGTCAATTTATAATGCCCCGGGACAATCAATGTGTATGTCTGTAGTCTACATTCAGAATATTGAAATGCAAATTTACTGTCACTTTGACCGGGCTTATTCTGTGCCGGAAAAAATTCTGTAAGCTTACATAGGAACGGGACAATTTTACGGAACCCGTTGCGGTTTAAACAAGCCCGAGATCGCCCCGAACGGGAAAGAATTAACAATGTTATGCATGTTTTAAACCTATGCAGCAAGCACCAGTCCAGGCACAAGTACAGGTAAATATAAATTACATGTATGCCGGACAGAACTTGGTAAGTTTACTTAGGTATGGCACATTGTATTCGGGACCCGTTCAAGGCTAATATGGAACCAAGATTGTCCCGAACAGTGAAGGATATACAATGTTATGAATGCTTTTAAACTATTTTATTGTGTGCCGGACAAATTGTTTTAAGCTCACATGAGCACGGAACACTTTCTCGGGACCCGTTCCGGTGTAAACGAGCCCTAGATTGTCCCGAAAGGTGAAGAATTAGGAATGTTATTAATATTTTAAGGCTCTACTGGTCACCATTGGACTCACCAGTGAAAGTAAATCCTGTTTTTGACCGACAAATTTTATTAAGCTCACATAGGTGCGGGACACATTTTCGGGACCCGTTCCGGTGTAAACAAGCCCAAGATCGTCCCAAACGGTGAAGAATTGGAAATGTTATGCATGTTTCAAGGCTCCGTACCATTAACCATTGGAATTGCACGTACATGTAATCTTTTTCATTGTATTCCGGAACAATTGGTTCAAGCTCACATGGGCACAAAACAATGTTTCAGGACCCGTTCCGGTGTAATCAAACCCGAGATCGTCCCGAACAGTGAAGAATTAAATATGTTATACATATTCCAAGGCTCTGTACCATCAACCATTGGAATTGCGGGTATCCGGGGAAATTGGTTCAAGCTCGCATGGGCACGAAACACTTTCTCGGGACCCTTTCCAGTGTAATCAAACCCAAGATCATCCCGAACGGTAAAGAATTAAATATGTTATGCATATTCCAAGGCTCCGCAGAGGACACCGGTGGAATCACAGGTATACATAGGTGTGGGACACTATTTTGTGACCTGTTTGGGTATAAAACAAGCCTGAGGTTGTCCCAAACGTTGCAGAATTTAAGATGGCATGCATGTTTTAATACCATGCACTGGGCATTGCTGGAATCACATGTTTGGGAAGCATCCATATCCACGATAAGCCCCAAATTATTTTGAACATTAGGAGATTCACAATTTCATGTATAATTATATGTACACCTCTATATTTGAGCACTGGTCTTTGTTCATGCAAGTTTCATATGCAATACTGGGTATGCAATTGGTATTAGTAACCAATGTGCTATATCAGAGCTGCATGGCAGTTTCTCCAGACCAATCTATTCAACCTGCATTTGGCATTCTGATTTTCATGGGTTCCAATATCAAATTCAATTCATCAGATGTCAGCATTCAGAATGACCCCAATCTGAGGTATATAGCCTCCTGAGGAAGGCTACTATTATATGCCAGTGCATTGAAGCCTGAATACTATGGCTGTGCATGTATATATATTATATGTCATTTGAGTACATATATATATATATAGGCTACCAAGTATCTTTGTTTGTATATATGAACATTCACACCTAGCTTTGATTCAAGTAGTTTCTTTATTCTGATCCAATGTTGTATATGTGCTCTTCTGCTCGTATCTAGTCTAGATCATAGTAGAACCAGCCTTAAAATTCAATGTACTGAGATTGGTGTTAATTCACCTTTTCTTACTTTGAGAACACTGTTTAAACCATAAGGTAAAATGTGAGAAGTATGAATATAAAAACAAACAGATTCATGTGTTTCTTTAAAATTGATGTCTTTGAATTCAATGGGATGCCATAATTGAGTTTCTGGATCAGCATGGGTGTGTGTAGAGGTAGGGCCTCTTGGGATTCATAATTATATCTTAAAGAATGGAGGCAGTATGATCAAATTCAATAATATACAGATCTACAATAATTAAGCACCGGTAAAATCTATTTTTAACTGCATTAACTTACCCTGATTTGGAACATTAGGTGGAGATATTGTGTAAGACAATTGTCACTACGCATACATTAAGATAAAGCTTCAAAAGTACAAGGTCCCATACCAAGAACTTATACCTGTCATTCCACGGGTGTCTGCTGCAGAGGGTTTGATTACACTGGAAAGGGTCCCGAGAAAGTGTTTCGTGCCCATGCGAGCTTGAACCAATTTCCCCGGATACCCGCAATTCCAATGGTTGATGGTACAGAGCCTTGGAATAT
>Ga0247779_1001625_pt1 | contig 10650 bp, 12 predicted proteins | sample UWRJL221509R5_FD_179925 | JGI IMG/M metagenome (GOLD analysis project Ga0247779, IMG submission 179925) | Plant litter microbial communities from Arlington Agricultural Research Station in Wisconsin, United States - UWRJ-L221-509R-5 | ecosystem: Environmental > Terrestrial > Plant litter >...
GATGGATGTCACGATGGATATGTTCGCTGATGGACTTGACCCCATTGAGTCGTCCTCGTCGCTGCGGAAGCACGCGCAGGTGTCCTTGGACTTTGCTGGATACCACCACGATACAGTTGCTTAGATGTTACTCTCACCTCTCTTTCCCTGCGTTTCAACCACTTGCTCTCGCCATGCTTTCTTGTTATACGAACATTAAATTTTCGAGACGAACCTTCCTTTTCATCTCGCCAGGCCGTGCCTCGTTTCCTTCTTCACGGCTTACGAATTTCTATTATCATTTCTATCATCCTACTGCAGCCTGCCGTAGTTCCTTTGTGTCGTCCTACTCTTCTCGAACAACCCCTGTAGCCCTATTCTTGCTTTTCGTATATCCTATTATTCATTTCTAGAAACCATACATACATCCAAAAATCTCACGTTTCTCGATTCCCGTTTCCTTACCCTACGGTTTTGGTTGTAATTAAACCCCCGTGTAGCATACCGAGTATATATTATGGTGATGTCAAAATTCCAGCCTTTCGGTTCGTGCATCTATGATGTTTCGTATTTGGTTCGAGTGACTTTGGATTGGTATCCACTATGAGCGATGTTTAATATTCCAACGATTCTCTCATAGTATCCACCCCAGTTTTATGTAGTTCAGAGAACAATTGAGCGAGAAGTATGTGCCACCTTTTAGGACGCGTCATGTGACACTTTGTGACATTTGCCCACCACGAGACCCCAAAGTCTGCTCGCGAGTCTATGCCACTCTAAGCGAAACTGCTCAACCACCATGCAGACGCGAAGTCAGCAACGGAAAACGAATTCTCAAGGCACCAACCAAGCGTCGCCCGCTGCTCAAAGCTCTGTGGACACAGCAGATGATGTGGTGGTCGTGAAATGGATCCTGTTTGACAAGACCTATCGCCAACCTACGGCAATCGAGCTTTCACCCGCCTCGTATAACTGTCCATTGGAGTCCTGTATACCTATTTTCAAGAACAAAATACTCCTGAAATACAAAGTTTCTGCCGAGGAATGCGACATCAAGTTCTGGAAAGTAAGTGGCATATCTTTCTCTCGGTGTATTGACACTGAACCGTTAACGTTGTAACAGCCGAACGAACCGCTCTTGGTCCGGGAAGTAGATGCAATAGGGTGGGCAGCATCAATAGAAAATTTTAAAGAGCGGTTTTCAAAAATTCCGCCTTGTGATGCCCTTGCCGATTACATTGGCGCTGTCGACGTCGACAGCACATTCATCGCCCTAGTTGTAACAATTGAAGATCAAGGATCGGTGGATGTGGTCCCAAAACTTGACAATAAATTCAAACGTATGACTAATTTATTGTGCTTGAACATCACTGACACCAGTTGTTAGGCTACAACGATACGCTGCTCAACCCAGGAAAGATGACGCCTTCAGAGGCAGCCAAGTCAAATGTGTACTCTCAAAACCAAGCCAATGATATCCAAGCCATATATGATGGTCGCAGGCCCCCACACGGCGACCATACAGCTGCCCCCCCAATACAAATATTCCACCCTATCTTCGATGAGTTTATCCATTTCGTCAACGAAAATCTTCAGACATTTTATTCGACACTCCAGGATGTTCCTCCTGTAAAAAAGGGTGTACCCCATCCTCGCTACTTTCCTTATCCAACCTCGTTCGCCGCTAAAGATGGCAGCACCACTCATTTTTGATACCTGGATTCCTTGGAGCAATCAGCTGCATGTGTTACATATCTTGCGGAGATTGCTGACGAGACCAGCGGTCCTGTAAAGGTGGTTGTTAAAGTCGTTGCAAGGTATGGCAAAGAGGTCCACGAATTTCTGGCGGACCATGGGTATGCTCCTACCCTGTGCTACCACGGTTCTTTACCGGGGACTCAACTCTCTGGTATTCTGCCCGGACCTGCTCAACAAGTGCCACCTGGCCTTTGCTTGCGGTCGGATCTTATACATATGGTTGTAATGGACTATATCCTACCTTTGCGTGGCGGCGCTCCGCCAGATGTTCTTGCACAGATAGAGAAAATTTTGCATCTGTTGCACTCTGAAGGTTATGTTTTTGGTGATTTGTGACAACCAAACATTCTTTTTGATGAACAAGGTAGAGTCAAGTTGATTGACTTTAACTGGTGTGGGCGGTACAATATGAACATTTGCGACGAGAACCTCCCGGAATCCTTGCAGAAAAAAATTGACGAGAACAAGGAATGTATTCAGGTTGGACATGGGCCTTATGTATATTATCCGCTGTCAATGTCCACAGTATATGGCATGTGGGCCCCTGGTATGCAGCCTCTCACACCGATTCGGCCTCAACACGACTGGATGATGCTTGATAAGCTGTTGGGGTAGTGATATTCTTTGCTCAAACCCATAATATGTAGGGATTGTTTAATACATGACTTAAGAGTCTGTTTGGTTTGCATAATACCAGATAATATGATTCTTAAATTGATGGGTAATGGTTCTCATAGGTCAAAAATAGTATAATGTCGTCAGCCGAATCTTGGCAACTGATTTGATCTAAGATAAGCAATAAACATCAGAGACTGGCCTTGACACTACCACATTCCGTGCACACTGTACGTGCATGGCCATAGCTTTATTAGATGAGGCCCCGCAATTCATTCTCTTTCACCCCTCTCTCAAGAACTGCCATGCCCGCTGTGTCTACCTCTGCCTCTTGGACCCCTGCAGAAGAGACTGCCTTTGTCAATTATCTATATGATCATAAGGCAGAAGCTGGGGATGGTGGTAACTTCAAGATTGTTACCTTCCAAAATGCTTTTCCTATTATATCTCCTCTTTGGGTGAAAGATGCGAAGAAGATTGTGAAAGGCTTACAAAACAAATATTCTATGGTATGTTTTTGACAAATCATTCAAGATATTGATCTTATATCAGTCCTCTCAGTTCCGACGAATCTATCATATCATCAAGGCTATCCAGGAGGTCTCAGGCTGTGTCTGGGACAATGAGACTGGTGCTAGCATTACGCCAGCATCTGCGTCTTTGTGGGATGATTATGTCAAGAAACATCCTGACGCCCGGCCCTTTCGCAATAAGGGATGGCCACACTTCAATAAAATCTCAGCTCTCATGCCTACTGCTGCTATGGGCACCAATGTATATTACACAACCGCCAGTCAAAACATTGAGTCCGATGAGGAACCCTCAAGCCCTCTACATTCAGATGCCCCTTTGCTGCCGACATCTGATGGGGGCATTTCTTTCACTGATAACGAGGTAATTAATTTGTATATGACTGCTATAATTTTCTAAATAAGTCCTAATTATGGCCTCCAGGAAACAACAGACCCTATTGCTCCCTGTAAACGTGCCCGTGAGCCAGCAACATCTACATGTCCAGCAACCAAGCGTCAGCAGGCTTCTCAAGGAGCAGCTGCCCTCCTAGACATGTCAGTGTCATTGACACAGGTTGGCAATGCTCTTGCTGTTGTGCTTGCACCCCCTACCACCATGGATCCAACCCCTCGCCATCATGCAAACACTGTCACCCTCCTTTTGCGCCAAGAAAGCGATTGGTTTGACAACAGCCAACTCGTTGAAATTATCGACCTCATGTGTAAAGATCAGTCTGCAGCAGATACTTATCTAGCACTTTCGGAGGCCAGTGTTCACTGAGACTGGATCTGTGCTCAACTCCCATCTTGAAAGTTTTACATTACTGTCCTTTGAATCCATATCTACGATGCTAGTACATTCATTTTAATCATAGTCGTTTACCATTTACAATATCATTCTTTAACTAATTTCTGATTCCCTTTCTCGTTGGACCCGCTGATAGTCCTCCCACATCCCACTAGCGATCTCATCTCTGTTACGTGTTGCATGCGTCTTTTTAGCAATGGTAACTGCACCATTAAATAAAACTCTGAACTCGTTATTCTGGACTGCCCCTGGCATGGGATCAAAGTCACTGTCACTGCCATTAAGATAAGCGTTGAGGTGCTTGCTGCAGGGCTGTATGTGTAAAATACGAGTAGATACACGTAATTAGTCCTTTTACAAGTGCCCAATCAAATTGATTAGTTCTTATTCGGGAGGGATACACGATACGCGTCGTTATTACAATTTTGACAGGTGTTTGAAGTGCCAGACACAAATAGATATGCAAGGTGCCAGTCAACGCGTTACTGAAGCCAACTTCAAGGAGATAGACAACAAGCAACAAGAGGAGTTTATACAGTAAGTTTAATGTGCTTCCATAATAAAGGTTACAAACGATGTATTTTGCAAAGGTGACACTAAGTCCAAAAGTTATATCTCAGCCACTAAGGCAGGAACTAATCCCAATACAAGATTCGCCACTAAGGCAGGGAACTAATCCCTAAAACTCGGCCACTAAGGCAGGAAACTAATTCCTCAAAGTTAAGTTTGTTACACGCAGATATAGATAACTATGTTTCACTAGCTTAAAGTCCGACTAACTTAAATGCGCGATCCCACAAATATGTATGTGTTAAAAATAATATTATTACTGCCCAAGAGACTAAGCTGCCCAAACCGTTGGATTGTCACTGACGTTCGTGCTAATCATAAGTACAGGAGACGGGATTGTCTACCTAATTACTGTACATATGAGCTCTATTTATATGTTTTACAATCGGAAATTATAGGAATATTAGGAAACTCGTAGGAGGTTCTCGGAATTAATCTACAACATATGATTGGTCCTCAAAGAGAGTGAATAACCGCCAAGAGCGCTACACATGGGTTCTGGTTCCTGAGTACATGAAAGTATTTTATTTTGGATTGTGGGTCCCGAGCACGCCATCCCGAGAGGGGTAGGCACCCGATTTCCACATGCCAATCTTTAATTATGAGTCAAAGATCGACCTTTACATTCTTTTTCTTAGGTGAGGCTCCACAACTACCCAATATGGTAATTAAGGTACCTGCACTATTTAGCCACATCAGATCCGAACGTCTGGACTTCTCCTATACTTTAGTCTAATTGCGCGCATTTGTTCCAAACAAGACGTTACATGACTGGTTTTCTCATATTTTGTTTTACTTCCTGCAGGCACAATAATGTATCATTCACGAAGCTTTCGTATTTTAGAGGACCAGAAGGTACCACTGGAACACCCAACACCCAGATACAATCTTGGCACCTAAGCTTAAGTTCAGCTATTTCCTAAATGGAAATGTATTCCTATTTTGGAAATATTGGTGCATCAGTTCATCGCGTGTGTCAGCTGATTTGTAAACGTCACATGTCTTTCTATTCTTAGATGTCTTCCCAAAGTGGTCGGCTTACTATGCGAAGTCCTCGATCTTATCTTATCAATGCTGCTTCGGCCACACCTCTTGTGTAACGGACAGCCGCTATTGTTATTGATACTCATAAATTCTTCTCGTAGCCCTTTAACCATATTTTCTCTAGTTGCCTTTCATGTTTGACAGCTACTACTCCTCAGTAGTATGTTTTAACATTCTGAATAATAGTGATAATGGAAGCCAAAAATTAAGTAGAAGTGTTAAATACACGGATGTTCAGCCCTGGCCGAACGCCGGTCATATCAGCGCTGACAATGGATTCGTAGAGTTTGTGGAACTCTCCTTTGTTGGTGAGTAAGATTGATTGTCCTCCGCCAACTCTTTTGCGAACTGATTAATCGAACTGGAAAAGTTGTTCATGCATTTCTTCGACTTTCTCTGTGAACAATCGCTGTATGTACCGTCCATATTCTTCCGGTTCTGAATGCCGATGAGGGAAAGCAAATGTTGTCGCTTCAATGATGACACTGTATGCAGAGGTCTATTGTCCACTCGTTGAGACATGTTTCACAGGCTTTGGGCATGCAAACTGGATCATAGAAGATCCAATGTGTCCGACATCAGGTTTAGGAGTGTGGACGTGGTGGAGAGCACTAAAGACCACGTCAATGTTGACTGCTTCTCCTTTGAGGATAGAGTCCCATTCTTGAGAAGGAAAGTTTCGTGGTGTGGTGATCGTCGATCGAATCCATCATTTGACCGCAGGAAGGTCTCGTTGATAGAGATCGATGAGTCGTAGAGACTCATTACAGCTGTCTCTTTGCTTGGTTTTGTATTTACTGCACTCCTGGTTGAACCAAGAAAGCTGTGACTCGTAGACTCGTTGTTTCTTATTTGATCTACTGTCGATGATGATGTCTTTGGCGGTTCCTTCATCCACGTCCTTGTTGATTTCCTCGGATTCTGATTCACTTGAAGTGGTGTCAGATCTTGATTGATCTCCAGTTTTTCCGCTGATTTTATTTGGAATTCGTTCGATAAACTTCTCGACCTCTCCATGATTGTTGGCTGATTTGGAAAGACTCCCGTTAGTCGCCTTAGATCGTCTATGTCGTTTTGTAGACCCATCTGCTCCTCCAGCGTTATCCTGTAATTGTAGTTTTCGACCTCGCTTATTCACTGTGCCAAGGTTCTCTTCGATTTGGTTGAGTGTTCGTCCATATCGTTCAAGTGCGTCCCTTCGTACTCCTGTGGTAATACTAGTGACATCTGACAAGGAATTGTGGATGGATATAATTGCCTCGACTTTAGACAGGTTTCCGGTTCGGAAAAGCTCGATTGCTCCTTGGATTTCTTGAACAGTTTCTGTGTTGAATGTGTTTTCTGAGTTCTGTCTTCCAGACAAGGACTCTGAATTTGGTTCAACAAATGCGACTGTTACTGTGGACTCTCTTGGTTCTTTGTCGGTGTTTGGATTCTGCCTATTGGACGAGGATCTTGTAACCACTTCAGAAGCCTGGGGACTTGTGTCCTTTCCTCCTGCATTGTTGCTAGCAAAAGATTCTAAGATATCAGCACCTCGCATATGCTTGAATGTAATGATTGAATAATATATTCGAATGTAGCTTAAGAATCTTCTAGAAGACGGGCAGCGAAGATGAGAGGACAGAGTTCCTTCATTGTTTCGTGCACGTCATCTAGGTTTGGATGTCTCACATACAAAGCGGTGAATTCTTGACTAAGTGCGCAAGTTCACGGGTCAATGAATTCATCGACTCCACTCATTTAATATTGGTGTCCACGGCTCTAGCATTGCAATGCTTCGAGCGGACGGCGTGCCAGCTGGCATAATGAGTCAGAGGTTTTCGCTCGTTGAGTAAAATTGAACTTGAGTAAATATTATTTAAACTTGATTATTGAATGAGGCCCACCAGTCTTTGCATATGCTGTAAGTAAATAAAGCCTAGCCAAAAATGGGCACAAGGCTTATACATACATTTTCATTCTACAATACAATGTATGCCAAAACATGAGCTATCATGCAAAGTAGAAAGAAACATAGACTTACCTTCCCCAAAGGAGATAATAATAGTTTGTTCTTGGCAAAATGGGCCAATAGTTGGAGGCAAGCCATTGTGCACACATAATTTTGAATATCTTGGAAGTTTTATCTAAGCTTGAACACACATTGGAATCCAGTCTATTTTTTTTTTTTGCTATATGAGATTCTATAGGTATTATCAGTCTATATTTCTAAGGTGTAGCATACATGGACACCCATCCAAGCCGCATCCAATATTGTGTGAACCTTCCAAGGTTACGCCAATAATAAATGCGGCTTGGATGGTGCCAGGAAGGTCACAGCATGATTGGCTGGCCATGGAGGCCCCAATGTCATACCACGACTTGGACCTTTTGCTGATGAAGATCTAAATAAAGAATGAATAAGTTGATGCCTAACAAAAGCCCAAATCCTAACTCTAACAGTGTCAATAATAAAGAGAGCAAATATGGCTCTTAAATTTTGCCAGGTTTCTCAAATTTTTTCACCAATAACTCCAGGCTTTGATGGTCAAAGATACAGAAAATATATTGTTGAAGAAGCTGACACTAATTACTTTGAGAATGTGGATATGTGTGACTGATAATGTTACGACCAAAGGCATTTCGTATGAATAACTCCTAAATAAGAGTTATCCCGAAGAGGCCTTGAAGTCGTAGCGAGCGAACTTTGAGTGCGAGTATAGAAGAAGAGGAAACTAGTTGATTCTCAAGAACTAGCTACAGAACAAAAGAGTAACTACGAGTGTTTATATAGAAAGAAACAGCCCTCTTTAGTGCGTGTATAAGGGAGGCTTTCGTGTAGTCATGGAACGTGTACAGAAAAAGGGTGTCGAGTAGGAGTCAAAAGCGCAGTGAAAACAGGAGGTGATGCGCAGCCTAGCTGCGCATAATTCATATGGTGAAACAGGTATCAAGAAAATGAAAAAGAGTTTGAACAAAGGGGTCGAATCGTAACAGATAAGGAGAGCAAATAATGCACAAATCATCATTGGCCTGGGCAAATGAAATAAGCTCCAGCTTGCAGAGATTGATGTCAGGGTAGGTTATGATCCCTTGACTGTGAAGCACTCTCAGGGCCTCCTTCACACATACCCTAGAATCAAACTCAGATTCCCTGCTTTCCAACCATCCATTCTGGGATTCTCATAGAAATAGGGCTCAGCAGCTTGTCTAGTTTGGTTACATCCTCATCCGGAACGTGGCCTGATTATGGGCCATCAGCAGAAAATAATGAAAAGAATCAAACATTGTACGTACCAATTCTAATGACTGAACATATGGTCATCGATCTGAAAACAGGTAGCTCATCTGCAAATACTAGCAGATAACAAGACAAGGAGTGGAATAATTCCTAAGAATATATTATCTCAACCTGAGGCCTGATATAGAAATCAAGCAAACTTGAAGGAAATATAACATACCTGAAAGATAAACTTGTATTTACGCATAATCCTGAACTTCATTCCTGAAGTTTGTCTCGTATCAGACATATGGTGGTGGGAATGCTTCTCCAAAAATAACCAAAAAATGAGATGATGGTGGTTCAAGTTCAAGAGGATTGCAAATACATGTAAATAGAACATGCACTTATACATTCATTAAATCATCTGATACATTACATAAGAATATTATGCAAGCAAGTCAAGCAATATGTATCACACCAAATTAGATTAAAACATTTCCACCGCTGCCACTACCGCTGCTGCTATCTCTATATTGTCAAGTTCAGAATCTTCTTCGGACCATACTAGGTTGACTGATGATATCACAGAGGCCGTGGAACAGGAAGGAATAAGTGAAGGGGACGGTATTCAGAACGATAGTGGTATGTTCTTTATCATTTTTGTCTCGTTAATGTACACTTTTTAAAATTGCCTTCTCTTATACAGATATGAATACTATTGATAACGAACAGCAGATTACTTCCACGGGATCCATTTCACCCATCCCGCTCGAAAGGGAAAACGGCTATGCAAGCAGGAAACATAACACTTCCTGATTCTCTTCCGACATCACCTCCGCCGCCATCTGAAGCGGTCTATAATCAATTACCCACCGTGAAAATCGAAGCGCCCATCCCACATGTCGAGCATCCATCCATGTTCGATGTCTTGCCATCTCCATCCTCCATTTTGGCCATTCCATTCGAAATCGCGTCACCTATTTCAATCACCCCACAAAAACCCTCGAATCTTCCACACCGACTTTGTCTCAATCACCCGACGGCGCAGAACCGGCACATTCACTGGCGCACCATGTGTTTTCGTCATCCGCAGCACTGGCCAACCCCTCATACGAATCATCCACGACGATAAGCTTAGTGGACGATTCCGTTCCTTCATTGCCACATAAGCCTCCTATAAACGCTCGTTCGAGAGCGGCGAAGAGCCCTTCGCTCAGTCAATCCGTTGCCCTGAATTTGTCGTCGAGTAGGTTCATGCTCTTGCTGCCTTTATTGGGAAGGACCAAGATTCCGATACCATTGTTTGTTGGAATGGGTGGAGAAAGTAAGTTGTTTATTATTCCCCGCGCCTTTTCTTCGCTGTACAAGATGTTAGCTATCGTTATTGACATACTCTCTTTCATTTTTTGCAGCTTTGATTGTACCTGAAGTTGAAACCGTTGAACGACAAGAGGACGAACGAGGAGCAGTCAACGATCATGGACTTCGGTTATTTTATATCAACTACAATACTTAAGGAAACCAAGCCAGTGGCTGAAGGACTGGAAAGATCGTCTGAAGCAGTCGGGATTGTGGGTCTTGTCACAGAGCCAGGTAATTAATTATACATATCCTTCCAGTTTAGAAGAACGCTGATACTGAAAACATCTCTTCTACAACTATAGACACAACGTCGCCGTTCATTTTACGCTCATCATCGCCTTCTCCTTCTCATCAAACTACGGCTGCTCCTGCTGCGCCATCAATCACTCCCTCGAAACCTTTGAACACCAGGATAAATAACTCGGCTTCGTGGTGGGATTACGTCGGATGGACGTCTGGAGCTCCTAGTCCTCAGGAGTCGAGAGGTGGTGCAGGTAGCTTGAAGGTGGAAACTAGCATGGATGAGGCTAGGGACACGATGGAGAGAGGGAAAGCCGCGGAGAAGGAATATCAAGAGGTCTTCGCTGGCGTCGAGGCAGTCAGTACGTCTCAGGCTCCGCCAGGGGCCGAGTTGGCTGATATTTCGGGCTCCAAAGGCAAAGATGGTTCAGAGCCTCCTTCGAACGCGGTCGAGGAAGCAAATGCAACCTCCAACTCGAGCCCGGACAACGTTACATCCGCTTGGTTGAGTGCTCCGGTACTATTCTAGCGCGACGACCACGAATATGTGTGATGGA
>Ga0247779_1001626_pt1 | contig 10648 bp, 11 predicted proteins | sample UWRJL221509R5_FD_179925 | JGI IMG/M metagenome (GOLD analysis project Ga0247779, IMG submission 179925) | Plant litter microbial communities from Arlington Agricultural Research Station in Wisconsin, United States - UWRJ-L221-509R-5 | ecosystem: Environmental > Terrestrial > Plant litter >...
GAGAGGAGTACGCGTTTGATTTCCTGTTTCGCTGATGGAGACTGTATTCCCACATTTCGAGCCAAAGCCCTTGCGGAAGTTGAAGATTCTGTTGGATCTTATGCTGGAGAGACATTCTTTACGAATATTTCCTTCCTTTGGGTGTTTCGAATCATGTTCAGGAGTGTTCGGAGAAGTAGGAGATCCTGCAGACATCCCTTTCGAGTGAAAACTCATTTTGAATTTGGGCATGACGATGGTGCAAGTTTCCTTAGGGTTTTTGTCAAACGTTCGAGGTAACTTCAACGGTAGGCCAACAGTGGCTGACCATTTCTCTTTATCTCAGAGCGATCGTCGATCGATGTCTGGATAAATAGAATGCAAATGGTGCAGTTTAATTTGAATGATTTGTGCCATTTTCGCCACAGCATCGAGGTGCAAGTTAAGTCGAACTCTCCGTGGTCGTCGACTCAGTTTCTTGTGATACGAACTCCTGGTGCGGATCGTAGCTTAATGATTTGCTGTATGTAAATTTAAGCATACAAATGAACTACTTGTAAGTTAGAAACATTTGATATTGACTCAACTTTGTTGGGAAATAAGTAATATAAAGGAGCGTTTAGCCAAGTTCGAACCAAGGAGTCAGTAGCTGTAGCATGCAGTTTGACTTTAAATAGCTTCCTAATTTTCAGGTGGTTGTTCAACTTAACAGATGCGCAAGCAGAGACAGCTCCGCAAGTGCATCTCGTATATAACGGCAAGACAATCTCTTGGACGAGGCTTGTGAAGGCATACTAGTAGCAGAATGAAGTTGGTGCAAATGGGAAAGTGCCTTTAGCGCGCTTCTGTGTACTCGGCACCCTTGGCCGGGGGGTCGGGTTTGAAAAAATAACAGCGTTCGGGCCGCCTGTTGTAAACTAATCATTTCCAGAACTCTCAACTCATTGCCATTGGCATACAGTGTACCTTGCAAAGGCACCAAGGTCGCTCTTTTGGCCAATGTCAAGCGAACTTGAGCGCCTAAAATACCCACGAATCACTCTATAGAAAATTGTGCGTATTGCTATAGACTTCGATTGCTCCAAAGCTTGAAAATTTGCAGATGTTACGCTCTCTTAATGCATTTCGACCTGGGATTATACCTCGAGCACCTGGGAGCACGATTTTCTGTCGGTATCGGACGGTTAAGGCCACCAAACCACTCTGGCAACGGACCCTGAACGATGAGCCACAACCAAGGCCTCCACGTCGAGAAAATAACCGAATCCCGTTCGGGAAGCGCAAGAGCAATATTCCAGAAATACCTGAATCTGAAGTAATACCCTACTTTGAAGACAACATTCAGCAATGGGCATCATCAAACAAGGTACAGGATCGTATGATATCCTATGGAATTCCGAGCGCGGACGTTGGGAAACTTTTGAACGCATTCGTTGAAGACGTCGAGGCCGGTATGCTCTCTGACAAGCGAAGTTATGGTTACTACTCCCTCTCTCGATTCGCCAACAAACATGACAGGGAAAGTGTGGACGTCATCTATAGCACCATTTTCTTCTCATGGGCCGGCAAACGGGAAAACCGAGACGAGCTTATAGAGGCGCTGGACGTGGACCCGCACACGGTCGAATATGTTCAACGTTTACTAGCTATCACCAGCCGACCCTACCTGGCGGACGAATTTGCAAGGGCGCGTATGATGCAGAGGAAAGTCATCATGCACGTTGGTCCGACCAACAGTGGGAAGACCCATCATGCTCTTCGTGCACTCGCAGCAGCGAAAACGGGTGTCTATGCTGGACCACTACGGCTCCTCGCCCATGAAATTTGGGAACGCCTCAATACCGGTCAGATCGTGCCTTTGGGAGTAGAGCAAACAGTCCCGGATCCTAACTCAAAAGTTCGGGGCAATCCAGCATACGCCAGGCCGTGCAACATGATCACCGGTGAAGAGCAGAAGATAGTGGGAAACGACGTACCACTTCTTAGCTGTACTGTGGAAATGTTGTCTTATGTCACCAAATACGATATCGCCGTCATCGACGAAATTCAAATGATCGGGGACTCTGCTCGTGGTGGTGCTTGGACGAACGCCGTTATGGGAGTGCCTGCGGACGAGGTCCATTTGTGTGGAGAGGAAACTGCCATACCCATTGTTCAATCTCTATTGAAGCACACTGGCGACGAGCTCATCATCAAACGATATGAACGGTTAACACCGCTCAGTGTAGAAAAGAAAAGTCTGGAAGGAGATTTATCGAAAGTCCGGCCTGGCGATGCAATTGTTACTTTCAGCCGTCCAAGTATTTTTGAGATCAAAAGTGCTATCGAGTTGAAGACTGGCATGCGATGCGCTGTGGTTTATGGTCGACTACCTCCGGAAGTCCGAAGCGAACAAGCCGCTCTTTTCAACGACCCAGATTCAGGATACGACGTCATTATTGGAAGCGATGCTATTGGTATGGGCCTTAACCTGTCAGTTCTTGTTGTGTTTTTTTTTTGTCGATTGCAGAACCTAACGATTTGGTCAGGAAAATCAAGCGGGTCATCTTCGAAGCTGTCAATAAATATGATGACGGAGGCATGCAGCCATTGTCGATCTCTAGTGTCAAGCAGATCGCAGGCCGTGCAGGTCGTTATGGACTTCACAAAGGGCAAGTCGATCTCGGAGGAACGACAACTACGTTGTACCCTGGAGACCTCGAAAGCCTAGAAAAGTATCTTGGGAGATCATACGAACCGTTACCGTATGGTCGTGTCGGGATAACTGCCACTTTAATCGAAAATATACTTTCTATATTACCACCAGGGACGCCAATTGGAGTCGCCATCTCGGCAGCCAAACACGTTGGTCGTTTACCCCCTTACTTGCGATACATCAGTCTTCCCGAGCTAGAAAAAGTATGCGAATTTATCGACACCGAATGGACACATATGAGCAACATGGACAAATCATTGCTTCTATATGCACCTCTTCCATGGCGAGATTCCACCACCATTACGATCATCAAAAAGATGTTGACTATGCACGGCCGGGTCTTTGAGGTCGATTTCAACACCGTTATCCAAGGTAGTGGGTTCATGGAAACTCTCGAATACGTCGAAGACATGAAAGATAAAGTAGAAAAGCGCGTCGCGACCTTTTCCACCAACTCGTCTACTCTCAAGCTCCTAGAATCATTCCATAACACCCTTGTCTTCTACATCTGGATGAACTTCCGTACTCCCATCGTCTACTCCGACCTTTCTGTAATCAATCTCAAGGAGAGAGTAGAAACTCTTCTCAATTGGTCACTAGCCAATATGTCCATTATAGAGCAGAAGCGGGCGAAAGAGGAATATCTAGAACGTCTTCGTGATACTAAGAGCATTACCCCTCCCATCGGCAGCGGACCTCGGCCAGGAAAGTTTCCTACAAAAAACAAATTCCCAAAAACAAGACAAAACGAGGAGAGATTAACTCCAGCTCCAGCTGGATTACCCAAAGCTGGTGCCGCTATCCCTGCTTCCCTGTAATTTATATTATCACTGTATTTTATATCGTAGACCATCTTATTACTTGCTCTGCTATTTACCTCGGCTATCCACCCCACCCCTCTCACTTAGACTAATTCGCATATATGTTCCTTGTGTAGCAATGACAATCAGTGGAAGTCCACGGAGAAAAAAATGCATGTTGGGTTCGTCATACTGTTACAACATTGATTTCGAACGATCGTTACTCATACAGTTTCAGTGAAGATGCCGCCTTTCAACTCGTCATTCAGGAACTACACAAACCCCGCAGGTTGCTAAGAAGGGACGAAGAGGCGATTTTCCCTTGTGTTTCCCCGATCTTCGTCGTCCAATCCTGCGCTTGGTTGTAGCCAGCAGACAACGCATTGTCCACATTTGTATATTCATCGAGGAGTGACGTCAAACCCACTCGGTCGGTCTTTGGGCGCTTGATTTCCTTGTCGATTTTGCCCAATAGCTGCTGGTGTTTTACCAAAGTTATTTCCATCTCTGCAAGTATCTTCTTGAAAGCTAGCGTTTTATTTCGAAGTTGTTCATTGAGTTCGGCCATCTCGTGTTGACCTTCGATCGACAGCTGACGCAGGTTATGCCGATGGTTGAAGAGGTCGACGATAGGCGCGATGGCTACCAGTGCGTCCTGTTGGTTCTCCTCTCTCAGTCGTGTTGTGCGTGCTCCACGTTCGATCATATCCTTCAAGCACCCAGATTTCAATTCGCTTTCTCGCTCATAACCGGTATTGATTTTGTCGAGTCTCTGCCACATTGTGGTCACGATGACGACATTGTTGAAGTTGAGCCGATTACTTTTATTTCCTGCGACTATGGTTTTGAAGATGGTCAAATTTTTCTGATGAGGGCCGGTCGTGCGATTGTCGGTGATACGATGAAGGAAAAGCCATCCATGTATTGCAATATTCCTTTTTTTTTTAAAAAAATAAAAAATAAATGAGTGACTCTCCGATGATATTTTCTTGATTGATCTCACAGGTCTTTAAACCAGGAAGAAACTGCCGCTAGGTCGTAGCTACTAGAGAGACCAGGTGTATCGACGAAAATAATGCGCTTGCGTTCTCCGGTTATAGAGACACCGATGAGGCTAATTTTCTGAGTGCATGGTGATAGACCCTGGGCAACTGGCACACTGAAGCCTGTAGCTAATTTGATAAACTATGACCATAGTCAATGCAAATGCGAAGAGCAAAATTCAGCAATACCCTCACCGTGCTTTTTCCGGTCCCGGCATGTCCCATAACGCTAGACAAACTTCAATCAAAGTCCATGATACTTGATCCATGATGTTACTTACACGATTACGACGTCGTCCGATGTTATGTCCTTCGTTTGCATTTTTTTTGAATCAGTGACTTTGATGCTATGTGCAAGCTTATGTGATAATATGATAAGACATCCTTACTCTAAAAGTCAGGGTAAAATTGCATTTACCGACGCGCTGTGCTCCGATATTCTTGTCATAAGGGCTTGGTGAAAATGGAAGCAGAGGTTGACTTCGGACGCGAGAAGGTGCTCAAGGATCATCCAAGCGGAATCTTGCGTATTGACGAAGCGGTCGTAGGTGGCCCCATTCACGAGCATTGGATTCCAGTACATATTCTTCAATTGCTGCTCTCGCTGAATTTCTTCGTCGTTGATCAGAAGATCGTCCCACATTGTGGTGACAAAAATGATATTGCGAACATGCGCCTCTAGGACCAACGCTTCAAAAGTTCGGAATGCAAGAATGCAGCCCCTGTTCATTCGAGGATCGGTGATTCGATGCAGGTACAATATTCCATGGATCCCTGCGCCAGAGGATGACCTGGATATGATTTAGATGCGAATCAGACCAAGACACGATTCGAATCATCCCCTACGTTTTCTTTGCCCAGTCGGCAAGTATTTGAAGAATTTCGCTGTCTGGTTTCGTGGTGTCATTGAAACCAGGTGTATCGAATAAAACGATCCTATCGCCATAGGTTGGATGATTTCTCACGCGAATGGCGTTAACCCCTGCCGTACAGGATTTCAAGTTTTGCCCCGCCCTTTTGGCGACTTGACCAGTTAGTTGGTCAATGAACTATCGAATAAATCAGTTTAATCTTCATTTACAGATGGCCGACAAAAAATTGCAATTCACATTGCTTTTGCCAGATCCTGTCAGACCCATTATCCTAGGTATATACTATAAGAATAAAACGCAATGAAAGAGAGAAACACCGCACAGTATAACGATATCTTTTGAGCAGAGATTAGTTGGGTCTTTCAGATCTTCGTAAGACATTTTTTGATTGTCGACCAAGTACATTTCGATGCTTCTGACAGCAGGCTTGAATGATGAGAGGGGGGTAAAACATATACTTGGTAGGGTAGGATGGCCTATACTTGAACTCTAAGACCGCAAGCCTCGAGGCTTATCTTGGACATAGTGAAATCCATAGCCATGACATAGTGGCGTTTTCGTGGGATGAACATACTTTTGTCCGGAGCTTCGAAATTTGAAGCCCGAAATGAATTCACAGAAGCCACTTGATGTATCACATCATATCCAGACAAGTTTTCTTGCATTTGAAGGGCGTACTTGAAGGTATGCATAATTTCCAAGGTAGAACTGAACATACGGATTGCATTGAACAAGTGACCTAAACAAGAGCAAACTGTTGAGGACGGTTTCGAGTGATCCGTTGGGCGCTTATGTAAACCGCATTTGATCCGAAAGGCGCTCTTTAAATTTCATGTATGTAGTCATCGCTTCTCTTGAACCTTTCTTTAAGCTTTGACATTTGACCCTCATTCTCGATTTTTCAGCTACCAGAGTGCTCAGGCACCCGAATAAACTACCCCGGGATATAATGAACGACATTACTGATTCGAGAAGCTACATGAATACATCGAGAACGTCCGAATGAAATGTCAAAGACTCAAACTGCAAGCTCAGCAGCTTTGTTCAATCGTACTCGTCTTGGGTGAAACTAATTTAATCGTTCCAATCGATCAAAGAATTGTCAAAAGATAACAGGGTATATGGAATGGTACCAGTGGTGCCGTGCTTCGCGTGTGGAAGTCAGCCTGCCTCAAGGCCTCATCATCCCTTGCAGGTCAGTGAAGGAATCAGTGAATAGATGAATGAAAGCTAAAACATCCACTCCAGTTGAGATATTTTCGGACGTTTCAGATGTCTATTTCTTCAAGAATACAACACCTGACATACTTTGACAACTCAAACGGGACTAGTGGAAGACTGCGGATTTTTCTAGTTTGCTTTCACTCCCACGAACGGCAATATACACTCTTGTGCGGCACAGCCAATCTATAACTGTGGCTTGAGTGCACTGGAAAACACTCCTCCAGGCTCGACTATGCATCTTATCCGAATCCTCGCTTCTCGAAGTGTCAGTTATCAATCCGCAGAGCTTTCCGACCCTTTCTCTTAACTATTTCTCGCCTTTCTTTTGCATTCTGGCTGTTCTGCAATATGCTTTGCATCATGGACCTAACCAGAAACATCAAGTTCTAACTCTTGACTCTGGGGTGACTCCCACTGATACCGACATGCGAATGAAGTGACTTTTCTGTGTTTAAATGGGTATCTATTTTACATCGCCTTTGGGCGCCTGCTAGTATGGCAGACTACAGGATATCATTGCCCTCCACCTACCCTTTCGGCACTGGGCAGTGAATGCAATTATCGGAGCCGTCAAGTGTTGCATACTCGGCGCCGTGAACATTCCGTCTTTCTGCTATGTATGTTTTACCAAAGCTTTGCGTATAAAAATCTTAGCGGAAAGTCTCTTTTCGTTCACCGCAACTACTCTTCTTCATTGTCTATTTTAACGAGCATTTTGAAAAACTAAAGCCACATAAGATGCAGCAAGAACTCATCACGGACCCCTCTACTCTCAGGAACGATGATCGTATCGTCATGTACGCCGCAGCTATTTTTTACGGTTAGTATTGTTTTTAATGTGCTTCTAGCTTGCTAGGCCTGACCGGGGCTGGTAAAAGCAATGTATGTTCTAACTTCTGGTTTTACCGTTCCGGAACTCGAATATTCATTAATGCCCTCTGTAGATGATCGATATGCTACTTAACGCACCTGAAGGCCAGAAACGAGCATACGACGGGCAAATATCTCCTACCCCAAAGATTGAGGCCGTGAAAATCAAGAACAATAATTATCCTCATCCTATCGTTGTGATCGATACACCTGGATTTGATCGTCCGGACATGGATGGATTCGATGACGCTCTAAAAATGATTACCCGCTGGTTATCTCAAGCGTAAGTTCATCCTGTACTTACGTCTCTACTTCCACAATTAACCTGTCTCTTATGCTTAGGACAAACATAAACCGGGAGTCTTTAGGAGTGCTATACTTCCACAGAATTACGGACAGTCCTGTCGAAGAAGAAGCCTTCCGGGTACTGGACAAATTTCTCAAATCATGCCAGATGAACAACGCAAAAAACGTTGTTTTCGTCACGACAATGTGGGACTCCTCACCAACAGCCGATGTTCAATCACTCATTAAAGCAGAGGAAGAGCTCAAAACGAAGTACTGGAAGAAACAAATCAAGCGACAAGCTCTTGTTGAGAGATTCGATCGTAATGATTTTTCAACCGCATGGAACATCATCAATTCAGTTGCCACTCTCAAGGAAAAGATGCAACACACAACCTACTACGATGAGAAGCAGGCGCACCATAACAAAGCAAATGGAAATCATCCAGGAGGCCATAATATCATGAAGAAGCTGAAAAATTTCAGTGTTGGCAGGTGTGGGGCTCAGGCAAGCACTGAGTCGTACTACGGGTGATGTCTGATCGTCATTATTCAATATGCTTATTCGTGTACCACTACCTTACAATAATTATTCGTACCTAGAAGCACCCAGAACTTAATTTATGTTTTATAAACCCTTCTTTACGACATGAAACAGAAATAAAGTTATCAAGATGTTTGTAATATTTATACAAAAAATACGACAAGGTATGTTTATAAAGTGTGTAAGTTAGTATGTAAGTATTAAGTGAAGAATCATGCAGACATTGCGGGCGTAGCTTTATGTTACAGATGGCGAGGTTATAAGCCACGCCGGGCGTTTGAAGTACAAAATCTAAATTCCACCCATCTATGACTGGTAGAGTCAGTGACATCGCGAGTTCGTGAAAAGACTTTTATTCCTGAAGTGACCAAATTCCCAGTTGAAACAGTCCTAAGAAGATACTCAATAAGCATGATATGCTTTCTCAAAAAAAAAATAAAAAAAATAACGCACCGTGCAGACACCATCGACACCTTCCACTTCATGTGCTGGTTTAGCCAGCGGAACTTCTCTATACCTGCTCTGATCCTCGCCACTATCGGGTTCGCCGCCACGCCGTCGCCAGCCCCATCTTAGGGCAGAAAACCAGCCTTGTTCCGCCTCCTCTTCATTATCGCCGTTGAATTCGTCTTTCCAGTCGCTATCGTCAGAGAGTAGCCGGTCTACGACCAATTTGATACCGTGGTTCCGGATATCGACAGACCATCCGAGCTTCTGGACAGTGTCGTACAGGATGACTCGACCGTTATGGCAGCGAGTTTCGAGGGCAAAACCACCGATGGCACATAAGGAGGTCACTCCAGTGCACGTACCCATAGGTATGGGCTAAGTAAGGAGTGAGTAAAGTCTTCCATTTTGCGGAGGTATAAGACGTACGTCAGCGGTGTTGTATACATGAACAATGTGATCCATCGAAGGCTGGGGAAAATAAGTTGGATGTACTTGGTTGTAAATGGACAGATACTTACTGGTCGAGGTAAGTGAAGTCTCTGAGATGCTAGTCTCTCAGCCGGAGACTCAAACGCTACAACTGGTACTCCAAAGGTTGCACCGATGAGCGAAGACAGACCGCCGCCTAAGGAATGCCCAGTCAACCAGATGTTGGCATTCGGATACATGTAAGTGATATTGTTGTACAGATTCTGCGCGATATGTTCGTCTTAGTTAATGTCTTTATAGTATATGGCGGAGGGCTTACCAAGCCAAAGGGATAGAATAACCCCTCATCTTTGAGTGCCTCTTCGACACAGTCCGTCTCACAGCGATAGCCACCTTCGTAACAATTGCAGACAGGCGACCAGGTAGGTCCGACACGTGCGCAGCAACACGAGAACAGAAGATTATCGTTCTTCTTATCCTTTCCAACCGTGGGTCCTCCACCGCCAACTAACCATCCCGCAGAGGTGCCTTTGATAGATATTACAACGGTCGAATTGTCGTTGGAAACAAATATATGCCCTCTCATTCCATCATCCTCTGGCTGCCAACCGTATGGATCTGAGCTCCACTCATCCGAAAGGTCGTACCACTCGCTCACGGTCTTGTTATCTGCAGCATATGTATTAAATGCCATCTTGCCCATCATGAGCAATGTACTGCGTTTCGTAATATCCGGAGCTGCCACATCCCAGTCCTGCCACTCCACGCCTGGAGTTACTCCAGGTTCTCGGTTTAATCTGGCTGCATGAAATGCCGACAGAGAATCCGGACGCGGTACCCTTGAACTTCTCGTCGGAACAGTGAACAGTGTTTCTGCATCCGAAAGCGACACTCTTGCCAGATTGAAGTCTGAGAATATGACTCGAGAAGCATTCGTTACTGCATGTTGGTGGCGCAATTGAAAAGTGAGAGAAGATGGGCTGGATTCTAGGATGTTATCGGGCCATAATAGGGTGTTCAAAAGGCTGTATAATGTCGCCGGCAACTGGAATAACATAGCACAAGTTAAACAGGAGCTGAGGCCCAAAGTGCGGAAGTGACTTCAAGTCACGTGGTGGCGGAAAAGTCCATGTTCGTCGTGCTCACTGCTCATTTGAGTCATCTCCCCTCAGGATTTAATTCCAGGCTGAGAATAGGTGAAATTCCTATTACAATATAGTAGGTGCATCGATAACTCTGGAAATCCGAAGTATTGGTATTGTACGAAATTAAAAGCCTTAAACCCGCCCTTCGAGTGAGTGAAAATGTCAACTTATGAATCCGACATCTCAGATTTATTTCTTCTCTTTCCTCTTATCAAGCTTCATCCTTTCATAAGGTACTGCTCCTCGAGCTAAGAGATCCACCAGTTCCCTTTGTCTCTCGAGCATCTTTTTCAGAGTCTGGCGTGGTGTAAC
>Ga0247779_1001627_pt1 | contig 10647 bp, 13 predicted proteins | sample UWRJL221509R5_FD_179925 | JGI IMG/M metagenome (GOLD analysis project Ga0247779, IMG submission 179925) | Plant litter microbial communities from Arlington Agricultural Research Station in Wisconsin, United States - UWRJ-L221-509R-5 | ecosystem: Environmental > Terrestrial > Plant litter >...
AGGGTGCTAGATCAGGTAGTTTTGTCTCCTTAGGAGGTACAGGAGGAGATTGGGGCCGGAGACCGAACGAAGTAAGGTAGGACCGAGCATCCCTTAGCGAAGGGTTTGTGCGCAATATTGACAAGATGAAATCCTAAGGGGTGCGGTGAGAACCGGCTACGCGAGAAGTAAAGTATGCCAACCTACATTATCTGCTGGTGGTACGTCTTCTACTGGTTCATGGAGCCTGGGTTTTGTCCCGCGTACGGTCTAGGAGCGAACAAAAGATGAATAAAAGCAAATGGCGCTGCAAGCTGAGAGACGAACGGCATAAAAGGCCTTGAAAGTATGAGAGCGTTGGGCTCTGAGGGCAGCTGCGACGCGGGGAGAAGTATTGGGAATCATGGTGAGGAGAGAGAGAAGAAGGGATGGGGAATCATGAGGGACGGGTGAGTTTTAAATGGTGGTGGTAAGAGGACAAGCAAGAAAAGCAGTGTGATCGCAATTTCACATTCTTTATCTGATAAGATTTCAAAACTGCCGATCCGATTGATCCATCACCTGCTGTCTTTTGGCACGTCTTCCCATTCTTATTCTCCTTATCATTGGCCCAAGAAGAGCCTTTATGGCTTTCTGCTCATCCCGAAGTTTATTGCCATTGGCTACTATTTACCAAACGTGCTTCCTCCCTGCTTCAAGCTTGCAATTCATATAGCTCTCTCTTTCTGCCAAATACCGGAGAAATCATCTGCGCATGCGTTGGTGTGCGTTACATCGGCTATTGGTCCCTAATAAACCAAATTCCCGCAGCCAAGTTTGTCTTTCAAATAAGTTGTTTCCTTCTGCTGGTAAATGCACGAAATTCTACTAGGAGCCTAGAATGCGCTAGAAAGCCAGTATCCTGTATTCCCGGCATTCCGACTGTCGCTTATTCCGTTAGATGTGGATTGTACGCGACGTCCGATAATGCAGGATACTCACATCTACCACAACTATCTGGTCTTCACTGCACAGAACACTGCAATGATCATGAGAGTCTTCTAGATATATGACATGTGAACTGAATGGAAGGCGAGTCATCGCATCGCCCTCGAATGCTGCGCCGCCATTGATCACCGTAGTTGATTTGTCGATTCCGCTGGGCGCTTCTACCTTTGTACCTTGGGCGCCTCTTCGAAACGGCAGTTGATTAAAGTCATACACACGTAGAGAGTACCCATTTTTGTTATCCGACACAGGTTCAGGTATGACAACTTTTGTTCCGTGTACATAGCAGACCCATATATCCGAAGGATGTAAAGTTGGGAATACCAAACGAGTCTTCTTCGGTGCCCAGTTTGTCCATGGAATTATATTGCTTGCTGTGCAGTGCTCTAAAATGCAGGAAGAAGGAATGAAATGAGTGAGACATTTGAATGCTTCCTCTGCGATGAGCCATATGTTAACAACGATTATAAAATCCTTGAAGCTTTGTGAGAACGGAACGCCGTCGCCTTGTGAAAATGCACCAGGATCGCAACGTATGTCAATGTCATTGATAAATGCACCGTCGTCTAGATCTGGGTATGTGAACTTGACTGTGTTCGGAAAGGGGATGTCGTCGTCATCTTCCTCTATCCAGGCGTCTCTAAAATTAAATGCCGCAAGCACTGGGCCCCCATATTCATCCATCATACCCAGGAGCATCCATGAATCGGAGATGAAAGTCGATGAAAGGATTTCGTCGTTATTGATATCCTACATATCCATAACACTGGTTCGTAAGGCAATGTATGACAGCGAATCATTAATACTCACCGCTAATAGTGTATTTGTTTTCCATTCCCATATAGCGAGTTCGGTTTCGGTAGACGTTGGCTCGAACGTCACGGATATGAGTTCCCCCCATATTTGTATGATATATGACTGGGTAATATCCCTATTCTTTTGCTTCAGACGTAAGACTGGCCCCCCTGAGGCTATTGGGTGAGGTTTCCCAGTTGATAGGAGCCTTAGGTGGACACAATATTCGAGCTTGTCATCTGGGAGTGACCTGAGGATATGATCGACATTTGTCGCTCCTGAGGGTCGGATAATCCTGCTCACCAGTTAGGTGCTTCTACTAGAACGAGCAGATCCTGGGAAGGGTCCATGGCGAAATCGCGAGCATGTACATCAATATCCTTCGCGCTTAGAGCCCAATCTTTTGCTTCGATATTTCGCAGGCTCGACGGGAGTTGATAAAAGAAAAGTGATCTATCCTCGCTACTCTGTCCTAGTACGCCCCCAAAGAGTTCCCATAGTCCTCCATTTTTCATAGAATCTTCAATTCTTCCGTCCATTTTAGTGAGTTCCACGCAGATTGGTGTTTTCTGAGCGACTGAAGTATAGCACGCGAGGAAGATGCATCATCAATGTTCCCAGTTGCTTTTCCTGCTACGGCGAGTTCGATGATGAGCTGCAAGTATGTCGTTTCGGCGATGATATCTCGAAACAAGGAACAAACCTAAGATATGATCTCTGAAATGAAGTCATGAATGTGAATCTCAAATAGATTGATAGCCAACCTGGACGCATCGTAAAATACACTTGTAGTCGAGATAACCCAAGATTTTACTGTATAATTCGGTGGGAAACCTCGGGGCAAGGTATTCCTTGTTTTTCGACATCGTTTTTGTCACTTTTCGAGATTCAAGAAGTTAGAACGAGCAAAGAAAAATATGAAAATATGTCGTGATTAGATGATGACACATAGCATTTAGGGCTTAGAGGTTAGGGGCTTTATTTGGGCTTTATAGTATACATACACCTCACGCTACTATTCTTCATTCAATCTTATCTCATATCGACTACTACTATTGATCAGAAATTCTATAATCATGCCAGCATCGCAAAGAAGGGCGACAACCAGTCAGGTCTGTTCTGTATTGCGAAAAGTTGCCCCTTCTGATACTACTTCACTTACTAACAGCAGAATTATATGTCCAGCAGCTCTTTCACCAGGACATTGTACAGAAAATAGGCAATCCTGATCTTTACGGCGTAGTTTCGGTATGTGTGGTTATATTATACGATCGTCCTGTGCGTGCTTTCCCTGTATTAACCATCAGTGTTGCATAGAGAAGCTGGCACGACGTCGAAGATTCGCAACCTATCGATGGCCAGACAGATCCATTAATGAGACCATTAGCGTATGGCGAAGTAGGTGTAACCTTTGTTTCTCATGGTGGAGCGAGGGAAATCCTGCGCGAGTCCGATCTTTGTCTTCTGGATCGCGTCCTCCGACCAGGTGATTATTGCAAAAGGTCGTTTGATGACGTTCAGGCAGGCGTTGTCGCTTCCGTGAAGGTGAAAGCTCGAGTCGCCCACGCTATTAGTGGCGCTCCAGTGGATGGTTGGTTTACTGTAGACGATTTTCAAGAAAGGGCAGATGCGGACATCGGAGATTATGTCGTTTTCGATGATTGGTTAGGCCAGGTATGCTCATTCTACCCGTTGTCTCATCTTCAAACAAACTAAACGTCTCAATACCAGATTATTGAGGTTCGACAAGGTTGTTCGTTTTACTTCGATTCATTTTAATGCTTTTTATGTATAGGTATTCGACGAAGCGATTGTTCAAGTGTCTTCTGGGGAATATTTAGTTCGACTACCTGAATTGGGCTCACGTCTTGCTGTAGGAGAGACGGGAAATGTTAGTTTTTATTCTGGATAGCTGAAGTATGATTAAAATCCTGGAAATCTACAGGACATATTGCCCCGAGATCCTAATCATGACCAATCCATATCTCCTCAGAACACGGGAAAGGAAATAGTCATAGCCGTAAAACACAATACATATGCAATTACATGGCTTGCGCTGAACCAGATGGTGTGACCATATTCTATTTATATTGAATAGACAGACACTGATAGTCATAAACAGTTAGACGCAGACATTGCTGAGAAGAAAAAGCGGCCCAAGAGATTTTGGTCGGGAGAAGATATAGGCAAACTCACCCTCTTTCGCCCTCATTTCGAAAAGGAAATCCAGTTTGGGGATCGGCTACATCTGAAAAATACGTCGGGAGTCCCAATTACCAAGCATGGCCAGCCTGCAGATCCAACTGGGGAGGTACACGTGCAGACCGTTTTGGTGTCGGAAACGTCCACGGAATTGGAAGTACTTTGGCAAGATGGTTCCAGAGAAATTGTCAAATCAGTGGACGTTATTCCATATCTTAATACCGATGAATACGACTGTTGGTGAGTATCTCAGGATCTCCGTATTTTCATCCCAAGCTGAATACATCTTTCTCTAGGCCTGGTGATCATGTACTTTGGAAAAGTGACCAAGGAGCCCTCCCAGCTATAGTGCAGTCTGTGAATGCTGCTGATAGAACTTCGTTGATTCTTTTCCCTGACACAGGAAAAACAGAATTAGCACCTTTGCTGGAGCTTGATACTGTTGGAAACGCAGAACATGCAGCTGATCTCAATCCCGAAGCCTTTGGGGTGCAGCGAGGGGATATTGTTTTTATCAACGCACCAGGATCTGTCTCAAGTACCAAAAAGCCCCATGTGCCGCGAATTGGAGAAATAGAGCCATGGGTGCACGATGAGGCGTATAATACAGGCGATCTTACAGGCTGGAGGAAAGAGATGTGCGAGATTGGCTCTTCCATTGCCATCAAGCGCAATATAGAACAATTTATAGAAAAGCCAGTCCAGTTACCTGCTAAGAACTCCGGAGATCTAACATGGATCGGAGAAGTTTATGCAGTGCGTTCCTCTCTGTCTTGACGTCGACCCAAATAACCTCCCGACCCAGCTTCATCTAGACGGAACCGTAGAAGTAAAACATCCCGACGATACGGTCGGCAATTATGCCCTAGAACAATTGACTTTACTATACGACGGTATCGAACAATTGGAGGCGGCAGCATGGACTGGTTCTGACGGTTATCACACTCCTGAAGAGGGTTTCGGACATGAATGGGACATGGACATGGATGAAGAATATTCACACTTTCCAGGTCAGGAGTGGGGTCTCTCAACAGGCTCGGAGATCTTCCAAGACGCTTATGAAGACGAAATGGATTCGATGGAAGTGGGTGACGCAGCAAGCTCACCATCAGTAAATATGACTGTCGAGGAAAAGCTAGATGTGCCAAACATACAAACAGAACCAGAACCAGCCGCCAAGGAATCAAGAGAGCCATCGGATGTCATTGATCCCGCTCATTCTGACGAAATAGAATGGAATAGATTCGACATATTACCGTCCGCTCCTTCAGATCACGCCTTCTTCTCTTCTCCTCATGCTCAACCATCAAAATCGTTCTTGGGACGGCTCAGCAAAGAATATCGTATTCTTCGAAGTAGCCTTCCTGGTGAATTATAAAAGTCCCTCGTTTTAATTTCTACCCTAATTGTCGCCTTTTAGATTCCATTCTCGTTCGCGCGTACGAAGACCGGACTGACCTGCTGCGATCCTTAATAATCGGTCCAGAGAATACGCCATATCAAGACGCACCATTTGTCATAGACTGGATGCTAGACTCTAATTTCCCAAATAGCCCCCCTATCGCTCATTTTTTAAGTTGGACAAATGGCAATGGTCGAGGTATTTATTCCCTCACCCAACTTCTTTGACCTCTTTCTTACCTGTCATATTTTTAGTGAATCCGTATGTCCTTTACCGGTGTCTGAGATTTCTGAACTCATTTTGCCTATTATGCTAGCAACCTATACGAAGAGGGCAAGGTTTGCTTGTCCATTTTGGGAACATGGACAGGCGATAAACACGAAGTCTGGAACGCATCTCGCTCATCGTTACTCCAGGCATTGGTCTCAATACAAGGTCTTGTCCTCGTGAAGGAGCCGTAAGTTCAAATGCCATGGTCTTAATCCTCTGCTATGTTTTTAACACTTGAATCAGATGGTTTTGCGAACCGGCATATGACAAATTAAGAGGCACAAAAGAGGGCACAATAAATAGGCAAGTACTCGCGTCTTTTAATGAATCGAAAGACTCTAATGATATCATAGCCGTCTCTACAGCGAAAAAGCTTACGTTTTATCCCGGGGATTTGTGCGTCGGGCCTTGGAGATTCCGTTAGGCGGTTTGGAGGAAGACATTGTGCAACTTTACTATGGCTCAGGTCGCTTACAAAAGGTTATAGACGACGCCGAATCGCTGATAACAGCCAGTAGGAACAATCCGGACGTTTCTGTTGACGAACATGATCTTGCGGTACCTAGATTATCAGCTGGGGGGATCATCACGTTGGAACGAACGTTGTCAAGATTACGCGTCCTCAACAGTGATAAATCTTCACGCCCTAATGATTTGCCAACCCTAGCAGTTATATAGACCTTCGATTTGCCTGAGAAGTGTTCAAATTTTTATACAAAATATACAAAAAATAAACATATTTCATGTCCGTGATCATGTAATTAATAGTATTCCATGTGGGAAATCTATAGGTAGGTAAATTTGTTGGCATGTCCATCGCTACGTAACTACAGTTCAAAGCCAGCTTGAATGAAGAAAATAGAGGTGTACAGTACCATGCCCACAAAATAGGATGTCGGTATGTCAGATATTATTTAGAGCGAAAAACGAGCGTGGTTACTGTATTCTCCAAAAACTACGGCACAATTTTGGTTGCTGAGTGATTAGCATTGTCCCAAGAAACTGTTCTTAGGGACAGCTTGCTTGTAATCATCTACCCATGTCGTAAGATTTGGGTTAGTGTAAGCTTCGATGTACCTGTGCGTCATGTCAGAACGGACACGAATACAAAACCCAGTTGTGTACTTCTCTATGTATGCAGCGGTCGGGAAATCCTTTGGATCGCACCCAATATTTATCGAATCCTTCGGTTGATACACTCGAATCCAATCGACGCGCAATTTAGTCGGGAAAGTGAGATGCTCAAGATCGACAGTTCCGAAATTTTCGGACATGCCAAGGTTCATGAGCAAATACTATATAACGTCTTCATCAGAGTACTGAATAATACATAAAACAGGTTAATATTCACCATAGGTTCCTGAGGGATTGGGCGTGCAGATATTTCCACTGCAGGATCAGCAGCCATTCCACTGGCCTTTAATGTCCAGGCCAGTTCCCCATCTGATATCCATGTGATGTACTACCGAGAAGAAAATGATGAGAGCCTAACAGTACCCACACCAAATGACACATACCGCATCGTCAAAACCTATGTACAACTCAATGAGAATCTTAATCCATAGAGCTAACGACTTGAGTCTCACCAGGTTTATACTCAAAGCCATATGTAGAAAAACAACCCTTTTCCAGCTCGTAACAGTCGGGATCTATGAATTGACGTCAAAGGTCAGATCAGCAGCAATATATATAACAACTCACTTGTGTCAGTTACAACAGAAGTTGACTGCTGCGTGGAACCTCCAACATAAGTGTTTAAGAGGGACTTGCTGGAGTTATAGATCATGTAATTATCAGTTGTGTTAAGGAAGTGATACCGTTCGTTGAATGGCTGGAAAACACATCAGTCCCGTGCTGCAGAAACACTCAACCCAGCCTTGATTAGCTTACAGCAAATTGACCGGACTGTGAAACCTCGCCTCGCAAAGGTGTGCCAGTAACCTATTCGAAAATTTAGCACACCATATATATAGATTATTATGAAAATGTGCATACCTGAGCTTCGATTATATCGATTTCAGGGGCTGAGCGACCAACATACGTCCCATCAGAATGCATAGGACCTGGATGCGATTCACCCTTGCATGTACATCTTGACAGACGTTGACCAGGAAGGTAGGATAAAGCCCCTCCTGCGTTGGGGTCTCCATGCACGGTCGCAGCCAATGGCAAGCCATTGAGAGTCTGATTAGGTGCTGTACCAACGTCGCAGGCATCATATGTGTAGGGCCACTAAGGCCAACAAGAAGTGAGGATTAAATATAAGCCAAATACAAAATGATCTAGCTAAAACATACCATCCCATCGAGACTTGCACCATATCCAGCTCGGCCTGCAATATAACGAAAAAATGATTAAGTTTACTCAACCAATGCAAGACAATGCATACCAACCTAAATTTCCCATGGTCCACACAGCTGGCCACAGACCTGCAACATTATTCGCGCCAGGTAATGTCACGGATGCTTCTACCAATCCGCCAGTGAAACAGAACTTATTCCAAGTGGTCATCAATCCGCCTTGATAGTTCAAGCCGTGAGTAGATTTTTCGCTTAACGTAATCTCGACTGCGCCATTTCTTGTAGTAATTGCTTCGGGGTCGTACCATTCGATGTTGTTGGTCTACAATAGTGCATGATGAGTCGATAGGTGGAAAAAATAGAGAGGCACTGACGTACAGCCCAATAGTGCAGGTCCACTGCTTCCCAGTAGGGATCTTCGCCCGGATAGAATGTGCGTCCATCTGTGTTGAACTCGTCGCTAAATACGAGCTGCAACTCCACTTTGGGGTCACTATAAGAGGGCTTCGTATATGCAGACTTCGGTGTATCTTTATCAATGAGGCCCCAATTTCCAGTGATTTCTGGTACCTTATCGCCGTACACTTAGCTACTACGAAAGGAGAATATCTTCGAACTTACTTGACCGCTTGCATTGATTCCTCCAAGATTGAAACCTCCTAAAGTTGATTGGGTTTTGGTGGTAAAATGGCTAATGAGAGGATAACCAGCACTGATAAAGCTCAGTTCAAGGTTCACAATGTATAAATGCAGAGACTTACAAGAGAGCCAAAAGACCGAGGCATAATAGGACGATAAAACCAAGATTTGTGATGCCTCGATAGGTAAAAATGTGGCCGCCACGGTCAATCTCTCTGTCGCGTCGCGGGTCTGGATTGTGAAGGTAGTCATCCGGCTCAGGGAAGTCTGGTGATAGGTTGGAACCCCATGCAGAGGGGTCAGGCGAAAGGGAGTACTATAGTATTCGATTTAGAAGTGTACGCGTCTAACATGGGTGATAGACTACTGACTTTGTCTGATACCGAAAGGGAAACTGAAGGAGTTCTGCTTATTGTATTAAAATCATAAGGGCTCTAAAACACAAGGAAGTGAATGAACTGGATGGGTAAGATGTTGAAGCTTGACAGATGACGTACTAGAGAGTTGTGACTTGAAGAGAGCCTAGAGTCCCGGTTTAACGATGGTTGAATAAGATTTGTGACTGAAGCAGAGGGGCTTGACTGTGGATAATTGCGACGTTGAGCGTTGGGACCAAAGAGAGACATGAAGAGGACAGGAGACGCGCTGTGCTCTGCACGAAAGAAAGGGAGGATACTTAGAGACAAGAGGGCAACCGGAAACTTTCTCACTCCTCTTGCTTACCTCAGCCACTACGCATGGAGCATCAAAAGTTTAAGCGCGTCCCAATGTTTATCCATTGCCCGGCAGGTCTTTCTTTGCCCCTGCCTTTCTTCCTTTCCTTCTCAATTGACGAGGATAGACGCTCATAAAGTTGTAGGTCCATAGATAAAAAGGGGCTATTTTTGCAGGGTTTTTGATCGCCAAGGGGTTATCTGCCATAACTGCCAAGAAAATCTCACATCAGGCCAAAAATTCCCTTTGAATTCCCAGCAACTACGCGTTTCAGCATTGCAACACTCTGATCTTCAACTCTCGTCTGCGCTTCCTCCAATCGTCCAACCACGGCACTAGTGGCATCTTCAAGACTATTCAACGGCAGCTGCGTCTTTGCGTCGAGCATAGCTTCCTTCAAATTCTTGTACTGCATTATAGCATCGCTACTTCCCTGATGTGGTTCCACAGTCTCTGACAACCATTCATCCAGCTCGTCGAGCGCTATTCTTGCCTTCTTGCTCTTTTCCCTTCTCGCAGGGCGGCCTTTTCTTTTGTGACCTTCCTCCGGCATTGCTGTACCATCATCTAAAATCGTTTCTCTTGGGAGGTCACGAGGATTCAAGGCGCGGATGTTGCTCTGGGGAACAATGAGAAAGACCTGGTCTTTCTCTAAGCAGGAGAGGATGTACCGTACATGGGGCTGTAAGTAAAGGTTCCCAGGATTCGTTAACGACTCTGGAATGGTTATCATGGACAGATAATGATCTAAAGAATATTTAGCCAAGTTCGGTAGAAGGTATAACGAGTATACGTGCCAGACGGAATAGGAACGTTGACAATATGATGTAGAGCGGGTGCGGTGTCTTTCACTTGGGTGTAGAAAAAGAGATATGTTCCGAATAGAGCAACCACTCTGGTGAACGGTGCTTCCGTCTTTACTATCCTTTCTGTTTTATAATGCAGCGATTCAGTATGCAAATCTCACTAAACCATGCAGCCCGCACCTAGGAATAGTCGGATAGTCACATCTAAAAATGTCTGACGCGATCTATTGTCAAATACTTTGAAGTGAAGCCAAGGCCATCCTAGTGTTTGCCATACAGTCTTGAACAGAGTGAAAGGTTTCGTAACAGCAGACTGAGATGAATAAGCTTCGTGGTATGAAAAAATTAGGCTCGAGATATCGTCCCGCAAGGCTTTGACATAGATCGAAGAAGTAAAATAACTCGGCTGCAAAGTGACATCTCCGCGACTTGACGATGGTGTCGGTACAATAGCCATTGCAGGAATAGGACGTCGTTAGATCAGTATACCGTTACGCACGTCGCGCAGTGTAGTCCATTGGAACAGGTTACAGCATTCACATTATTAATATTA
>Ga0247779_1001628_pt1 | contig 10644 bp, 13 predicted proteins | sample UWRJL221509R5_FD_179925 | JGI IMG/M metagenome (GOLD analysis project Ga0247779, IMG submission 179925) | Plant litter microbial communities from Arlington Agricultural Research Station in Wisconsin, United States - UWRJ-L221-509R-5 | ecosystem: Environmental > Terrestrial > Plant litter >...
TTTTGCAACTTCAATTTTCTGGTTATACGTAATGGAGATTGAACGTAAAACATCTCTAGGAGATATGTAAGTAATGGGTGACCTCTCAGCTCGACAGCTCAGAGGAGAAGAAAGGGTGATGGTGGACGCAGAATTACACTGGGATTTCAACCTGTTTGAATATACAGCTTGGGTTATAGTATGAGGTATTTCTTTCTTCGTTGCTGACTGTATGTCAGAGAGCGATCTTGGAATATGGTAAGGATACGCAGAAGAACCATGAATAGAACTGGCATCGAGTCTGGCTTTGAAAAATAGCATTGATTTTCAATTTTTGGGATGGCGTGTTCTGAATTTATCTTCCATAATGAACCTGATATCTAAAAAGCACTAGCAGTCCACCCGCCGTCGGCGACAATTATCTGGATAATTGTGCTTTAGCATAACGGCTTGACAACTGAGAACGACAGGATTGACTCGCCTTATTTGTCATATATGCATTTCCTACGAGCATCTCAACTACGCTAGCTATTTCTTCCGGGCGACCAAATCGACCAATAGGAATTCGGCTCTTTATTGATGGTCAGAAAGCGATAGAATGATCTTGTGGGCTCACGACGTACTTGAAGCTGAGGAGACGGGTTGGCGAACATAGCTGTTTCTACGCGTTAGGTACTTAGTCGAAGAATTATCAACGGCGAAGTCAGAAAAAAGAACCTGTGATAAGTGCTGGAGCGACGGCATTACATGTCTGTATGATTGAGAGTTAAAGAACGTTTTTACTCCTATGGATTGATGAGAAAACCATACCACATTATCCTTTGCGTGTCGCATTGCAATCCAATGTAACAGACCGTGAAGTGCAGATTTTGATGACGCATAGTGTGGGCCAATAACACCTCCAGTTCCTATAATATCGGTGGAAGCTGCTTATTCGACGTCGTCGGGCAGAAAAGAGATTCGTCTAACCTGCAGCAACACTAAAGACCGCATTTAGTTTATTTCTAGACAAGAGAGAAAAATCACACATACCTCGAGCAGAATACCACTCGCCCGTATTTATTCTCGACCATGTTTGGAAGGCATAACTGTGTCAACTTCGACGAAACGTGAGTTCTCATACATCGTGAAAACAAACCATTCACACGTACCAGATAACTTGAGCCAGTGTTCACTTTCCAAGTTGCTTCGAATTCCTCTACGCTAACAGCCTGAATGTCTCCCTGAGGCCCTATCACACTGTTCGTCAACCCCGCATTGTTGAATAAGATCTGTGGATGACCCATGTCCTGCACAACCTGCGCATGAAGCTTTCGGACTTCCTCATAGTTCGACATGTCTGCCTGGAATGCGGAGGCTTTGACCCCATGTAGTTTGGTCAGTTCAGAAACGAGAGTTTCTGCCTTTTCTTTGGCTGAATTGTAGTGCACCGCGATGGAGCATCCGCGACGAGCCAGTGCGATCGCTGTTGCGCGTCCTATACCTCCCCTGTCAACACTGATTAGAATACTAAAGGTAATACTCAAGTTAACTTACGAGGAACCAGTTATCAATGCTAATTTTCCTTGGAGAGACTCAATTGGTGATTCTGTAGCCATTTGGATTCTGGGATAGTGAGAAGAGACGATGGCACAATCTAAGCGGACCGTGATTCATTCCAACGTGAGAGTCCCGATCCATTTTTATTTTGGCTCTCTTGTTTCATAAATGATGACGATAAGGACGTGGTTCCTAACACCCATTCAGAAATAGGAGCAGAATCGCATTCAGAGCATGCTATGGCAGCGGAACCTACGTTATCTGGGTACTCGGACAAGTGTCAGGACTCCATATTCTTTGAACCTTAAAATTATAACTCACCTCGGCGACATGTTGTAGCGACTTGCTGAAAACGACAACCTTCCTCGATGAGTCGGTGTGGGATGAAAAATGAAGAACAGAAAAGCGGAACAAACGTGCATGCACTTACTAGCTTTATTAGGCTTGGTGCGAACGTAGCCGACGGCCGGGATGTGATCGCTGCCAGCGCTTGTCTGCCTCCAATAACTTACCACAAAACTTAACATCGGAGGGATAAACCTTTACACCTTTCTGCCCGGAGTTCGCTTACTAACTCTGTGATTTCATCGTTGTGTATGCATTCTCCCGGCTAGAATATCCATTCCATGCGCCAAAATTTCCTAGGCGCTGAAGTCGGTTTTTGTTGCCCGGACAATTTTCACGACCTCGCTAGCAGTGGTCGTAATGAACGAATAGGCACGCTGACGATTATCGTCCAGTTTCTCAGCCAAATAGCTTATCGTGGATCAATTCCAAATCAACTAGATCTATAACAGGGGACGCCTTGATTATCTTCAACATTAATTGTGTTGATCCATCGTACTTAATGCGAAAGACAATGGACTGCATTGGAGCTCGGGCTCCCTGTCCTGAAGAGGTGAGCCCCATGGAGGGCAATTTCTATTACCCTTTATAAACTCACATGCTCTTAAGGATACTGCTATCTCAACAAAATAAGAACAGGTATATATAAATCAAAATTATAGCAGATATATGTATCTATCTTTGCTTCTTTATCTACTGTCAACGAGATAGTCCCTGACTTCAGCTTGCGCCAAGACGGGGTTTGATGCGCCGGCTATCGCACCCGATTCAAATTTCAGCCGTGAAAATCCCAACGATATCCACTTACAAAAGCGCTCTCCTCACCCATTAGGTTGCTCTTCTCACCACCATTGACGTTTCTCGTCTTGCCTTCTTCCTTCTCTAGGTTGGGCACCTCTTGATAGCTTTATACCATGGCTGCTGTTATCGTCAAGTTTAATGACGCGGTACGTCTTTATGACCTCTTTCCTTTTCGGTCTTTCTCGATCACTCACATTTTTCGCCTATCCTTCCTCAGATTGCACGGTCGTTTGCGGGGAAATGGTTCAAGTTAGATGGGTCTGGTGCAAAGAAAGAACGCACCGGCTCACGTTTTACGGTGCGTTTCGTTGGATTACTGCTCCAGCCAAAAATTGACACTTGTAATATGATTTCATAGACTGAAATTCGTGCTGGATTAACGACATGGGTACGTCGGTTTATGCAGAAAACAGAATAGTAGAAACTTACAGAATGGTCAGGCTGCTATGGCATATATCGTTCGTTGTTTCCCCACCTTTAGAAAGACTGTTGCCCGCTTATCTCTTGTTCTTGAACACAGATCTCTGTGAACGCTTCAATACTTTCGGAATCAGGAGGAACTTGCGTTTGTCCCGTTGACAAAAATTGTGACCTGAATCAAGATTATATGCTTTGTGTGGCCGAAGTTCGCCAGGATCTCATTACTTCCACAGCTGCAATTTCTGCATTGTCGTCGGTCGCAATGGGTCTTTTTGCTAACCTGCCTGTCGGGCTTGCTCCTGGTCTGGGTCTCAATGCCTATGTAAGTCATAACCTAGACTGAGACTCGAGCAAGGCTGATCGCTTCTTCTTGTCCAGTTTACTTACTCGGTTGTTGGGAGGTTTGGAAGTGGAACTGTTAGTTATCGCGAAGCTCTTGCGGCAGTTTTCTTGGAAGGGTGAGCTCGGATTGCATTGCTCAGTGGGCTAGCTTGTACTGAAACTATTGCTTGCTGCGCCTTTCCCTTTCAGATGGATTTTTTTGTTCCTTTCACTCATCGGTGTTCGACAATGGATAGTCCGCATTATGCCACAATCGCTTGTTCTCGCTGTTGGTGCTGGTATTGGTCTTTTCATTGCGTGAGTAGACCCAAACCGCATTTGTTCTTTCTCATTTTGATTTTTCCTTTCATACAGATTCGTTGGTCTTTGTAAGTATGATGTTTTATGTACATTTGTACCAACGCCTCAACTGTCAACAGCAAACAGCGGTTTAGGAGTTATTGGTGGAGACACGAGTAACTTGGTAGGTCTAGGAGGATGTTTGGAAGAGAGTGAGAGCATTTTATGGTTTGTCAATTCGTCACATTGACCATGGTTTCTCCAGACTACATCGACGGTCTTCCTGCTTACTGCGCACGAGGGGTCTTGCGAAGCCCTACAATGTGGTTAGGCATCTTTGTTGGAGGGTAAGATCCCGGTGACTTCGTTAGACAATACGCGGCCCTAATCTTATTGCGAATAGTATTTTCACGTTGCTCATGATGATGTACCGAGTTCGCGGGGCTATCCTTATCGGCATCATCCTCACCTCCATTATCTCATGGCCCCGCTCCACCCCGGTCACCTACTTCCCCCACTCTGTCACGGGCGACGCCCTCTTTGACTACTTCAAGCAGGTCGTTGCATTCCACAAGTTAAAACATATTGGAAATGTCATCGATGTGAGTGATGGTTTTTACCACAATATTATTCAGTTCTCAAAAAATTTGTTCTTGCACAGTTTAAATACAGGTACGAACATCGGTGTGATAGTTTTCTATAATAGTCTCAGCTCAAATGATCCTTTAGCAACGGCCATGTCTGGTATGCCTTGATTACTTTCCTTTACGTTGATATCCTCGGTAAGCTCTCTCATGTGTCGTGCGTTATTGTGATTTGCTAACTCGTCGCCGGTGTACAGATACCACCGGGTAATTCCAATTTTCTTCGCGATATACGAAGATGGACACTAAACAAAATCTGTAGTACCCTGTATTCTATGGCCAAATTTGCTGGCCTACGCGACCCAGTTACTCTTGACTTTGAAGGCTCCAGTATCGCTTATTGCATCGATGCCATCTGTATCAGTATTGGCGCACTCATGGGCATCAGTCCCGTCACCGCCTACATTGAGAGTGCTACTGGAATTTCAGGTGCGTCTTAGATTCATCGCTTCGTACGCTGAACACTGACGGTGTCGTAGAGGGAGGCAAAACTGGAATTACGGCGATGACTACAGGTTTCATGTTTTTTGTCTCCGTTTTCTTTGCCCCGATCTTCGCCTCGATCCCTTCTTGGGCGACTGGTGGTGCTCTAGTAGTCGTCGGATCGATGATGATTCGCAAGTATGTTTGGACTCTCTTTTTTTTTTGGATAGTACTAATGAAAGTCGTTATACTTTCAAATAGCGTGACCGACATCAACTGGTTGTACATCGGTGACGCAGTTCCTGCATTCCTGACTCTCCTCATTATCCCCCTTACGAAAAAGTACGTTTTCTTCACCAAGTGATGTTTGCCTTAGCTGACATATGATTGATTCTCTCCAGCATTGCATATGGTGTCATCGCTGGTATCCTCACCTACATGCTCTTGAACGGTATCCCCCTTATCGTGAAGAAGATTTCCGGAGGACGTGTGCTTCCTCACGAATACGAGACTGCCGAAAAATGGGTCATTCCTCCTGGAAGTTTCCTTCCTCCCTGGGTGTAAGTGTCTACCATATGATTTCCATTTCGATTCTGATCTTTTACGTATGCGATAGTAAAAAGGTCCAGGAGCTCAGAGCATCAAAGTCTGAGGCTCAGACAGAGAAGACACCAAGTACTGCAACTAGCAGCGTCGCTGAGAAAGACTCAGCCATGCCCGAACCTCAAGTTCAAGAAGTCCGACATTAATTTACGTACATAATCTTTGCTTCATGTAATTCTCTTTCTGCATTCCCATCCACGTTTCCTGACGCGCACGACCATTATAATTGACAAGTTGACGGAACACTATGGTGATACCATACGTCATATCACGACGGGCCCAAAGCTCTTTAAGTACCCTAGTTTGTATATCTGGACGTATAGTACCCTTAGTATAAATAATAAAACAGATGAATTTTCATGTCACGAACTTAAAAGAACCAATCAACCGACGCGTATTCCTCATTCAAATTGCAGATCAAACAAGAGATGTTCTCCTAGGTTCTCCTGGTTTACTGTAGTCGTCGTTGTTGCGTAGACTCCTGATGGACTGTAGACGACCTCGACAATCGAGAAATTCATGGTGGCGTCCAGACAAGTGCTAGAAGGAGGGTCGGCGAGTGGCGATCTCCAATGGTTCCATAATTAGAAGCACGTGATCGTGTATACGAAATAGTATCACGCCACATTTCGGGAATTTCTCCACATCAAAATTGAAAAAGTGGTCTGCTTTGGGTTCGTTACTTCTTTCTTTTTTCTTCCCAACATACCCAGACGTGGGAGGTCCTTGGACTCACTTAAAAGCGGCCAAGGGCTCTTATTCTCTTCTCCCCGACTTACGACCACCCACGCCTTCCTTCCCCACACGCAATGTCCTACAATACGACTATTGCAGGCGTCGCTGCTGACCTCTATGCGGGTACAGATTTCTCTTCTCTTTCCTGGCTGGAGCAACAATGGGTTGCCTGGTATGTCTGGATAGGAAACCCCGTTATTGCAACGGGTTTAATGAGCTTCTTACTTCATGAGGTATGCTCCTATTCATCAGTCCTTGACGCGTGGAAAAGCACTTGTTGATACGTGGAATATTAGATTGTTTATTTTGGCCGAAGCATACCCTGGATTATTATCGACTCAATGCCTTACTTCCGCAAGTGGAAGCTACAACCTAACAAAGTGCCAACACCAGCAGAGCAATGGGCCTGCACAAAACAAGTTCTCTTTTCTCATTTCACCATCGAATTGCCAGCTGTATGTTTTCTTTGCCACCGCACCAGACTGTATACTAACATAACCTGTTGTATGCAGATTTGGCTCTTCCATCCTACTGCAGAAGCTCTCGGAATGCAGACTTACCAAGTCCCCTTCCCATCTCTGAAGACAATGGCCCCCCAGATCTTCCTCTTTTTCTTCTTCGAAGACTTCTTCCACTTTGTCGGTGAGTATGCAGGACATGTGATAGATATCTTTTTTAAAGCATTTCTTTTTTTAGCCCACCAAGCTCTTCACACCGGTGTCCTTTACAAGCACATCCACAAGATTCATCACAAATACTCTGCTCCTTTTGGTCTGGCCGCCGAATATGCTCACCCTGCTGAAGTCTTCATCCTCGGTGCTGGAACTATTCTTGGCCCTCTGATGTACTGTTATTTCACCCAAAACCTTCACATTGCCACCGTCTACCTCTGGATCGTTCTGCGCTTGTTCCAAGCCATCGATGCCCATAGCGGCTATGGTAAATCATCATTATATTCTAAATACAAATCGATACTGACTGCGACTTTCAGACTTCCCATGGTCACTTCACAACATCGTCCCTTTCTGGTCCGGCGCTGAGCATCATGACTTCCATCATATGGCTTTCACGAACAATTTCTCCACTTCGTTCAGGTGGTGGGACAGAATTTTCGGTACTGACGACAAGTACCTTGCCTACCGTGCTCGTGTCAAGGCACAGAAGGCCGCGATGAAGAACGCCAGCAAGGAGCAGCTGGTTCAGCTCGAGCAGAAGCTGATGGCTGAGGTTGAGGCTGAAGGTATCAAGGCTGAAGCTGAGGCTGAGGCTCGTGGTCACTTCGGCTCCAAAGCGAAAGTACAATAGATAACATAGTATAAGTATATATGACTGGTAATGATTTATGGGCGTAATTAATGCATAATGAACGCATTTTTAGAGATATCGATATCCGCTCTGAATTATAGATTGCGCGGAAATATCTGCTCAAGAAGGATTCAGTGATATCCTGCCGGAATGGTGTATGAAGATCCCGGTAAAGTACCAAAGTGAAACCGAGCTGGATTGTGCCTCCGACTCGACTCGGCTCGGTGCATCTACGGTCTACCAAACCACCGAGGTTATGTACAACTGTAGACTTCATTAAAAGCAAGATCTTTCTAAAATATTTAAGGCACGTTCAAGGGCTCGTTTCCTTTATTGTTAGACCTTGACCTCACCTCACATCGTAGCATTCTTCCCTTCTCGAACAGCGCTGTACCGCGCCCGCGTGCATGTGTGGAGGCAAGCGGTCGTAAAATCTGTTGACCGCAGGGCATGCCGTACGTATGCTCAGTCGTAGTGATTTGAGCCTCACAGGAGGTAGATCACAGCCATTTTCAGAGTGATTCCTGTGTCATATCATTCCCCTTGCATCTAAGTTTTACTCACATACGGTTTCTTGTACCCGATATCTGAAGTAACAACGTAACAAATCGACGAGAACATATGATTGATATTGATTTGTATGATATATATGTTGGTCGTACGAGGTCGTACGTGTAACCTATCAGACAACAGATAGGATTGATTCGAATGCACATTGTACATATGTACGCTGGGAATAGATTCCATATCAAGTTACATGATGTCCAAATATGGCACATAGTATTTAGAATAGATAGCACGAGTCGAAGATGATACGGGGTTCAATGGAACAGAAACAAGGGAAGAAATTGTATTCGATACGCCGCCAAATCAAGCTTGTGAGACGAGAACCTTGTTAGGGACTTGTTCGCCGTAAAGAGTGTCGGGAACACAGGAGTTTCCGGACGCGTTGACGGAATAGCCTGGCATGCAACGGTCGACGATGCACTTGCCGGACAGACAGGAGACATCAGAAACACCTTGTATGGCGGTGCAATCGATGCCGTCTTTCTTGTTGTAACCTGCTGGTCGAGAATCGAAGATACAGCCTCCACCTGATCGGTTTTTAGCCTATGCAATATAATCATAGAAGACGACGACGACTCACAGCTCTCGAGGTCCTGGTTCGTGTTGACACACTCCCAGGAGAGTGAGCTTCGACCCATGATAGGGCATGCTTCCAATCCAAGTGGGCATCGCAGATCGGGCGAGCCAGTAAGACTTCTCTTCGAATACCCTGAGCTAGGGCACGCTTTGTTAAGGGTACATTTGCCGTTGCAAACTATGTAAGGCGAAGAACAGATACAGTCGGTGGCGGGACCATATGTGGGGTATGGAGAATACCTGAAGAAGAAAATAAATTTAAACACAACCCGCAGTATTGCGGAGATGACTTACCCGTCCGTGCAAGTGAAGCCGCAAGGATTTCCGAATTGACATAAGGGACTAGCGTGGTCTGGGTAGTAACAAGTTCCATAGTTTTTACCACCGTTGATCTATGGAGGAATGAGGATGTCATTTTCCGTCTTGCGAAGAAACAAAATACCATGCTCGTCAAGGCTTGAGTAACTGCTGCCTTTCCGGCAAAAGACACACCAACGATGGCAGCTGGGTTGGTGGCAATGAACGAAGACAGTCCTGACACGCATAAGCAAGCAGCTGCAAAAAAAATGTTAGTCAGAGGCCAAAGTCGTCATATAGTAATATTAAGCAAATGCTCACTGATCAAGCCAGCATTGACAGTTTGTCCAGGGAAAAACTGGTTGGGAACTTGGAGAAAGCCAGTGACTTCTGCACAAGAGTCGGTTCCCCCAGCCTTTGCTGCAACGACAAAGGAAGAGATTAAGGCCAAGGTCCTGAACAAATTTTTGCGCATTCTGGGATCAAGTCGATGAGAAATTGGCACGAGGGACCTTGAATGCAGGTTTTGATTCGGGTTGCTGCGTTATTATATCAGAGCTTGAACTCCTAAGTCCACCCAAACCCAAACCGAGTAAAATTGGGGTATCGCAGGATGCAATCGGAGTATGGTCGGGGTGACGGGTTCTGACAGTAAGACACTGAGCATGTATTTGTCTATCAAATATGGTCGAGTTTCCGAGAATATAGGCGATCTGACCGAAACCTAAGTCATCCGGTAAGAGATAAACATAGCAAGAATCTTCGCTACAAGCAACAGATACTGAGATCGATCAGCATCGACTGCAGATATGCCGCGTCGCACTCACGCATTGTCATGGACGACATAATGCAAAGAGATACACATCAGAACGTCCGCCACCGTACTCGCTGTTGATTGCATTGATTTATGATTTGCAACTGCCCAAGGAAGCTCCAGATGGGCTAACCCTGAACATTGCCTAGCCTCTAGCCAACGTGTCGAATAAAGCTAGAATAATAAACTTTTCACCAAGTAAATCATACATAGCACGATAAACAAGAGGCATCGGTGCCTTGACATACCTTTAGACTCAGTCCTAAAATACACTTCGAAGAAGACTGTTTCGCATATGCAGGACAAGGACATAAGGCGGAGATATATAACGAACTCTCGACATTATCGCAAAGGCACAAGAGTCTCGACAGGTCTGACAATCAATTTGGCAAGTCAAACACCTCAAAATACTTCTGCTTCAAAACAAATCCTGGCTATTCCGGTCGGGTCCGCCATAACGCCTTGCCAAGGATCAGGGGTACCTATCTGCAGAGTCGGATTTCAGAGTCATCACGAAGTCATTGCATCTTTCATCAAGAAAGGGCGGTCCGGTTGACAAATTATTAACCTTGCGAAAGTAGAGGGGAAAAAGACGGTGCAAATATCGATAAGCCAGCGTGGATGTGGAGCATATGTCTGAAGTTGTTCTGTAATATCTAATTCGTAAGTGTCATGTTGTGTATAATCCACAGGCGAATATTGAAGAATTCCAGATAAATTCACCTTTGAAAAGACTGGAAAAAAATATATGCAGTCGAAAAGATATTTGCAGTGCTGGTCCTTATTGAAGTTAAGAAAACACCGTTACATGAAAGTCTCTCCGGTGCGATCAGAAGCCTTCAATTTGAAACCTATAAATTCTGAAAACCCAATATGAACATATCCTTGAATCTGAAGGTGTATTCATAAAAACGTACAGCTAGGTACAGATTACGGCAACGGGTTAAATATCATGAAAATTGATAAAGAAGATGA
>Ga0247779_1001629_pt1 | contig 10643 bp, 10 predicted proteins | sample UWRJL221509R5_FD_179925 | JGI IMG/M metagenome (GOLD analysis project Ga0247779, IMG submission 179925) | Plant litter microbial communities from Arlington Agricultural Research Station in Wisconsin, United States - UWRJ-L221-509R-5 | ecosystem: Environmental > Terrestrial > Plant litter >...
TCCTTAATGTTGAATCTATGGGTTTTGCGTGTCAGATTGAAACTTGAAAGTAGTGATAATACGCTTACTGGACAAACCACTGGACCATCTCGTCTGCGGTCTTGTTTCCATGCGGACTACGCTTCAGTTCGCAAGCACGCGCGCTAATAAGGGCAGAATTTTTGAGGTAGAAGGCTTCGGGAAATGGGCGAAAGGAAAGCATGTCGATCTTTGCAGAGGTGTGCAAGGCAGAAAATGTTGACTTGAAATAAGGAATACGGCTCTCTTTATGTAGTCTGTCATATCGTCGTGTTTACTCAGATAAGTCTAGGGTCAATGTAGAATAAGAAAGAAATGAATATGCTCTATTCGCTTCGATCAATGTTCCAGCCCGGATACAGGGACAAAAAACCCCTACTCGGACGGCAAGCGAAAATCTTTTTTTATGCAGCAAACAACCTCCGAAGCATAGAAGACCGGTCTGATGCTTCATTTTTTTCCGTATTTTGTATTCTCCAGCTCGAGAATATACCTGTAGGATAGTGATATTTATTTTGAATTATCCAACTTGCATGAAGGCTCTTCAGAAGACATAATTTGCACCTTTCGAAAGTCAGAAAATCCCGGAAACGCGTGCACACCGACCTTTATTTACGTATCCGTTCCGACTAGTAACGCACATTATTTTCCAATTCCTACTCGGGCACTAGTACGACGTCTCATTTGTTGAAATGCAAATCCCCTTCATCTAGAGACTATTCGACGGCCCTGAGTACTCCTAATACCGTCGAACCTCTCCTAACTCATACCTCTATAAACCCCTTATATTCCACAGGTTTTTCGTTCGACCAATTTGCTTTAAAGTCAAGTTGAACGAAAAACCCCAAGAGTCCGAAGTCCTCTGATAACCCTTAGCTTTTTAGAGGAAAAAACCATAGGCATGATGCGATTTCCGGGAATGATATTTCTCATTGAGGCAATTAAATCGACAATGATGGTCGATCATATCAATGATTTGTTCTGAAACATGGCTCAAGAAGGCTAAGCTTCAGTAGTATCAAGTCGATCCACCTGCCATGGTGATACTAGTACTACGGCTAGACTGCTTCCCACGGTGCTCTTATGGTCCCGATACCTCAAATGACGATACTAATTGAAGATTAGCACACTCATTATCAGCAATATACCATATACAAGACTATTTGGGAGTCAGAGGACTCGCAGAAAGTCTTGATTTGGATAATGCTGCACCAAAATCTCGTCTGAATTTCTTGAGTCTATTAGTAATAGCATACCTTTATAAACCCATAACCCTTTATAAGCTTTTGACATCCACCGAGGGTTGAGAGGGATTCGACCGTATTATCTAGTGATCAATCTGGGAGCGAACAAGGACGCTCGCACAGAGTATTGCCCTTCTGGTAGACGTTATATGGGAACCGGTACCTCGTAGTAGGAAGATCTATTGAATTAAAAGGATAACAAAATGAGAAACTTGTCGCGAAAATCGACAGCATTAGATGCTCAGATGAAGACGAACATATATACATTTTTTCAATCATGTTTTGAATGGTTTATTCGTATGCAGCACCCCGTTCCAGTAGGTTTAAATGCAGGGATACTATGTCTTCGTCCAACGGTAAGAGCAAGAGCGCAAGATGGTCATCGCAGCGAGAGTGAGAGTAGTAGTAAGAACAAAATAAGAATTAAGAGGGAATAGTAAGAACAAAGTAAGAATTAAGAGGGAACGCGACAGTAAACCATATCCGGTAGTGTACCTCAGCCAATCAGAACGCTACGGAACAGTCGGCCCCGGCACTCAGCCGAGCACTGGTGATCAATGAGAACTTGATGAGAGCTTTTTCCGCGAGCAACCTGACCAGTTTTGCTCATCATCGCCACCGTGAACTTGCACAGCTGAACTCGCCGCCGCTACATGTGGCTGGATTTGAAACCGTTATATATACCTTGCGTTTATTTCGGAGTGCGAAGAGAGCCGAGGTGCAAGATGTATGGTGAGTGGCTTCTTGATTAACTGCAGGAGCTCAGGAACACGATTCTTTCATGCTGGACTAGGAAAAGAATCCGAAGACTTAGTAAACGAGGAATACTCTCGCCAGACCGCCATTTTGACATTCTCATCCCAGACTACATATCGCTCCTTAGAAACTTGAAGTTGATTGGTGGTTGCAACAACACCGAAGTTCGAATTCTATTACGCTGACGTTCCATCCCTTGAGGAGTTCATATGCCACAGGAAAACATGGGCAAATAAGCTCAACACAAAATATATGATATAATTTTTTGCTCTTTTTTTCATCCAGGCGCAACCAGTCGTAATTGCTGTATTGGAGTCCCAGTAAGCCGATTAATTGATATTCTTTCCGATCTACATGCCCAGATAGCTATATACTACTACTCCTGAGCTTTATAATCATTTTATCCTTCTTTAGCGCTGTGCGTCGCTCCTTATTGGTGAAATACCCTTGATCGTTGGGTGAGACGAGTCCATTCCATGTGTAAACAAGAGCTAGTACTTAAGTGGACTGTTATAATACCATACGACAGTACCTTGCACGAAATGCTCCAAAGCAGTGAGGTACTTGGCAAGTTGAGCATCGACTTCTTTCCCGAACGATGGGAGACTATTTTTGAGGTCGAGATATTCTGTGACACGGACATCTAGCATGTCCGTCAAAACATCGATAGCATCCTGCAGCTCGATATTCTGTTCAACTATAATACAGCAGACGAGATTCTGGAAATCGTTTTCTGCTTGCTCCTTCTGTTACAAGGAATGGGATCAGTCGGGTCATCTCTGATGTGTGTATACAGTTATGTTGAGCCTACATTGAGCGAGCATAAGTCCTGCAAAATATTATCAATTTTTTAGAATAGTATTGAATACTTTTATAACTCACATTCGGCCAAGTCATGATATCTGTGGTGGCATCCGACATTGCTCTGATGATCTCGTTATCAAAAACGTGGTCCGGTAAGTTAATGTCCAAGGAATACTCAATCATGGCTGCAATTTATATTTTAGTCACAAAAATCTGTTGCATTTCAGAAGCAAAAAAGGCCAGCTTACCTTCTACCAGAGCAGCTCCAATCGTAGCACGTCTTCTGATTATAAATTCCTCCAAAGGAGGTATCGTATCGAATGAGCGCTGACGTGATTGCTTGATCTGAGACTCGCTGAACGCTTCATATGCGCGAATAAATCTGCAGGCGCAGACTTGTCAATTATCCCTGAACTCCACAAAGTAAAATAAAATGCTTGCCTGGCGCAGGTTCCTGGGGTGGCAGTAGCTTTTATCCTCTTGAACAGACTGTATAAATTATCAATTCGCATAGGTATACCGACTTAATGCATGGTGGTTACTCAAGTAGTACTCACTCCTGAAGCATTGAAGCGTAAGGATATGATGTCGTATCCTCAAGATTATATAATGCTTTGCGACAACAGTTTATGCTGGCCTCTACGAATTCTGGCTTTGCCTTGAATTCACCCTCATCGGAAAGGTCATCCGCCTACACAGAGGGCAAATACAGCGTCAGCAGTCAATTAAGCGCCTTGAAAATGGTTACGTTGCTTACAGAGAATGCCCAGTATAAAAATGCTAGACATGTTTTGAAATGTTCTTCATCCGCGTCGGGGAAACCCAGGACGGCAAACTTGTCAAATCTTCCTTGGCGAGCATAGTCCTCGGCATATTTCTTGTCCTTAATCTGGAATCTATGGGTTCTGTTTGTCAGATTCAACCTTGAAAACAGTAGTAATATGCCTACCGGACAAACCACTGGACCATCTCTTCCGCGGTCTTTTTTCCATGCGTACTACGCTTCAGCTCGCAGGCACGCGCGCTTATTTGGGTAAGATTTTTGAGGTAAAAGGCCTCGGGAAATGGGCGAAAGCAAAGCATATTGATCTTTGAAGAGGTGTTCAATGTAGGTTATGATGACTTGGGTGAAGGAGTACAGCGCTCTTTATGCAGTCAATTATTTATTCATATAAGTGTTGCGTACGCATGTCTGAACGTCAAAGCAGTACAATACAACAAAGACACGGATTGCTCTTTTTCGGCTACCTGAGGTTTTCGCTTGCCGTCCGAATACGAGGGATTTTGTTCGATAATTTGTATTCTCTATGTCCAGATTGATATTTATTTTGAGTTATCCAACATGTATGAAAGCTCCTCAGAAGGCATAGCTCGCAGCTTCCCAAAGTCAGACATCTCGGCAACGTGTGCGCACCGACTCATACTATTTACTCATCTATTCCAACTAGAGCGGATACGAATTGTGTTGTTCAATTTACCAATTCAAAATCACCATCTATCTATTGGGATACTGAGACGTCTGTCATCAATTGAAAGATAAATGTTTCTTATCTGGTGCAATGTGACAGAAATAGCGCACACTGGATCATTCAACGGCGCTGCATAGCCCCGAGATTTACTGATCAATATCGGAGGCGAACAAGGGCGTTCGTATACTATTCTTCTGGCAGATGTCCTGATAAGACGGACAAGGTGAGGCCTCGCTTCGCTTTGACGTCGGTGGATGAAGAAATACCTTTTCACAGATAAAGGTCTATTGCCTGAACGGTAGCATGGCATCATGGTCATAAATATACGACCACATTATGTGGCAATTGAAGCACTAAGTCTGTCAGAATGAGGCATCAGATCTTAGACAGCAGGTTGGAGGTGACTATCAGAAATATATGGGATCCAGCACATGATAACGAGATGTGCATAGCTGCTAGCAGACTGAAATTCAACTTCCATCAGATTAGATTAGATGGGTACTGTACATCACGCACGTTCACTTTTATCCGAAGTTTAAACTCGCCAATTTTATCATTTCTTTCTTTCCTCCCTTCCTTCATGCCATATAAACTCATGGTCATTGACGATCAAGTTTCCGACGCACATGAAAAGCAGAATCACGGTCTATTGATGTCACTCTTTGTCACTGTTCCTGCCGGGAGTACTTTTTGAACGTACTATACGCACGGGACACGCGTAGTTGCTCACACAATGCATCTTCTAATCATCCGGTTAGAATCGTAGTAATTTTCCAATCAAACTAAGGGAGCTATTGATTGCGGGTGTATGTAGTCAACAATCAAAGGCTAAGCTTCCCCAATTGTTTCCGAAGCTGCAGAATAATCACGGAACAGCAAGTGATCTACCAGGCTAAATGAAATGTATTCAAACCATGTACATACGCGGTGAAAGGACGCGTAACAAGTAATGTTCTGATAGCGGTGATTAGACTGAGCAGCAAATATTTTTCTTTTCTTGGCCTTGAGAAGAGTTTTGTACGCCAAGGATTAAATGTGCAAGAAAATTGCGCCGTTCGATTCATCTAAAAGTGGGTGACGGGTTTTTCCTCCTTGCGCGGGTTTGGGTGGTGCGCGTCATGTTTATACGCATCATCGTCTCCGTATTACGCAAATTTTGCATCTGCGTATAGTCCTGAACTTTACAAACCACCGCCCGAGGAGCAAGGCGTAGTATGGCTCTCTATTTAAAGCCGGTTATTCAACCGGATGGAAGGGATATTAACTGATATTAAGGTACTTGATATCTGCTCTGATACAAGCTGATACATTCATCAAAAGTGATAATATCATCACGGTCTTCCGGTACAGACCAGTCGACGTTCCGACTAACCGATCTTCCAATAAATGTGGGGAAACTTGAAGGCACTTTTAAATCTTTCGGATATGGATGCAAGACTGTACATCGTCGTATAGTATTTTCCTTTGGTACATATATAAGGAATCCACCAAGCTAGGATATTTTACCATATTCATTAGATTTATTGTGCCTTTTTTCCCCTCCAAACATGCAGACGACAACGGTCACCGACGGCGTTGAATTTGCATATCGTGATAGCGGTGCACCATCGAATAGTGACTATGTTACGATTATTATCTTCCACGGACACTCATTTCATAGCGGTACGTCTCGTACGGGGTTTTAAGCAAGGTCATCGTAGACTTAATGGAATTCTGACATAGGAGTAATGCTCCCCATGATTGAGATGGCCAATTCTCTAGGCTATCGACTCATCTGCCCGAACCGTCGGTTATACCCAGGGTCGACAACCTACACGGAAGAGGAAGTAGATTCTTTCCGGCACATCAATTCTCCGGAGGATGGCGCTAAAGCGTATATGAAGCAAGGAGAATATCTGCTCCAATTCGCTGACAATATGATCAAGGAGCACGATTTGAAGCAGGTCATTATCAGTGGATGGTCACTTGGGTCTGGATATTTAAGCGCTATGACTTGTTCGTTGGACAGCGCTAGCGAACTTACCAAAGAGCGTCTTCGACGAAGTGTGAAAGCGTTGGTGTGGAATGGTAGGTTTTGAAAAACACATAATGCGAGACGCCCCTCTGATAATAAATTTCCAGATCCTCCTTCGAGCGTTCACGGCGTACCAGATCCTCCATCAGGAGGTTGGGTCCCGCTATACGACGAGACTATTCCTGCAGAAGAGAGACCCGGGGCATTTTTACACTGGGTCACGCAGTACTTTCCCCACCAAGACAACGAGAAGAAGGACTGGAAGAACCTGATATACGTAAACTCCGCACCTGCAAAGCCAGCAACATTTTCCGACATGTCGTCCGAGGAGCTACTTACAAAGGTGGATACAACCGCTGGGGACAGAGGAGACAGTTTACTTGCCAACCCGGAATTTCAGGACGCAGCGAAGATTTTATACGATCGAACGTTTTTCAATAGCGCCCTGCGCAAGGAGTGGGGGGATGTGCCGTTTGGTGTAGTTTATGGAGAAGAAAGTAATTGGTCGATTATCTGGACGATTTGGAAAATTGAGGAGCAGGCAAAGGAGGTAGGGCTACCTGTGAAGGTTGTTGCCATGCCCGGGGTCAATCATTTCGTATGTTTTTTTCTTTGCTTTTCAAGCGAAATTTACGGCATGCGCTTACTCGAATTAACTCTATGAAGGGGATGCAAGACGACACAAAAGCCTGGTTTAAAGCCTATTCAAAATTCATATAATTTTTTGGTGATAATAACATACCTCAGAGAATTAGAAAATGTAAAGCGCTCAGCATAAGTAAGTAAAGGACAACATCGTCCCACACAGAGTCGGGATAAGCCGACGTCCGGTTGATATCGGCGAAGCTATACCCGGTGCTGCCTCTGTTGAGACTTGATCGAACCTGGCCCGTGCTCATTTGTCTTTCAAGTTCCCAAATTCGTTTACTTAACAGTGAACAGGAAAGAACTTGAGAGTTTCCTCTACCCGGGTTCCTCCCCTTCTTTCCTCTTAACCACCACCATCTCTTTTCTCTAAGAACGCGCGTCGACCACTCCGAAGGAAACTATCCAGCTAAAAAACCCTCGGTCCGACTTTGATATGCATTTGTGGGCACTTGTGTCGGTGATAGGTGTGGGAGCAAGAGTTTCGGTGACTGGAGGAAAATGTGTTGGTGTAGGTTGGGTGCGTAGAAGGGGGGAAAGGCTAGTAAGTATTAAAAGTTTTTTCACGTTGTTACGTGACCTTTTTTTTTTTTTCAGATGAACCATATGTGAACCAAGGATTCCACATCGCTTGGTTCATCTCCGCCATGTCTTGGGTTTATTTTTCTCACCTGGATTATTCGCATCGGAATTCCTGTTTTTGCATCTCCTCCTCCTCGGACGCCGTCTGGACAGTTCTAGATGAATTTATTATTCAAGACCCACTATTTATCCTTGACCGATGGCCGAAATCAGCAAAGAAGCAGAGGGGGTTGCCACGCTGTTCAGACTTTAACGGCAACCATTTTACTAGGCTACGTACGTAAAAAAACACACTGTGAGAGGCGGCAACACGAATGGGGAGCGGCGGATGCCTCCTTGCCTATCCTCTCTGACGTTTTTGCGTGGACATGGAACTCTGGCGAAACTCTCACTCAACAACACAAGCGTGGTAAAGGACGAAGGCTCGCGTTGCGGGGGCTTTTTATATCTCTGTATCTTCTGGTGTTTTCTGTCCATCAAAACAAGATGTTAACAAAGAAGACCTTCATGACGGCATGATTTCGCTTCGGGGACTTGGTCACCGGTTATGCCTAGCTTTATCACTTGTGCGTCGACAGAGCCATTCTTGGATCGTCAGAACCCAGAACCTGGGGGCATCATCTACGCAGTCAAGGTTCTGATGTTCTTTCATGTATTCTCAACGACTTGATGTTGGTGCGAGAAAGAATGTCTGAAGATGTATGATAAGAACTGTCGGGGGATGACACAAGAACTCAGCCTGGGATGACATGTGGGGAGCAGGAAAAATTTAGGAGTTGATTGTTGTGAAGGCCCTCAGAATACCGTTCTAAATCCTGTCATTCAAGTGTAATGTTTTCATTTCATTCTAAACTCGTTTCTTTTCATCACAGATGTATGCGGCCGCGAAACTTGATTAACCGCCAACGGGGCGACTTCCTGCTCGGTAAAAAGGAACACGATGTCCTACTGTTTCACCATGTACCCCTTTGCCGTCCCTGCACAATTCAAACCAGGCCGACTCGCCGATGGGGTTCCTCCCCGTTCCTACTTGATTACTTTTATATGTTGTTGTTCCTGTCGTCGCCAATCTCTCTGGTGGCTGAACCCTCCGGAGAATTGCTGCCAATCTGTTTGTGAGCGATTTCTACGCTCTAATCTACGGAACTGTGCGCTGCCATCGTCCTTTGTGTGTACTAAAGGCACAGCCCGGATGCAGTTCTTTTTTAGTCAGACAACGGACAGAATGACGGAGAAAACAATCAGCGCGAAAAAATAAAAAAATGAACACGAGGCTTATTCCCGGGAGGGACTGTTCATGTGCACACACGTCAGAGCCCGATTTGCAGGTATCCAAGCTTCCTAGTGCGGTATTAAGTCCATTTCAGCAAAAGATCATGTCAACTTTGTACTGCTTATCACTTTCAAATTGGGTCTTCTGGACCAACAACGATGCCAATCACGATCACGACATTGACAAATTGTATGCTTGTGCTATTTCCGTTCAGTCGGTATATACTATATCACCCCACTCTAACAGGGTTCATAAATAAGTAACCTTTAGGTCTTCCTGTGGCTCACTCCTTTCCCCACTTCACTCCCATGAATACGACTATGAAGACAGAAACTGGGTATGTTCAACCCTCGTCATTGCAGTTCGTTGTTCGGTTTCTGATAGCAATCAACAATTTTAGTCTGAGTCTCCTCGAGCTCCGAGCTCGTCTTCCCGACCGGTTGTTCAAAGCAAGCTGGACACAAGCTACCCTCGTACTTGTTCGCGACCTCGCAATGGTGGCAACACTCGTTTCCATGGCTTACAGAGGCGAATGCTTCCTTGCTTCTTCAGCACTCGAACCAGCTCAGAAGTCAATTTTGCGGGGGATGTTATGGATGACATAGTGCGTTCCGCTTCTTTTTTTTTTTCGCCTCATTGTTCTTCGGTCTGACAGAGGGTCATCTTCGTCGTCATAGCTGGTGGTTTCAAGGCTTAGTGTTCACCGGGATATGGGTCTTGGGCCATGAGGTTAGTTCGGTCCCCATTTTTCCGATTGTGGCGTTCTCCCGCGAGCGCCATGTGAGAGCGTAGCGAACCGTTTGCTCTGCCAGTGCTAACCTTTTTTTTCTTTTTGCGAATTAGTGCGGACACGGATCTTTCTTCCCCTCCCGAACAGTATCTGATATTGTCGGCTTTGTAAGTAGCAATTTCTGGGCATCAGATTCTTTTCATATCACTTCCCTTTTTTGCCCCGCCCGCACGAGGGAACCTTTCGAACGTTGGGCTAACCACCTTGAGTAGATTTGCCATACGGCGCTTTGGACTCCGTATTTCAGCTGGAAGTACACCCATCAGTCGCATCATCGGCATCATGGCTCCATGGAGAAAGATGAACAGTGCGTGTCCACTTTTTTGGGATGCGTTTAGCATGATTGTGTGTTGACTTGGAAAAAAAAACTCTTAGCTGGGTCCCAAGGACGAGGAGCGAGCTTAACGTACCGGAGAAACCTCCTGTACATGATTTCTTTGAGGACACACCGATTATCACGGTTCTGCGGCTCATATTTCAACAAATTCTCGGTCTCCCAGCGTACCTCATCATGAATCTGTCCGGCCCAACTGACCTTCCCGCAGGAACAAGCCATTTCAATCGTGAGTTTTTTTATTTATTTTCTGATTTTTATTTCATTTTTCTCAACCCAAGTCGTGCATGGTATGTAGCATACGCCGTCCTATTCAAACCCTCACAGCGGAAACACGTCTTTGCGTCCGACATCGCAGTCCTTTTGATGGGATACCTCGTCTACTCCATCACATCGCGCCTTGGCTCATCAACCGTGATGAAGTACTATGGCATCCCATGCATCGCAGTCAGCCACTGGGTGACGATGATCGTATTCCTCCAACACACTGATCCGGTCCTCCCGCGTTATCGCAAGAAGGCTTGGAACTTTAAACTCGGCGCGCTCTCCACCATGGACAGGGATTTCTTGGGCTGGCAAGGCCAGTTTTTCTTGCACAACGTGAGTGTGTTAAATAACTATAAAGTTTCCGATACTGACCAACATACATACATATAGGTCTCGCATTTCCACACCATCCACCATCTGTTCCCTAGCATTCCTTTTTGTACGCTC
>Ga0247779_1001630_pt1 | contig 10639 bp, 14 predicted proteins | sample UWRJL221509R5_FD_179925 | JGI IMG/M metagenome (GOLD analysis project Ga0247779, IMG submission 179925) | Plant litter microbial communities from Arlington Agricultural Research Station in Wisconsin, United States - UWRJ-L221-509R-5 | ecosystem: Environmental > Terrestrial > Plant litter >...
GAAACATGGAAAATGTCAACGAGCTCGAAACCAAATTATCTGAGCTGGAGAACACTGCTGCACGTCTTCTGAACGAGTTGCACAATGGGTTGGAGAGCAACGACGGGCAAGCTACATTTACTACAGTACGACAAGACCTCGAACAACTAAGGAAGTTCCTTTTCATCATGCATTATCGGAACGAGGCCCTGGCCCTTTCGTATTTCTCCACCGAACACCCAGAAAATGCTCCGATACGCAAAAGGATCGTCAAGATGACTCAAAAATTGAACCTTAATTCACCGACGGATACATGGTTGTACTTCTTGCGATATTATCTCGATACATCGCACATGCAAATTACTGTGGATGCTATGAAAGGAGCTCCGATAACAGGAGACCCAGCAAAAATGTTCGACTTCTTCGCAAAAGCGGATACAATGGCCGAAAACTTTGAGGCGGTCACATATCAGTTGCAAGCCGGTTTTTATTACATGGGAATCGTTCAGGCTGCTCCTGGAGAAGAATTCGTTTTGACAAATAACTCATTCGGACTATGGGAAGGACATCTTATGGGACAGTCAGGCTTGCATCGCCTCTATATAATCAGCCCTCGCGTCGCAATAATATTGCGCGTCAATCTTCTCCGGTCGGAAGAAACAGGTGGAGCGTCCAGAACGTTATTACCGTTATGTTTTAGCGATCTGCTAGATATCAATCTCCCAATTCCTATCAGCAAACCCTTGGATGGCAAGTCTCTCGATAGCATATTGCAACAAAAGCTCAATGCCCGGCTCGATAAATTTACTTTCCGCATCACTTGCCTTACAAAAAAGCAAACGAACACCATCAATTCCATTGTCCTCTTAAATGCAAGACCCTCTGGCTACTTGACTTTTTCAAGTCCTAGGTGCATGCGTTCGACTGTGCGGCAGTTTTGGAAGGATAAAATGATTGGCGTTTCCGAAGAACGCTACAAGTATGAATTACTTATTCGACGATTGTCTTACACATCCCCCATTTTGAGCGGAGACCTACCAGCAGAAAGTAAACCCACAGCGCCCATCCGCCTACATGCTCCACTAACAGACCTGGTCGAAGCCATTTCTCTGAGCGCAGCCCAGCCAAAGAATGAACTCCAAAGTAGGAAAAACCTTTCAGCGAGCGCTAGTATGTCTGAAGTAGACGGGGACACCAAAGCAAGCAAACTCGAGTCCCAGGCTTCGTCTTTTACTAGCAGAGCAGGTCCTGCAACAATCTCGGTCTCTACCACTACTTCACTAAAAACCACCGACCATACAAATTCCGATGAATCGGAGAGGTCCAGTAAATCTAGTAACCCTAAGCCAAAAGAAGGAAAGGGCACCGAAGAGGAAGCTCTAGATGACGCAATTATGGAACAACTCATGCGTTTGGCTGGTCCACCAAGTTCACCATCTGTACATTTCAAGTGCATACACACATTGTGGCAACGGTGCTCTGCTATAACCCCCTAATCAGCTTTACACCAGCATGCATTTATTATCAGCTACAGACAGATGTTATCACAAGTCATAACTCGGCTGGAGAGAATTTTGAAGGACCCTGCCCCTTCTTTCAAACCACGTCAAGATGCAAAGTTAGTGGGGTCCGTGGTCGATAAAGATGCCATCATATTTCACTTTGCAATGAAGAACATTATCAAAATGTTGGGCGTGGCGCAAGTTGACGGTGACCCACCAAGTGTAAAGAAGCATTTTACTCTCCTCGTACAAAATGTTGTGATCATGGGACTGGCTTCATGGATTGCTCGAAGTCGACACGACTGCCTTGACGTGATCCTCGGAGGAGTTCGTATCGTTCAGGACGCACGGGTATGAGCAACAAGAACATGTTTTATGTCGTGAAGATGACGTATGGTGTACGTGTAAAACAAATACAAGCCGTATATTTTTATCCCCAATTTGACAGAATGATTTTAGCTGAGACTGAACCTGCTCATCCTTTCATGTCAGGTACCATTCCAGAGTCACAGAGTTAGCCCGAAGGTGTTGGCTATACAAAATTTGAGAGGGTGCCCTTCATTGAAGCATCGACAAACAAGCTATTGGACACCACGCGCGTCAAACAGCTTTGTGGAAAACCTGAACGGATATAGAATGTTGAAGAATCTGTCTACGCTTCAGGTCAATTTAATCGTTACATGGACTGTGCATATAAATGATGGCCTGAGGTTCTGAACATTCACACTATAAGTAGAAGCAGTCAAGAAATCAGCTGCAAATGATAGTGGTGAAGAATAGAAGAGGAGAGGAGGGGAGGGATCGATATGCAAGACAGTCTGGACAATTGTTTCTTCTGAACATCGAAAACTTTTCTACTCTACCAATCGTTTTCCAATACTTGAACGACAGCTTGTTGCTCGAAAATATCGAAATGTCCAGAGTTAATCATAGAAAATTTTCTAACCCCGGGGTATCTGTCGGCGCCGAGATTTGCCCACGCCGGATCTGATATAGTCGTTCTGATACCTCTGGACGCTATGAGAACTGTAACGGGTGCTTTGACCTTGTGCATCCAATTTTCTAAACAGGTTCGGATCGACACGTCATCCGGGTATAGAATGCCTTCGTCTTCGGTTAACCGCAGGAGGAAGTCGACTGTCATATCAGCCATGCGTTGAATAAGATGGTAGTAAGCCTTGACGTAGCTGCTGCCTTCCTTGCCACAGTGTACGTCTGCCAGTTCATTGCCCAAATTCTGCCGGGCAATCAACGACTCTTGTGCATATATGTTGAGAAGTGAGTTGACGAGTAAGTCAAGTATCTTCCTGCTAGGTCTTCGCATTCGCAGGGTTTCTTCGTCAAAAGAGCATATAGGGGAAGTGTAGAGGGTGGGAAAGTGCTCCACCTGCAAAAATTGAACGATTTCGTCTCCATTGGATTCCAAAAGACGTGCCACCGCATACGAGACTAGACTAGAAGCACAATATCCTCCAAGACGATACGGTCCGGCGGGCCTAGCTTCCTTAATTTTTAAAAAGTAGAAAGACGCCATTTCTTCCAAGGAACCGAGTGGGGTTTCGGGAGTAGTTTGAATCGCCCAGAGTGGTGACTGGAACTGATCTTGGAGAGGCATCATGTATACAGCATTTCCACTACCACCATGGAATAAGATGAGAGGAATTCCTTCTCTGTCCACAAGTTTAACCACAGTCTCTCCAGGTTGATTTAACTTGGACCAATCGAATCCTTTTCCTTCGTTGGAAGTCGTGGTCGTAGCTTGGTCCACCAAGACGTCCTGATTGGATATTATACTTTCCTCAAGATCATTGAGACTGACGTATCCAAGTAGTTGTAACTGGGTGATCTTGAGATGAGGCATTAAAGCACGCGACAGTCGGCCTGCAGAAAGGGAATCTAGCCCATATGAAGTCAAAGGTACCTCTGGTGAAAAGTCTTCAGCTGACACGTCGATAAAGCCCAAGACTATTTCCTTTAGTGTAAGTGACTTGTCATTGGTTTGATAGTCTGTTAAGGGATCGTTGGGCTGCGTATTTCCTTCGATAAGATGATCGTAAATAGGGGATTTTCCCAGATGTCTCTGAAGTTTGTGCCAATCGAGCTTTGGAACATAAAGACCAAATTCACAGTGGGTTAACTTTTGAATTCCATGTCCCAGGCATTCACAAAGCTCTAATACACAGTACACATTAAATTGTGAGTCCCCCTTGATTTCCGTATTAAAAGAGTCTACTTACCAGCAGTGCTCATAGACCATGGTAGCCAGTCCAAATAGCGAGGATCGGGCTTGAAGTCCACATTATAACCCATTGTAGTGCTGTCACTTATCGCTGGCACAATAAGAGAAAATGCGTTGCGATATTTTCCAAGGGCTCCATCAACCATAGTGTTGGCGCTATGCATGGGAATGGAGGTTACATTTGGCTAATTTCAGAGATACACCCGAAAGCTCACCTAGAATAATTTGTCTGGCCGACATTACCTAACGTAGCAGCAGAGGACAGCGATACGATGAAATCGAGCGATGGGATATGTATTTTGCGTTCTAAAATTCGGAGGGCAACTTGCTTAGAAGGAAACGTCTTGAAAAAGCTTTCACGTGTGTGGGAGATGAACAAGCGATCGGATAGAAGAACCGACATGAGAATGACTCCACCGAGCGGAGTATTGATACTGTTCAAAAGATCGGTCATATCAGAGTCGGATGAAGCGTCGCACGGTATTAACTGAATTTTGAGGTCAGGCAGGTTCTCCAAATACCCAAGTATGCGCATTCCAAGGACATTTCTAGCTTTTATGAGACACTGACGACCAGTCCTTGATGTCAAGATGATGTTTCTCGCGCCTTGCTGTTTGTTGCGCAAAGAATGAGTCATGGATGAATGCACTATAATGGGCAAGAATCACTCACCTCGTACATCCATAGCGCTATGTGAAGACCGATCGAGCCAATTCCTCCTACAAGGAAATAAGTCTTGTTGGAGTCGAACAACACATTTTTGACTGCGATTTGAGACATATCCAAATAATCTTCGGGCCTCCGTGAATATGCCAGAGCAGCAGGATCAATTAAGGATATAAGACCAATTGCCGCCCTTAAGGTATCACCTACGAGCCACGGGTTGATAGTGACATTGCTTTGAATGCCGCGTGTGGGGTCGTTCCAAAAAACTATCCCGCCTTCAGGCCGTACATTACTTTTGATAAATTGAATATCCTTGGGGATCGAGAGCCCACACAACACAACATCACTTTCTGAGATGACAGTAAGCGTCTCGACCGAAGCGTCGCCCGAAACGATGGTCGCATGTGCTCCGAGCTTTGATAAAAGTTGCTGAAGATATAGCGATACAAAATTACGCTCGGTCAGGCATATATGTCGTCCAACTAACCGCGTCGGATCATTGAAGATTCCTATCCCCAAGCAGAACGACAATACAATCATCGGAAGAGCGGCGTCTGCGTAGAGGCGAGCTTGAGCTATAGTTTCGAGTGGAGCAATTTGCCCCTCGTGAATAGATATGCAGTTTGAAAGATCTCCATCGTAGACTCCAAAGACAGGTGAATGCCTTGCCCATTTCGAGTATCCAGGGTTCAAAACAATTCCCGAAAAACCTCGGAGACCTCCTGCAGAAGGCGAGCTGCATGTTATCTGTACAAGAACAGAGGTAGATGAGAGCTTGGGGGAGCAGAAGTTCACTACACGCTGCTTGTCTAGGGCCCAAAGACGGGGCAATGAATGATGGCCAGTGCCGAGAGAGGGCGTCTTTATTTCAACAATCCTGGGTACTTGGATAAAGCCGTGTTGATCGATGAAAACTTCGTGTTCTAGATCGGCTATGTTGCAAAGTTTGCGAACTATGTCTCCGTAACAAGTAGGCGTCCACCTTTTGTCAAGAAGGACCAGGCGAAGATTTAATGAAAAAAGTTCTTTCCGCAAACTCCGAGTAAATCCTTGGGCAGCGAAGCCATCGTTATCAAAGTTGGCAAGGACCCATATATCTCGTTTAGAGTTCCCACCGCTGGCCTGTGAAATGATCTTCTGTAGTTCAAGAGCGTTGTCGAGCTTAAAATTGATGATGAAAATACTGGAATCTCCATCCTGCCACGCCACCTTCAGGTCTGGTAAGCAATCGCAATACCAGGCGGTTTGTAATTTGGAAGGGACATTACCTCTGCATTATTATCTAAACGCACACCCATAGGTTGGTAAACCATGTCGAAATGTTGCGCAGTGTCAAACATATTATGATTGAGGCGATGCCTTGCGATCTGAAATCCGAGAAAGGTACAAATACGAATGCCGTGTTTATCCGTGATGGTTACATCATACGCCAGCGTTTCTTCAGAACAATAAGTAAAATCGAAACAAACTCTGGGGATTTGTAGTAACGCACCGGGTTCCCATTTTTTGAAAACAGCATGAGAATAAAAAAAGTCGACACGAGATAAATCACTGCTATTGTGTACGATAACCGTCTTAATTTTGGCAGGGAGATAATAATATCCTACATCAGCGTTAGCAGTGACCAAAGGGTGAATCATTATGTGGAAGCAGGCGTCCAAGATTGCAGGATGAATAACGTATGCATGAGCACTACAAACGAAGGCATTAGGTTGTTTCAATAGAAAGGATTCCAAGACTTTGGTGAAACCCACTCTGATATGTCATCGTGTGCACCACGTATTTCAGCTAAACCTTCCTCCTCCCCAACAAAACAAGAAGTGACACGCTGAAATTTAGGTCCATATTGGGCAAAAGAGCTCAGCGTTCCATAAAACTCTGTCCAAGTGATGGTTTTGAGCGATCACACGTAATGATTAGCGATTAGAAGCGAACCTTTAGGGTCAAGAGTTTGACATCTATTGCGTATTGCATCGATATCAAGTCGGTCGAACTCGCCGTTGCATGGTTCTTTGGTCATATAACCATCGGCATGTAGACGGGAAAACTGAAAATATTCATGAACAAAGAGAACACTTGCAGGAATGCCAATGGAACCGTGCACGTACATTGTGATCTTGGTCTTGATGATTAGACGATCGCGATGTAACCGACCAGTACGGTCCTTCGCTGGTGACATCGACGCGAAGGAATTTCTCCGACAATATTGGCAAAATGGACTTGAATTCAATGTTCCAAAGCATTTTTGCCCCAAATTCAAAGGCCTAAGTCGAAGAATTCAATTTCTCAAAATTGTGGAAACGACGGTTGTAATATTGACTAACCATTTCTAAAAACCCCGCTGCTGGCATGATAGATTCGTTCGTGATAACGTGTTCAGCGATATCTGGGTGCGTCTCTGCACCTATCCTGAGATATTGATCGTTCAAAGGACCGTTATGCTGTTTATGGTGCTTTGCAAATGCGGCAGTGGATTCAGAGTATACCGGAATATGCTTTCTGGAGAACGGGTAGGCGGGAAGGGGGGTTGATACAGCCAGATCATTAGACTGGTTTATCGCAAAGATGTCCATCGAATTATATCCGAGATTCGCCATCTTACCCACGAAGTCCAGTAGCGTCCGTTGCTCATGAAAGGCGTGAGGATCCCTGGAACGTCGCATAGGACAGAACGTGGCTTTGTCGTTGGCACCCAAACTATGAAGATAAGGTGACAAAACAGGATGCGGGCTAATTTCGACGAAAGTAGCTGATGGATACAATTTCAAAATAGATGCAACAGCGCCAGAAAATAGGACGGGTTGACGGGCGTTGTCCCAGTAATATTCTGAAGAGAAGGCGCCAGTCCATTTTTCTCCGGTGGTGGAAGAGTACGTCGTAGTTGTGGGCTCCCGAACGCCAGTATGAGACATAAAAATGTCTTCCATTGCTTTAACGTAAGCGTTGCGGCATTCTTCCATCATGCTCGAATGCACCGCAACATGCGTACGAAGCTTCGTGGCCGAGATTCCTCTCTTCTTCGCTAGTTCCACGAGCCGTTCTATTGCTGCATTGCTCCCAGAGAGTGTTAAAGATTCGGAGGAGTTATAACACGCAATTTCCAGAATTTCCCCGGAGGTCGTCGAGGTAACTTCCTCTATCAATAATTTGGCATCTGTGGGGTTGCAGTTCAGAGCGGCCATCCCACCGTTTAGCTTCTCTACAGCAGTCATCACTCGACCACGCGCGATGGCGATCTCCATAGCCATCTCCTGCGATGAGGCGCCAGACGCGTATAGCATCGCCGTCTCACCAGCCGAGTGACCCACAACGACGTCGGGTCCAATTCCAAAGCTCGCCAGAAGATCGAACATCGCCATTTGCACCATCGCAAGTGCTGGTAAGGTGATCTCGATGGGCCAAATTTCGGGAAGAACCTCCTGCGGCTCCACAAGATCGAAGAGACCAACGAGTTTCACGAGAGAGTGACCTGTAACTCTTTGATGAACTTTATCCATCCTATTAGCGCTTTCACGAAATACAGTGTATTGAGAGTAAAGCTGCCTGCCCACTAGCTACCGTTAGTGCGTACAAATGTTGTATTAAGCGATAGAACATACTCTCGATATGCTGTGGACCTTGGCCAGGGAAAACAAAAACCAGAGGCTGCTTTGATCGTGGGGTAAGAATGGGTTCAGAAAAAGTGACCCTATCTTCTCCTGGGGTCCAAATTGCGTAAGAGCGCCATGTCATCTGGCGAGCCCGTCTCCAATAAGCAGAAGAAACCGCGCGCAGTTCGTTTTGTCTCGTTGAGGTCATCATATTTAGATCAGAGGCGATTTGTGCTGTGGCTCGAGGAGTCAGACCACCGGAAACGAGCAGGAGGGGGATTGGTTCTGCCAAATCTGAGGCTATTATTCTCTTTGTCGGAGCGCCTTCAATGATAGCATGCCCATTCGCTCCTCCTATTCCAGAGCTCGCAATGGAAATGAGCGGTAGTCCCGAGTTATGGCGGACACTAAGGTTTGTCACTTCGGTAGGAACTCGCATCCTATAACGGTCCCAAAGGATTGCAGGATTTGGTTTGTTGAAATTAATATTGGGAGGGATAAGGCCGGTCTTCATGATTGAGCAAACTTTGGAAAGAGAAGCCAAGAAAGCAGTAATTTCCAAATGTCTGTTAATGCTCTGTAAGTTGCATTCAAAATATGACAACGACAAGGCTCACCCAATGTTCCCTTTGACGCTTCCTATCAGTAATTCACCATCTCTTTGAAAGCTCTCGCCTGCCCAGTTGGCTTCAGTAGGATCTCCGATGGCCGTTCCTAAGAGTAAACCAGTCAAACTTGGAAGTTAGAGATGCTTCAGCAACAAAAGCTGAGACCTACCAGTTGCGTGAAGCTCGACAAAATCAACTTCATCAGGAGTTCTTCCTGTATCTTTGAATGCCCTTCTCATTGCATCAGCCTGTGCATTGCCGACTGGCGCGCTTACGGGACCTGCTCCGCCAGAGGAATTGATACCCGTGCCAACGACCTGTGGCATTCAGTATGGAGATATTCATATGCAAGAGGGAAATGGCGCTTACTGATGCATAAATATAATCATTATCACGGATAGCATCTTCGAGAGGCTTTAAGACAATTGCACAAACTCCCTCGCCCCGAGAAAATCTGTGTTCCGTCACTTGAGTTGCTTATTTGATAGAAAAAATTGAATGAGACTCACCCATCTGCAGACGCGTCAAACGGTTTACATTTTCCATCCTGCGCGAGCAGAGACCCTTGACTATACTGAACAAAGTCGAGCACCCTTTGGAAGTAAGTATTCAGTTGACGGAGGTCTCGCTGTAACATTGATGCTCACCTCTGATTCAACTGCGCACCACCTATAACAGCGGACTCACAGTCCCCCGTCCTCAATGCCTGTACTGCAAGGTGTAAAGCTGTCAGAGAGGAGCTGCAAGCAGTATCAGTGGGAACCGAGGGACCAGTAAGGTCCAAGTGGTATGAAACCTTGTTGGCGATAGCGTATGGATATCCTGCAAATGAACCACGTGCTTCGTATTCATCCTATGTATATTTGTCAGCAACATTACGTGAGCATCGAGCGCTTAAATTATAAGTACCGGGTCTGCAAAAACAGGGGCGTCAGCCGAAACACCGGACATGTAGCAACCTACGTCCCTTCCTCTATAATCGATTCCGGAGTCAAGCAGGGCCAAGAAGGAATGCTCAATAAGTTTTCGAGTACTTAAAGCCATGTTCTTTACTTCCTTCGCACTGATACCGAATTCGATGTGATCATACAAGGCCGTATTCTTCAGAAATGAGCCGAAATTGGTATTTATATGGCCCAATCCCTTTCCTTTCCAACTACATTTTTCATGCAGTGAATAAATGCTTATATACATTATAAACAACACGTACGAGCGAATGTTAAATCTATCAGATGGTACCACTTCGTAGGAATCGCCCCCTTGAAGCAAGAACTCGAAGAAGGAGGCATGGTCCAAATTTTCTTCGGAGTAGCTTCCGCTCGGAAATTCGGCAGATATTCCAACCTATTGTATAATGCCATTGTTCAAGACATGACTAGGAAGACACTAGGGCAAGGGCATGCACTATCACTCACTATTGCTATCTTTTTTAGCATTTCTGAGAGTATACGTGATTTCTGGGATGTTGATCTTGGGCAAGTCGATCGTAATGAAGATATTATGGAACGTGGTGTATGGTCCGCTTTCTTAAGTATTTGCATCCATGTGCACAAATAAATTTACTTCTAGATTGAGATTGCTAAGTGCGGCTGACAACTCAGCGCTCAGCACTCGGCATCTTGCATAGTGTCCTCTAGACGTATGATCTATTACCGAATAGAAGTATGACAATGCCCATTAATCGTTCTAACACCCCAAAGCTCAACAAGCTATAGATGGACCGAATAAAATGATCTCTGCACTACGCCAGCGAAGCTTGCCGCGTTGCGATCTACACACATAATATCCCATCATGCATTATGATTGATGTGCAGATATGACGTGAAAACAGTGCACAAGGTCCCTGTTAGATACATATTAAACCTTACTTTCATTGTATCCGATATCTGCGCTTCGGGAAGCGGCCTCGATATTATTGTACCATACACTACACTCAGTAAGTATCTATGTATATGAATCAAGTACAGGGTAAGATGTGTTTACCGATGAAGCAATCGGATAGATAGACGCAAGCTTCCCTGTTAGCGCCTGATAATCTGCCAAAACGCGCTGCAC
>Ga0247779_1001631_pt1 | contig 10638 bp, 16 predicted proteins | sample UWRJL221509R5_FD_179925 | JGI IMG/M metagenome (GOLD analysis project Ga0247779, IMG submission 179925) | Plant litter microbial communities from Arlington Agricultural Research Station in Wisconsin, United States - UWRJ-L221-509R-5 | ecosystem: Environmental > Terrestrial > Plant litter >...
CTTACTTGTAGGAATCATATATAATGTCCAGAACATGATCCCAATCCTTCTTGGCATCACGAAGACGTACAACCTGACCATCTTCCTCGCCTCCCGCAGTCGTGGTTTCCTCTTGAAGAAGTCCCAACATATCAAAAAAACCTGAAGAATGCCTGGACAAGACACTTCGGTGCACTTGATATCGTGTATCCTCCACTTCGAAAATGAAGTTTCCGTCGTCAAACCAGAATTCCTGTGATTTTTTGATGGAATCATTTTCCATTGCTGTATTGTGGCCTATGTCTGCGTCAAGGCGCTTGCGCTTGCTGGTTTTTTTATGAGATAAAGATTGAACTTCAGACATGATGCAATGAGATGTCCTTTCGATAAACTGTAATCCAAACTCCGTTTCCCAAACTAATCAGAGTTAAACCGTGGCTCGATTGGATAACAGCCAGCAGGGTCCAGACTCGTAGGGTTTAAGGACAAGTAGTGTGTCGTCGCTGTTCCCTCAATGGGCTTCACTTGTGTTCTCCTGGAGTATTATATATCTAAGCTGCACCGATAAGTAGTCTGAGAGTTGTTTCTCTTTTCACCGGTTTTAGAAAGAGAAGTGGAAAGGAATAAAGAAAGTAATGGACAACTGACTCGGCGTATGTCACATGATAGGTTCTCAGCCGATAATGATTGCCGTGGCTGGGGTAAGTGATGGCAGGACGTTGTTTCGTTCCCGCTCTTCTCCACTGGCCCATAGGCGCTCAGTTAAACAGCAGCTGGGAGTTTGCTGGGAGAAAATATGGAGCCCAGGTGCGACAAACTGTTACTCAAATTCCCCAGGTATTTTTCTCCTTTTAGGCTTGTTGCATAATCTCGCTTTCTATTTCCTCGTAGTGACTTGACTGACGAAGGGCAGAATAAGTGCTGGTGGAGTTGCCCAGCAGCGCCGAGCCAGTACCCCTGCCAGACCTGTGTCTGCGAGCTACCCCATGTGACCTTTAGACTCCGTGATTGTCTCTACCAGTATGTAAATAGTCTGCGTTTCGTCCATTATTCAGCTGTCCTTAACCCAGTTCATCTGTAGTCGCACATTATCAACATTCAGGATATTGTTGGCCAATGGCGCTTGATGCTAGCTATTTTTATTCTTCAATGTCGCAACGTTTTGATGGTGCGTTCGCTTGCACTACTAGGATATGTGTTATTTTTCACCCATTGTACCATCCTTAATGTAAAATGGTGACGGGCATCGAGCATCGGGCGGAATCTCGAGAGAGTTTATGCCACTGCGAGCGACTCAAGGATACAGATGTGTTTGACTCGAACGATACAGAAGTTGATGATGACTTCATGGAAAATTGGCGGAGGCGAAGTAGTAGAGGGTCGAGGTCGCGAAAGATGTAATCTCAAGTGGTCGGCTGGAGAAGGACGGAAACCTTCGTGATTAAAGTACTTATATACACAATCACTTTATATCTCACATGTAACATTTTTATGTATACTAGGATCGTTTTCTCACATTTTTGTATTTATGTTATTGAGTTTTGAATTTTAAATTTTAAATGAGAGTCGAACATTGGGGGCCAGCGTAAACATTCGATGACTTATCGCAAAACGAACGGTTGGACGAGTTTTTTTAAACCCGACCGAGAATCATACATTATGTCCTACTATTTGATAAAGGAAGGTATGAAATGACAAAATATATAACATTGAAGGGTATTTCAGGGCTTGGATTCATGATTTCATGACAAGATATATTAGCCCGAGTTATTAGTTAGCATCAGCGCTGGAAGGGGTTCCAGCTAATTGATCCCAAGGTGTGAGATCAAATATGGAGGGGAGATCTTTCCAGAAAGACCACGCGATATTTTTGAAACGATCCAAAAGCCAGGATTCGCAATTTCTGCACAACCGTTCAACTCCAGCTGGGTAAGTCAAAAAACGGATGAAGAAGGCGGATTGGAAAGCATATTCCACGGTATGGGGCGAATAGTGTGTGAAAAATTTGCTCCTGATTATATCGCAGGACCCCTTCTCACCCTGGCAACTACCTATAGGAATCTGCGTGGGATTTAAAAAAAGTATGTGTAATATCTTGAGTGACCGGTTAATGAGTCTGTCTCTTCCAACAATGATTTTCTGCTGGTCAGAAGGCGAGAGGGTGGCCAAGGTACCGTCTTTCCGCAACCGGCCATTGAAAATCAAGGACTGAGCAGAAACCTGTATTAGCAACCTCTTGACCCTCGTTGAAAAGTGCAGCATGTTGTGATGCTTACCAAGTCACCACTATTCCACAAACAAAATAAATACGCCACTGGTAACGACGAACGTAGTCCAGTTTTCTGCATGAGAGCGAGTATATCATATGCGCGGTATTCCAAATCTTTGACCTCGGCGTTGTTCCTCAGCTCGGAGTAGGCATAAAACAACGTCGAGCGTTCCCACTCTATAAATGTAACTGGGAAAATCTGCAGCATTCGCTTGCGCGCGATACATTCAAACTTATCGAATTGATATTTGTGACCGAGGGACAGCATGGCAAGGATACCATCTATGGGGTATTCATGCCATCCGTCAAACGCCCTTGAATTAATTATTAGTGATTTTGGTTGATAGATCGCGTTAAAATATAAGTTTGACCCACTTGAATGGATCATACAGAATCCCCAGAAAGTGGTCCCAATCATTTGCACTATCGTAAAGGCGTACAACCTGAGCCTCCTCGTTTGCCTCGTCAGCCATAGTTTCCGGTTGAGCAACTTTCAACATGTCAAAGAAAACCGAAGAGTGCCTGGATAGCACATTTTTGTGCACTCTATATCGCGTATTCTCCACTTCTAGGATCAAATTTCCATCGTCGAACCAGAAATTGGGGGATTTATGCATAGTATTGTTTTTGCTCGGTACATCGTCGCCTTCGGCAGTAGAAAGTCGCTTGCGTTTATTCGGTGTTTGACCAGAAATATCTTCCGACATGCTTAAGCTAGAGGGGCTTTCAACCACCTTACCAGGTGCAATCCGTGGTCCACCAAATTCGATTTTCGCGTAAACTTTTCCTGAAAGATGTACCCTCTTTGCAGTGAGAATACTATGGGCCGCGCTGACTAGTGACAAACAGAGGCGTTTATCTTTTTGCTAGGTAGGAACGTGAAAGAAGTTCGCAACGCGCGTTAAAAGTTGAACAATAAATTTGAATAGTATAGTGTGACGTGAGGGTAGGGTTCCGTTCCGAAATGCCAGAGACGAACGTCAGCGCGCTGCTTCAAGATTTCTACTCAGTTCAATCTCCGCCTGAAAGTTTGTTTGCCTACTCCCTTTGAATTATTCTCGACGAGCCCAGGAAGGTTTCACCGCTGGCAGCAACACCTATTTGTCGTCAAAACAGTATCAGGAAATATGTAGCATGTATCTGACACCTATTTCGCCAACATGTAGGTACTCGGGCTTTCTATATATAGTATGACCGATACCTGTTTTGCCGACCTGTTTGGAAGTAAAATAGGTATCATATATTTTTGGGCTATATTGCCGTCAAACAGCCATCGGGGTTTCCACATATGGGAAGCCCGAGCACCTATTTGTTGGCAAAATATGTATCAGATACATACTGTTTTGACAACAAACAGGTATTGCCGCCAGCGGTGTTTAGCGGCCTGCTGGAGAAGGATGAGCACCACTGTAATATTGTACGTGAGATGAGACGAGAATATGTAATTTTTGAATGTATAGTAAGATCATTTCTCATACTTGTATCTATATTTCACGCTCAAGGCCTGTTCAACTCCCTTGGTCGCCTCGCGACAGCGTCATACCTCAGGTCGTAGCAATATTTCTTTTTTTTTTGCCCAAGATGTACAATAGTAACGAAGCAAACGTAAACGTTAATGCCTCCGTTGAGCGAGTTTCTACAGCGGTGTTTTTAATTTCTTTACGTACCTCTCAGATTTTTCCACTCACATCTTCCGAGCACCATCTAACTGTCATCGGGAGGGTGATTGAACTGCATTCTGCCATGAATGATGATTGTATCCTGTTCCGACTTGACGCCAATGCTATGTTCTAAAGCGCCTATTTTACTGCCATTTAGGTAAATGGAACCGTTGTATTCACTCTGATTTACGCTCACGACATGAACGTGATGTGTATCATTCATCTGGCAGCGGGCGCTAGGCGACCAATGAATTGCCGATCATTTGATTTGACTGTTGTGACCGGGTAAATCTTTTTATGCTATATTTAGATTATCAGGTCCCCCGTCGTAATGATGCAGAATGAATTCGCCGGTGCGTAAAAGTTGGCTATTGGATCCTTAGATACAACGCTGATGGATGGCCATACAGCGACCATTGCTTATGTTTTTCATCTCAACTCCTTATCTCGAGGCTCGGGCCTATCTTGCGAAGGCAGTGGTACTACCTGCCAAGCTGGCTCAGCTTCACTACGAATGCCTTTGGTATAAATGGCAAGGTGCAGAGTGAAACACCCATGCTCATATTCATAAATCTTTCCCCATGTCTTCACATCCTCGATTTCCGTCGGAGGCGCAGCAAAAGACAGTGATAAACGCCAACCTTAACTCCACGCTCATGGGTTTTTTTTCAACTGGTACTTAACAGCCGCATCAATATTATTATATACCGAAATGATAGCTGACAGTTATTTTTCATGCCACGATAGGAATTTACGTTGGCATCTACGCAGTCACTATATATATATACAGTGCGTCTGACATTTATACTGGCACATTAATCTCAATCTCAATGACACATCATGCATCATGACTTGTCGTTCAACTTATAGTCTCGAGCCGTCATGCTTCTGCAGCGCATCGACTCATCGTAATTGGGACATTGACAGCATTGTTTGCTACACTAATCGGGGACACAGTGGTCGTATTGTGGTACTACACAAATATCGTACTGTGTACTCAGGGCAAATCGCGGTTATCGATCTTTATCTCAAGCGCCACTCCCGCATTTGTTCCCATTATCATTCCATTATTACAATCTATACTCGACAATGTCTCGTTTATTATCGCCGATGGTCTCATGGTACAGATATTATTCGTTTATTTTTCTCTGCCATTTCTGATAGTATGTACTATGCATTTAGCTCTGGAGATGTTATCATGCTTGCGGACGGTCGACCTGGCGTTTTCTGCTGCCCGCTTTTCTCTTCTTCTTGGAGATCGGTGCGTCCAATAGTATTAATTATATAAATTTTCAGAAGTTAATACCTGACGAAATTGCATAGCGCTTGTTATCACGAACATGTCTTTTGGTTCCCTCGTAAACACCGTGCCGGCATTTCAGACGCCAGCGCGAGCCCGGCAGGCTAACTATATATCCGGTGCTATGCTTAGCACAGTAGCTGCAACAAGTCTGGTCTCAACCGTCATGATTTGTCTTCATATTTACTCTAGTACAACCCACGATCGACGCTCGAGAAAGCGGTACAAGCATATCATTGACGCCATGGTACAGTCATCGGCCGTCTATACTACGGTAGCGATCGCTACGATGATTGTGGTTCTGTTAAACACTGGAGCCGCAGAGACTTCTATAGCCGTCATTGCTCTTGTTGATTGGATGTCTGCACTCATGATGATTACTAGGGTATGTTTTTTGCAAAATACGATTGATCTCTTGATGTAATTATGGTTTTATGATAATTACAGGGACTTGCGCCGACCCTAATGGTAGCTAGACTGGCTATCAAGCCGAAGGATACAAGCGCCAAAGAGTCATCTGTGTCGGTTATCATTCCTTCGGAACTGATCAGGGTCAAATCAGCAGTGATTGGGGTTGATGATGGGCCAGTCGATAATGAGAGCGGACCATTGGAAGTTCAAGCAGATGATTATCGTACAGAGTCCTGCAGTGCGAGCGTATAGCAGTCTTCTATGTCATTTTGTTTGTATAATTCCCTGTCTTATCTAACTCGTTATCGTTCTCGAATACTGTATTGTACCGCTTAGTAGAAGCTTCAATCAATTTTTGGCAGAATTTTTATTCGCTACTGGTGACTAGACTGAAGTTGGTGCACGGAGAAACGATACAAACGCACCGGGAAATCGTGACCAATTTTATATTGAGAACAACGCACCATACAATTAATGAGAGTAGAGTCGAGGGTCTTTTCTATGTTTCTAGGTTGGTGGAGAAGGTGGACGATTCGGTCATCATTTACTCGAGCATTTCAAGCTCCGCTCTAATGTGGCCTTTGAGTGCGAGAAAATTGGAAAGCGTGCACGTGGAAACTTCACGTTCTCTAACATTGCCAGCAACCTGTATGCCGACTTACATCTTGTGTGATACTGATATCGGCGTCAAAACCTCCGCTTCCTTGCTGATTCATGTCCTACAGCGGTATCTCAGTGGACGAGTCTCATTTTCATCTTCTCTGCCCTTTCATGGATGTGTTCCACCAATTAACGAGGTGTTGCGCAAATTTGCCAGGATGGTATCGAGATAATTTTTATTATGTGCGACGATATAAATGCGGACTCCACGCTCAATGCCGGCTATGAGCGGGACATAGAAAAACGTTGGGAAAACGCCAACGCAAAACATACATCACTCCGAAAAATCTTGTGCGTGAGAATTTATGCACAAGCGCTCAGATTAGATTGGATCACTATAACACTTATTATTCAGTACAGATCTTGCGACAATCTCCGCATAATCTTCCCGATATATTGCGCATATGCTATTGTCCTGATCTTGAGAAGCTGACGGATACTTACTATTGTGAAGGAAAGTGGTAGCATTCGTGACCGGAGTCTAGGGCGTCATTATGGATTGAGGGTGACTTTAAGTTACAGTTATAAATACATGATTTGCATGTAAGTAAATTGTGGGGAAAATACAATATAATGGAATATCCGACGGAAACAAAGAACGGAAGAGCCATCATATGTGGAGTCAAATCGCGTTAAAATTCGGTTCTCAGATAGTTAACAATATTTTCATGCATCTAAAAAATACCACTTAATTATTTGTATTTCTTTTGACATCTGATTACAGTCGTACCAGTGATAATAGCATTCTTCGACGTTCTGCACATCCTCTGCTGTGCCTTTCTAAGCTACCTCCTCAATATCTGTGGTTCCATGCTGCTGTGGAGACACCTCGAAGGCACTCAACACCGCATCCTGTGTCTCAGATATCATATTGGTTGAAGATTCCTCGTTGAATTTGTTTTTTGAGAGCTCTAAACGAGCAACCATGAGAGTGGGGGCGAATGACTAATGCAATAGTGGCACGTAAGTTAAAATACATGGAAACAAAAAAAATTTAAAAAATATACCGCTGTAAATGAAGAAATTGCAGATGTGTAGCAGTTAGCATTCAGCAGTATAGTCGGCGATGCAGAACTAATGCCATTAGTACCAATAAGGTCGATGATGGCAGTCACAAGAAATGAGACAGAGTATAGTGCAGATGATTGAATTATGATTTCGACAAGGTGCTTATATCTCCCCCATGCCTGACGATTTCTGAATGTTGAGGCGTAGATGTGAGCACCGATGGTGAATGTTGTAAGCATACTTGTCGCAACCGTCACGCACAAGCTGATACCTTGCAAGATGTTGAATCGTTGCATAAACTGTGCGGTTTCATCTCTGGGGTCAAAATTATAGAGACTTGCAATTAAAGTCCCTATTATAATCATGACTGTAATAATTAATCAGCCCATAATTCACATGCGTGGATAGTAATACTCGCCTGATTCAACTGCATAGAGAGAAGTCAGTCCAAGCCTAACATATCTCCGCTGAGCCAATATATGATAAGAACGCCAGATCTTATGAGTTAATCAGTATCCCATATCGTGCTGTTAAGTTTATTTGTGTACTTACCAAGAGAGCGTCAGCAAGAATTTGACCAATCCCTCTCATCAATACAGCCAAATTGTTTACCACAGAAGTTCCAACAACAGACAGAATAAATGTATCCTGTCTAACCTTTGTTTTTTCAACAAGACAGATATATGTATAATACCAGTTTATGATCAATTCTGCCAGCGTGGTAGCAAACAGTGCCGGAACAATGATGGTGACCATTTTTTTCCTTGATTGGTTTCCGAATCCTAGAAACCAATTAGTGTCCTTTTTATTATTATTATCCATGTGTCGTACCATAGATCCAGGCTGTGAAAGCATAAAAGCCAATATATACACCTAAATAACACTTAGTTGCGGTTGAGCACCCTCTATGTATCAGAATACCGCAAAGAAACCCAAATAGAAGCGTTGAGTGTAAATTTCCACCGATGATAGATTTTTGAAAAGGGATGGGATAAATGGCTTCTATGTCGGAAGACATGTTGAGTAGCGGTTTAAAACAGGATGACTTCAAATATAATTATACTTTAAAGCTTTATACATTTATATTTTATAGTCTGCAAAGTTTTGCTTCGCTGAGGATCATGCCGATCTCGCCCGCTCTTATAGCGCCGTGCATTCCAGGGACCGAGATATTGGATATCCCGGTCGATTACTATAGAGCACTTATGCTTGGTTGGCGTCTCACGTGAACGTTGGCCTCGCCTCAGTCAGCGTGCATCTATTTCATACTCAGTACTCAGTCGTAGTTATTTGCTCCTCACTTTTCCGCCTTATAACCTCGAAATGTCTACTATGCCTCTGTAGGCTGCTTGCTTTCGGGTATGGAGCTTCAAAGTCCAGGATCACAGCTAGGACCAGTGCTAAGTATTATACGCTAAACGCAGGTACCTAGCCCTGAGCTCAGTCGTCGAGTTATGTACTGCTTGAGGGACTTAATCCCCTTTGATGCATCTCATGTGCAAATTTCTGGGGCGAATGACTTAGTTTTTGGGCTCTCAGAGTATACTCTAGTAACATTTCAAACTTAGCTCCATTTCTTCACCTCCATCTCAGCTGATCCCTGGAAGATTCCCAACCGGTGTAAGGATAATTATGGTACGACGCCTATTTCCACTGCATAGCCTTCGCTCTGACGACTCTCTTCGGTGTCATTGTCCCTGTCACTCAGATGATCAAAGACCATCGTCACCCTTTCAACGTCTCCACACTGTAACCCGTTGCCCACCCTAATAGGAACGTATATTTCTAGACGTTCTGTTTCTCGGACAATGTTGAACCTTGTATACACTGTGCTCCGGCCACTATAACAGGATTGGAATCTATTTGTCTTGCTCCAATTGTACTCAAAACGCCCGTCCTGCGACGGGCCGACGGGCCGGGCTGGCCTGAAGCAAATATATTGCAACTTCCGCTGTATGGTTGTAGCGCCTCCAAGTTTCCGAGAAGAGATCCGTGAAAACAAACATGTCGACTTGCTGATTTGTAAGTTTGTAGAGTTTTGATTTCAAAATCAAATGCATAGACCGAAGAAAGGAAGCCGAATACGCCCACGACGCACCCTACTCCTTAGTTAGTTTGGCGCCCATTCTGAAAGGTAATGAGAGTCGATCATCAGGTACGTTATTCCTACATTTAATGTGCGCTTTAAGTGATTATCCGCGCATAAATGCCTCTATCCTGATGCATTATGTGATTCCATCCCGAGAGCGATAAATATTCTTAATCGGTTCCTGCATCTGTCCTGTGATACTGACTTTCCGCGATCCAACTTCTCTACCACGTTTCTGTCCGCGAAGAAGACATTCTTTGATTCTTCCAGACATGATATATCGTTTTTTGCTATTTATGTGGACTTTGATCTTCAAATTATCCGAGCTTATTTCTTCGCGTGCACTGCTTCGAACGCGTGGGGTGAAATGATCCATGCAAGAATCCCATGACATGTGGCACAAATTGCTCCATACATATATTTTCTGTATACCCCGCATTAAATTAGCACTCGTAGTTTAGACGAGTACGCGGGAAGGTTTGAATTGGACGTGAAAATAAGGTGCGTTCTGCAACAATCAGACATTAGAGGTAGTATAAATATCGGTAACATCGCGGGTAATTTAAATACCCCTATTGACAGAAGCTATCGGAAATCAGGTAACATACGAGGAAATAGACGATGATCATGTGTTTGCTTGGTTCAAAGTTGTTCATTTGGGATGGAGCGCCAATCTCGCATTACGTCCATTTCGTGAAATTCGTTCGCCAGGTTTATTTATTTCCTTTTTTTGCTATACTTCTCGAATAAAAATCGGCCCAACTACGGGATTTTCCAGTATTTCGACACAACGTGCCAATTTTTTTAGGTGGAACCATGAATTGCAAGCCCATACATATATGAAGAATGCAGAGAAAAGGTCGACGGTAGCTCATTGCAGTTCTAGTTCTCACAAAAATGCAGTGGAAGATACTGGCAGCGTCCATCCTCACAGCTACGCAGGTTAATGCTCTCCTTCGATTCGCTTGCTCAGAGCTGGTCATCGAAAGATTCGACCCGTACGTTTCTTCCATATTGTGTTGTACGAATGCACTAATCCCGTCTTTTACGCGAAGGCTCGTTACCCCAGGGATAGTCTCTCCCCATCTTCATCAGGTACTTTCTCATCCAAGACTTATGCTAGTGCCTACATACGCTTATATTCTATGCACTATAGGTCGTTGGCGGTGTAAGTTACGCCCTGTTTCATTCCCAGTAGTGTTTACGTGACTTATAAGTATGCGATCCACCTGATATCACCTTTCTATAGAATGCGTCAGTA
>Ga0247779_1001632_pt1 | contig 10632 bp, 10 predicted proteins | sample UWRJL221509R5_FD_179925 | JGI IMG/M metagenome (GOLD analysis project Ga0247779, IMG submission 179925) | Plant litter microbial communities from Arlington Agricultural Research Station in Wisconsin, United States - UWRJ-L221-509R-5 | ecosystem: Environmental > Terrestrial > Plant litter >...
TTCGCCTGGACGAACCGGGTCTGGCCTACGCGCCGGGGACGGCCATCCTCTCGATGAGTCCGGCCGACCTGAACCTCGCTGACTTCTCGACACGCGATTACGCGAAGGCGCTGACCGAACCAGCGGACTGCGCCGCGTTCTGGGGAACCGGCGCGGTGCAGTCGACGAGCGCCGTTCGCCTGCTCTCCCTGTCCGAGGCGCTCACGGACTGGATCTATGCCCGCCTCGATCGGGCGGGTCGCGACTCCGCCAACGCCGACCACGACGACGCATGGGCGAAGCAGGCGTACTCCGCGCTGGCCGGATGCCGGGTGTCGGCCGCCCTTTCTGCGACCGTCGCGAAGTGACGAGGTCCGACCTGCGCCGCAGCCGGGCAAGACCCTGGCTGGTGCATCTTCGCGACCGCTGGCTGGTCGGCCTGACCCTGGTTCGTCTCGCGCTCGCGGTGCTTCTCCTTTCGATTCCCGCGTTCGTGCCGGTTCCGGGGGCGGAGCTTCCGCAGCCGATCACCGCCTTCCTGCCTCTCGCGATCGCTGTGCCCGCCGCGCTGTCGTTGCGGGAGCGGCTCGGCTGGCTGGGCACGGGAGCGGCGGGCCACCGCCTCGCGGCCGTCAGGATGGCGAGCAGCCTCGCTGCAGACGCGCTCGTGCTCGGCACGTGCTGGGTGCTCGTGGCGGTGACCGCGACCGAGCACGACGGACTGCTCGCCGCCGTCTCCTGCGCCGCGACGATCGAGGGCATCGGCTATCTCGTCGGCATCGTCTCGGCCCGGTTCGCGTGGCTCGTCACCGCTGCACTCGGCTCAGCCGCGCTGCTCGGACTCCCTCCGCACGGCGTCCCGCTGGTCTTCTCCCTTCCGCCCTGGATCGGACCGGCGGCATACGCCATCGGATTCATCGCGAGTTCTGCGGCGCCGTCGCGCCGCCAGGGGAGCGAGGGGTAGTTGCCATCGCCACGGCCGTTCACCCTGACCCCGCGGTGAGGCCCCGCCTCAGCCGGCGAACTCGCGTACCGGCATGCCTGACACCCCGGGCTGCGCGACGAACAGCGCGCCGGCGCCGGGTTCCGCGCCGTCGCCGAGGCCCTTTCGCGAGGTGGTGATGTACAGCTCGTCGAGGTTCTCTCCGCCAAACGTGAGAGCGGAAACCTGCCTGGCCGGCACCTCGATCACCTCGCTGAGCTCCCCGGACGGCGCGTAGCGGTGCACGGCCGAACCTCCCCAGACGGCCACCCAGACGCCGCCCTCCGCGTCCACCGTCAGGCCGTCCGGCTCGCCGCCCTCGACGCTGGTGAAAGGGCGACGGTTGTGCAGCCCCCGGCCCGCGTCCCAGTCGAAGACATCGATGCGCAGGGTCGTGCTGTCGACGTAGTACACGCGGGTCTCATCCGGACTCCACTCGATGCCATTCGACACGGTGACGTGGTCGACGACGGTGACGGGCACCAGGTCGTGACCGAACGAATAGAGGGTCGCGGCGCCCGCCTCGTGGTCGTACGTCACCGAGCCGGCGAAGAACCTGCCGTCCGGCGAACATCCGCCCTCGTTCATCCGGAGGTTCGAGTCCGTCCACAGGGGTTCGCGCGCGACCACGGGCGCGTGCAGGTCATCGCCGTCGGTCATCGCGAGACCTCGCTCGATCGCGACGATCATCCCGGGCGTGCGGCGCGGGCGAAACACGGCGGCGACGGCTCCGTAGCGCGCGCGGTCGACACCACCGTTCGGCTGGAGTTCGAGGATCTCTCCCGCGAGCATGTCGACCCAGCGGATGCCAGCCCACCGACTCGAGTAGACCGGACCCTCGCCGTGGACGGTCACGACATCCGTGAGCTGGGTCGCCCGGGTCATCCCTGTGCTGCCCCCTCCATCGCCGTGACGATCGAGTCGCCGAACGCGGTAGACGTTGCGGTTCCTCCGAGGTCCGGAGTGCGTCCGTCCGGGTCGCCGCCGAGCACCGCCTCGACGGCCGCCTCAATGCTTCCGCCGGCCGCCAGGGCTCCTGGGTCATCGTTTCGTGCACCCAGCCAGGTCAGCATCAACGCAGCGGAAAGGATGGCAGCCGTTGGGTTCGCGATTCCGAGGCCGGCGATGTCGGGCGCCGAACCGTGCGCGGACTGGAACATCGCGTGGTCGTCGCCGACATCACCGCTCGCGGCAAGGCCGAGGCCACCCACGGTCGCGCCGGCCAGGTCGGAGATGATGTCGCCGAAGAGGTTCTCCGTCACCACGACGTCGAAGCGCTCCGGGTGCTGCACCTGGTAGGTCGTCATCGCGTCGATGTATGCGTAGTCGTGCGTGACATCCGGGAACTCCGCCGCGACATCGTCGAATACTGCCCGGAAAAACGCGTAGCTCGAGAACGCGTTGGACTTATCGACGCAGGTGACCTTCGCCTCACGACCCGGATGCCGCACCTGCCGCTGGCGTGCCAGCTCGAACGCGCGGCGCACGACCCGTTCCGTGCCCGCGCGGGTGATGATCATCGTGTCGGTTGCGACCTCATTGCCGACGTGAGCGCCACCGTGACGCGACGCGAACATGCCTTCGACGCTCTCCCGGACGACCACATAGTCGATGTCGACAGGTGTCGCCAGTACCCTCGGCACCCCGCGGAACGTGCGGGCGGGTCGTAGTCCCGCATACAGGTCGAGACCCGTGCGCAGGCCTAGGATGACGTCGCCGTTCACCTCGCGACCGTCTGGGTGCCTGGCTTCCGGCAGTCCGATCGCGCCGAGGTAGACGGCATCCGCCGCCCGGCAGGCCTCGAATTGTTCGTCCGGCAGGGCCACCCCGGTGGCCAGCCAGCGCCCGGCGCTCGCGTCGAGATCGGTCAGGTCGAAGCCGACGCCGTGGATGTCTCCCGCCGCCTTCGCCACCCGGACTGCCTGCTCCGTGATTTCGGGGCCGATACCGTCGCCGCCGACGATGGCGATCGAGTAGTGGGTCATCCTGCGGGCATCCATTCCTGTTGGTGGTCGGCGGCGCTGTCGCCGCGTCACGATCGTATGTCTGGGATTCGTAATTGGTCAACTGGTTGACCAAGATTGCTATATTGATGCCATGACAGTTAACGAGGAACTGAGCGGCAGGGTTGCCGTGGTGACGGGCGGCGGTCGCGGAATCGGCGCCGGGATCGCGCATCGCCTCGCGGCGGAGGGTGTCACGGTCACGGTGGCCGACGTCGACCTCGACGTCGCGATCGCGGTCGCGGCCGCCATCAAATCGGATGGCGGTCAAGCCAACGCCGCACAGGTCGACGTCACGTCCGAGCAGAGCGTCATCGCGCTCATCGAGTCGGTGATCGCAACCTCCGGGCGACTCGATATCGCCGTGAACAGCGCTGGCGTGTTCGGTGTTGCGCCGATCGAGGATGTCACCGTTGCCGAGTGGGACCGCGTGTTCGACGTCAACGCCCGCGGCGTCTTCCTCAGTTGCAAGCACGAGGTCGCGGCCATCCGTCGCTCGTCGGGTCGCGGCAGCATCATCAACATCGCCTCGCTCGCGGGCAAGGTCGGAATCGTGTTGCAGTCCCACTACTCCGCGTCCAAGTTCGCGGTGGTCGGCTTCACCAATGCGCTCGCCAAGGAAATCGCCCGCGAGGGGATCACCGTGAATTCCATCTGCCCGGGCATCGTGGGCACCCGCATGTGGCGCGGCGAGGGTGGCACCGCCCAGGCGAAGCAGCTTCCCGGAGAGACGGAAGAGGAGTCGTGGGTTCGCAACCAGCGCGAGGAACTTCCCCAGGGCGTGGCGCAGACCGTCGACGACATCGCAGAGACCGTCGTGTTCCTCGCGCGCTCGCCGCACATCACGGCCCAGGCGATCTCGGTCGATGGCGGCGCCGGACAGTAGCGTCCGGCCACGGTCGGCGGCTATCCGCTCAGCCGGGAATCCGAGAACAGCAGGCACGCCGGAGACGCTGCCCGGATTGCTCCGACCTGGCGAAGGCGTTCGCCCTCGATGACGAACGAGACGACACCATCCGTGTTCTGGTTTGCGACCAGCAGGTGGCGGCCGTCCGGTGAGAGGGCAAGGGCACGAGGCTCTCGGCCGCCGCAGTAGATTCTCTGCACCATTCGCAGTTCGGGCGTCTGCCCGGATGCGCCCGCTTCATCCCAGGCGAGCACCGCGATGCTGTCGTCGCCTCGATTCGAGGCGAAAACGAGGCGCCCGTCCAGCGTCGCAACGAACCCCGCCGTCAGGTTGCGGGAGGCGTATCCGGCCGGAAGGGTGCTGATCCGCTGCGTCGCGGTGAAGCCGTCGTTGCCGCGTCGCAGGACGGTAACGGTGCTGTCGAGCTCGCCGAGCACGAGGAGTGTGTCACCGCTCGGACCGAAGGCCAGGTGGCGCGGGCCGCTGCCGGCCTGCAACGCGATCGGCTCACCCGCCGTCGCGAGCGTTCCGTCCTCTCCGAGCCGGTACCGCATGACGAGGTCGAGACCGAGATCGGGGATGAGAAGCTCGTCACTCCACGGATCGAAGACGACCTGGTGAGGATGCGGCCCCGACTGGCGGATCGGGTCGAGGCTCGAGCCGCGATGCTGGACGAGGTCGGTGCGCTCCGCGAGCGCTCCACGCGAATCCAACCCGATCACGCAGACCGTGCCAGCGTTGAAGTTGGCCACCACGAGGAATCGTCCGCTCGGGTCCAGGGCGAGGTGGGTCGGGGAAGCACCCCCGCTCTCGGTCGAATTCAGGGGTTCGAGCGTGCCTTCCGCCGAGTCCCACGCAAAGGCCGTGACGAGGCCGGTCGGCCCGTGCCGAGACTCGTCAACCTCGGAGACGGCATAGACCCGCGTTCCGTCTGATGACATCGTGAGCCACGCCGGATTCCGCACGCTGGCCGCGGTCGTGACGGCGCAGAGCGCGGCATTGCGCGGGTCGAACGACGCGATCGCGATGCCGTCCGCGTGCCCGTCGACGTGCGACATGTGCTCCGTGTATGCGCCGATGAACATCGGGATGGAGCTGGCGTTGTCGGCTTTCATGAGAGCTGGTCCCGTCGCGTCGTGAGTGGCCGAAAAGAGGGTGCCGACGCCTGGCGGCGACGACACCCTCTCATCGTTGGTGCTGGTTGTAGACGGTGCTGGTCTCAGTACTTGCAGGACGCGGTGTAGTAGTGCGCCTTTGCCGCCGCCGTGTCGACATTCGCCGTGGTGATTGCGAAGAATCCGACCGTGTAGTTCTGCTTGACCTTCTTACCCGCCAGCACGTCGAGCGCAACATGCATCGCCGTCGTGCCTTCTGCGTTCACGTCCTGGGCGATCAGCGCCTGGATGTTTCCGGCCTTGACCGCCTCGACCTCGGGTGGCGATGCGTCGAAGCTGACGATCTTCACCCTGCCGAGAGCGTTCGAGTTGCGCAGGCCCGTTACGACGCCCTCGCCCTCGTCCTCACGGGTCGCGTAGACGCCGGCGAGATCAGGGTGAGCGGTGAGCACCGCGGACACCTGGGATGCCGCAACCGTCGTGTCGCTGTTGTACTGCGGGCCGAGGTCTGTGATGCCGGGGAACGCCTTCAGGCCATCCTCGAATCCGGACTGACGCTGGTCGGTCGTGCTCGTGCCCTTGGGGAAGTTCACGGTCATGACCTTGCCCTTGCCGTTCAGCAGGGCACCCATCGTCTTTGCGCCGAGAGCTCCGCCGGCCGCGTTGTCGACGCCGACCCAGGCCGACGTACCGCTCGGTGCCGTCAGGTTCGCGTCGAACAGGATCACCTTGATACCGGCGGCGAGCGCCTGCTGGATCGGAGCGATCATTGCCGTCGCGTCCGTCGGCGCGATCAGGATCGCGTCGGGATGCGTGGCGATCGCCGCCTGCAGGATGGGCGTCTGGGCCGCCGGGTCGAACGTGTTCGCGGCCTGGACGGTCAGCTTCACGTGGTTTTCCGCGGCGATCTGCTTGGCACCGCAGACTACGGAGTCGTAGCCTTCGTTTCCGCTGACACCCGGAATCATGACGATCTTGTAGTCCTTCGCGGACTTCTTCGTGCCGCCACCGCCCGTTGACGAGCAACCGGTCAAAGCAAGGGCACTGATCGCGACGATTGACGCGAAGCCGACGACGAGGCGTCGCATCCTCGCGTTTGGTGATCTTTCAAACATGAGCACTCCTATGGGCTTGTGAATCGTTTGGGTGGTGCAGGGGTGGAACGGTTGCCCGTCCCTACTCGTTCTCGACGCGACGCCGACGGAGGTGGTCGGTGTAGACGGCGAGAACGAGGACCAGGCCGATGGCGAACTGCTGCCAGAACGGCTGGATGCCGAGGATGACGAAACCATTGCTGAGGACGACCGGGATCAGGACGCCGGCAATGGTTCCGCTGATGCCGCCGCGTCCGCCGAAGAGACTGGTTCCACCGAGGACGACAGCCGCGATGGCCGCGAGGTTGTCCGTGGTGTGACCGGCGAGCGAGGTCGTGGCGAAACGTGCGAGTGAGAGATAGCCGGCGAGTCCGGCCAGGGCACCCGCGATGACGTAGACCGAGACCGTGTTGGCCCGGACACGCACGCCGGCGCGCATCGTGCCGTCGCGATTGGATCCGATGGCGTAGAGGTAGAGGCCGGCGCGGGTCTTGTTCAGGTACAGGATGCCAAGCACGGTGACGATCACGGCGACCACGACCAGCCAGGGGACATCGAAGATGTTCCCGTTGCCGAGCACGAGCACCAGCGGCAGCGGCACGCTTCGCGCGTTGATGCCGTTCGTGATGACGAGCGCGAGACCCGTGGCCATACCGAGCGTCCCGAGCGTGGCGATGAGCGGTGCCACCCGTGCGTAGCTGACCAGCACGCCGTTGACGGCTCCCCATGCGATGCCAGCCAGGATCGCCGCGACGAAGCCGGCGAACATGACTGCGAAGCTGTCGCCGCCGATCCCGTTCATGACCTGCGCCGCTGCGACACTGCCGAAGATCGTGATGGCGCCGACCGAGAGGTCGATGCCGCCGGTGATGATGACCGCTGTCATCCCGACGCTGATCACCATCAGCAGTGAGCCGTCGAGCAGGATGTTGCGGAGGTTGGACGCATTGCCGAACGTGCCGCCGCTCAGCACCGTGAAGACGATGCCGAGAAGGATGAGGACGACATAGGTCCACAGCGACGGAGTGCGGACGAAGAACATCCACGCCCGGCGTGCCGCCGTCGGCCGAACCGATGGGGCATCGATGTCCAGTCGTGCCTGGCTCATTCCGTGCCTCCTTCGAAAATCTTCGCGCCGGTCATGGCGGCGACCACGTCGTCCATCGTCACGTCGGCCGTTGCGAAGTTGGCGACGCGCTGGCCGAGCCTCAGCACCTGGATACGGTCGGCGACCCTGAATACGTCCGGCAGGTTGTGGCTGATCAGCACGACGGACTTGCCGTCCGCCCGCACGCTCTCGATGAGCTTGAGCACCTGTTCCGTCTGCACGACGCCGAGGGCGGCGGTCGGCTCATCCATGAAGACGAGCGTCTTCGCCCACGCCGCGGCGCGAGCGACCGCGACGGCCTGGCGCTGGCCGCCGGAAAGGGACGAGACCCGAGCCGTGACATCCTTCACTGTCGTGCCGAGCCGTTGGAACGAGGCCATGGTCTCCGCCTGCATGCGCTTTCGGTCGAGAAACCCGAAGGCCCCGAGCAGTCCGCGCCGCTTGATCTCGCGACCGAGGTACATGTTCGCGTACGCGGAGAGATCGGGGGCGAGGGCGAGGTCCTGGTAGACGGTCTCGATGCCGGCGCGCATTGCGCGCTCCGGATTGCTGAAGTCGACGTCGCTGCCATCGAGCTGGATGGAGCCTGAGTCGGCACGAAGGACGCCGGCGAGGATCTTCACCGTCGTACTCTTGCCCGCTCCGTTGTCGCCGACCAGGGCGGTCACTTCGTTCTGCTTGACGTCGAAGTCGACGCCACGCAGCACGTGCACGTGCCCGAAGGATTTTTGGAGATCCCTGGCCTTGAGCAGGTAGTCCGTCACGATGCTGACTCCTTCGTCTGGTCTGGGGATGCCGGCCGGGGGTCAGCCACGGACCATTCCCTGCAGTGTGCGAAGCGGCATCGTCTTTGGATCGGACACGTCGTTGTTTTCCTTCCATGAAGGCGGTCGGACCAGAGCCCTGCGCCAACTTTCGGTGTGAACGCGACATTATCAGTTGGGGCGATATTGGTCAACCAATTGACTGGTTGAGCGATTTCTGCTTTGCTAAGCCTGCTCTCGTACGAGCCCCCGGGGTAGCGGGCCGATGCCTTTCTCTCCGGACTCAAGTGCAACGGAAGGTTGATGGTGGCCAAGAGGCAATCAGCAGAGGAATCGCATTCGACCCCACCGGGGTCCGGGCCGTTCCGCCGCCTGGACCATGTCGGGATCGCGGTCTGGAGCGCCGATGCTGTGATTCCGTATTACCGCGACACCCTCGGCCTCGAACTCGTCGGCGACGAGATCGCCGAGGAGCCGGGAACCCGGCTCGTCTACTTCAAGGCGGGACAGTCCTTCATCCAGCTGGTCGAGCCGGTGAGCGAAACGACGGAGATCCGGCAATGGCTCGCGGAACACGGCGAGGGACTCCATCACTTCTGCCTGGTCGTCGATGATCTCGCCAGCGCGGCGGAGGTCTCAGAGGTTCCGGACGACGTCACGGTGTTCCGCGCGGGACGCGACAGGAACGCCTGCTTCCTGAACGGAGTCGTTCCGGCATCCGTTCGCATCGAGGTGACAGAGACGCACCCGTCGCGCTAACCCCGGCGGTAACATCCGGTCGCACCCGGGACCGAACAGACAAGACTTGGCTCGACGGCATCGCCGTCGCACACGGAGAGGAATGGCATGGCCAGCACAGAGAACGGCGAGGACCGGCGGTATCCGGTGGCGGAGGTCACTCGATTCGCGACAGACGTCTTCGTCGCGGTCGGGATGTCGCGCGAACACGCAGGCTGGCTCGCCGACAACCTGATCGACGCAGACCTCCACGGCGTCAACACACACGGCGTCGTGCGGATCCCCGGCTACATCAGCCAGTTCACTCGGGGCGACATTGATCCGAAGGCCAGCGTGGTCCTCTCGGAGAAGTCCGTCGCGAGCGCCCTGGTCGACGGCGGAGGAACATTCGGTGCGATCGCGGGAACGCAGGCGATGGAATGGGGGATCGAGGCAGCAGCCAGGACCGGAATCGCCATGGTCGGTGCGAAGAACGTTGCGCACTTCGGCGCCGCCGGATACTTCGCGAGGCTCGCCGCCGCGCACGGCATGATCGGCATCGCGATGACCAACACGCCACCCGCGGTCGCGACCACGGGGGGAATCGACGGTCGTCTCGGCAACAATCCCCTGGCAATAGCCGCGCCGGGACCAGACAACTTCTCCCTGGACGTCGCGATGTCTGTGGTCTCCCGTGGGCGAGTGAAGCTGACGGCGGATGCCGGACTCCCGATCCCCGAGGGCTGGGCGATCGACTCCGACGGGCATCCGACGACCGACGGCGCCGCGGCGCTGGATGGCTCACTCCTTCCCTTCGGCGGGTACAAGGGAGCCGGCCTCGCTCTCGCGGTCGAGATCCTCGCCGCCGCGCTCACCGGGGCGCAGCTCACCCAGCAGGCGAAGCCGAGCGGCCTGACCGCGACCGCCAACCAGGGTGGGGGCACCGCGGGCGGAGGGTCCGTGACCATCGGCCACCTGTTCCTCGTGATCGACCCGAGAATCTTCCGGCCGCTCGAGGATGTGGAACAGGACATCCACCAGATCGTCGACTACGTCAAGGACTCGCGCACGCTTCCCGGCGAGAAGGTCATCATCGCGGGGCAGCGTGAGGCCGAGCTGGTCGCCGAACGTGAGTCGTCCGGCATTCCGCTCTCGGCCGCGGTTGTCGCCTCGCTTGACGACGTCGCTGCGACGCTCGGCGTCGCCGCGGTGAAGCCGGGCGCATGAACGTGGGCCAGTCCGGGGTCGTGTCACCCCATCCCCTCGAGGTAACCGAGCCGAGTGTCGCGCCGGCGTTCACGTCGCAGACCTGGCCGATCGCCGCAGCGATGCTGCAGTTCAGCGCGTTCACGCGGTCGGGCGGCGAGACAAAGGATGCGACGCCCGGCGAGTGGCGATCGCTGCTCGCGCCGATCGTCGCCGAGGGCTTCTCCTCGGTCGAACTCTCCAATCGCTGGCTGGACCTCGCGACCCTCGCGCCAACCCGGATCGCGGAGTTGGGGAACACGTGCGGGGAGCTCGGCCTGACCCCACAGGGTTACCTCGTCGCCAGCAGGTCGATCCTCGACCCCCACCGCGCGGACGAGAACCTGCGCTATGCCCACGACTCGATCGACGCAGCGGCCGAACTCGGAATCGGGACCATTTGCATGGGCCTGCACTCGGTGAAGCCCCGCGAGAAGGGCGGTCCGATGTGGTTCTGGACCGTGGACGGGTCGACGCCTGTCATGGAGGATGGCGCGCGAGAGTACGTGGTCTCCGCCTTCCGTGAGCTGGGGAGGCATGCGGAAGATCGTGGCGTGCAGGTCTCACTGGAGATGTATCCGGACACCCTGGTCGGCACGGGCGACGGTGGAGCATCGCTCATCCGCGAAATCGACAGCCCCGCGGTCGGGATCAACCCGGACCTCGGAAACCTGATCCGGGTGCAGGGTCCGATCGAGGAATGGGAGGATGTCGCGCT
>Ga0247779_1001633_pt1 | contig 10631 bp, 8 predicted proteins | sample UWRJL221509R5_FD_179925 | JGI IMG/M metagenome (GOLD analysis project Ga0247779, IMG submission 179925) | Plant litter microbial communities from Arlington Agricultural Research Station in Wisconsin, United States - UWRJ-L221-509R-5 | ecosystem: Environmental > Terrestrial > Plant litter >...
TAATCACTCCCGCAAAAAGTAGTGAAGTTTGATAGTTACTAAACAGTAAAGTTCGATAGCGGGTGTTTACTGTTATATAAGACTACTTTAAGGGCAGTAAATAATACCGTCGATTCTATCCACAGTGTACATGTGTAGAGATGGTGAAAGGAATACCCACAACCGATGGATAGTCGACCTCGTTCTGAGTACAACACAATGCCGCGTGTATCCGTACTATGTATTGTATTGACCATTTTTCTGATGTCATTGCCCTGTAAACTTGAAGGTAGCAATTTGCTGAACAGATTTATAAGCCCTTTATAATTTGGCTCCTCAATGCCATTTCTCTATGTTACGATATGCTCCGGCATCTGTGTCTCCTTACAAATATTTATACGAAGCCGTTTGGCTGACGGCTATCCGGCAGGAACAAAAGTCTTGCCGATTTGGCAATGTTGATAAAATTCAATCTCCGAATGTTTACATGAAAAAGAAAATACGTGTTGCCACATGCTGTTCTTTCCTCTTGACTGCAATGTTTATTTCGAACATTTTGGATGTTCTGAAGATATTGACACCCTTGTCAAGATCAGGCTTTCCCATTGCTGATGGCTCACTTGAACTACATTCTTGAATGTGATTACTCAAGTTTTCCACCACTGGCGAAAGTGTAGGCATGTCATCACTGGGGCCTGGTGCAATTCCAAGTGAACCGGTGCAATATCCTGGGGTGCTGAGCTGCTTTATCTCGACCAATCGAATCTAGCCTGTTCACTCGAGCTCAATTTTACTTGCAGAAAGTCCGACTTGCGTGTAACAGTGAAGACAAGTGCTCCCCTTCTGTGTCTTTTTCAAAGAAATTTCATCGAATCGACTGGATACATTCGCCAGAAATCTATGAAGGATAACTCGCAGCAAAACTGGAAAGGCTTTCTTTGATTGCTACTGCAGAGCTTTCACACGGCCACCTTGCCAATCTGAGGCGACTGGCTTTGGGATTGGCTTTGGGATTGGCACATACTCCAAGCGATTTTGGAATTTCTTCAAAGTTGTTATTCAAAATTATTGCGTGGTCTACATGACTCGAAACTCTTTTTGTCCGGACGTTGTAGCTCAATCTGACTCGCGCTTAAAACTCAACTTCCATCTGAGTTATTCAAGGTCCCGTAAAGTTCATTTGATTCAAGTATACACCCCCATTTGTTTACACCACGCCGTTATGCCGTTATGCTTGCTGTCAAATCTTTGCATAATTTCTCCCTGCCGGAAGCAACTCACAAATTACTCTTTTGAACAGGATATTCACGAGCTACAGCTTCAGTTTTCTCAGTGTTTCTCCTTCCCGGAAATTGACATCGTCAGTTAGACGACGCCCGTGGGATCCAACGATATTACATTTCCAAAGGCCCAAAACCAGTGTTACTTAGAGAAAGGCAACTAATTGTCTATTCAATATGTGGTAGCGGTTGGTGTCGGTAAGGATGAGATAATCGAGCTAGGAAGGCACTGGGAATGATCTGGAGTTGAAGGTTAGTAATCGTACCGTCTAACTTCGGTCGTTTAAGACTGACATGGGTTTAAGTAAAAACATTCGGATCCTTGGGCACATATTGTTGGCCCACTGTATCCCTGATAAAAAACAAATCAGCCGGAAGAACGGATAGGCAATAAGAAAGGGCTCACTATGCCACCGCCTACAGCACACCGTCAACGATTAGATGTCAGCGTCGCGAGTTTTATTATATAATTGGCAACATATAAACGTACATTGGCCGTACACCGCAACGGCCTGGGCTCCTGCATGTACAAAACTCATGCTCAGAAGAACGGTGAAGGCGAAAATCTTCATGTCAATGTCGAAGAGCGAATTTGAAATGTGGATAATATCGCTCGCTTTTGACTCATCTATTTTATACTGTCCACGGCTTACTATCAGAGTACTTAGATTAAGCCGGCTTGACAATTAAACGCACCTTTTAGGTACTTGGAAGGCATCACAAATTCCGAACACTATACCAGATGATAGTTCGACCTGACATCTGCACCGGAAGGAGAATTATTAATTATTCGAATACGGGAAAACGGCAATTTTTCGCCCCTAAATCGGTCCGTTTAAAACTCAAAAATCATTCTGCTAAAGAAGAAAAATCCACTTGAAGAGCTCATCAAAATGGCCAGAATCAAAGTAAGCAGCAGCCCCGCCAGTAAGATGGAGATACTTGCTCAGTTATAATTCAGGCTGAAGTACTGAAGGCTCACAAACTCTTTCCTTATATTTCTCAATTGCGCCTTCAAGCCGAGCTGCGAAATATCTTTGTGTGGACGGTTTCGCAGTTTTTGACGACCGATATGGAAAAAGATCATGATATAATCACTGTTACTAGAACTCGCGCCGTCCTATATTTATCCCAGGAGCTCATGTGAGGCTTATCCTACTTTTAGACTATGTTATGTCCTGCTAGTTTTTTCGCTCCTTATTACAACAGCAACGTCTTCTTAATACCTACTCTCTTTATTAGCTACGACTTATTGAATAGTTGACCATGGGCTTATCAGAAGGATATATGCATGTGTTTTTGCTCTTCTTTTGTCAAGTAATTACAGCACGCCCAGTTGAACGTTGACTGATAAGAGCGACAAAACTCCTTTTTCACAGAGACATAACACTTTCTCAACCCTCAAATACTTAGGCGACCATGAATTCCGTTTGTGCCTAATACAGGGACATTTGTGAGCTTTGAGGCGAAACGAAACAGAGCATAGGAACGTAGACGAACATACCTACTAGCCCGTATGAAATGATCGAGTTGCAGATATATACTTCGACTTATATATTTCCGTAAAGGGGGAAGTTTTATAGAATTTTATAGAATTTTATACTTCAAAACTTTTATCAGATGCAAACCTTATTCTAGAAATTGACGTTGTCAGGCACCATCTAGTCTTTCCCGGCCACAACAAATTTTTGTCAAATGACTCCGAAGTGAAATTCGAGACCTCCTAGCTACAGATTTCTTGCACCCATATTATTGGGTTTCCTGGAAGAATGACAACTACTTATACGGATGGAATGGGAGTTAAGGAACTTCTTGCGTTGGGCGCTAAACTCGACAATCAGAGAAACGTTACTAGGCAAGTTGCTTGTTTGCACAAAAGATTAGGTTTGTGAACTTACATCATACGACCGATTTTTTAAAATATAGGGACGAGGTGTGCTCTGTGTCATTCGTGTCTTCCGAGAAGCTTAACTTTGTTATTTTAACAGATTTTGGCTCAACTAGAGTGTCTAAACCAGATGTCAAGGACTTTATCCCTCCACCTCAATATTCTACACCCAGTCAATCTTCTTCCTCCAGAAATATTGTCAGAGATATTCTTATTGGTCCAAGGTTCTGATGCAGAAAAGTTTCCACCCCCTATGGGCAATGGAATGCTCGGGTTTAACTCGTGGATGGCTGTCTCTCATGTCTGCCAGCACTGGCGATACTGTGTTCTTCAGACACCACTGCTTTGGCGTCGAGTAGTTCTCGGAACTGACGTCAAGCATCCTGGCAATCTTGGAATGCTCTATCTGGAGCGATCAAATCCTTGTGCATTCGAGTTCAACTTGGACTGTTCCGGGCCTAACATCAAAGAAGCGAGGGTGCAGCTCTGGTTATTCCAACGGGCGATCCAGAAAGCACGACATCGCATATCAGGTGTGCACATCACTGTCCACTGTCGACTCGCTGGACGACGACGCTTTGAATCTCCTTCTAATAAACTTTACCTCTCTTTCAAGCATTCGTGCACATGTACGATCCGGCCCAAAGACGCAACAAGAGATGAATAAATTGCTTATGTTCGGCAAGCCATCCTTACCATTACTCTTCGAAGGTGCTTTGTGGTCCAAGTCCTTGACAGGGTTATCAATGACTAGTCGTCACACCCCACCACTGGCTATATTCAGCCAGTTAACGCATGTTGCGTTGACTCAATTTGACACTGACTCAAGTTACGAATCCAATTTGGCCATCAACGACTTGTTCAAGTTACTTGCCCCTTGTGCAAGGTCCTTGAGGAACCTGTACCTAGAAGACTTGTCGCATAGGTCCGGGCTTCTTAAAGGACACCGAACATTTCCACCTCCAACAGGTATTCACCTCCCATCGCTTTCCAACATAGAGATCAAAACTTATTCTGCAAGTTTCTCGCCATATATACTGCATCGCATAGTCATACCCAATGAAGCTGTCATGACCTGGACAATAGGCACACCACCATTCCTATTTCACTTGTCGGAAGATAACCACAAATACCAGTTTCCCCCGCCTGAACATCTTGAACGTGTGACGACCATGGTGCTGAGAAACTCTGAAAAAAAGATGGCAAGATTAGCCGGTAATATTCTAACGGTGGATGCTCCATTCCCGAAGCGTAGGAATGAAGGCTATCGATATGACTGGGACGGCCCAGGAGTGTTCGCACAACTTGACATCCTGAGGCTCAGTTACTCCTGGCCAATGACAAACATCAAGCACGTTACTCTGGAATCAAGCGAGCCACCAGACGTTCCTCGACGTTTTTGGCCTGTACTTTTTCGCACATTGGATGCTTTGGAGACCATGGAAATCAAGGGTGGTCGGACGGCATTAAGGGGCTTCGCGCAATTCCTCGGTGATATAGATCGCTTCCGTGATTATATGGGCGATACTGGCATATATCAGGCGGAATGGAACAAGAATCTGGCACCACTTTTATCGAAGGTGGTCATTCTAATCGACGAAAAATGCGACGCGATCGAGTATGTGATGCATATGTCAAACAAAAGGAAACCCATATACGTCGGTCTTTGGGAAGAAATTGGAGTAGCAGGCAATATTCACAGAGTTCAACGCCCAGAGTTGAGGACATCCTTTATCGTAGAAATAAATATCCTTTAGTTCGTTGGGAGAATTCCGACCAATAGAATCTGTCCAAACAATGTTCATTCAAGGTTAAAAGAGTAGGATGGAGATCAAAATTAATGTGTATTAAGTCAAGCCCGGATAATAACAGCTTGTGACTGCGACAGCAAGGATAGTTATGAAGAGGGAGCCGCGTTGAGGGTAGCCGTAGCGTTTGCGGGAATTGTTGATGGGTCAACTCTGGCGGCGGCTTCATTGACGGGTTTTGGTGGAGTTATAAGCAAGTTTCCAAGCCTTGGTGGTGTGGAACGATTGATGAACTCCATTTTGGTTGGGAGTTTAGCAGCCGCGAGACGTAGCACTGTTTCAAGTTGGTAAATAATAAGACGTGGTGACAAACTCCTTCAAAGCGTACCATCACGAGCCAATTCTTCACGGATAGGAATACCACCGATTTCAAAGACTACGCGACCGACTGGTACACTAAATGTCGCTTAAGTGAACAAAATATGGGATCAAGAGACACCTAAGAAACTTACCGAGTGGCCCAGTACTCAAAGGTACCCTTTCCTTTACCCATACGTGTCTCATTACCCTTAGTTGTTTTGCTTTAGTTTAATGTCCAGCACAACAAGAAAGCAACAACGCACTTTGATGCAGACCGGAATATCTGGGAACACCCGTAGATACACCTTGCTGCCTTTCAAGACTTTCAGTTTCTTCTGAATGACTTCCTGGGCAGTAGTCAGTTGCTTGGCCGTTAGACGCGCTCCATTTTCAATGATTCTAATTCCCCAGTCGCCATAGGCTAGTGTGGTTCCCTTCGTCGAACCACCAATTGGAATGGGAATGCGACCCTTGTGTCGTTTGAGATGCTTGACTTGTTTGGGTGCAAGTTGGGCACGACCACGCGTAAATAGGCTCAGCGGCGAGAGCGCAGTGTCTATTCGATGCTGGCTTGAAGACGGCAGTCCTCGCGCACCGCCCAGCACACTACGGGAGAGGGAGGAGAGAGAAAACATGACGCTTACGTAAATAAACGGGGGCGGTTACATCCTCGTCACAGGCTGAGGTTGCAACGTTACACATATTCTCTCTTCCCCTCATCATCCTCCATCAACATTCTCGGGTATGAGCTCCTCAGACAGAAAACGCGCCTATGAAGGCGCAGCGGATAGCCTGAGCAATAAGAAACTTAAAAGGTTGGAGTTTGATACGTTCGGTCTTTGTTATTAAGTTCTAATTTATTTCTCTCTTTTATTACACAGTGATGTGAGTACCCTTGTTTCTCAAAGGTAAATCCTTTTTCAAAACCGTTCCTAACTTGCGTCTTCATCCTTTTTTTCATGGGCAGACTGCGACTACCACGTCTAATGGAGTTCCAGGAGGAGTAAGTCCATCGTTTTACGACCAGAATACTCGCCATAACTAACATGATTTATAGCTTTCTGCAGCGGCCCTTGTCGCCCAGAAACGTGCTGAGATTGCCGCTAAAATTGCAGCTATGAAACCAAGTAATTCTGCTCTTGTAACGGCCTCTTCATCTACCTCGCGCCCACCTATTGGTTTGGCTGCACCTATTCCACGGGTTCCCATCACTGCACCATCGTTAACTTCGAAGGCTGTTTATAGTGACAGCCCTTCCCCGTCAGTGTCTAGCGGCCCTACGCCAGCAACGCCGGCCTCAGGGTCTGGTACACCCACCGTATCAGATGACCTTATTCGAAAGGTAGCAGAGGCAAGGCGACGGGTTGCAGATGCGCAGAGTAAACTAGCTGTTAAGGATAACCCGTACATGGTCCGTGTTGCATTTTTTCGAAATCTTTAAACTCTAATTTCTCTGAATTACAGGCCCTCGCCCAATCCGTGAAACGTAATAAGCCTAATACACCGATTGAACAGACTCAGCAAGGTGCAGGTCTTAAAATGGCTGCCCATCCTCTATTACTCGATACAACACCTGCTGCACCGCAATCCAAGAAAGATCGTTACAAACCTATGCAACCAAAATTTGCGTCTATCAAAGCCAACGCACGAAACCAACCGTCACCTTCGCCTGCGGCATCGGTAGTCCCTTCGGTAGTTCCTAGTCCTGCTGCAAATCCCTATAGTGTAGCCAGTGGAAGCAAGGATATTGGAGCCTTCGAAGGTGCCCCTAGGGAAAGGGCAGGAAAGAAATTACATTTCAACCAGAAAGGAAAATATGTTGCGCTAGGTAATCAGATGAGGCAAGAAATTCAACTGGAGGCTCTGAAGCAAAGAATTGCGGAAAGTGCTAGGAAGGCTGGCTTGGATGGCGATTTAGGAATCGAGAAGACCATCAAGGTGTGCATCTGGCTTTTCTTTTTTTTTGTATTATAATCATCATATTTCATGTAGCGCGCACCACCTCCGGAAGCTGAGTGGTGGGATGCAGCCTTGCTCCCGACCAAGAACTACGATGATATCGAGACTCTGGGACTTGAGAAACTGAATATTCGTACCGCCAATTCGCCGGTAACGATCTATATCCAGCATCCTATTCCCATTCCTGCACCAAGCGAGAAGAACAAGGTTGAGCTCAAGCCCCTGATGTTGACGAAGAAGGTCCATTTATGTTTCTTGATTCCAATTGTCACGATGTTAACCCACATTTATAGGAGCAAAAGAAAATGAGGAAACTACGCAGGAAACAGGAATTGCAAGATAAGCGAGACAGAATCCGAATGGGTCTGCTTCCTCCCGATCCACCTAAAGGTCGGCTTTCTAAAAACTAATACATAATACCCTATCACTCATTATGGCCTACAGTTCGCCTCGCCAACTTGATGAAGGTGTTGACCTCTGATGCGGTGCAAGACCCGACAAGAGTAGAAGCTCGAGTACGAAGAGAGGTAGCCATGCGTCGACATACCCACGAGAAGATGAATTCGGAGCGCAAGTTGACGGATGAGCAACGAAGGGAGAAATTGGAGACAAAGAAAGCGGATGAAGATCGGAAGGGAATTTGGGGTATGGTCTTCAAGTATGTATATGCTTTTTTGTACTTTCCGCCTTTGAACTACTCGCTCATCGGTTCATGTCTATCTAGGATCAACAACCTTTCGGATCCTTCGCATCAATTTAAAGTACGAAAGAACGCAGACCAGCTCAATCTCACCGGATTGTGCATCTTCAATCCTTCGTTCAACCTGGTTTACGTGGAAGGAGCAGCCAAGTTTATCAAGAACTATAAAAGGTTGATGATGCACCGTATCGCTTGGACAGAACCAGCTCGACCACGGAAGGGTACGGAGGATATTGTTCTGGAAAACCCAGATTCCGACGTAGAAGGCGATGAAACTTCCAAGACCGTTGCGAGTGGCAGTAAAACGCCAGCAGAAGGTGGTTCGGAGGAAATGAAGTCTTTGGATGATAACAAGTGTTATCTGATATGGGAGGGGGCGGTGAGAGACAGAGAGTTCAGTGCGTTCAAGGCGAGGACTTGTCCTACTGATAGAGAGGCGCGAGAGGTGCTTGGGGATAGGATGAAAGGGTACTGGGACGTTGCGAAGAATTGGAAGGCAGAAGATGAGGACCTGTACTGATTATTTACTTCATTCTTGGCATTGCACTTTTTGTCGACTCTTACGCTGTAACAATATGTCTGTTTTCATAATTCAACTCAGGTCGTGCATTTCCTGGGCTTCTGCATCACAACCCTTTTGCATTCTTTTTTCTTTCTGATACCATATAAAGTGCAATTTGATTTATATTACACATCCATACCATCGCCCCAAAATCCGTACAATATTTTTATCGTTTTGTAGTCTGCATTATTGCGTCATCCTGAATTCTTTTTCTTGGTTGTGGTTCAAAATCTTTTGAAATGTCGTGGAAAAAGACGAGATGAATGAGTTTGGACGCATCAGAAGATCAGTGAGACATTTTACGTTTTGACACTGACGATGATCGTAACACTTTCTCGAGGATGCCCTGAACCCCCTATTTCCATCGTACCCAAAGTGACGTGAAGTGGCCACTTCGAAGGGCAAATAGTGCCATCGTCTCTGAGTCGTAACTGACAACCTGCCTCTCAACTTGCATGTTCATGCATTGAAGACCAAAGAACCTCTAGAATGCCGCGCCTTGACTTCAATATCGACGAAGCCACACTCTTGAAGGCTTACAAAATTAGTTCTCTAAACCCATCGTACGTTTGTCGCGTCCTTATGGTACACACTCTATCTAACTCTTTCCAGGAAGTGGGAAGAAATAGACTATGATTTCGACGAGGATATTACAGACGCTTCTGCTCTGATGTCTCCATCCGGTGATAGGGATAGGGACAGGGAAGACCCATTGGGACTTGGGCCCGCCAGGAGGTGTGTGTTGACCGGCATAAATGTATTAAAACATCTCAGTTAACGCTTTTCAGTGTCAAAGAACTGGACAATGAAACGAGTACGCGTTTTCTTTTGTCTGCACGATGAGTACTAACTGTAATACTCGCAGAATCATCTGTTCTTCTGACCTCAAAAACCTTTTCACCGGCTGTTTACCTCTCGTTCGCGCACCCGAACGCGACATATCATGATCTTTCGCGTGGAATCGCGCACCTGCAAGGCGTGATTGAGGCTCGGGAAGAAGCTTTGAGGACTTTGGTGGAGGAGGGTTTCGACAGATTCGTAGCAGTGAAAAGTGCTGTCGATGGCGAGTTTTATTTATCTTATTCTTGACCTTGAGCTTCCCGTCATTTTAACGAATGTTTATCATAGGATTGTACGAAGATATGAAACTTGGCATTCTAGACCCAAAGACAGATCATGCCTCAAGACCTCTGCGGGATTACTTGAGAAGTACGCTATCCTTCCAATGCATATATCCTCCATTTACGAGTTTGCCTATTAGATGGATCTCAAAAGGCCAACCAAATTTTTCTTCCTGTGCTTGAGACCGCTGCGAAGGCACAGAAATTGCGTACGACTTTGAGTGTATTCGAACGCTCTAAGTTCTTCTTCAACTTGCCTAGCTTCATCATGGAGTCTATAGATGCTGTAAGCATTTCAGGCTTCAAAATCGAGCGCACATATTCATCTATATATAGGGAAAATACGAATATGCTCTAAGAGATTACAAGAAAGGCAAATATCTCTTGGAAAATCGACCTGGCCAGCTACTGCCTATTTCAATGTCTTCCTCCAGTCAGACACCCACATCCCCGAATGGAAATCAGCAACAGCAGCAACAACAGAAAAGGATATTAAATAAAGTTTGGGCAAGCGTCGAGAAAGCTATGGGAGAATTAAGGAAGGTCCTCCTCAACCAGCTGCAAGATGGTATGAGAAGCGTGGAAGAGCAAGAAAAGACACTAGAGTTGGTGATCATCCCATTGATCTCCATGCTTATAAACTAACAACGCGACCCAGGACTCTTGTAGAACTTCAGACGAACGACGAACTCGTCTGGACTTATTTCGATAGCCACCATAACCAAATAATGGAAAGAATGAATGCCGCGCATCGAACGGGTGTCAAAGCAGTAAATAGTACGTGTAATCCATCACCCAAGTCTTCAGAACATGGTTATCTAAGTCTGTATGCTTGCTAGGCGCTTTAAAGTCATCCTTGTACGAAGTCGAAGAAGAGCTCTCTCAGGAGGACACCCTTGAACAATCACTGAGGTCGCAGCTTAGGATGGCTGTGGAACACTTGAAGACGGGTCAAGCAGATTCTGGGGTTGTGAGATCCCCAGCCGAGCATATTTGGAACGAAATGCTGGAATTAGTGAAATCGATTTCTGAAG
>Ga0247779_1001634_pt1 | contig 10627 bp, 11 predicted proteins | sample UWRJL221509R5_FD_179925 | JGI IMG/M metagenome (GOLD analysis project Ga0247779, IMG submission 179925) | Plant litter microbial communities from Arlington Agricultural Research Station in Wisconsin, United States - UWRJ-L221-509R-5 | ecosystem: Environmental > Terrestrial > Plant litter >...
TCGTCGTAAGGCGACCCAAATAATATGTTTTCACGAATGGTTTCGTTCTGAACCCAGGATTCTTGAGCCGCATAAGCAATCCCGCCGGATCGCGGAAGGTTGAACCATGAATCCACGTTAGATGGAATGAAATGCATCTCGCCTGCCAGGGTCATAAATATCAACAAGATGAATGTGGCGCACTAGGAGATTCGAAGAGAAAAGTACCCAGTAATGCCATGAGCATAGAAGTTTTTCCGGAACCACTAAGAACGTTTAGCTTCAACCATTTCCAAGTAAATGAACAAACTTACGTAGGTCCAATAATCAAATTGATACACCCTTTCCTGAAAAAAAGCTCCCCACCAACCCGTAACTTGAACGAACGCGTACTCGGAGTCAAGTTCCCGTTTTCTGATTCCTGTGACCAAACGAATGTTGCATTTTTGAAACCAACGACGTCCTCGCTTGGTTCAGGGATAAGTGGGGCTGTTTCAACATCCTTATAAGCGTCCAGCAGCTCAGTTTGCTTCAAAAACTCGTCAACTCGGTCCAGAGATACTTTGGCCTGAATCAGAAGGTTGATGAGAGCTGAAATCATCCCAAGTTGCAATCGCAACATGTTAAATACTGGCATGCTCGAAAATACTTTGGAAGCTGTAACCGACTATCTCTTTAGAGAAGAAATCACCGAATGTATTTCAACAAACTTACCACTTAATTCGCCTTTCATGAGGACCGTATACGAGCCAAATGTTGCCAACATGCTAAGCAACGGTATGAGGAAGCTGACAGAAAAATGAAATTCAGAAGTGAATCATGAATATTCAAATAAAGCGAACCGTACACAACCGTCCCATTTAACAAGGAAAGAACCTGATAGGCAGATATATTTAGCTTATCAGTGCATACAAAAAATGCCATCATTTTTTTACTTTCGTTCTCCACAAAGATGAGAGTTCTGCGTCCCTCTTGTCGGCAATGCGCCTCAGAATCTTCTCTTCCCATCCAAATAATTTGATCATTCGCAACACGCCAACAGCTAGAGGGTAGTAAGCACGTAAATCTAATGATTCATAAATATGTTGTCAGACCTTCGGTAACATCCTGAACACGAGCATCTGTCTGTTCAATTGGGAATAAGTTAGAACGAAATTCTCCTAGCAGCAGAAAAAAACTAGCTTGTTTCATCTTCGTCTTTTGAGTCTCTTGGACCAATTTCGCCACATATCCTGGGATGGGGAAAAATAATATCATAACGAATAGACCAGCGAAACAGCTTGAAGGATTTGTCAACGGTTCGTGATGGGATGTGGTATTAGAGATGGGTACGAACCTCCAACCCAAGATACGGTAGAGATAAAACATTGCCAGAGTGATTTGCAAAGGAACAAACAAAACTGCAGTAAGGGTAACAATGAGTTTTTACTAAGGAATAATAATGAATAATACTAACCAAGAACGAGAAAGTCCCTACCCTCGATAATATTGAACAGGTCGGTAGTAACAAGGTTATTTATCTTTCCGATGAGATTGGGATTATCCTTCTTTTCTGCCACTCCCTCGATCAAGGAAGTTGTGTCCGCTTTCCGCTTTCCTTTTACATCAGTAGTGGAACCAATATTGCCTACTCGAGCAGATTTCGCTATGGAAGAGGGGCGTCCAGAAGTAGACATGCCATCAGAAGACGGAGGAAAATTGCTTCCATCTATGAGTCGAATCCGTAGGCTGTGTTCGAACACAAGTTGTGTTATAATGCCTTCAGCACGCACAAGTCCTCTGGTGGCTATAAAAATATAGAACTGCAGGGCCAGGATACGAAACAAAGGCCCGCAGAAAATACAAAGAATCCAGAACCAAGGGCGAATTTTTGCATCTTGCCCACCTGTTTCAAGATAGCTATTTTGAAAGTTATGAAAAGAAACAAGTAGAAAAGGCACGATAACTTACTTTAAAAGACGATTGATGCCGAGAGGCGCTAAAAATTCTGCTACTGCTTGTATACATAGCATCGATGCGAGGATCATGTAGTCGAAACCTGTCATACAGTTGGGGAATAATATTTGTAAACAAGTGAGTCTAACTCACGGAAGACATGCATTAAACCGTAGAAAATATGACGCCGTTTTGCACCTTGGAACGGATCCAGATGCTATACGAGTTTTTGCTATTTTAGCCACTCGAATAATGGAAGAAAAGAGCTACACTACCTTGAACGCATCACTTGTTAAATACGTGGCGCGATCATAATCTGCCTGGGGTGGTAATTGGTCGTATTTTAGATGAGGAACACGAGATGCTTTGAATATAATGGGATCAAGGAAGGTGTACGTTAAGAGCGAAAACCATGAGCATGTTTGCTCCTCATTTGGCTCCGCAACGACTTCCTGTCAATATAGTGAATTGACGCGAGAAAATCAATGAATTTGAAACATAAATTACCTTAGAATATACCGGAACATGTCGGCGTGGCATAAACAATGGGATCATGACTGCAGTCAAAAACAAACCTAGAAGCTTGTACCATAGAAGTTTGCCGTCCGTGATATCAGCAGGATGGTCAGCTAAAGTGGCCAGAGGCCAGACGTCCCTGTACGCATATACCGAGAACACGCTCAACAAAACAAAGGTATTATACCTGCTGGTGAGCTTGCTCCATCGTGAACGCGTAACAGCTGCAATGGCTAAAATAGAGCAGTATAGCTGGTGAAAATGGTTAGACAGCCCGAACACAAGACTCAGTACCACTCACGTATGTGAATAACATGTATAGTTCTGGGTAAGACAGAAACATTTCCATTACATCAGAGGGAAAATGACCTTTCCGATTAAAGGAAATATATAGAGAGTAAACTGAAGTTCCGAGGAGAGTCAAACACCCAACCAAACGCGCGACCATATACGAAAAGATATGTACTCCTCCAAAATGTTCGATGCGGCTTTTAATGGATTGATGACCGGTGTGATTCGCACCCGCGAGATTTCCTCTCCGGGTATTTGTAGAAATTAGATAAAAGGCCACATGAAGAAGGTGACTGCATATGAACAACAAAGAAAGATGGAAAGGCAATGAAATAGTCTCGAAATCGGACCTATGAGATATTGAAGACGTGAGCAGTTGGAAGAGGTGAATATATGCGCGAAATTGTCGTACAAAACCTTCCGCCCACCCTCGTTCAATGCATGAAAAAGCCCAATCGCAGAAAATGGACGTTGCATGACCGACTTTGAAGCTTTTGAAGCTTCAATCTGTAGTGACACGATCTGAATGCGTGCCAAAGCGTAATGAGTAAGTAAAGAGGTTCAGCCAGAGCAATGGTCAATCTGGGGATTGAGAGAGAGAGGAATTACGTGTCTTTATAGTGCAGTGTGAGTCATGGACGCGTATACAGAATACCTATTACGCGTTTTTTGAATGCCAAATCATGGCATTACCCGATGATAGCGCAGATCAAGTGGCGTGTGTCATAATTCATTGACTCAGAAATGTGTATGTTTAGCCCCTGCATTTCGTTCAGCGTTAGTGTACGCATCATTGGGAATCGTTACGTCGAGCGGGAAAATGTTCTTGTTCTCGAGGTAATTTGCACCACGGCGAAAAGAAAAGCAAAACAAGGTTTCAAGAAACTGTGTTTTCTTTGTTTGGCGGACTTTCAAATCGAAACTCAAAAAAACAAATGATCTAAAAATAGAAAACACTCCCAAATCTCGAGTAGGCGTTAAAATATACGTTTTGTCTTGTAGACTCTTCAGGTTCATCACACTATTTTTGATATATAAATGGCTCAATACATATTGATTGCAATCTTTTGGTTCACATCACAGATCTCAGCGCCGACAGTAAGTAAATTGCACTTATTCAGGTACAATGTGTAATATAAACGTAAGAACCAACATTTGGGAGACCATGTCAGGCCTTGTCTATGGGTGTAGTGTCCCGGCGCTTTTTTTTCCCATTGCCATAGAATGGAGGAGATCCTTCTCCCCGCTTCCGTCGACTAATGCTCTAAGCATACTACCATCCTTTGCAAGAAGTGCGGCCGGACTGTCAAACTCGGCCTATACCAAGCCTCTCCAGTTAGTTGTTGTTCGAAGTATAAAAGACTAACATGCATACAATTTTTCCACTATCAAGTACCATCTAAAGTATGGTGAGGACTGGGAACTATTAGAAAGTTTGAAATGTAACACACTATTTTATCAGCATCCATGATCGTCTGAAGTCGATGGGCCACTGTAATCACGGTTACGTCTGGCGGTAATTGATGTCTAAGTGTCGTTTGGATTATGTTGTCCGTAGTGTAATCTGCAAGAGTGATTTCGCAGATAAAGTAGAATGTATAAGTTAGTCCATAGGAGAAAAATGGAAGCGTAGCCTGCCCTCACCAATAGCAGACGTGGCTAAAAGGATCTCGCAAGTCAGTATTAAGGTACCAAATAGCCGAATAGCCCTACTAACCTTCGTCAAGAATAAGGAGCTTGCTCCCTCGAACCATGGCTCTTGCCAAGGCAATGATTTGCTTCTGACCAACCGACAGATTACTTCCTCCACTAGCAATGTTGCTATCCAGTGTAAGGCGCGCTTCCCCTAATTCCTCTTGAAGGGAAAATAGTCCCGCTGCGCGGAGTGCATCGTTCAGAGCTGCGTCGTCGTGTTGCTCAAAAGGGTCGAGATTCCGGCGGAGAGTACCTATCGCAAATTTTGTTATACAATATTTTCAGAGTATTTGCAAAATAATTTGACTCACCGCTCAAAAGTTCAGGCTGTATGTAACAATGACATTAGTTTCTCTCTCTCTAGTTGTGTATGCAACTTACTGTTTGAGGGATAATTGTGATATTGGACCTCAAAGCATCGAGATTGATTTTATTCGTCGGAACACCGTCATAGTATACGGTACCTTCCGTTAAGATGCATCGCAAAAGAGCGAGGGTAAGGGAACTCTGAGACAATGAAGGCGTAAGTCACGGAAGCCATAGGAATGATGAAAGAACAGAACCTTCCCCCCTCCCGTTCTGCCAACTATCGTATTTATAGTTAAGTAGATGGTGGCACTTCGACGGGAGTCAAGCTTACCTATTCCAATTCTTTGCCCAGATTCTACGTGGAAGGATATGTCATGAAGAACCTTTGGCCCGGACTAATCACACAAAAATTAGCTGTCATTTATCTAAGAGAATCTCTTTTTCAAAACGGCACCTGCGAGTAACGAGCAGAGAGACCCTCTACTCTTAGGTCCCCACTTGTGGGCCAGGCTGCTGGAGGGTTCCCGCTCTCAATGGCCTTCGGCTCATGCTCGATATCAATGAAGCCTTGGATACGTTCCAAGCTTGCACAGGTTCGTACTATGTCAGAACATTATTTCGTAGGCATAGATACCACATGTGGCACACACCTATTTGCTTCAATTTCAAACTCGTTGAACATCCTCACAACCATGAGAACCATCGTGCAGAAATCCACGGCCAAGTTCAGGGAGAACCCTGTGTTAGAAGCGCTGAGAGAACTAGCATACAACGAATACGCTGCCAACGACGTTGTGAATATATTTCCAATCAAATCTATGCGCATCCCAATCCATCGATTCAGGTTATGGGAGACCCGAGCTACTCGCACGTAGTGGTCAACACGTTTTAATGATTCCATCTTGAAAATTTCCTGGGCACCGTATGCACGTACGGATACTATTTAAGATAAGTGAGTCAGTAGGTCGTATTCTGCGTATTTTATGCTTGCTCACCAGTCCCTGCGATTGCTGCACTAAAATGAGACAGGAGCGGGGAGCGCGCATTGCTATCAGATGCGGAGAACCATGTAAGAAGGTGCCGTTTTTATTTAGCTGACGCTGCAACGTACCTCATTTCACGCTTCACCGACATTTGCGCCTTGATATACATGTTACCCAAGAATATCCCCAGACCAGCAACAGCTACACTTGGAAATAGGAAGAAAGGTGTGAAGATGATGATCACGGTCATTGTCGAGGCCATGGCTAAGCTGAACGTTGTTATATCTGAGTAATTCTGGGCAATGGGACCATCAACTGCTCCAATGTCTTGTGTGCACCTCGCAATGATTCTGCCCGTGGGCGTCTCATCTAACCACCTGATTATTTTTCTTCGATAAGACTATGAAAAGAGCTTAACAAGAAACTCACCGTAATGTGCTATGCAAAATTGAGTTGACGAGGGTTGTGTTTATTATCCGAGAAGCTTTCATTGCGCCATGCAAATACAGAAGATGTCCCAAGAAGTGCGAAAAGACCGAGCCCATCAATGCAGTGTAAATTCCCAGATAGCTAGAAGACGGTCATTAGCGTTCACATGAGATTAAAGCTCAAGTTGAAGCCTTACAAGGTTACTCGAACCTCGGAAGGGTCGTGATTTTCGTACTGCGAGCCCCAATAGCCCAGGAACCATATTTGGAACGTGTTGGTCCAATCAGTCACAAGAATCGAGGCCATCCATAGGGAGAAAAAAACGACTGGATGATTTCCTCCAAGAGCAGATATAAACAATTTAATAGATTTCCATTTGACACGCCCTTCCATAATTTCCTCCTTTGCGACGAGTTTTCCGTCGTGGTTGGGAGGCTCGTCGGCTAGAGGAGGGACAAGTTCATGGTTTGTAGTTTCAATAATTTCACGCTCTGCCTCGAATTCTTCGGCTAGGGCCGGGTTATGCTGGATCAAACTGTTGATATCTGTTTCTTGCCCGCTAACGGAACCATCTATGGTTAGTGATACCACAAAGCGTGCGATGGGGGCCGCCAATGCAACATTGTGCGTCTTGTTATACAGTAAACGTAAGTCAGTGATCATCCTAGCGATGGGTATCAAGGAAAGTGCTCACCACAAGCAAAACAGTACGCCCTTGAACCAGATCTCCTTTAAAGCAGCGGTTAATGATCCAAGCGGAACTAAGCATTGCATTCATTAGGTTTAGATTCTCCTAAACAAAGAAGAAAGCTCACGTATGAACGTCTAACGCAGCAAAGATATCATCTAGTAAGAGAATTTTTGCAGGGGAATAAATTGCACGAGCTAATGTAACCCGAGCCTGTCTGTTCGTCAGCCCGGAGCTGTCAAGTGTGGACGAATATGCTAACCTTTTGTCCCCCACTGAAAAGGAACAATGTTTAGTGTCCAATAGTGCCGGTTTTTAAGCCCTAAAAGACGCACCTCAGAGTGAGACCTTTTTCACCGACTTCCGTGGCGTCCCCAGCTTCGAAAAGCTCCAAGTCACGTTCCAACGCGCACTGTCGTATGACTTGTTTCAAATGTCTGTCAGAGTTCATCTTCAGGCATACATATTCAAGAGCCGTCGAGTACCTTTGCGATATCGAGCTTCGTCATAAGGTGACCCAAAAAGGATATTTTGCCGAATAGTGTCATTTTGTATCCAAGATTCCTGGGCGGCGTATGCAACACCTCCATCTCGTGGAAGGTTAAACCACGAATTAACGCCAGATGGGACGAAATGGAGCTCGCCTAAATGTATTTTATGCAGCGTTAAATCGTGTGATAGGTGCTATATCACAAGAGAATATAGAAGAACAAACTGACCCAGTAGTGCCATAAGCATAGAGGTTTTTCCAGAGCCACTAAGAAGGATAAGTGAAATACCCTTAGATGCACTTTTGACTCACGTCGGACCAATAATTAAATTAATACCTCCTTCTTTGAACAAAAGCTCCCCATCCACCTTCAATCTAAATGACCGACGACTCGGTGTGACCGCCCCCTGATTGGGTTCTTCCGACCAGGAAAAGACAGCATCTTTGAAGCCAATGACGTCAGAATTAGGCACTGTCCTTGGGACCTGATTTGTATCGTTCGCATAGGAGTCTAGCAGCTCTGTTTCCTTCAAAAAATTATCGAAACGGTCCAAGGAAACTTTCGCTTGGATAATGATGGTAATTTGGGACGAGATTGTGTTGAGTTGCATGCGAATCAGGCTGAATATGGGCATACTCGAGAATATCTTTGATGCTGAAGAGGAATAGGCTTAAGGGCCTGAGAATATATCGAAAAGCCGGAAACGTAGCTTACAAGTAAGTTCTCCCTGCATTACCACTGCAAAGACCCCATATGTTACCACCATACTGATCATAGGAATGGTGTAACTAGATCGCTAAGAATAAGGAAGCCGTACAACATCAGAGAAGACCAATCGGACTTACGCTATCATCCCTGTTATAAAGCCTAGGACCTAACATATAGTTCAGGCTATGGCTATATTACCAAACAACAAAGAACTTACCTTCATCTTCCACAAAGAAGTTAGTTCTACCTCTCTTTTTTCAGCGATGCGCTTAGACATCTTTTCTTCCCAGCCGAAGAGCTTAATCATACGTAGTACACTGATAGCTACAATAGAGCTCAATGTCGTATCCTATTCTGGAGTCGTGATTGGTTACTAACCTTCGGTCACATCCTGGACTCGCGCATCCGTCTGAAGTATGAAGTTACGATCAGAAAACTGTCCAACGGATCGACTACAATAATAAACGTAAATTACCTGCTTCATTCGTGTTCGTTGCACTTCTTGAACAAGCTTAGCCACATATCCAGGTATAGGGAACAGAACTATCATAGTCGCGAGCCCGATGATAGAACTATTTCGAAAAACGGTCAAGATCGGCAAAGGCGACTAATACTATATCAATGCGCGCTTACCTCCACCCCAAAATACGATATAAGTAAAACATCGCTAGAGTTATCTCAAGTGGAACAAATAATACTACGTTCAAGCGGCAGCACATTAGATTTAAATCTCATCATAATGTAACAACTTGGCTCACCTACGACCAGAAAATCTCTGCCTTCTGTGATGTTATTCAAATCGCTAGTGACAAGGTTATTAATTTTCCCAATCAGATTGGCTCCATCTTTCTCCTTCGGAACGTCCTTCGTACTCGAGGAATCGTCTGCAATACTCTTATCATCTGTGACATCAGCTTTAAGACGTATTCGTAAACTATGCTCGAATACAAGCTGCGTCAAAAGGGCCTCCGTTCGCACGAGCGTCCGTTTGGCGATGAAGATATACCATTGGAACACCAGAACACGGATGAGAGGACCAACGAAAATGCATAGGATCCAAAACCATGGACGCATAATTGCGCCTTGACCATTTTTCTCCATGTAGCTATGTTTTTGTCAGTGAAATCAGGCATTCATGAGAAACACCAAAACTAACTTTAAGAGTCGGTTTATCCCAATAGGGGCGAAGAACTCGACTACCACCTGAATCACTAATGTTAAAGAAAGGATGCAAAACTCCAGGCCTATTTTCTCATCTAAGTGATAACTTATTGGTTAAACAAAAAATAAACACGTACGAAATACACGCAATAGACCAATGAAAAGGTGTTGCCTCTTTGCACCTCTAAATGGATCCAGAAGCTATACAGCCAAGCATTAAGCAAATGTCGGAAGCCAAATAATAAAGGTAAAGTTCTCTTACCGGAAACGCATTATTGGTCATGTAGGTAGCCCGATCGTAATCTGCTTGCGGTGGCAGTTGGTCATAGTGAAGGTGTGTGACTCGGTACCCTTGTAAGATGATAGGGTCGAGGAAAGTATACATGAGAAGGGAGAACCAGGAGCTGGTTTGCTCGTCGTTCGGTTGTATCATTGGGTTCTGATGTTGGCAATGTAAGCTGCTGGTCGCGATCATACGGAAAACTGGGGGCATACCTTTGGATCGACCGGAACATATGGACGTGGTATGAACAATGGAATCATCACTGCCGTCACGAAGAGAACAAATATCTTCACCCAAAGGATATTGCCTTCGAGAATATCCATTGGCTTCAAGGCAAAGGTAGCGAGAGGCCAAATATCTCTATAAGTATATATCCCAAGTACACTCAGCAAGATGATCATGTTATATCTCGTCGTTAGCTTGCTCCATCTCGGAACCATGACGGCTACGAATGCCAGAACAGAGGAATAAAGCTTGAACCGATATTTAGTGTGGCTAGATCATCAATAAAGACTTAACCTACGAGTGTAAAAAGTATGTAGAGTCCAGGATATTCTGAGAGGAGTCGATGGATATCAGTGGGAAGATGCCTTTTTTCTCGGAATGAAGCAAAGATGGACCATGCTGAAAGCCCGAGAAGAATCAGACACCCCACCAGACGCGCTACCATAAAGGCATAAATGCGCCTTCCGCCTACTAGGTCGACGATGCGATTGGAGGTCCGCCTGTGACCTTCCGCACCATTGTTTTGATCGTCCGCAGCAGCACTAGATTTCCTCGTAGTCTTCGCCACACAGAAAGCTGCGTAAATGATTTGAATGCATATAAACAACATAACAAGGAAAAATGGAATCGACAAGCTGTTGATCCTGGACCTGCATTCACCAGTGAGCTAAACAAGAATACGAATGCTATGATCACATACGCGTCATGCCTTTCATTTTCATCATCATCCACCAACATGGACTTGATGGTAGATATATGGTGCTGAAAGTTGTAGGTGGCCATTGAGAGTGAATGCTCTGAGGGAGTTCAAGGTGAGGAAAAAAAGTTCTGTGCCCAAAATAAACTGATATAAATTACCGGTAGGTTTCGGCTGCGAAGGATGGAAATAGTCGACACCGTGAGTCACGATACGGATAATCACCCTAAAATCTTA
>Ga0247779_1001635_pt1 | contig 10627 bp, 8 predicted proteins | sample UWRJL221509R5_FD_179925 | JGI IMG/M metagenome (GOLD analysis project Ga0247779, IMG submission 179925) | Plant litter microbial communities from Arlington Agricultural Research Station in Wisconsin, United States - UWRJ-L221-509R-5 | ecosystem: Environmental > Terrestrial > Plant litter >...
GTGATGAAACCTATCTAATCAAAAGATAATCAAACAGAGAAAAGATATAAGATATCTACACAAACATAAAAGGGAAAAATGCGAAATAAATAAGGAAAAATAGGGGAAAATATAGGAAACCCTGACAGAGATACTATGTGAAAAAATTTCTTTGCAATATGTGTTCATTGGAAAATTTTCCAAAGCATTGAGAAATGATGATTGTGCTGAAGTACTCCAGCTCTCGTATGACATAGAATCGACTTGCAGGAGTTTGCGGCAGAGAGGCATGTCGTAAGAATTGACTTGAAAACGACATGAATCGTGGTGCTCTGGTATGAAGGACAGATAACTACAATGGCCCGGTAATTGTGAGGAAAATCTCTTACCTGAAAATATCTCAATTACCCGGAGACTGTGCCAAGCTCTGGTTTCTGTGCGCGTTTTGGAAAGTCCTTTGGATCGACTAGAGTCAAACAAAAAGTCCTCAAATGACTTGTGTAGTAGGGATGCTAAACACGCCGGAGTGCTCGACTCGGATCGTAATTCTACAATGGCTGTAAGACGAGAAAGAAAAACTTCTGCCTCTCCAGAGTCGAGACCTAAAAATGTATCGATATCTGCAGAACACATACTGTTGTACAATGCGAGGAACCCCAAGATGTTAGCTGCTAGAGAGGCGTCGTCGGTACCATTGAGCAAATGCAAATAAAGTGCATCCAACTCGGAAAAAGGTAGGTCCTTGAAAGGCGGTCGGAGGCCAAGAATTGCGTCGAGTCGCTGCTGTGGTCTATGACGAGATGATTCCACATATCGAACAACTGTGGTTGCATAGATAAATTGTCCAGATGATTTGTACTTGAGCTTATCCAGTTGGTCGTGACTGGGCCAGGAAGCAGGGATAGACGCCTTGAAGATGTGAGTGTCTCGAATTTGCTGGAATTGGTCATGCAAATAAAGTGCGATATCGCGCATTGAACTGTATTCGCGATCCAAGAGGATTTTGAAGAGTAAGGCGTTCATCTGAATGGCACTGAACATGGTAATGATATGGCTTTCTTGACGGCTGCAAACCAGAACGCGAATCTGAATGGTTGACGTCGTAGCAAAGTGTAATAGCGCATTCAATATATCTCGCTGGCTTGCCTGATCCAAGCATTCGTCAAGACCATCCACAACGATCAGACATGGTGCGAGGTGAGGTTCATTGGCAAAGTTCTCCAAAAGAGGATTCATCACGAGCAACGTCAACTGTGTTTGCAAAGACCGGTCGAAGACGAATGGATCGTACTCGATAGCAGAGGAAACTGCTTTCCGTACCCCAGGACTAATTGAGCATATTTGGTAGGCGATTGTAGCGACAAATGATCGGGAATGATTCCTTGTTGAATCCCTAGACCCGAAGAAGAAGCTGGCCAATAGCGTTCCTTCTTCTTTGCACCGCTCGCACACATTTCTCCCAATAGCAGATTTTCCGGCACCTGCAGCGCCCGTGAGCCAGGTAAATAGTTTATCGCGGTTGGCTTCGTTTGACCCAGCTATCCAGTCAATAATAGTCTGGATGATTGCGACGCGCGTTCCAGGATGGCACTTGGGCGGATCAACGACGTGTCCGGAGTCATGCAAGGATTTCGGTGCCACAACATCGAGAAGACGGTCGTATCCGCCTGTATAACATCATCCTCGTACGAAATCTGATCGTTAGAGGGAACGCACATACCTTTTGACCCGCTGTTATGGTTTGTAGTATTATGAATTGTGAACGATCCATCATTAATGATGACTTGTGATGAAGGGAAGAAAGAACCGGATGGTGTACTTTGCGGCATTGTGAACGTTAGGTGGAATGGGAGAATGGAGGGCAGATGGTGGTCACTAGCGAAGGGGTCGCCATCGATGGTTAGCCGAATGCTGTGCGTGTATCCATTTTTATCAACAAAAAAAAAAACATGTCACGTGTATGCTTAAGTTGGTTCGTCGGGGGGTACTTGTCCCATGCCGGTACCAGACTGTCAGACTGATGGAATGCTCTCTGATGAGAAGAAAACCTTGGAGTATTATGCATGTATGACTCGGAAACCCCAGCTGACTGACCGTCACGCTGCTATGTTTTCTGGCTATTGCATCGAAGCTTGAAATTTGGAGCTGAAGCTTTAAGTTTCCATGCCCTGGGTACCACGCGCATACCACATCCATACCACGTCAATGAATTGTTTTGTATACTTTTCAAAGAAGTATAGGAAGGACAAGTTGATGTCCGCAATCGAATGACACAAAACATCGCGCAACGGGCACTTGAAAATGAACCACAAAAGTGATCGCCAGGCCTACGTCAAGCTAAATGCGTCCAGAAGTTTCCGAATATATTGGGAGAGGGGTGGACACAATCGCTAGATTATCTAAGTCCGAAACAGGTGCCTAACAAATAGTTGTGCGTGTTTTGTCCGGAGCGCGTACTATGGCGGTCAATCCGTCTGATGCGTATAGTAAGCGCGGCTGGCCATGGGAATGCGCATTTGACAGCGCTCCGAGACACGTGCGTCGTCTGCCATGCGTAGACGTCTTAGGTAACTCACAATAAACCCATGGACGCAGGATAACGCGGGCCATACAGCCATATAGTATCACCCGAGTTTCTCCTTGACATATTTTTGTTCCTGGATTCTCCAAACATTCATTGTATGTCATCATGTGTCTAAGGAGTGGCAGCGACTGTTACCTCAGTTCGCAGACATGCACCTAATCTGGATTGCGCCGGCACATATTCAATGACATGCTCTCGAGTACGCACTTCCGTGAGACACCGGTGGGTGCCTTGTGTATCCTACATTTGGATGTCTCTCACGGCGAGCATCTTCATAAGGCGGTGCATCGCCATCTTTGAATTTAACACCGCGTTGCCGAGAGGGCCACCACCTTCTCACTGACCATCATCACACTTCCTACACCCTCATTTTGCGTTGTTCATTATAATGTTGCAGGGACCACCAATATCGGCATCGTTCTTCCCTTCATCAAACGCACTTATCACTGGCGGGACATTCACGATACAAAATAACACATATATTCATGACGGAGGGAAGGGTACGCACCAATTAACCCCTTGATACTGGAGCTTAAGACAATGACGGCATTATTACAGGTGGATATGAGCGCCTTTTGGAATTCGTGGCTCCTAACGCGCTACATGATTCAGGTCACGTCGTCGATCCTCCTAAATGTCATCCTGGCACACGCGTCGCGATCATCCAGATGATTACTGACTGGGTTGCAGAATCAGATGAGCTACATCGCGACAATCACATTACCTGGCTTACTGGCTCTGCAGGAGCAGGGAAATCTGCGATCGGGAGATCAGTCTGCGAGCAGTGCGCGGAGGAAGGGACGCTACTCGCCAGTTTCTTCTTCGGTTCCAATGATCCAACACGAAATCATTCTAAATCCCTTGTGGCAACAATAGCATACCAAGTCTGTGCGATAAACCCTGGGATACGCAAGGCCGTTTCTGATTTCATTGAATACGATCCACTCATCTTCACTCGGTCCCTGCGAGCACAATTCTCATCGCTTATTATAGACCCTCTATTGGCTAATTATGCAAATGCGCCTCACAAGGTTCCGCCTCTCATCGTCTTGGATGGGCTTGACGAATGCTCGGACAAAGCTAGCCAACGAGATATCTTGGAGACGGTTCTCTGGGTCGTGACCACCTCCTCAATTCCCATTCGAGTTCTTATCTGCAGCCGTTCAGAAAACAACATCACCGCAGCGTTTAGCACCGTAAGGATGAGCGCATCAGTGTTTAAAATATTCTTAGGCAATGAATATCGTCCGGACGATGACATTAGACTGTATCTACAAGATCATTTCGACGCAATACGAGAAGAACATATCTTCAGGTTGTCAATACCCCCTTCTTGGCCTACCAAAGAACAAAAAAACCAACTTGTCAGGAAATCCTCCGGCCAGTTTATTTACGCTTACACAGTGATAAGGTACCTCAAATCGCCTCGCCATCGGCCACATCAACGGCTGGACGTGATACTTGGGCTTCGACCTCCTTTTAAAGACCTACCATTTGCAGAGTTGGATGCTTTGTACTCGCACTTGCTTAACAATACCGATGATCCCTCTCTCACAAGCGATATCATGGCGTTCCTTTCATTGTACACTCTCATGCCTACTCCAGTTATAGAGAAATACCTAGAACTTGCGGATGGGGAGGTGGAGATAGTTCTCTCCGATCTTGCGGCTATCGTAAAGATGGAAATTAATCATTCCGGCGTACATCAAGCGTCGTTGCTTCATAAATCCTTTGCGGACTTTTTGTTCGACTTTCAGCGATCCAAGCACCTGTACAGAAACCGTGAAGACACACGAGCCAGGCATCTCATTCGATTACTTCAGATATTCTCTGGTGAGAGTTCATTACTTTTAACTTATTGCCACAATAATCATTGATCTCTGTATGTTTAGGTTCGCATAAAGGGTGCCGTTTTCAATATACATGGAGCGGTGCCCTGATTCTTGTAGTGATTCAGAATATTCCTGGTCACGATATGGCCGATACTCTCCGGTCCCGATTGATCGATGAATTAACCAATTTTCCAATGGAATCATGCTTCAAGGAACTTCTCTCACATAATCTTACTCGTTGCCACGAACACATGTTTATCCGGTATTTTCTGTCGATACTATCCGAGCTGGTAAGAAGCGTACTATATCATGAATACCCAGTTAAACTGAATTCTCATATTTTTAGGAAAAGAAAAAGCTCATCACAGGAGTTTACAGTCGTCATATTCTTTCCGTTTTCAATACCCTTTTATCAGAGCTCCTTCGAGAATACTCTGATCACTGGGAAACCAATTTATCATTCGCCGTTACCTGGATCTGCAGACCCCCCAGACGTGTTCAGATCACCTGGTCAGGTTTTGCGTCCGTCATTCAAGACATTTGTTTTCCTTCAGGAATATTCACGATCCCCTCCAACAACGTGGAAGAACTGGGTATAATATCTAGAGCAGCAGCCTATTGCCTTCAATTTTTGGCCGACGTTGTCCTTACACATCAAGAGGCAAAGAATCATTTCACTATCGGTTGTATTGGCAAGACAAAAAGACGAGCATCCCCATACGTCTGGAATCGACGTTATCGTCATGGATTCAGAAAGAGACATGTCTTTATAGGCGTATATTATGCCGATAAGAAATGTGTTTCCCTTTCCACCTACGAAAAACTCCTCACAAAAGAATACCCATATCGCCCGCTCTTCTCAGTTACCTCTATGCGCTGGCATAAGTGGAAAACTAGCGACTGGACTCCGGAAGCGTTCGAGGTTTGGTACCAGTATATGGTCATCTTGGAGTACCTCCCACTCATTCTACTTCGCGCGGGAAAGTTCCCCCCACTCATCCGTCTTTCTCGAACAAGATCCTTTGCGCCACTGTCTATGTTGTTTCCTGATCTCAGTCGGCGGGCGCGTCGTGCAATAACAGTGTATCTCGACCGAATGGACTCCAAAATCAGAATAGACGGGGTTGCTTAAGGTAAGAGGATTTCCATATTGTCTCTATAACACTGATACTCAGAGATAGACGCTTAGTGGTAAATATGTCCGAAAGGTGCACTGTGAACACCAATAAAAATCGTCGAGAGAAAAGTGAAAAAGCACAAGAAAGACGTGTCAGCAGGAAGGGGAGGTCGGAAATTTCCCCGTATATCTTTTACTAACCCATCCTCAGCTAGAATGTGAATAATACTACATTGAATTGATATGCGCGTGCTACGTGGTGTGGCGATGAGGAAGAAAGAGAAAGAGAAAGAGAGATCGAGACCATTAGCCGAAAAATTAGCCGCCATTTGGCTGGGGTTAAGGTTATGGAACGTCTAGACTCTAGGTCCGTCCGCCCGCTGGCAATTTGTACGGTTCTCTTTTCTTCCCCACCTAAACTAGCTCCCTGGATGGTATATGGATTGAAAAAGTCTTTGAAAACATAAGATAGTCTGAAGACATTGTGCAACTCAAAACTCGTGTTGGCGGCATTGGAACAGAGAGTACGGTGATAAATTGAAGTTGGCAGCTCCTTGGTCAGGATTTCGTGAGTATTCTATTTCTATTCAGCTCCTTCTCTCTCCCTTCATTCATATTATCCTCAAGCTCGTATTCTCAACCTCTCATTCTCAATTTTTTCTCAGTCCGCGCCTTTCAATTACACGGTTCGTGGCTGGACTCTCTCTCCGTCAGTTGAACCGATGTCAGCATCCGTTCCTCTTCAAAGCAGTGCCCTGTCCTTCCTCTCCATCGGCCATCCATCCCAATTAATTGTCCATTCATGTTCGTTTCACCTCCCCTTATCTCCCCCCTCCTCCTCCTCCCTTTCGCTAGTGATGGTCGCTCAGCTCCGTACACACTTTTTACCAAATACAACGCTGATTACTGCTGTCCTTCTGCGTTTTTGTCGTTTACCTCTGGCGATGCTTGGACTGCATCCACCAAACTTTAGCATCTCTTTCACTGAGCATCAATCTCTATTTCTTGCTGCCACATCCTTCTTTCTGCGTGGCTCCTTCCGTACCTTTGTGGTACATCCATCGTTCTCCCCCTTCCGTGGGACGTTATTCCTTTTCCCCCCCTTTCACTCTCCTTTCGTTCCCACACACTGATGTTTTACTTAGTGTATTGTGCTATCTTTTTATTTTATTTGTTTATTGTTATTCCGCCCATGATTTCCGACAATCGCTTTGATCATCCTCTCTCGTCTTTTGTCTCTCGTTTCATCTCTTTCTGAGCCGTTTCTTCATTGACATTGCTGTCTTTGATAAATTCCTATGTCCGGATCGTACTTCTCTGACTATGCTTCAAAATGACTATCCAATCCTGAGTAGGTATCAGCGACTGGATGGGGTTTTGGAATACTAAATTATTTTCACCTTAATTACTGTCGACAGGACTGTCCATTCGGTCTAGATATGCCCCTATCGCGCGACGTGCCTGGAGACTTAGGTCCGGGAACATCATAGACATCGGGGAAAAACTCCTGGTTCTGCAAAGATGAATGAGTGGCGGAAATCTTCCAACGCGCAGGAGAATGGTGATCAAATATTCCATCAGAGCGAGATATTTGAAAAAGGCTTTGGCTGTGTAGTTGCTGTTGTAAAAGTCTGATCTCCAATGAATCCACCGCCGCGAGTGAACAGTGTATATAGGATCATGTTCGAAAAAAAGTTCAGCAAAGAGTCTTCCATATGTTGTTAGAGAAAGTCGCTGGCTACGTGAGGACGGGAATCTGTTGGTGAGGAAAACTGGCGTCCTTGTTAGGTCTCGACATAAGTCTGGGTGGCGTTGATGCCATCGCCAGGGGCGTGTCTTTCTGTAATTCCGGTGCATTTTTGGAATTTGAATATGTCTTTTGGTGTCTTTCCTCGTGCGTGATCGATCGCATAAATATTCAAGGCAATACATCGCAGCTTTCGATATTATGAGTGCTTCGTCCGCTTTGCTGAGAAGAAGCCGGAATGTATCGGTGAGGACTGAAGAGTCTGGTATGTACGACATCTTTTGAATGGCTGTTGAAAAATTGTCAAAAGCCGGGATAGGGATTCTGAGGTTTCCCCCGAGATAGTAGGCAGTGAATATCAAATTCATTCGCCAATGATGAATATATTTTCCTTTCAGCTCCAATACAGCATAGTCGCAAAAGTCATGAATATGGCGATCATGAAAAGGTGTAATATTGTTGTGCTCCTGTTTCTGAAACATGAAAGGTTGAGTCTGATGACTTAGTTAAAGAAAAAAAAACCTTACAAGTTCGAACAATAGTTTATAGAAACTACAAAGAAAAACGATGTCGTTGCTATCCTTGTGGCTACGGCGAAAAAGTTGTTTGCAATATGACTTTATTGGAAAATGTGTCACAGCATCGAGAAACGCCGATTGTGCTGAAATACTCCAACTGTGATACGAAATCGGCTCGAGTTTCAAACTGAATGGAAAATAAATGAAGGGATATGATTCATGGTGTTCTGTAATCAAAAAAGATAAATAAGAAAAAATGTTCACATAACTGGTGAATAAATAGCTTACTTGAGAATATCTGGATTATCCGAAGAGAATGCCAAGCTTTTGTTTCCATCCTAGCTCGAGAGAATCCCTTGGATCGATCCGAGTCGAATAAAAAGTCTCCAAACGATTTGTGCAGTAGGGATGCTGCAAATATATGGTCGAGCGTCAGTCCTACATTTACAATGGCCGCTATGCGGGAAAGGCAGACTTCTGCCTCTCCGGACTCGAGGGACAGCATTTTATCAATATCTGCAGGATTAATTTCATCGTACAAGGCTAAGATTGCCAAGATATCAGCTGCTCTGGGCGTGTCATCGTTAATAGTGAGCAAATGTAAATATAGGGCGTCCAGCTCGGAAAATGGTAGGTCTTTAAACGGAGGCCGAAGGCCGAGAATTGCGTCAAGCCGTTGTTGTGGCCTATGGAGTGATGATTCCACATATCGGATGACTATGGTTGCGTAGATAAATTGTCCGGATGATTTATATTTGAGCTCATCCAGTTGGTCTTCACTCGGCCAGGAAGAAGGGATTGAGGCTTTGAAAATGTGGGTCTCTCGAATTTTCTGGAACTGGTCTCGCAAATAAAGTTCAATATCATCCTCCGAGTTGTATTCGTCGTCCAAGATAATTTTGAAAAGAAGAGCGCTCATCCTGGTGGCATTGAACATGGTAACGATTTGGCTTTCTCGACGGCTGCACACCAGAACACGGATCGGGAAGGATGACGCGCTAGCAAAGTAGAATAATGCATCCAATATCTCCCGTTGGCTTGCCTGATCTAAACATTCGTCGAGACCGTCCACAACAATCAGACATGGTGCACGCTGAGGTTGATTTGCAAAGTTCGCCAACAGTGGATCCATGACGAGCAGCTTCAGCTGCGTTCGCAAAGACCGATCAAAGACGAGTGGATCGTATTCAACGGCTGAAGAGACTGCGCTCCTTAGCCCGGGACTAGCCAAGCATATCTGATAGGCAATTGTAGCGACGAAGAATTGGGAATGATTGCGCGTTGAATCGCTTGACCCGAAGAAGAAGCTGGCGAGTAGTGTTCCTTCTTCTTTGCATCGCTCACACACACTTCTCCCAATCGCAGATTTTCCGGCGCCTGCTGCACCACTGAGCCAGGTAACGAATTTGTCACGGTTGTCTTCGTTTGACCCAGCTATCCAGTCGATAATGGTCTGGATGATTGCGATGCGCGTTCCAGGATGGCACTTGGGTGGATCAACGATATGCCCGGAGTCATGCAAGGCGTTTGGTGCGACAACGTCAAGAAGGCGCTCATATCCCCCTGTAAATCGTCCCTCTCGTATGAAATCCGAATGTTGGACGAAATACACGTACCTTTTGCACCGCTGTTATAGTTTGCAATATTGTGGTTTGTAATATTATGAATAGTGAACGATCCTCCAGTAACGATGGCTCGTGAAGAAGGGAAGAAAGCACCAGATGGTGTACTTTGCGACATCGTGAACGTTAGGTGGAATGGGAGAAGGAACGGGCAGATTATGGTCACTAGCCAAGCGGCAATCAGGTCTCCATCGATGGTTAGCTGAACGAAGTGCGTGAGACCACTTATTATTTATAGTTTGCAAATCAACATCCAATGGACTTCCGTATAAATTTACCTTATCGCTCCGCATCAACTCTGAGATCTGAATGAGTGTGATTTGCTTCTAATTTCTAATTGATCAGGTCTCATTCGAGATCTCACAGTCGAAACTGTGATGAGGATAAACTTAAGTAAATAAGAATGACGCTAGAGACGCACTTTGGGTGAGTTGCGTTGATTAAATTAGCATACGAGGAAGTCCGACGAGCAGAATTATGGGAATGATAGAACGCTCTCATATGAAAAAAGACGGTGGACGATTCTGCGTGGCTGCTCGACGCATCTCCGAGCCCTTGCAGACTCTAGTCCTCCAGCCGAAGCAAACTGGACTGCTCCACCGTTCACCATTGGGCCAGTTCAAGTTATGCATATATGATCCATCCCGGACGTTGATTTTGGTGCAGAAGAAAACGTCCAGAAAGAAAAGCGAATGAGATCTTTGATACCAAACTAAAGGGCCCAGCAGAATGAAATATACAAACGGAAGAAACTCGGACGAACGAAGGTCAGAGATGTTAGCGCAAGTAGATTATCTGGCAAAAGGAGGTTATGCTATAATCAATGACGGCGCACAGAATGGAAATAGGTGTGCGGTACAAGATAAAGCAAATAGTATGCCGACGATCGAACAAATTGAAAACATTGAGAAACACGAAATATTCAAAAAAAAAGGCATGATATGAATTCCAGTGTCGTGTATTTGTATCAAAGGCCGTACAGGCAAACGAACGAGTGTTCAGAGGACAGAAAGAAACATGAAATCGAACAAAAGAGGGCCTACGGAATATATAGCCAAGTGTGTACAAACCACGACGCAGATAGAGAGCGTTGAACTCTGGCGTTAAAATCGATGGGGGACTGATGATAAATTGAGAATAATTGAATATAATGCGAGAGGACAGAAAGGCACCTGTGTGATCGCTAAATGCGTACCAAAGACGAGAGGGGGAAGGGGGGGGGGGGGAA
>Ga0247779_1001636_pt1 | contig 10622 bp, 6 predicted proteins | sample UWRJL221509R5_FD_179925 | JGI IMG/M metagenome (GOLD analysis project Ga0247779, IMG submission 179925) | Plant litter microbial communities from Arlington Agricultural Research Station in Wisconsin, United States - UWRJ-L221-509R-5 | ecosystem: Environmental > Terrestrial > Plant litter >...
TCTCAGCCTACTGCAGCAACTCCTGTTGCTGCCACTGTACCGGCTCCTGCTACCGCTTCATCCTTCAACTTCTTTGGAAATAAGGACAGCTCTGCGCCCAAGGTTGCGGACGGCTCTTCTCAACCTTCAGGTCGCTTCGCACTTCCACCTAAATCGACGTTTACTCCATCGGCTACTCCTCAACCTTCGGTCAATGGCACTACTGCTCCTGCCGCTGCCACTGCTCCTGCAAGCAAGAATCATTTCTCATTCGGACCACCACCAGCAGCTACCACAACGACATCTACTAGTACCTCGGCGCCCAAAGCACCCGCAATGTCTTTTAATTTTTCTGCGGGTGGCGGAGATCAGCAAAAGGCTGAAAGCTCGAACACCAATGCAAGTACTGCGGGTACATCTTTGTTCTCCAGACTCGGACCTCAAGTAAGCGACAATGCCACTGCTAGTGAAGCCACTAAAACACCAGCGCCTCTCTTTCGTGGACAATTGCCGTCGACAACCGTGAATCCTTTCGGTGTCCAACCTTCGTCTACGTCACCCGCAGCTGCAGCTGCAGGTGCCCAAGCCTCAACTGCAACCACGGCGCCTAAGTTTAACTTTGGATTTTCTGCGGCGAAAGCACCCACAACAACCACTACTTCTGCTACCTCTGCTTTCCCCACGGCTACTTCCAATTCTTCATCTTCGTTGACGGGTGCCTTGGGATCTGACAAGCCCGCCGGATTAAACTTCAGTTTCAAGGTGCCTGGCATGCCTGCTTCGGCCACCAATTCTGGTGCTAACGGGAATGGGACAACTGGTACAACTTCTACAGATAATACGACCACTCCTTCATCTACCCCGATTGCTCAGCCCAAATTTAGCTTTGGTGGAGGAAGTTCAGGCTTTGGTGCTCCTGCTGCGAAACCTGCGGAAAATAAAGAAGAGGCTGCCAAGGCCCCTGCTGTTTCAGCGTTCGGTGGTGGTAACACCACGTCCGTCTTTGGAAATAGTTCGGGTACAACGTCTGTATTTGGGGGAAACTCGACTGGAACTTCTTCGTTCGGTGGTAATGCTGCTACGAAGTCAACTTCGGTCTTTGGAAATACGAACACTACGTCGGCCTTTGGGACTACAACGGCTTTCGGTGCTCAAGCTCACAGTCAAGAACCTACAAAGTCCGTCTTCGGAAATACTAGCTCAACCCCCGTGTTTGGTGGAAGTGCAACCGGTACATCTGGTTTTGGAAATAATACGAAGACTTTTAGCTTCGGTGGAGGTGATACTTCGTCTTCAACAACGCCTGCAACATCTAGCAGCACACCTGCTACTACTACCGCGCCCAAGCCTTTGTTTTCCTTTGGAGTTGCTAGTACTCCAGGCACCTCTACTGGTACAAGTACACCAGCGACTGGTCCAGCGCCTTTGACGTTCAAGTTTGGTGCCGCATCCACTCCGTCGGCATCGACTACCACTGCACCCCAGGCTTCACCATTCGGAGCGACACCTGGACAGTCGGTCTTTGGCAATTTGAATGCCGGTAATTCTGCGTTTGGTGGAGCAAATGTCTTTGGCACATCGACCACGCCTGCTGCTGCTCAGAAGTAAGCATGTAGGTTTATGATCCAGGCTTTTTGTGTACGACCGTCTTAGATAAATTGGATCGCCATGTTATGCTTTTTCTATTCGTATTTTTTCATTGTTTATATGGGTGTTCTCGGATGCCAACCTGCATAAGAATTTTTCTCGACGCTGTAATCTTGCCAATCTCTCTTTTCCTCTCTTCGCATCATATTGCCCATCATCATCATCATCAAACCATTTTTCTCCTGCATACAAATTTGACTACTGTTTTTGCAATTTATACTCTACGTGCAGACACTCTACTTCACATACCCTGTAATGGACCATGTATTATAGCATGTTGCGACCAAAGCTTTCTTGTGCTCTGTAATTCTTTGCGACACTTGACCGTTTAACGTTTAACGTTAGTGTTAAATTTATCGACGTTGTCGTGTCTCCTTGTTTCACGTGCTACTTTAGCCGAGGCTCAACTCTGGGGAAGGTTCCGTTCGACGTAATAGTATGTGACTAGCCCCGCTTTCTCTTTTTGCCCTCTCCTCCAGGCCCTGAAGAACTTATTGGATGTGATCTGCTGTTTAGGCTGACACGCCTTTGTCTTGCTTAATTTCTTGGATAAGAACATATTGGATAGGAACTGCTGTGCTAGACTGGTTCGAAATTGAACCAATCTATCGACCCATATTACTTTAACTTACAGTTAGGACGGCCGCCACCTTTACGAACCCAATCAATACCCCTTTACTATCTATAACGGCCAGCGAGACCTGATTCCTCCACTTGCATCCGTCATTAACGAGGCGAAATACCACGAAGGCACTATAAACTAGGGAGTATAGTCGAACTATGTTGGCAAGCTCTTCGGAAACACCGTCACGTCCCTTACCCCCCGCCAAGGCTCGGAGAGCTAGCGCTATGTTACGGAAACAGCTCCAGAGCGATTCAACACCTCCTCCAGCTTATGGATCTCCGTTTACCCTACCCACAACGCGTCGTCACGCGCAGGCTAGTATCCTAGGGTCTCCCATGACCAACACCTTTCAAATGGTCGGTTGGGATGTCCTTCGTGAGACGGATCAAGATCTGGACTCAAATCAGCTTCCATCGCCTCCTCCGGAAGGAGAAGATGGAGAGTGGATGAATGAGAAATCTCGAGAGGAGTTAAAGGATTTGCTGGTCAAAGCAGATGGTATTATAAAGGAGAGAGAAAATGGTTTGTTTGAATACTCTCTACGTCCATATGTATGGTTGATTTATTTTTTTTGTATTCGTATAGAACTCGGTATAACCTCTGCAGTGGCCAGAGGATTATACCAGAATAATGTTACCCTGCAGTCAAGGCACCAGGCTTTGCTTTCGCGCCTGCCGATTCCTCCTATCCCTTCAACTTCTTCGCCGGATGTCTTGCAAAGAACTGACTCTGAAAATAGTGATTTCAGCTCCTCGCCGTCAGATTCTGCCCTGGGCCTGGACAAGTCTCCGAAACCATCCTTCTACAGAGGGCATGCTCGGAAGGCGTCGGTTGTTACTGCTGATATCTCTTTGCTCGCCGACCAAAATGCAGAGCTTTTGGATAAACTTGAGAAGCTAGAAGCAGAGTCTACTTCTGCTGATCATGCCGGGCGGCGCGAGCTGCGGAGGCTCGAGAAAGAAATCACGTACCTACGTGAGTCTCTGGAAAAGACTCAGATGAAGAGCGAGGAGTTAGAAGAGAAGGTCCAAGAAGCTGTTGTGGGTGATGTTTGGCGACGAAAGAAAGAACGCGAAGCTAAGTTTAGAGCAATGCGGAACCTAGGTCGCGATCAAGAAAACGAAGATACTGTTATACGAGATTTTGCACCAGGAGGTTCGATGTTTGGCGGACCTACCGAAGCATTCTCTTTCTTTCCGGCGGCTGGGAGTTCAAACCTGCAGCGCAAAGGTTCAAGTGCTTCAAGCAACATGGAGATGGCCGATCCGGGAGGAGTAACCCAATCAGAACACTCACTCATTGCTCAACTTCTTCGCAAAGTCCAAGAACTAGAGCAGACGAATGCTCGCATTCTGGAACAACAAACCGAAACTGCGAACCAGTTGACAGCTGTTCAGCGTGACACTGCACATATAGCTAAGGTTTATGAAACTTTGGCTGATCCCGATAGCAGCCTGGAACTAGACGGAAACGATGAGCTTGACAGTGGCCATGTTAACCTTAATCGTTCAGTTTCAAAAAGAGAGAGTAGACTAGCCTCTTCGCAGGCATCTAAATTTCGGGGCATGAAACGAGACGTCGATCTTGAAGATACCTTCAAACTTGGCACTTGTGTCGTTTACCCCGAACTTCCCCCAACGGGAGGAAAGAACCGCAAAACTGTCATGGGCTTATTTGATGAACGACGTGCTGACGAAACCGTGCAGCTTCAGGGTACTTCTTCTGCTTATCCAGAAGACATGGCCCCGCCAACGGATTCACAACACTCTCTGAATTCGTGGAATGATAGTCTTGGGCGATCTTCATGGTCTTCTATTCCAGGTGGCATAATATCTCCTCCACGTAGTCTCTCTCCTCTCCACTTCTTTTCTCCTGCATCCCAAATTCATTCTGAACTGTCTCCCCTTAGCTCGCGTCCAACCCTCCAAAGTGAACTGAATAGGCTCGGTGATGATTGGGGCGTGGACCTAAATACTGACAACAAAAGTAACCGACCTCATAATCATCTTCGGACATCCAGTCTGTACGACTTGAGTCAAATCTCTGTACCACCTTCCCCGTCCCCACTCTCCCGCGGTGGCACTAGAATATCCGATGAAATGGAATTTGAATCCAGCACAACGCCTAGGGACGAAACTATACCCTTCCTTTCGCGAACGCCGTTACTTATGTCCACCAACACCCTCAAGCTAAGCGTCGAACCTCCAACGCCTGATAAGGCAGGGTTGTTTAGAGAAAGTCATAGCACTGCCATCAACACTTCATATGACGACCCCTTAAACGCGCGGTCTCCGAGAATAAAGATGATGTCTGATACTTTGCGCTCGCGTTCAAGTAGGTGGGTTGAGCGAAGGAACTTGGCACAACCAACTAGGTCGCGAGGATGGGATGCACATAACAACGATGATGGGCATAAGGAAGAGGAAGAGGAGGTTGACGAGCAGAAGACACCCTCCGCCGCTCCTGCAGTACCGTCAACGTTGATAGAAATGCCTACACGTCTTTCTAACGCTCTCGACAACATTATGGATGACTTCCAAGGTTTCTCGGTATTTGACGGATTGGTAGATACCAAAGGTAAAGTCAAGGCGCATGACAACACTAGGCCCGACTCGCCTCCTGCAGCATTGTTATCTTCACCTCCATCACCGTCTCAAGAAGACCAGGAAGTCTCCATAGTGGGTTCATATAGCGCCAGCGACATCGGGGATTACGACACATCATCGTCGCCGCAAAAGGCTCGCACAAGTAGGAGTCAGGATGGAATTCTTCTGCAGGTCTGGCTTTGGCTGCAGTTCGCTATTCTCATGCTGGTGTTTGTATATGCCATGGCTAAAAGAGGGCCTTCCGCTGCGCTAAGTGGTGGCGGCGATTCCGGGAGATCTGGTGCAGTCGTCCGAAGACGTTGAAGAATGTCTATCTCTCTTCAAGCTTCAAGTTTGTTGCATGCATTGTTAACGTCTCTCTAGACTGGTCTTTCGTTTACTGCGACGAGTTTCATCTTCCAGTCTTCCATTATATATTCATCATTATCTCATTCTCTGATACTGCATCGCATCTATGTCGGACCACTTATCATTGTTATTGATTTACATTCATTTTATTTCTACATTTCTTGGATATCTTATCACCTCATTATTGGATCTTAACTTGTCTAAGGAGATTTTGGCTTCTTGGCCCGTTTGTTATTCTATTTCACCTCATGTACGAATTTGTATGTATCTTTATCATATGGTTGCATAGCTGCATTGTATGCTACATTTACCTCCCCATCGTACGGTTCGTACTTACTTTACTGTCTGCTGCCTCCCAAGACGTCATTCCTTTGAATATATCAATCTGATTTTAATCTCGTTCAACTGGCAACCTCCATAGTAATTTCGAGCTCTTTCACAATCTCATTATATAGCTCCCACATACCAGATGAATGGATTAAATCTTCATTACCTAAATTTTCTCGAGTTTCAACCTGACCACCAACGGTTTTCGGATAGGCAGTATCCTCTAATATTCAATCAAATATGTCTATATCATGGCATTGAATTGCCTTCACGGTATTTGTATTGATTGAGGGTTCAAAAACATATCTTCATACATCTTGGTTATAAAAATGAAACTCGCAAAACAACTGTGATATAATAAATGATCAAAAGTCAAGAGAAGAAAATCACTTTGTCGATGTAATATAACCACGACATCGTTCAGAATCACAGTGGCATGTTGTACTACCTTTTGGTTTCTTCTTTAGCTTACCCTTCGTGTGGTAAGCCATGGAATCGTTAGGGCTGTAATCAAAAGTAAATTCCTCGCGTGCGGGTATATCCTTCACCGCAACGAAAGCGATGAAAGGAAGGCCAGACTGTCAACGAATGTGTTTGAGTAATGTTAATATATAAGACTCTGCCAGGTACATTCGACATACGTTGGGAGGGGTATCATGTACGACCGTAAAGATGATAGTATTGGGAGAACAAGAATGACTGCCATGTAGCATATTATCGTCCTGGGGTCGAGTACATATGTTTGGTGAAAGACGTACTTCATAAATCGCGTCCAATTGCCTAGTATGATGATTTTTACTAAGTCGCTAGACGGTTGTATAAGCTGAGTGTGCTTACCATGGAACCTTGAGTCCACTGAATACAGCTCATGCTCTGGTCTCTCTCTATCACTGTGATCCAAGGCAAAATGATACTCCTGATCTGGAAGATGCATGGCATCGGAGCGAGACCTGTGATATGGTTAAGGGTATAGACTTTTCTGTAGTGCCTTGAGCGCTCACATGACTAGGCTGAACAAGAAAAGGCAAAAGAAGAAAAATTAACATGCGAAAGGAGCCAACATGTAGTAACATTCGCGCTTACCCTGTGTATAATCCAAGGACCTGTCCTTTTCTAACATCTCTGGATGATCTTACCCCCCAGCCTCGTCTTTCTGTCTTGAATATCTCGATAGGAGTGCGACGCGGTTGCTGAGAGACACGGTTGGCACATTTACCAGCTGAGCAAGAGCAATACTGAAAAAAATTATCAGTTAGTTCAGGAGCTTTGTCGCACCAACTTCATCATTTGCCACCTTATTGCATTCAACGATTTCTAGATTATCCGGCCAACGGAATGAGTATAAGCCCTAGAGAAGCAGCAGCATGAAGAACAAGATTGAGTGTATAATGATGTGAGGATAATCACCGTCGGAAAATATGCAGGTGATTGGTTTTCTGCAACCTCAAGTTGCGTTTGACATTCGCAGTGCGAGGCCGTCGAGCATAGATTGGAACAGGAACAGGAAACCATGAAATCATGCGATGGCTTCTGTATTCCACGGTTACTATGTATATATAAACATGAGCGTCTTTTTTATTGAATGAAATTGCAAGAAACCCACAACTGATAAGAACTTTCAATATATACAAACGAAGGGTCCAGTTGTGGGACTGGTTCATCGTCGACATCATTAACAAAATGAATAGGTGCTGCTCCTTCTCTCTGTGCCAAGGCTGACCATGCTTCTCCTAAAGCTTTACGCCTAAAAGGATGTTAAATTTAAGAGTTGGTCGCTAAAATACTAGAAATGACGAATTTACTGAGACTGTGAGTTATGCAAGATACGTGGAGGAGGAGACTGGGGAGGTGTCGAAGGTACGGGAGACAGGATATCGTCAGAATCTGAGAGGACGATCCGCTTGGTGCGTTTGAGAGGGGAAACCCCAACCGATGCCAATGATGATAAAGATGATTCGGAGGGAGCTGAAACTGCAGAAGTCATAGTAGACGACTGGAAGAAAGAAGGAGCTTTGCTGCTAGATGCAACACTAGCTGGAGCTGGAGTTTGCGTAGAACGTTTGGAAACTTTGCGGGCAGACGTAAAAGAACCAGATGTAGAGCTTTCAGTTTGCTGTCTGGCAGTTCTTCTTTGACTGGCCCTTGTGCGTAGAGGAGACGAGGAAGAGCCTTGATTACCGTGGACAGTGGAAGACCGCGGAAGGATATGATGCTCTTGGTGTTTGGCCAATGTTTTTGCCATGTCCAAGAAGATATCCTGAGAAGGTCTCTTGTCATACTGTAGCAATTTTTCTTCGTAGGCTTCTTCGCGAAGAGCTGTTTCAGTGTTGTGGATGTCTGTTGAGGGTAGGGCCAATTCTACTTCTAGGGAATCTTTTGCCTGTTCACGCCGGGCCTTCCTTAGGGTCTGCTTCCACGCAGTGTGGTCAATGTAAGATGTATCGATAGTGGCCCAAGTGGTGTTAGTACCGTCTTGTCGGTACCAATCGTCCCATTGTACTTCATAGCTGGAACGCCTTTGGGATCAGAGAACCAAATATGCTCAGCAGGGCAACTTACAATACATTCTTTTTGCTATCAACCTCCTCCCCGATGATCTGATAGGCCCAGTCTGTACCCGAATACTCCGAGAAATCCTCTTCAGGCGGAATTGAGAATTCCCATCTCTTCACTGCAGTGGGTTCGGGATCCTTTTCATCTGAGAACAGGGAACCTTCAGAGTCTCGTTCGGTCTCTTCGAGATCGGAAAAGACGCGTCTTGAAGAAATTTCTCGGCTCTCGGATTTCATACTTTCTTGATTCATGTATGTCAAGCCATTGGGTGGATTTGATATGAATTCAAGCCTTACATTGTAGTGACAACCCTCCAGTGATCGCTAAATAGACGCGTTCGGGGTTGAAATACAAGGAATTGAGCAAATAATTTCTATCCAATATTCGCGTGGCATCCAATTTTATACGTCTCGAGAGTTTCACTAGAGGAAGTCAAGATATATGAGTTTGGATTTGCACCATTGGCATTCTAGAATCTGAATGGATAATAGCTATCAGGTCGACGGTGCTTGAACAGGAGACTCAAGAGAGAGATATGATCATGTGACGTGAAGTCCTTCAGCAGAATTTGAATTCAGCTTTTGACTTTCCAGGATTGCGCATTTTTACTCGTCTTCATACTATGAGCTCCTCCGCATCATCATCCCGAAGCAGTACGCCGGAGATAGAAACGAAGAAAACCAAGAGGAAAAGAAAGCAAGAAGTTGTTGAAGAGGAAATACATGAAAGCGATTCTGACGGCTCAGATTCTGAAGATGAAGTAAACAAAGTCGATGAACAAAAAGAGTCTAGCGAGAACGAAGAGCCTGTTCTCTCACACAAAGAACGCCGACGGAAGAAGAAGGAGGAGAAGCTTGCAGCTAAGCTAGCTGCAGAGGGTGGTTCTGCATTGAAGAAACAAAAACTAAAAGATGGAAGTGCTAAAGCCATTGATGCATCTTCAAATAACAAGCGCCAAAACTCGGTTTGGGTTGGGAATATGTCGTTCAAGACAACACAGGAAAACCTTAGAACTTTTTTCAAAACTGTTGGCGAGATTACTCGTATCAACATGCCCACGAAAGCTCCTACTGGTCCAGGAGTGCCGCCTGAAAATCGTGGGTAGGTATTCTATGTATTTTTCGCTATAATTCGTTCTCATTTAAAAAATTTTAGATTTGCCTATGTCGATTTTGCTACACCTGAAGCAAAGGCTGCCGCCATTGCCCTATCAGAACAACCACTGATAGGTCGTAAATTACTCATCAAAGATGGTGAGGAATCTTGTTTATTGAGCCTATTTCGCAAAATTGACACATGAATCAAGGTGACGACTTCGCTGGGCGGCCTGCAGCCATTGCTGGTAAACATGCTATTACGGACCCTACCCTTGCCCATAAAACACATTCCAAGACTGCTCAAAAGATTCTTCGTGCTCAAAAACAGCCTCCTGCACCGACTCTGTTTTTCGGTAATCTCGGTTTCGAAACGACAGAGGATTCCATCCGTGAGCTCTTAGAAGCTCATCGACCGAAGCCGAAAAAAGGAAAGGAACCCGCGACTGAGGGTGACGAATCTGAACAAAAATCGAAAGAGGTCTGGATACGCAAAGTACGAATGGGTACATTCGAAGATTCTGGTTTATGCAAAGGGTCGGTGTTATCTTTTCCCATTTAATATGACTTTTGAATATTCCTTAACAGATTCGCGTTCGTTGATTTCATGACAGTAGAGCACGCAACTTCGGCTCTCATTAATCCTAAAAACCACCATCTCAATGGGCGAAATTTGGTTGTCGAGTATGCAAGTGCAGATGCTGTCCGCCGTGGTGCGCCTAAAAGCAGCAGACCCACCGACGGAACAGCCGGCCGAGGGAGGGGCAGCGGACGAGGACGGGGACGAGGTGGTAATTCAACTCGGAATTCCGACAGACCTCCCAGAAACTTCGATGCACCCGCCGAAGAGGGCCACGGTGCCCCACAAACAGCTGAAGCTCCCGCAAATGATGAAACCACCCAAGTCGACAAGATTGAAAGAGGTGAAAAGAAAAACAACTGGAATGGGAAGGAAGGTGTCAGACATAAAGGCCCTAAAAATCGCCCCAAGCCTGGAGCCGCACTTGCCCTCGCAAAACGCGAGTCTGCGGCAATCGTTCCTGCTCAGGGACATAAAATTACCTTTTAATATCCGCATATAATAATGTATGTTTTAACTTCAGAGGTACCATTGAGGACATTGACACAAGAATGGCAAGGATTTCGTGTCATAACTCGATTTTGCTATTATCCAAAGGTAAAGGAAGAATGAAAGGAAAAGATGTTAGTGCTGCTACATCAATACAAGCTGGAAGCTGGAACAACCGCACTAAGGCTTGTTTGAGGGAAAAGTTGTCATTCAGGCTCTCGTTGCTGTGGTCCGCAAGGATAAAGGTAACGGCTCATAAATCATGGGTTTCAACGCCCACCAACTTGATCTTCAATCGGGTAAGGGCTCACTGCAAATACGTTTATTGATTCGTTCTTTACATAATGGTCCAGTCAAGCATTGCCCGCCGGAGG
>Ga0247779_1001637_pt1 | contig 10621 bp, 16 predicted proteins | sample UWRJL221509R5_FD_179925 | JGI IMG/M metagenome (GOLD analysis project Ga0247779, IMG submission 179925) | Plant litter microbial communities from Arlington Agricultural Research Station in Wisconsin, United States - UWRJ-L221-509R-5 | ecosystem: Environmental > Terrestrial > Plant litter >...
TATTGAGCTATGGTTATAGCATTTAGAAGAAAGCCCATCCTCCGAAATCACAAAGGCTAATTGACCAAGTGCCCTGAAGTTCGCTAAGACTATGGAAATGCACGCTTGTCTCGGTGCTGCAAACAAAAACAGAAGAAATCACGCAAAATAAGCAAGAAGACGAACGAAATGAGATTGAGCCGAGGATTAAATTCATCCTCATCACAGATTCAACCCAGAATCCGACCAGAAAGAAGAACGTGAACAAATATTACCTACAACAACACTGTAAGACATCTCATGGAACAAAGCACAAAACAGTCCACTCTACAGGACACTAGAGTTTGTTCAGGCGGCGGCACCGATAAGGACAAAAATGGGAATTTACATTTGGGGTCTTTGGACCAAATAGGGGTAGCGGCTTCAGTCTCACGGGCTGGAGGACATGTTCTGAATATCTACCTTCGAGACAAGGCGTTGTCGTGGAGGAACTACCAATCGAACGTTGGCAATGGCATCTGGTAAGTTGCATATTTTGAGTGCCGGTCGATAATATGCGTTGACATTGCTACAGGGAGTAGTGTTACCTTTCCGGTATCAGAGACGTCTCCGCATAAGTCAGGATCTCCCATAAGGCCACCCCATTTGCCATTTAGGAGGATTTCTCTTCCAACCGCACCGTCTTTGCTACATAGAGTGTCCGTTGTCAGCGTCGCTTCCTTCGATTCTTTACCGGAAGATGACGACGCGGACAGTTCCCCGCGACGTCATGCCAAGGTCAATGTGAGCAAGAGCACGCAAAGCCATCCAGTTTCGGTGGAATCTCCAAGACGTAGGAAGGCTCGCGACTCAAGCCAGAAACCAGTCGACGATAGACAGGCCGCCAAACGGCGGAAGGTGGTAGATGAATTCTATGAAACGGAGAAAGCGTATGTTGATGGTTTAGAGTTGATTTATTCAGTGAGTCCGTTCTACGCTTTGTACATTCACAATTCTAACGTAAATGTAAATGCTGTAGCATTTTCTAACCCCAATCATAACGTCTCTGGACGCTTCTGAGCCATTGTTAAATCGTTCAGCATTGACCTCAATCTTCTCGAATTTCATTGATATCTGGAACCTCCACCGATCCTTCCTTTCCGCTCTTACTTCATTGCTTAATTCTAAAAACACGGAAATTCCACCTCCAAAACTCTCTCCGCTACTACTGGCCCACTTCCCCTATCTCTCTCTCTATACGCCATTTGTAACATCTTTTCCTGCTACTATTTCGGCCCTTAATGAGCTTATTACGTCACCTTCTACTACCCGGCCCAATCCTCAGTACAATCAGCGCTTTGCTACCTTTCTGGATACACAGGAAGCGGACCCACGATGCGGCAAGTTGAAGTTGAGGGATTGGCTTTTAACTATTGTTCAACGTTGTCCGAGATACCTACTTCTTCTCAAAGACCTGATCAACTCGACCAGCAAAGACGACCCAGAACACTCCCAGTTAACAGCCGTCCATACTTTAGTTTCGAAAAGTCTGTTCATATTTTTCTCTTTCATGCTATTCCGACTGATATTATCTTAAGTCACTTTGTCGCTTAACACATCCCTGCACACTCATTCCCAGACGCTATCGCTATTGGCTTTACAACGATCTACGCTGAACCTTCCCTTTCAGTTAATTTCTCCCGGACGCACCCTCCTTAAACGTGGTTCTTTACTGCAGACGCAAAGAAGTGAAGGGCCTCTTGAGCGTGAATTCCTTCTATTTTCCGACTGTTTAATTTGGCTCGCCGCAACTGGTGAGGGTTCAAGCTCGTCATGGGACTGGAGCTGGAGTGGCAGCGGCAGCGGAGCGAGTCAAAATAGCTATATTGCACCAGCTCTCGCACCTTCTCCTATGGAACGACCACGCATGACGCGGACGCGAAGCAAAAGTGAAGCCGAGTTGCCTACTTTTAGTAAATCGGAGTCCAGTCGCCCTGAATCACGGGCCCGGTCGCGCGGCCTTGATTCTGAGGATGGAGTGCAAACTACGCCTTCTTCACCAGTCAAACCTCAGACCGCCGTGAAGTCCAAATCAGTTATGCATACTGCCCCTGCCCCTCCTCCACTGAATATGATAAAGAGAAATACATCTTCGGACGAGAAGTGGGTATATAAAGGCCACATAGATCTTGTGGACGTTGAGGTCGTCGTAGGCTCTGCATTGGAAGATGATAGAAGGTTCGAAATTCTGAGTCCAGAAGGAAGTTTTGCTCTGTTTTCAGGTATGTGTTTTGATGCCGAAATACATGTTCTTGTCAATAATAAACCTTATTTAGCTTCTCAGCAAGAGAGAGACGATTGGACTTCAGAAATCCGAAGCGCGAAGGCCCAGTTGCTTGTTTCACTGAACATCACGAACCCAAATTCTACTTTAACATCTTCAGCATCGACGAACCATGTTAGACGGGCACTGCAGGCACTACCGTATCATCCATCGGATGAGCGGATAGGGACTCTAAGGGCTAGCTCAAGCTTGGATCTCATTAACGCTTCGAGCAATGCTCAAGGGAAGATCAAATCAAACAAGAAGGAAAAAGTGAAGCGAGCTTTGCCTGCAGAACGGAGGAGGAAAGTCGAACATTGGGTCCCTGCGATTTGGATACCTGATGGTAAAACTAATTCTTGTATGCGCTGTGGGAGGATGTTTGGATGGAGGAGAAGACGGCACCATTGCCGGCTGTGTGGTCGTTGCGTGTGTGCTAGCTGCTCAGGACGGGTACGCCTTCATTTTGGTCGTTTTTACATATTTATTGATTTTTTTTATTAGACATTTTTCATAACCGACGCCAATTTTAAGTCAGAATCATCTGGAAAGCCTGCTAGGGCGTGTGATGCATGCTATGAGACGGTATTTCCGTTGATCAACCCTCCCAAGCCGCACAATGACATCGCAGAGGAAGAAACATCCACTGCTGAAGCTAATACTGAAATGCGAGGCTCTGATACCATTACTTCTCTTTCACATCTTCCGTCATGGTTATCGATGCCTGCGCTTCCAGTTCAACACCAACCACAGGCATTGATGGCTATCGATTTGAATTCGAGTCGAGATATACCACTCTCTTCGGAAAGTATGCATGACGTTAGTAGTCATAGGATAGTAGAAGAACGCGAGCAACGACGTCCGCGGTTCAAGATGAAATCCCATCAGAGGCTACGCAGTTATCAGCAAATATTGGAAGATTTCCAAGAGCAAGCTCGCAGTGCGAAGCAGACGCAGGATGCCACTATGCATTCCGAGGGTAGAGGAGGCGGAGGCGTTCCTTCCAATGTTCGCGTTGAGGAAGATGACTTGGAAGATGAAGATCTGGATCGAATTGACGATTTTTTCACCCCGACACACTCTTTGGCTTCTTCTCCTGTGTCCTCTCCTAGGAAATCTCAGAGACGGGAAGACACAGCGAGGAGAAGTAAGAGGTTCTCCCTACCTGCCATTGCCTTGCAGCCTACAAACGTCACCGCACGGACCGCAGAGATAAGTCCTACGGACACTACGTCGCTTTCTAGAGAAAGCTCGATGGGCGAACTGTCTTCTTCGGCGGGAGGTCGTTCTAGGAGGTTTTCGCTCGTTCTTGTGGGTAGGAATAGCTATTATCCCGAAGATGGAAACGCTAGTGTGGGATTGGACCAGAGTGCCGATTTGTCGAAAGGCATTGCTGCAGCTCGACTGAGTGACCTTTTAGGTCGAAAGTCGAAACCATAAGGCGAGCGCGGGGTTCATGGCGATCATATTTCATACTTTTTATATCATTCATTTTGCCTCGGACTATTTTGTATCAGAACCAAGTACGAACTTTGTTGTAGTATGTATATGTAAATTATCAAGTTTTGATCATGGGTTAATTGGAAGTAGCTCAGACCAGGGTTTCTATGTCGCGTTTACTCTAGACAAAACAACTTTGAATAAGTACATCTACTCGGGACTTTTGGCTTGCGTTAGCGTTGAAACTGAAGGTCTTGAAGACGTCTATTCCATATTTGTTGGCATCTTAAAAGAGTGCTTTAGCAGATTAAACCTTGTAGTACGTTTGTGAAAGCAGGGCGATTCACAGTAGCCGATTTTGGCTAACTTTTAGTCTAACTTTTATTGGGACCCAAAAGTTGACTAACTTGCGAAAGTCGAGCCTGACTTTCGGTCCAACTTTTATGCCGAAATAGTCCTTTCCCCCTCCCTCTCAGTCAATTACAATCGTTTCTTTTCAATTATGTTTATAAATATAAGTATGAAGTAGATTTCCCGTTAAAGATTATGACAGATGTGTAACACAGATAGTTTACGGTGTACACCAATTGACGGCAAGTTGAACAACTTCACCGGTCTAACGGGCAGTAGGGCATCCACTGATCTCTATTTATTGCAAGTGTACATAGAAGTTTGAGCCAAAATTTGAAGCATAAGTTGTCTGACAGTACGCTACTGTAAATCGCCCTGTTAGTCATCTTTGTGCATATAAGCAATGAATGATGGGCGCTTATTCTTTCTTGATCCTTTACCAGTGGTTGAAAAGTTGAAGGGTGGGGTACATTTATCAAAGACATTTATTCAACATCGTACTAATATTTTATACAAGCTTACGAAGTGAATGCAACTCTTAAACTTTGACCAAACGTATAGTTTTCTACTTTTAATACTTAACTAGAGTCCCGAGTACGAATAACGCTATTTTAGTTTTATACTACGCTCGGCAGATAGCAGATGTATCCATAAAGCAAATTATTCTCTAGTCGCTATCTAGTTCCTTTAATTTGAGGCCAGAATCTCTATACGTGGTGACCAATTAGGTCTAAAGAGCTCTAAAGCAGAAGGGGATGAGGACCTGATTGGCTAAAATAGGCAATACACTCACGTGAGGTGTTTTTAATTGGCTCGGCTGAGTATGCCGATCGGGATTTTTTTTTTCGAAATTTCCTATTTTGTAGAAAATAAAGATATATTCTAGTTGGCAAGTCTTGGCTAACGTTTTCGTGGATTCTTCCCTCTTACCAGCAGCTTTCAGACTTTGGGAAACGCGTTCGAGCGCCTTGTTCCCGGCCTAAGCTTGACCCTACGAAATACGTGGTGCTGATAACCAGGAGGCGCGTCCGGACGGGTCTACTACGGGGCTACGTCGAAGAGCAGGTCCATATTCAGCAAACGATCACTTATTTCGGCTCTTTGGCAAGTGTTCTTAAGAGTTCAAATTGTGGGATCCAGTTGCCCAGGACTGTCTTGGAGGGAGAGGAACCCTGGTAGGCAGAGCAACGACATAAATTGCCTACAATAAGGAACCGAAGTAGAGGGTTTTCTAGAGAGAAAGCGGTGGGTCGCAACTCTTGGGGGATAGGTGCGTGCAGGACTCGTCATTGCTTTAGTTGTTGTTCCTTTCGCCTTGGTTTCTGTCGCCGTTTTTCTTTCAGGAGGAAAAGAGTGCTATCTGCGACCAAATGTAGTAGGGATTACTCTGTGCCAGAATTCACTTCTGACGGCAAAGCGACCCTGATGACTGCATCCCGTATCGCCCCTTATTCTGGAGGTGATAATGATGAGGATGGATAGATGGATGATGCTGATCGTCGGGGCAGCATAACAACCCCGTCTTTGGTGTCTTCGTCCGCTCAAGCTTTGTCTTGACTGACGGACAGACTAATTCGTTTGATAACACTTCTTATCCTTCCAATTTTCTCTCATGAGACCGGATGTGGGGTTTCAATTCAAGTATGCTGTTTCAGTGATCAAACCCTGCCGTTCATCAACACACGCACGCTGTGTATTTTTTGTTTTTGTTACTTTGCTGTTGGAAGAAGTAAAGAAGCACTTGTCGTGTCAATTTAACTTTCGCGTTCCCGCTTCGTCATTGTTCCTTCGTTTTCGCTATGCATTTCTATTTACTTCGTTGATTTCACTCTTGCTCCTGAACTACCAGCTTTGTTTACTAATCTGAACGACAGGAAAAAGATTAGTGGCCACCTGTATTGCCTTCTTGACCCGTCTAAAGCCTGAACCGCTTTGAACACCTCAAGATTCGCCAGACATGTCTAATGGCCGTTATTCCACATATGGATCATCAGGAGGATATGATCCTTATTCCTCCAATTCATCGACGACTGGTTCATACAATTCATTGCCACCATCATCGTTGAATTCGACCAGTGGCAGTCATCACCATCAGCCTAGTCATTTTCAGCAATATCAACAGCACCATCCGCCGCCTGCTTCGTCTTCCTCGCCATCGGCCTCCCTTTATTCAAGCCAGAGCCAGAGCCAATATCAGAACGCCCAGAGGTCTCAACCTTCGCACCGCTATGCCCAACATCCACCATCTTCGACAACATCGTCGTCTTCGCATATACCATTGCCACCACCACCACCACCGCTGTCTTCTTCGGCTTCGGCCTCGGGGCCCAGCTCAACGCACTCAGCGGCATATGGGGGTAGTGGTGGGTATGTAAGCAGCAGGCCTTTGCATGTATCATCAAGTTCGAGCACATCGGCGGCGCATCATCATCAACCACACCCACAGCAGTGGACGCCAACACCTCCGCCAGCACCACCATTATCTGCCTCTCCCGATCCAGGCTTGAGTGAAAATGGAAGAAGGACAAGTGGTGGGAGTGGATGGGGACACCATGCGCAACCACAGCACCAGCAACACTACCAATCTTCTTCGTCATCGTCTTCTCATCACCAACCGCAGCAGCAGCATCCTCCACCACAGCCTCAGCATTCACACTCCGAATCGGCATACTATGGCCAATCCATGCCTTCATCTTCTTCATCTGCGGCTTTAACGACTTCGACTTCTTCACATATTCATCCTTCTTCCTCGAGTTCACATCATGCCTCTTCGCACAGGGTACCTCCCCCGCTTACTTCGGCCTCTTCTGCTTCTGCTTCTGGACATAGGCTATCATCCGGTTCTGTTGGATATGGTTCAGGAGGAGGAGGAAGTTCAAGTTCTTCAAGGACAGCGACATTAGGGGTGGGGTCAACAGTGGCTGCGAGGTCAAACGCGCCGTCGGGGCTTTCAAATTCACATTCGAATAATAGTTCAACTGGTAGTGGTAATACGGGTGGTGGGTACTCTCACCACCAGCGGTACGAAAGTACGCCTTCTGCGACCCCTGGGCCACCGCGATACGAAGCACTGCCTCCGACGAGTAATAGTAGTAGCAGTACTGCCGCTGCTGCTCCACCACAGTATTCATCACAGTACTCTACACAGCAGCAACCCCACTCGCAGGCACCATACTCTCAAGCACAACATACGCGTACGCAAGCTCCTCAGCCCATTGTTTCTCAACCCCGTCAGCCACAACGTCAAGTATCTCACCAACCATCATATCAAAACCAACAGCAGGCGGCTCCGCCTCCGCCTCCTTCTCAGTCTTCCTCTTCGACAACGATACATGGACCCTCGTCTGCTATACATGGAGGCCATTCGTCAGCAATGTCACCACCACCTCCTCCATATTCGTCAATGTCAACATCGAACTCTTCTTCTGCGGCTACCTCGTCTTCACAACCACAAGCGCTCCCAACAACAGCGTCGCCAATGCAGCTACAGCATGTCCCACAGTCTACACCTATATATTCATATGGAAGTGGAAGCACTAGGGGTTATCAGTCGCAGCAGTATCAACCAACGGCGAGTTCATCTGCTCAGCAATCGCAGAGTCAGAGCCAAAGGCAAAGTCAGCATCAGACACCATACCAGACTTCGTCAACATTGCCTCCTTCAACAACTGCTCCAAGTCCTGCGCTTAGTACCATTTCTGTTGGGCCGCCAAGCCAGTATAAATCGTCGACATCGTCGTTACATAACCCCCAGCAGCAGCAACAATCGTCTTTGTCCCAACACCAGAGTCAGAGCCAGCAGCATGTGCAACAACAGGCGACGAGCACTGGTACCGTTCAGCCTTCACATCTGTACCTGAACCACCCTCCACCCCTGCATCATCCTCAGTCAAGCATTGCCACCATAAACAGTAGCAACAAGCGGAGGAGGTCGCCTATAAGGGAGGAAACAGTGACGCCTGTGCCTGCCCCAACGCCTCAGCAGCCTCCATCGTCGTATCCACCTCCAGCGATTGCGCAAGGCCACAAACCGGCTCCGCCCTCGCAGCAGCAGCGCCAGCATGCACCTATACCACCTCCCGTATCCGCTTCTTCTGTTCTGGCGAATCAGCATCAATATCAGCAACAACAGCAGCAACAACAGCAGCAACAACAGCAGCAACAACAGCATCACCAGCAGCAACAACAGGGATATCCACCACAAGCTTACCAGAATCATCCTGCGCCCCCACCCCCACCCCCACCACAAGCATCGCCACCTACTCCTGCTCACTCGCAGGTACCTCTACCTTCACATTCTCATTCACAGGTGTCCTTACCGCCATCTCCACCATCTCCACCACCAGTGACCCAGCTTCAGCATCGACAACAACAACAACCTCCATCAGAGTCTCAACACACATATCAGCCTACGACTGTGCAGCCTTCGAGACTTCAGAGACAACCTACTAACTATGCCCAGACAACAATGGGGCCTGGAGTGCCAGGAATAGGGGTGCCCTTACTGGATTTTGGCAAGGTAGGTCTCTTTTTCGCATTTTGCCCCGCACGATTGCAAGTTTGCGCAATGTGTTCCTGATGATATGATGTCACGAACGTCACTATAATGGCAACGAGAAAGTGAAAATGCGAGGATGGAGAGGAAAACGAATGGGGAAGCGAAGAGATAGACATCGGTTATTTATTGGTCTGCTGAGCCTGCCTATTTTTTCCGACCGTTTGTATTTCCTGTCCTTTGTTCCTTCTTCTATTCGATCTGTCTTTCGGATCTGATTGATACTAATCTTCTTTCCACGCGTCATTAGTTGGTGGACTCCTATCAGACTATCCTCGACCGCGCAAATTCGGTTGCCCATTCTTCTATGACACATGTTAATGGAAATAGCAACAACCGAACTGCGTCATCGATGAATGGCGGGCGCACAGACAGTAGCGCTTTGACCCCCGAAGCAGTAGACCGTATGCTCCAGAGCGCAACAATGGGCTTACAGATGCTCGACGCCGCACTGCAACATGTTCAGAATGGAACTTCGACGTCCAATTCTGGGAGTGGAAGCTCGCTTTCTAACGCTATGTCTTCTGTGCCACCACCACCAGCGCCGCCGTCTACATCATCGTTGGCGACCACATACCCGCAGAGTCATCCTCACTCTGCTCCTGCTCCAGGTGGGACCAACAGTGGAAGCGCATCCACATCCACGACACCGATGACGCCACCGAGGATGGTGGACAATGGCAAAGATAGGGAAGACATAAAAATGGTGGACGAAAATAAGGTTGCTGCGACGAAAACGAAAAAGGGTAAAGGGGATGGTGTAAAGGAAGGGAAAGAAGGAACCAACGGCACGGAAAGGTCGAAGAGGCAGGTGTGTCTATTTATGTTTTTGGAATGTGTGCCCTCTCGGCAAATTGTTTTATGGCTCTTTTTTGCTTACGTGTTTGTTTATCTCGTTTACAGAAAACGTCAGACGACGGTTCGCATGACGGCCAGACTTGTCTCGGTTGTAAAGCTACTTCGACACCTGAATGGCGTCGTGGACCTCTAGGTCGGTGTTTCTTTCTGTTATCAATTTGTTCTGGTTTTATCTGACGGGCGGGATACTTCTAGGCCCTAGAACTTTGTGCAATGCTTGCGGACTGGTTTACGCTAAGATGGTGCGTTTAAGTGATTTCATTCTCATCGAGCGGTTGTGCTGATTGCTTTACTGTATAGATCAAGAAACGCGCCAAAGAAAAGAATGGCACAGTCAAGAAAACATCTGGCTCTGGCGGGGGACGCAACGGTGGTATCACTAAGTCTAGTATTGGCGGTGGCATAACCACGAAGGTGCTGACTAGTGGATTTGGGGCTCCGGGGAGCATGCATGTCATTGGTCCGGACAACAGCATGGATGATTCGGCGGACGAGGGCAGCGAAGAAAATGGCTATGCCTCCCAAAATGACAGGCGGAGCATTTTACGGGAATGATCTTATGGTCTTTTTGACTTTTCTCTTCCATTCCTGGTGGTGGTGTTGGTGGTGCATTTTGGTATAAAAAATAACTCATGATTAATCCTTCATCCTTCTCTTTCTTGGTTAGGCGGCTAGCTTTTCCCTCGCCGGTTATCTTCATTCTACCCCAAAATCTACACTGCTGGGCGGACTGTTTCGTTTCTATTTCCGGTTGTATATCCCTGCCACTCATTCCCCTTCTATATTCTTCTTGCTGTCCGCATATTCATCGCTATGTTTAGATCTCTGCTTGATAAATACTTAATATTGGCTTCTACATTCCCCCGCCTTCTTGACATATATTTATCCACTTTGACCCTCTTCTAACAATTTTATTTGATCCATATTTATATATCTCTGTTGTGTACTCCTTTTTCTTGTCGTTCTATCCATGCTGTTGTCGTTGTAATTGCTTTATCGTCCTATGTAGACGAGATATGAACACGAATTCATTTCCTGTCAGCGATAATGTCCTTCTAGTTTGTGAGGAGCTGAACTGCTTCTGCGTATCGTTCTCTAGTACCCTTAACAATATCCTCGTCAATAACCCAGCCCTG
>Ga0247779_1001638_pt1 | contig 10615 bp, 12 predicted proteins | sample UWRJL221509R5_FD_179925 | JGI IMG/M metagenome (GOLD analysis project Ga0247779, IMG submission 179925) | Plant litter microbial communities from Arlington Agricultural Research Station in Wisconsin, United States - UWRJ-L221-509R-5 | ecosystem: Environmental > Terrestrial > Plant litter >...
AACTAGAGAAGGTTCCTTTTAAACATGGCTTGTTTCCTTAGATTGATTTCTAGTTGCCGTGGACGTTATGTAGCTCGTCTGATTACTGTCAAGTGGTACGCTGGAGCTCTGAAATTGAAGGCCAGATATTGGATACGTGCTGATATCGAGGTCTGATTCTTGAATACCTATGTGCGTGGCAAGAGCGATTCGAGCAACCATAAGCGTTGGTATTAACCCCTGTGTTATTGAATATCATAAATCTTACAGTAAGAACCCCGACGTGAACTTAAATTTAAAGGTTGAAGACGCACCGTTATAACATATACGAAAGCGCTGAGATACATTACGGCAAGAGCCTGCGTCACCCATGGACTAGGAACAAAATCAACAATGGCTACGACGATCATCGTAACGGAGTAAATGACGGAAGACTGCAGGAGCATCTCCACGATATGCTTATACCTGTGCTTTGCCTTGACGTCGTAAGCTGTGGCGGAATCAATCCGATAGGCGATGATTGAGGTCGCGATAAGGCTTGTAGCAGCGATCACGACAGCTAAGGACCCGTTTATGATGTTGAATTTGGATCCTTCTGTTCCATCATCATCGGGGGACATTGCTTTGTTAAGGACTACGTTTGCGACAATGGAAAGAGCTATGCAAGAGAAATAGAAAGATTTAGATTAGTTTATGGTGACGTCAATGCGTACTTACTCACCGATTTCAGAAATGAACAGGAAAAGGGGTACAGCCACCCAACGAAACGAACGGTTGCAAAGATGAAAGCACCTCCATATCTCGCGAAAAAAATAAGTCAAAATAGAAGGGACGCATGAGTAAGGTATATTGGATCACTCACGAGAAGCGCATCAGCAACGATGAATCCGCAGTACTGCAAAACGTTTCCGGCCATTAAAACAGGACCAGGCACAGCGCCGGCCACCATGAACATGGACTGCAACGTCGCTGAAGAATCAACGAATACGAGTTCCGCGAAATACCACTGAAGGCATAGTTGGCCCAGGGAGAATCCGTAGAGGGCCGTGATTGCGCATATTACGATTGCACTCTGCACTGCTCTGCGATGCGCTGCCGAGATTTTGATGTTTTTGGGGCGCGGGATGGTCAGCTTATCACCATCGCGCAGGAGGAGATATAATACACACTGTATAGGTAGACGGTACCTAAATACACCACAGTGTAAATACCTAACACACGTTTTGTTCGTGTTGAATGATTATTGGCACTCCGCAACTTTCTACGACCTGAAGCATACCGAAGAGTAAAATGAGCAACATCGTAGCGTGCAGGTCACCGCCTATCAAAGTTTTTTGGACAGATACAGGTGGAAAAGACATGACGAGGGAGTGAAAAACGTGAACCAAGTTTGTTGTACGTATGCTGTTTTATACATATTGCTTATGTTTTCACCGAAGTTTTACTTCTTGGCACTTGCTCCTTCGTCGCGGTCTTCGCAACGCCTGCGGCCTGAGTGCACAGATGACAAACAATCTAATGTTGACTTGTCAAGATTACATTTCTTTTGTCACCGATAAATGATAGCATCGTTTGGAGAAATGAGTCGCCAAAGGTCGTTGTCTTTAGAGAAAAATGGAAAGGGCTAATGGGAGGAGCGTGATAAGAGGCTGTTTATTACTTATGTTTGTGACTATTTTAGAGCTCACCTCTGGTGCTAAACACGCGCTTCCCGTTTCTACCCCTCTATCTCTTTATTTAAATGATCGTCAGTACATATACGCCACATTACTACCAGTCTTCCTGGAGCATAAGTGGTAACTACTAACCAAGAACTCATGTACTTATTCCAAGCCATTTGCCCGCGCGGTGCAGACCGATGCGGACAAGGTGAAGATGTATCTCGCCAAGTAACACGGTGGACAGCATCATTTTTGGCCGTATAGATGTGCTGTTGCCCATTACCACATCCAATCGTTCAAGTCTGGGGTGTGTTGACCAAGGGAAGAAAAATACAGCTAACCTTTGGCTAACCTTTGGCTAACCTCTAATTTCTTACCTGTGTGTCAGATAAACAGGAATCAATGCCTGAAGTTGCAGAAGGTTGCCCATCGGGTAATTAACTGAACTGAAATTGAACTAGTAGACGGTAAGTCCCATTAAATAACTGGTGAATCTGTCAAGTTAGTTGCAACGGTGTGGCAGTGCAATCTGCCCGCCTGCCCGATCTCGGATCCATGCATTAGATTAGATTAGATTACACGTTGTGTACTTGGCCGAATAAATCCACTCTCTTGCCTGCAACTGATGTCCTGCGCGGCTGCTCGACGCGTTCTCGAGCACAACTACCCCAGTCTGAGGTAGACTAAACTGCTTTAACAGCTTCAAATTTACAGTAGTAGGTGATGAGCTCCCTATATCACTGCACACTCAGTCACTGAAGCATACATAGTGCGTTCCAAGCTACGAGTCATCCCGTCAAAGAGAATGTGTAAGTTAGCAAATAATATATGTATTATGTATGAGAATTAACACAACGCTGGTAAATTACCTAGTCTGAGTTAGGCTTACCTACGACCCCGTTATACTATTGTTCGCATTATAAGACATGACATGACTTTGACCGTGGATTGGATTATTCTTGAAGGAACCGTATAAGGGAGGTACATCTACAGTCTCATTGTCCATGGCGTATTCGTCTGCACTCAGCAGCGCACCACCATCCGAGTGATACCTGTAGCGTTGTGGTCGTTGATGGTAGTCGTTGTCCCGGTAAGCCGCGGAGTCGGGTCTGCGAAGTGGGGACAACTTGGAAATTGACTGGCTATATCCCATAGATGATGGATGCGGTGCTTGAAACGGCTCAACCTCTGCCATCGCATCAGCCTCTCCATGAAGCTGTTTTCCCCCTCTTCTTCTTCTCCACCGACAAACAAGGAATGCAATTATCGTTAGGACAACCAACACGGGAACGAGAACCGAAGGTATGATAATTGAAGTTCTTTTATGAGAGCCTCCAGATGAGGATGAGTTGGATTCTGTTGATACTGATGACGATGAACTTGAACTTGAACTTGCAGCCGGAGAGGAAGGTACCGGAGGTATTGCGCCTGGCACGACCGGCAACGTCGCGTTCTGAATGATAATAGAACTGACCGTGATTACCACATTGTCTGTTCCCGCCGCGCCCGTAAGGATCATACTGAAGCGATGTGCCCCAGCAGATGGTAACCGTGGCGTTTGAACAATTAACTGGGAGGTTATCTCAGGATTAGCAGAGTTCGTAGGGTTGGTAATGGTGAAGTTGATGGGCGGTCCATCGTCTAGAGTGTAAGACATGAGTGAAAGGGCGCTGTTGTGTGGGAAAGGGCTATTGGGAATGCTTCCATCAAAGAAGTCCCCATAAACGCTCAACGAATGTCCTACAGTGAGCAGTTAAAGAGGTTATAACTTTAAAGAGAAACACCCAGTGACCAGGCAAAACTCACCGACAAAATCTATTTCAACCTTGTCACCAATTGCTTGCATATATCGTGGATTTTGATAGGATTTTTGAATGATGGAGTTGTTTCCATTGTACGAAACGTCGACGTCTGCGGTGGGGGTACTTGATGGAGTATAATAGATGCCGTCGAAAGGGAGGGATACAGAGGTATTAGCTGCAGATATGACGACTTTATGGGTTCCGGCCTGAAGTGACCCACTAGTGCTATTACACTCCACACCAGAGTCAGTAGGGCTGATCAAGACGGTATCCAAGCCATCTACTGTGCATGTGAAAGAGTCTTGCCACTTCGTATGAAATATGGCTCGAAACGCAGTGCCTGATGGAAGAAAACTTTGAAACTGCAGCATGCAAATGTAGAAGATCCCACTTACCATTGAAAGAGTACGACAGCATGCTCGTACCATTGCCACTACTCGCATGTACCGTTCCATACAGTGGGTTGATAGCTAAGGATGAGCCAGAAAAGTGAGCATTTGTGAGCCCTTGTAAGACTTTCCAGCCTCCCGAATACGTGATGTCTGGGTCGCTATCGTCGACGAAAATTTGGGAATCGCTCATGAACGTGGATGACAGCGAAGGAAGAGTACCCTGAGTATTAATAGTTTCTAAAAGTGTTTCAGGCCCTGGGTTTGATCGCGCTCAAAAACTTGCTTAGTTTGGACATGCACATTGCAAACACGGAATGATATTTCCCATGTGTCTTTGAATAATTTACTTACGTCATTGTGTCCATTTTAAAACTTAAGATTTCTCAAAGTCGATACCAAAAGTTAATAAAATGACTAGATTATGGAGGTGCAAACAGCATCATACGAAGTGACTATGACTGTGAATGGCAGCGTCTGAGCTTAATAGAACAACGAACGTAGTTGTTCTAGTAACATTTCAAGTGATCCAGCACTCCGAGTCTTCGCAGTCCATGCGAAGGACTTGTGAAGTCAAGCAACGATGGTGGTGAAGGATGATCCAACACTGGAAGTAACGATCGGGAGAGTAAAAACCTCTGGAATAGTGGACGTCTCAATGACGATGCTAGTTACATCCGGTGCAATAACTGTAGGTAGAGTGGAGGTAGCGATGGGTAGGGTGAACGCGTCCGGGACGGAAGAAGTATCTATAACGAAACTGGTCACATCTGGTGCGATGACGGTCGGAATTGTAGAGGTGGCGATTGGCAGAGTAAATGCGTCTGGGACAGACGACGTCTCAATTGCAGCGCTAGTAACATCTGGAGCGATTACTGTAGAGATTGTGGACGTGACAATCGGCAAGGTAAAAGCGTCGGGAACTGAAGACGTCTGGGTCACGACGCTGGTAACGTCTGGCGCGATGACGGTGGGAATGACGGAGGTAATAATTGGAATGGTAAAAGCATCGGGAACTGAGGACGTCTGAATAACGACGCTAGTCACATCGGGCGCAACAACAGTTGTAACTGCAGATGACGCGATTGGGATAGTAAAGGCTTCTGAAATCGAAGAAGTCTCAACGACGACGCTGGTAACGTCCGGTGCGATGATGGTAGAGACGACTGAGGATGTGACTGGGATGGTGAAAGCATCCGGAATAGAAGATGTCTCAACGACCACTGAGCTGGTCGGGCGCCTATGGTGGTGGCCGACGTCGGAAATGTGACGGAAGTCACTAAAAATGGGAGTCATTAGAATGCGTTAAGTATTACAACATGAACAGCACTGACGCAGGAACTACTCCCCCAGACACGAGAGAAAAGTATGTGGCGGCGCTAACATATGCAAAGAATGACTTCATTGCGTGGATAGTTATACCTGGGACAAAGAGAAAGAAACTTGAAGCTGTTTTTCCTTCAGTGGAGTATGGTGAAAATTTATTACTTATAACGAGGAGGTCCTAGAGCTTTTATACGCATTCTCGTAGCTATCTAGCACTGGCAGCTGCATGGTTTACATGTATAGTAGTCATCCTTCCTTCTATAATTACTTTCCAAGTGGACACACAACGGGGTATCGTCCCCTTCTGGAGTATTATTGCAGTGTGGGGCTTATATATATTCCGCATGGAACGGAAAATATACTGTCCGTTAAATTGATCCTTGCTGTATGCCACTGCTTAGCCCAATTTCTTGAGACCACAGAGCAATCTCTCGACGCAAATTGGCCATCATGGAGCAAATAAAGTGGATAAAATATGCCAAAAAAGTGATTCCACATATTATTCAAAGTTTGCTACAGATATGTTTTGTAGAAGATTATCCAACTCAGATAGTATTTTTGCTTAACGGGGAATAATGGGATTGTCGGTTATTCTTGCTGCTTTAGAATAAGTTGACAAGTTCTGTAGTTGCTTCTTATTCATTGCCTCCGAGTCCCAGCGATCATCCAACTATATATAAAGAACTTCAGGTGTGAGTCCTGGTTACTCTTGAGTGCTTAGAATCGAGAGATGGCTAGGCGGCCAACAGCGAAGATATACTGCGGATGTTTGAACAGCCTTTAAACGATAAAATTGATACTAAGTCACACACCCATGGGGTTCTCACTCGGCGACTGGCGGAGAAATTTTGAAAAAGATGCCAACTCTACGTAAATGCGAATAAGAAGTACAATTTGGGTATACTAGGTAGACGAGGATAAATTAATTCCGATAAATAATAATTAAATACGATCATGAGATTGAGAAGCTCTCCTCCACGTTAGATGGACTAGTTTGGGGTTAATAGTTGGAACTGCAGGTATATCAGCTGTATCCGCAGTCGCATGCGTTAATGGTTCCTCGAACTGCCTCTCCGTTGCTCGTCTCAGTGGCATGCCAATCACACTGTAAGTAGGCGGAACATCAACAACAATTCTCTGGACACCATAAGTTGCATATTCAGTTAACGACGCGCCACTATCCTGGTGGTGTCTATAGATTACGTTCTCCCCAAATTCCACATCGTTACGAGGAAAGGCAACAGATTGACTTTCCTCTTTAAGTCGTGCTCCTCCCGAGCCGCGTTGTGGCTCTGTTGCGATATGCGGATTCTCGCAGCATATTATCTGGGAAAGAATAGCGTACCGCCGCCGCCGGAGGAATAGAAACAGAGTAAGACTGAATATAAGTACGACGAATAAGGATGAGACGACACTGGCAATTATGATAGTGTGGATTGCGATGGGTGGATGAGACTGCATAGGATGAGGGGAACTTGTCGAGGAGGTAGAAGGAACTACTGGATAAGTGGGTAGAAGTACGAAGGAGGTTGTCACTGGGGACACAGAGGTGGTAAGTGATGAAGAAGAAGAGATTGATGTGAAGGAGGAGGGTGAAGGAAAAGAAGGCGATGACGAGGACGATGATGATATTAGAGGTGGAACAGCGTCCAACATAACCGGCAACTGCGAGTTTTGCACTTGCACATACATCAAGCTGATTTTGGTGGAATTTTGTAATTCAGACCCAAGGTACTCTAAATGAAGATGATGATTGCCCAAGGATAATCTTGGTGACTGGAAAATAAGCTGAGGCACGACTTCAGGAACGGAGGCCGTAGCTGGGCTGGTTATGGTAAAGTTTACCGGTGGACCGCCATCAATGGTATAAAAAAGACTTGCAGGTATCTCGTTTGGTGTTACATGAAATTCGGCGTAAGCGCCTATTGAGTAACCTTATATATATTGTATCTTAATTCGTGAAAGAATGACTACAGTCGGTAAACAACTCACCACTGAACGTGAAGTCCAATTCATCGCCCGGATTCTTCATGAACTGGTCGAATGTTACTTGAACTTCCGGATCATCAATGCTATATATGAAGTCCAAATCCTGTTCTGTGATTCTTGTTGTGGTAAAAGAAAGGTTATCAAAAACCACTGGATCGATTCCAGGCTGCTGTACTTCGATACTCAGTTCATGAGATCCAGGTTCAAAGTTTCTACCGCTGCACATAACTCCAATCAGGCCTGTCGAGATGCTCTGTTCAACACCGTCCACCGTACATGAGAGAATGGCTTCTACAGAGCTGCTTGTGAATTGGACACTGATATCAATACCTAATAATATGTCCGATTAGTCAAGAATGAAAAATAAACGAAGCGTACCCACCATCGAATGTATATGTAAAACTTGCGAGCGTATTCGTCGAATGTACTGTTCCATACATGGGGGTTGCGGATACTGTTACCGCGGAAGGTGCAGTCGGAATTCCTTGAAATGATGTCCATCCGGCGCTATAATGAATATTTGGGTCGGAATCGTCGACATATACTGTTCGTAAGTCCGACTCAGACATTGATGCGGTGGGTATGTTTGAAGCTTTCCACTTAGTATTACAAGCCTCGATAATATACCAGTAAGAACATGCTCTGGGCGTGGACTTGTTTCTTGTTCTTGATATAGACGAGTACCTCATCTCGTGGGAATGACAACCGCGAAAGACGTCTGTCTGTGATAGCTGCAGTTGAGTTAATTTCATGTGGATGTGAGGCACATATGAAGCAGCGATGGGCCCGTTACTAGTCTTACGACATTAAAAGTACAAGGGACACAAGTATTGCCATGACGTTAAAATATGGCGGATCAAAAAGAATTGCTTGCACAGCGCTTCTTTGCTCTTCACTTTCTCGTCGTAGTCGAGTATTGACAAGCGCATCGCACACATTGAGACTTTTCGAGAATAATGCCACGGATCAACCGGTTACATTCGATGATTCAACACGTGCGTTTGTGCCCAGTCCGGGAACCGTTCCAGGGACCGTCAGCCCGGCACTCCAAGTACTTGGAGACTTCTGGACAAAGATTATCCACAAAAATATATTAATGTAACAAGAGCTAATAAATACACGGCTACATGGCTTTCCGCACAAGGCGATAAATATCTATGCTCACATACTATTATCATACACACCAAATTGTACAATGCCGTCAATATACAGACAGACGTATCCCATGCTTTACTCATGCTTCTTCTCCTGGATTTTGTCCACAACCTGGACCCCAGTTCTCAGAGAAACCATCACGCTTTGCCTCTCATCACGGGTGGCTTCGAATGTAGTTGCATTTGCGCCGGGACCACCGCCGAATTGAAGTGCGGAGCGTTGAGCGACGGGTTTGGCCTCTTTCTTTGGTTTTCCCTTTATTGTTGCGAGCTGGGCCATCATAATGGTGGGAGCAAGACCCTATTTAATGAGCAGAACATGTGTGTCAGAGACTCCACCCACGATAGCGAGGGATTTAAGAAGTTACTACTTACTCCCATGGTATTGTTGATGGCACCCACGTAGCTCACGACGGCGAACATCTTTGATGAGGGGTGCAATGTATTCATCAGGCTGACAATCGTGAACGCGAGCTGAGTTATTGGGTACAAGATGGAGCACTGAAGGAACACGTCAACGCCCTTATCGAACAGTGTTGGCGGCTTCGGTGGCGCAGGCGGTTTTCCATTCCCATTTACGGTAGCACCGCGAGCGGCTACCTGTGGGCCGATGTAAAAGGAGTCTCTCTCGAGTTTTCCGTTCGTTTTGGGCGTGGGGTTGGCGATGTAGTGGTTGATGAGCGAGCGAGCGATGTAAATTGAAGCGAGAATACTGGTGGCGCTGATGAAAACGTTGAGACTGTCAATTGCGAGGAATGATTGATGAAGTGTTTCTGGGCCTCGTCCCGAGGTGGCGTTGCCTCTGAAAATAGTCGCAACAAAGTATATAACTGTTAGGCGGTGCAGTGCCGTCGTAAGTTAAGAGAAGGGGGTGTAAGAGCTGAGCTATACGTACTAATTTCTGCACCGACCAAGCCCACCAGCGGGGAAATTTCAAGCAAAGAGTAGTTCTCGAGGTAGAAGCAGCGCCAGACCTGTATAGTAAGGAATGGGCATGAGTATTTTCCCGAGTATATCTAAAGCAGCAGGTTACATACCAAGAACGCATTTGCCAAGATGAACTGCATGTACTGGATCACAATAGTCCCTATCTGGATGGACGGCTTAATCTGGGTAACGGTTTCGAAGATTGTCTCCCGCGTATCGCCTTGGTCCACAAATATGAACTTGAGGAAATACCATTGGATGGCCATCTCTGTTATTCCCAGAATAAATAGTGAGTGTAGGAAGAGCGCAGCCGGGCGCTTGTGTGTCGTTCTGCGCGTTGCTGCATGAAGGGGGCGATAAGTATCTCTTCGTGAGCGACGATAAATACCAACGTACCGTATAGATAGGCCCCTCCTATGTAGGTTATCGTGTACAGTCCTGCATTGGGTAATGGTAAGTATTGGATTCAATCACAGAAAGGAAGGAAACGACGCAACCCATCAGCAAGATGTACAGCATTGTCGAGTTCAACGTCGCGCTAATGTATGCCTCCTCGAGTGCCACCAGCGAGGGGCTGGGGTCCGTCTGGTTGGTTGCATCCATGGTACTGAAGTAAGTGTGGGGATTGAGTGGTGGGACTAGGGCAAGCTTATATTATCTGACTGTGGGTGATTGATCCTTCTCGCTGATGCCGTCTCAGAGGGAGAAGAATCATTCTCCCTTGATTCAAAGAAGCAAAGGACAACGGACGTAATGTTCAACGAGATGAACCCCCTGTTCGTTTTCCCATCACCTCTCCACCGATGACAGCGGAGACGAGTATGTCTGATGGATGGGTTAAGAATAGAGTGGGCTATGCAACGTGAAATGTATATGTTATGGAAATCCTCCTAAGCATCCATTCTTAATTAAAGGTGCTCCAAGTGAAAGAATATGTATGAGAAATATGTATACAGAAAGCGGAGTAAACTGAAGTGTATGCAATGATTCATGATCTGCTTTATTTCTGATATGATTGAGATGGTATTGCAGCAACACAGCCTGACAACGTTAATCTGATTATCATACACCAATCAGGTACAGCAGTTGATAAACGCCTCTTTGACGTATTTCTGTTAGGCTCAAGGTGCTCACTTGCGCACTGGACACAACTCCCATTGTCTTTTACGAGTATCCTCCGCGCAGTTGGCATAATATTCTCGCGCGTGAACTCCCAGCTCACCTCGATTGAATAAGACGGATATGCATCGCATCGCGCGCAGCGTCGGGAGTACAAGAAACTAATATGCATCAAGATGATCACTGTCGCCGCTTTGGACCGTTGGATACATACCCTATAACGTAGTGTTATACTTATTTGGAACAAGATTGCACGCATCTTTACTCAT
>Ga0247779_1001639_pt1 | contig 10615 bp, 11 predicted proteins | sample UWRJL221509R5_FD_179925 | JGI IMG/M metagenome (GOLD analysis project Ga0247779, IMG submission 179925) | Plant litter microbial communities from Arlington Agricultural Research Station in Wisconsin, United States - UWRJ-L221-509R-5 | ecosystem: Environmental > Terrestrial > Plant litter >...
TAAATGCACCTAAGGCAGCGTAGACGCATGATGACCACTCCGGCGTTCTGTCGCAGGTGCGGCGCACTCTACATTACCTGTACGCTGTACGCGCGTATCCCTCAGTGACGAATTGCATAGCACGCCGGGGCCGTTGAGGTCAGTAGTGGACGAGGGGATGCTGATGCTGATGAGGGTCAAGACGAGGGACAATGATGAAACGGGAGAGGCGAGACGGCGCAAGCGTTCATGCGTTCACGGCCTTGGTGGCTGCTGGCGTTGAGCAGTGTGCTGAGTGCTGAGTGCTGAGTGCTGAGCGCTAAGGCATGGGGTCTAGATTGTGGCGGGCACAGTGCTACGACTATTCAGAAGTTGTGACACTGATGCTTGTTTCTGTTTGCATGTTCGACACCTAGATAAATCATACATACGCTCACTTTAGCTAAACTATCATTAAAAAATAACAAGTTCTTGCAAATTGCTTAGAAGAGAGACAGGGAGAGACAGGGAGAGACAGGGTATGAATTTTAGAGATGAACTCGAATCAAGCTTGTCCTTGATATTTGTGTGAGCGTCTTTGCGTTTCTATCTTACTTTCGCTTCACATTACACTACCGTGTTGTTGAAGGAAACCCGCCCATCAACGACTCATTACTCTTTGCTACCCCCTTTTCCGCCATTCATGGGTGAGACTGAACAGTCATTTGATCCTCAAAACATATACTTACCATTCTTCCTTCAGAATAAACTTTGAATGTCTTCATCTCAATGCGATTTTGATATACACCATCACCCTGCAGGAGCCATCAGCATTGAACCTCATTACCAGCAAAAGCGTAAAGGAATCAACTACTCCATAGGACGCAGCACATGAATGCCACGTGGCATGGACCCCGTCAGCCTGTCGTCGACGACATGAAAATCATGCTAGTCCCTGGGAATGTAATATGTACCTGCGACTATCGTATACGACAGATTGAATGAGAATGATTCATTGACATATAACTGAGTTAAGACTGCTATGTGATTATTACTTGCTGGTTAATTGCTGACTACTATTTCATAGTGCTGCTGTCATCAGTCTACATACGGGCGCTTATTGGAAATGTAGAATGCATCAAATCCCAGTCATCATTAATCATCGTTGACATGGATCTGAAAGGGAGGCACCAATCATCTGAAACCGTATTCAGAGCGTTCGCAAGAAGGACGACGTTCAGCTTCAAGTACACGCAACATGCAACATGAAAAAAAACCAAATACAGCGCGTATGTAGTGTTCATGCCAAGGATACAAAAAAAATGCACTATTTAGACTTCCTATTTTATATATATACAACACAATTAAGTGATTTTAAAAACATATTATACTATCTATTTTATTCAAAAATCGCCTGTGGGCCGTCTCATCGTCGTGCACGACGCCGAGCTCGCACCGGTTATAGACTGGACCGGCGTGGGAACTGCCGGATTTGGAAAGAAATAACCATCACTTGGTTGATTTCTTTCTTATCACCTCCCACCACGATCATCGCCAACACCGCGCACCCTGCCCCTCCCCTCGTTGCAGGGATGTGGGCGGTGCTCAACAGCGGTGAGTGTGACCACGACGACGACGATGGCCATCGGCAAAAGCGCACCCAGCCCCTCCCCTCATTGTAGGGATGTGGGCGGTGCTCGTCTGGGCGAGGTAACGGGAGCTGCGGGACCACAACGCCACGAGGAAGAAGACCACCGACGAAACAACGGCGGACGATGATGGTGACCGATGGGATGACCGATACCCAAACCGTCACCTGACACCAACACCCTGCATCCAGCCCCTCCCTCATTGCAGGGATGTGGACGGTGCTTGCGCCGACGATGGCGATGGCGAAGCGTAGCCCCTGCCTGCTGCGTCATAGCTGGAACCAGCACCTACAACGACGCAACGACGAACTACGATGGGGACGATGGCTAGCCTAGGTCGCGACACGACAGCGATACAAGGCGGATCACCTCCATCACAACGATAACGACAACGATGGGGCCTGGTCCCCACCTCCACCACCTGGATCCAAGTCATGACCGAGACATCGAACTCGAAGGCCAGCACGACAAGGAGACGAATCAGGAGGGGAGAATGACAACGAGAGTGAGAGCGATCAGGACAACAAAGGGCGGTAGGGGGGGAAATGAGGGGTTTGCATTGACGAGCAGCTGCGCGAGCACGATGAAGAGCGAAGCACGAAACCGAGTGAGCAAAGGGGAAACGAGGTCGAGCACGACGAGCATAACAGAAACGAGAAAATTGTATCCCGTTTTTGTACTCGACGTCCTCACTCTCGCTCTTCCCAGAGGAGAGGGACGAGGCGGCGAGCACGAGGAGCAGCGGTACAACGATGCAAGCAAAAGCGAGAACACCAATGCGAGAACATTGGTGTTCTCGCTTATCTTACTCAACGTTCTCGCTCTTCTCGTCCGTCGTCTCGCCTATGGTCCTCTTCTCTTGTTTTCATTCTTTCTAGTAGTATAGATACTTCAATATATATATATATATTAAAAAACAATGCCTATCTGGGAGTCAAGATTTAGAAATCAACACAACTGACGACCATTACGAAGTCACAGGTTTTACGTCGATGGGACCGCCCCGCCGTGGCATGCTCATTGCTTTTCAGAGCGCTGCCCCGGGGTATGTTCGAACTTCGAAGGAATTTAACTTGTAACATGACAAATTTATGCAGAATTACAACCATTTATCAACTGACTAAGTAGCAGCGAGAATGGTAGGTATATGAAGATGATATATGAAAGTAAGTAATCAGAGCATTTAAGAGCAAGGACAAAGCGAAGCAGAGCAAAGCAATGAAAGTAAATGGTAATGAAAAGCATACGGGTTCACTGAAGCGTCCTGCCCTATTTCTAGTCATCATTCGGCAAAGAGTTGACGAATTGCGCGAAGGCAACACTGACATCGAGCAGCTCGTAGTGCTTTGTGCGATGAGCTTGGGCAGCGCGGAGTTGGTCGCGGAGAGCGTGGTTGCGCTTCAAGGCAGTTTTTAACCGGCCTTGGAGTTTTTCCTGCCACTTTTCGAGACCGATTAAGAGACCTATGCATTTTGGGGTTAAAAATACATTTGAGAACGACGAACGACATATTGCTAGTACCTTTCAAGGAGGATAGATTTGGTAGCTCATTTGGTAGCTCTGGGAGAGCCTCCGCGGTAGGAATGAATACACCTAAATATCGGTGGCACAATTACTGGGTGTGTAGGAAGTGGGTTACTGTATTGTACTCACCGGTCCTTGGGTTACTAATGTCATCATTTGCAGTGCGAATCCTATACCCACAGAACTGGCCTAGTTCATTCCACTCCAGGGAAAACTTCATATTTCCATTATTTTGCTGCGTCGGTGCAGGATTCCCTGTGTTGTTTGAGCTCCCTTGCTCTTCAACAGGAATGGGGAATTGGAATTGGGGACGGGGAGGTATGTGCAAGTCAAACAAATCGTCGTCTACCGGCAAAGAACCTGCACTGGATGGGGTTTCCGAAGTCGCCATTTCGATGTTGAAACTGACGGCAGTGCCATTGAGCATCCAGAGTTCCAACTCTGGGATCGGCGGACCCGTTGGAGTTGGAGTCAGGGTTGAGGATTCGTAGGATTCGTATGGCATCATCAGGGACGACATAAATCCGATAGTCTGCAGGTCTGCAGACAGTGGCAGTAGCTATGGAGGAACTAAGACGAGGCAACCATGAAAGTTGAAATTTAACCTTTTATTTCTGTATTTCTCTGTATTTCGCCATGGCCCTGGGATTTGGTGGCTGGTGGTACAACAGCCGTGACATAGCTAACCCACTGGGCTCTCTAAAGAGAGATTCTAAGGAGAGTTCTGATGGATGCCGATGATGTAGTGATGTAGTCTGTAGTGTTCTGGTAAGACAGCTATTACATACAAAATACACCTATTATATACAAATGAGTCTTATTTTTAATTTATTAACACTGGATTCCTTCCATTATTGACCCAGTGCCAGTCTCCAATGAGGCTTCAGCGGCCTTCATTCCAGTGAAACTAGGGTTCCAATTGATTGGGGCCTCTATCGCTCCACTGCTTGGGAATACCTTTGGTTCAGGTACCTATAAATGATTTGATTCAAATTCGTCATCTCCGTTCAATTTTCAAAAAATCGAACATACATTCGGAAGATCAATTGCTGGCTTTGGTTGCAGTGATCTCAGCATATCCGCATCATTTTGTATCCTGATTGAATATAAGTTTAAGGGTAAGTTGGGCTTGGGAAGGCTCTTTTTGTCAACGTGGATATGTTGCCATATCCGAGGGAGAGGGGTGTTCCCTTGCGGCTGATAATGCCTGTCGATGAAATGTAGGATCTGGAAATCAAAGCCGGGTCCGGCCCAGGTTATTGTTGAATACAAGGGAAAGTTGAAGGATACTACCTACCTTTGATACTTCTTCAGCTAGCCAATCCACTTGCACCCTCCTCACAATCTTTGGGGATGCGAAAATAGCCTCTACATCTGTCTCATCTGATGACATGTCATCGTTCGTGAGATGGGAATAGATCGACTGAATCATCTTCCAAAGATCATGAGGATCTTGATCCAGGTTGGTGTTGGAGACCATGCGTTGGATTATCATTCCACGTCTCAGATGCAGCTGGGGCGAAGATAATTAGAGAAATGTATCATGGAATCCGAAAGTACTATACGCACACCGGCCCTCCTTTCATATCTCCGATTCCTAGTCGCAGCGGAGATCCGCTTTTCCATGAGAACCGTACTATAATTATGTGGTGATTCACGTCTAGCCGACGTTAGTTCCCTCGATGCCGCCTGTACGCTGGATCGATGGGCAGCAAGCCTAGTTGAAATGCTGTGGTTAATATTCACGGTTGTCTTTAACATCTTGTCGATGTTGGCAGTACTAGCTGTAAGACAACCTTCTCCAAAAGCAGCAACAATATCCGGAAGGTGATTCTTCTTGGCATATTCCAAAAATTTGTGTTCCATAAGGTGGATGGCTGCCTTGTTCCATGAATGCTTCATAGTGGCGCCCCAAAATATCAGGATTTTCTCAGATGTAGGACCAGGCCCCTGTCGATGGCTGAATGCATCTACCTCGTGCGCATCAGCTCCGGGTGGCAGTTCGCGTTGGATTATAGGCGATGGTCCAGTGAAACCTGAGAGTAGCCGCGTTGGTGCCTTGTATCGAGGCTGTGACGAGATGTAACCGCCGCTGTGGAGGTAGCGCCGGATTAGAGACTGGAAGACATAAATAATATCAATAAACGCTCGATGGGGCTCAATCCAAGCTCTTCGAATTCTTAATGGACTTACATTCATGAAGTTAGTCTTTTCATCTCTCGGTCCTCTTGCGCTTTTGCATGTGCGCATTGTGTTGCGCGGATCTTCCTCAAGGTCGGCAAGATAGCCAGCTTGCGCGGTTTCACTGGCAAATCCCTAAATATGACAATGGAGTCATTGAAAAGCAGAGATTCACTCATAAACTTAACTTAACGTACCTCTTGTCTTTGCTCAGTCGTTGGGGATGAATTGCTGGTGGGGCTCTGTAAATTATTGACGCACAAAGGGAGCGATGGAAACGCCTGACGAGGGAACCTTGACTTCAGAATCAACGACCTCGCTGACACAAGGACCTAGAACCTACCCAAGTAGTCATCACGGTATTTGTGTTTAGGCAGGCAACAACAGTTTCTTCACTCAAATTTATAGGAAAACATATCATGGAACATTTCTATCTTTCCATGTTATTTTTAATAAGTATCAATAGTTATTATTGTTCGTAACACCAACGAACCATTCACAATTGTTTGTGTCAACTGACCCCATCCCATCGCGACCTTGTTTTCGTGACACCACCCATAATAACGATAATAACACATATAAGAGTGAACATAAGGATTGATTATTTATGTCTTGCTTACCCGCCGCTTCTGAGGCTGAGACCTCTCGCTTCCAAGCTTCAGCGCCAACAAAAAACCTATCTCTACGAGCTAGTAGTCCAGGCTACGGTTATGTCATTCTCCCGTCACCACATTCAGCCCTTTTTGAACCCATCGGCGAACACTTCGTTGTTAGCTATTTACCAGAAGGATTAGATCCAGAGAACCTTACCACTTTAACTATATGCCTCTGGCTAGGCCCAGGTTTGCCTTTTTTCTCCAAGCGAATCTGATCTAAGCACTGATACAGTGCACCGTACCTACAGAAAACGATCAACCCGACACCATGGTTTTTTTGATATGGCCCAGACGCGGAATCATATCTTTCGGAGAACTGTGAGAACGCAAGAGCTTAATAATGATTCTGAGAACTGATATCTCTCCAACAGCTTTACCAAGAAGCAGAGATCTGCAATTATATGCTTGAAAGATACTTCGCAATTCATAACGGATGCGACCAACGATATCGCTAGGGACCTTCTTCACGTGAACAACAAACCATGCTTATTCTTTATTCGACAGTGGGACGAAACAGTCGAGTCCACAAGCGCCGCCGAGGACGAAGCTAGCAGACTTTGCCTCACAAATGTTTGCCTAAATATGGTCAAATCTCTTCGAAGCGAGATGGAGAAACGACTGGAACCGAGTGGAGATGCACTCAAGTCTTCCTGCTTTCAGGAATGGCTTTCGCTCACATACAACAAGCTACGTTCTTGCAAATCTACCAACTTCTTTGTGGATCCCACCGTACTTGCTGCAGGGATTCTCACTCATTTACTCCAATACATCTTCGAAAACAATAAACTCAACATAGGCAAGAGGGCGATGGTTTATGTCCCGATGGATTTTGTTCGAGACTGGGAAGCGGAAATAGAGAAAATATCTACTGACTATTTGAAAATGTCAAGTCTTCTCAAATCGTTTCTTGGCCTCTAGGCCTGACTCGAAGATATTTGTAGCTGGCTAGGATAGGGGTATTTGATTTTGTTTGATGTCATCAATCATCACATTGCTAATTTTAGCTACAAAAATATATTCGTGAACCTGATAAGATTAGATCTCTCAAGAATTGTGCACAAAAATAATCGGAAAACTTTAGCACTGCAGGTAGGAATTTACAAGAAATGCACTATTTTTTACACCATGGTAGTAGGGTCATCAACATCTACTTGGACGGTTCGCGAAACAAAAATTTCTATAACCGGGGGACGATTCAACTGTAGTTTCAAATGTAGCATCACTATAGCCATTGGTAATCGTAAGTTTATCTTCACTAGGTAGGTAGTATATATTACACTCACCGCGCTGAGCGCATAAGACAGGGAAGAAAAACAAGCCCCCAATAAGGGCCAACATTGAATCCATCACAAAAAATTGAACACTGCAGCGGATAGTTAAAGTATCTCTATCTTCTGCAGTGAAGCCTCGTCGAGAGAACAATGTCATCTTTTCGTCGAATCCACGGTCCCAATTATCATTTTCCCACATATTTCTACGCATTGCTGTGTAGACTACTACAGGCCAGCTGAGAAGCATAGTGAATGAGGACAGGCTGCAGGAAAGCAAGCCAGTTGTCGACTCCATTATCAAACCTGGAGCGCCGACTTCTAGTCAGCGAGAAAAATGCGTACTCATCAATGTATGTGCGTACCGTACCGTGACCGAGTTTATAGAAGTTGGAGAAGTAAATGGCTAAGGGAATGAAAAAAGCGAGGACGCTCGAGGACGCTTATTTGGGCAGTGTGAGGAAATGGGATCTCGAGCGGGGTAATTAAGCGGGCATCAACCGAACGATATAAAACCACCGGTGTCAGATTAGGCGATAGAAGTTTTTGAAATTTGACAGAGATGCAGACATACATTTTCGCGAATCGCTAGTCTTTTCTCTAGTCTCAAAAATGCCCGCCGCCCTAAAATTGTGGCTTTCCGATTCACTGAAAAAAATGGTGATCGGGTCGACTATAGATATCGTTTAGAACACGGTGTAGTGTGACATAAGAAGAATCAAGTTAAACCATAATGACAAAAATGTCCCTAACTTATCATATGTATCCACGACAATCGCCCTCTCTTTCGTTCGTTCATTCATTCAACAAACATATTTCCCTCAAAGGATAGGTGCGTTGAAACGTTGAAACTATGTACAAGCTATTTACTGATGCAATTGAATTGTCTGATGTTTTTTCTTTCTTTTTGATGTGGGACAGCCGAATGCTTCTCATGAATTTAAGGGGCAAAATCCAAATGGGTGATCTGTAAACTCGAGATTCTGGTAGGAACCTATTCTACTCGACATGGACTATCTATCCCAGGAAGAAGCACGGACGCAGGTGATTTGCAGGAAGCCCCCACCGATCCCGTATAAGTATTTGATCCCTTTCATTTGCTAATTGTTGGATCATCCCGTCCTCCCCTCCCAAGTCACCTTTCCTCGTCACCTCATATACCCTTTCTCATTATTTACCATCATGGTTGATTGGATGTCCCCGGAGGAAACCACCAAAGATGGCCGTGAGTTTGTTTATATTCATATTCTGATTTCCCTTCCCCGCTGACATCGCCTGACCCATTGCAGAAGCGTTTGCCAAATTTATGCACGCTCTGCTGGGCGTGTATATGTGCGTATCATGTGTTTTCCTCTCTGACCATTGGAAACTCACAGCATCGTAGGTGGGAATGGGCCATCAGTTTACCGTTCGACTGGAAATACATTACCGGACTGAAGCCGTTCAGGTGGCCAATGGTGAGCGCCTCAATATGTCCAGGATGGATGATTAACTGAACGCGTTGGCAGATCTTTTACTTTTTGAATAGATACTGTCTATTCTTTGTGCTGATTGGAATGTATGTGGATATCCGCTTTAAGGGGTTGTACCTTGTACTAATAAATATTCTACAGCGCCATAGCACTGAATGTGACCGAGTGCGCTCGTTCATTTCATCCCAGCCGGTTGATCAAACCTTTCTAACATTTGGCTTTCAGGGAGGTCGATTGTCAAGGGCTCTATACGTTCAACCAGGTACCTTATATATGCGCTCTACTCTTTGATTATATGCTAATCATCTGGTCCAGTGCTTTGGAAACGCTGCTATAGGCCTGGCAAGCATCAATTTATCCCTCCGAACGTACGTTTTCTATAGTAAAGGGACATATATGTATGCTAAATACATCGACATAGTATCGCTGTTTGGTCTAGGAGGTGGATAATCATTATTCCCATTATCGCTGTCGTTCTCGGACATTGGTCCCTTCTTTTGCATGGTGAGTGTATTTCTTGTTCCTGACGCCGCTAGTCCTTTTACTGACCGTTAAACTTGTGATCCAGGAATTCTCCTCAAGGCTCAATGGGTGCCTGGCCAAGGTTGTGTCATCACTCAAACAGATAACAAGTTACTTGCAGCTACCTTTATCTACTTGATGTGCTTCGACTTCAGCATTCTATGCTTGACGGCGTACAAAGTGTTGTTGCCTCTCAATGGCCGCTCAGAACTCGTGAAGCTTATCTTCACTGACGGTTTGATTTACTTCACCATTGCGTAAGTATCTTCCCTTACTGTTCTTGGACAACCAAATGCTGACGATATTGTCGCTCTCAGTTTCTTGGCCAACTTGATCGCTACGGTATGTAGTTGGTTTAACTATTTCTTTAACTCAGAACTTACATTCGATAGATTTTCATGCTTTTAAATCTAAACCCGGTCATGTCCATCATCGCCAACGTACCGGCAGCTATTTGCTCAACGGTCAGTAATTCTCGTGGATCCTACCGCAGCCCTCCCATAACAATAATCTTACAGGTTGTTGCTTGCCGTTCTGTTCGAAGATTGAGCGACTTCAAAGGGTCGACTGGTGTCCAAATGTTCTTGTGAGTTTCTCAATGTTTTGTTGCCATTTCTTGAGTAGAGTACATATTGACAATATTGTAGGAACGGAACCCAGGGATCCACTATTGCCTTTAGGTCCAATATGTCCACTCGCCCTAAAGTCTCGACCAAGGTTTCGAAAAGGAACAGTCACCAAGATGGTGTTCCTGTCCAGGTAACTTCTCATTCAAATCAAACTTCTACCAGACTCTTAACGAAACGGCTTTTTTAGATGGAAACCTTCGAAAGTCCCATCGACAAGCACAGCTATACTGAGTACGATGCCGCTGGCAATGCTAAAAATGACGCTAATTTTGATCCTGAAGCCCAAGGGATCAGCGATGACTTCAAGCGCCCTCCTTACTAGGCCATGGCCATTCACCTTAAAATGATACCCCCCTTTCCGTTAGCACAAAAAAAGTTATCGGCATTTGCTTTCCACCCATGCTATCTTTTTGCTTTCGCATCCAATTGGTACTACATCTTCCCCCTTCCCTCTGGATTAATCATCCTTCCATCATTCCTTTTCAAAAAATTGTTTATCATTAAAAAAACCTTGCACTCTGGTTACTCCATGCTGCCTTAGGTGCATTTAATCCGTACTCATATGATACATTTCTACTATGTACTTACCGGCTTTGAATCAAATATATGTTTGTTTGTAACACGCATATATTTAAAGAGATAACAAAGAGATTTTAATCGCAATGCGCAGAAGTAAGTGCAGCACGCTGCACAATAATCCAGCGCGCGCCGTCTATGATGCAACGCGCGGAAAATTTAACAACGCGCATAATATAT
>Ga0247779_1001640_pt1 | contig 10613 bp, 13 predicted proteins | sample UWRJL221509R5_FD_179925 | JGI IMG/M metagenome (GOLD analysis project Ga0247779, IMG submission 179925) | Plant litter microbial communities from Arlington Agricultural Research Station in Wisconsin, United States - UWRJ-L221-509R-5 | ecosystem: Environmental > Terrestrial > Plant litter >...
CTGGCAACTACCTCGACCACGGCGTCAGGGTCAACTCTGTATTCACGAGCTACCGTATCTCAGCTTCAGACTTTTCTCAGCGCTTGGGCGACCTTGCTGGTCCTCTCGACGTCACACGGACATCTCTGAACTTCAAATTGATTGCCGCGAACTCTACCAAAGTAGAGAATGTTCAAATCCCATATTTGGCCAGTTTCTTGGGAAATCCTTTCACAGATAAAGCATCTTTGTGAGGTTTACCGGGTTTTCATCTGATTCACTCTAATAAATGCCTATGATTTCCCAGCTGGGCAAATAACTGTGCCGCAAATGACGCCACTAACGGAGTAGATGTCCGTCAACAATCTACGTTCGTCAAACCTGCTCGTAAACAACCCAAGGCGGATATCATCGATGGTTTGAAGGCGCGTGCAGTTGGGCTTCCTGCGCCATTCCATCCTACCGCGCCTCCTCTTCCAGGAAGTGACGATGCAATCAAGTCGTTTATTCTTCCCGGAAATAAAACTGGTGTGGTAAGTGAACTGACTTTAGCAAGTGACTTCGGTTTCCTCGTTTTATTCATTTGAATCAATTTATAGATGTTCGTCGGAACCTTCTCTCCTAATGACTTTGATCAATTCCAAGCGGACACCGTCGCCGCCGTTAACTCTCTCAAGGCTGCAGGTGTAACACAACTCATCATTGACTTGCACGGTAATGGAGGAGGTTTTGTATGTCTCGGCCAGTTCTTGCACCAATACCTCGCTGGATCACAGGTCGGATATCCGTGAGTAATATTTTTACGTCCAAATTTACCGAGTAACCTAATCAATTTCATGCTGCAGTGGATTCCAGTCTACTCAGCGTGCAAATCCCCTTGCACAAAAGATCGTGGCTGCGCACGTTGCCATGGGTGATAACGACATTGGTACCTTCTACAGTCCTAGCAATTGTACGGTTTATTCATCTCTTTTAATTCTCTTTTTTACTGACTCTCTACCCAGGGGCGTTTTTCAACCACACCATCTTCCCAAACACCTTCAATTATAACAACCCTGCTGTTCCATTCGTCGTCAACGGACGGTCTGACCCTACCTCCCAGCGTTTCCATGTATGAGCCCTCCAAGCCATCCTTGATGAATATTTCTCTAACGTTTGCCATTTCCAGGATACTTGCACGGAGTCGTTCTCCCAACCCATCCCGACGACACCACCTTTTGATCTCAAGTCTGTTTCATTTATTTCTTGTCACAAAAGCTTACTTATTTTGTTGTCGGATGCATATAGCAAGGTCGCCATTGGTAAGTTCAAGCTCATCACCTAAAAAGCCGAAGATTGACATGCTTTGACTGCACAGTTAGCAATGGAAATTGCGCATCTACCTGCGCGATGTTTAGCACTCTGATGTTCGAAAGACACCAAACGAAGACAGCTATCTTCGGTGGCAAACCCGGCGAGCAAGTTCAATACAAAGGTATGGCTGGGAACCAAGTCCTGGAGTGGGCGGACCTGGACACGGAAATTAAGTCTGTTGGTTTGAAGAATGTAAGGATATCTTATACACTTATGTACGTGCCTCACCAGTTTCCGCTTCGATTTTAGGATCCTTTGGCGCCTCCTGATGTGTAAGTGCCATTAAGATGTGTTTGAAGTGTTCAAAACTTGATCAGAAAATATGCATGTAGTTTGGTGGATGTTAACTTCCGGTGAGAAATCCATGTTTTTTGGACCCTTGATTGTGTTGCTGATTAGACTGTTTTATTTTTCTATGCAGTCATAACTGGCGAACTGGTTAGTCGATTTCCCGTATACTAATTGTCATGACATTGGTGCTTAAACATCTATTCAGCCTGGAGTTTCTTGGACGAAAACCGACCGATTGGTACGTTTTTTGTCTACGATTCCAGATACAATAATTGACTCTTCAATATTTCAAATAGCCTATGTCTCCGAGCTTCCACAGCGTAAGTTTACGGTTCGATGTCCTTTGGGGAAAGATGGAACTGACCCTAATCCAATCAGTCCGCTTCCCTTATACCAAAGATACATACAACAATCCACAAAACCTATGGACCTTCGCGTGAGTTCATTTCATACAAATAGTCCTTGCTCATCTCAGTCTCTTCTGGCCCTTTGTAGTGCTTCTAAGCTATTCGTATGATATAAAAGGATGGAGGACACATACAAGGTTTGATTGAGGCATATATTTTTTTCGCTTCGGTTTTAGCATATACATGTCGCTTTTCTCTGAAGGTGAATAAATAGACGCAGCTTTTTCTCATTCGATGGATGGAGTTGATACAATGACAGTCAAGTTTCAAGTGGCCCGCGGCAAGTACTATGTACAATTGAAATTGAAAGACTATTGAGCATTTCATTCTTCATGTTTGCATTCGACCTGGGAAAGACTGATGTGATTTGAATTAACGGACTGGATCTAGCGAGCAGTTCAATTTATAACGTAGCCGAAAAGAATGGGAAGCTTGAAAGGAAACACCCCCACAACCGCACTAAACAAGTAATTGAATCTTTCAGCAACTTCAAGACCCCTTATCTTTCTTTTGCACGCTCGCTGAAAAAGGTTCTCGTCGTCCTTGTAATAAAAACAAAGATTTGCGCTTGTCAGGGACGACACCCACGAAAGACAGCATCTGAAGATGACATTAGGATATGTGCTTGTTGTATTGCCATGGTGAGCATAAAGTCATCATCTCATTAAAACGTTTTGATCCGCATAGGGCCAAATGTATAACAGTGTTGGCCATATTTAGAACCAGATTTAGCCCGGCCTGTCAAAGACTTGACAAAGTCAACAACTTCTCCCCTTCAGTTCTTTCTTTTTTTTTTCAACACGCGTGTTCAGCTGGCTGCAGGTGTTACTTCGGGTCTTGTCCACAACTCCCATCCTTTAAACTCGCGCTTTCCTTTCCTTTACATCTTGCTTCTCCGCTCTCAGTCATGTCTGGACCACTCGCTTCTCAAAAAGACTCCACTGCGGAGAGTTCACTCTCTCTCAGGAAACAGGTCAGCTCAAAGAGCCTGAAGAACACCGCTACGCCTATGGGTGGACGTCCCAAAGGTCAGACCACAGCTTCAATGAAGCGTTCGACTACAATTGGTGGACAATCACCGAATTCCAAATCGTCCAAGGGTAATCCTGGTCGCGGGCTCACCGTTCGTATTGACGAAGACATGCCCGCGCTTAGGCAAAGCATTCAGAGTGCCCCAGTTAAGGTTATCAGAAGGCTGCCTGCAGCACCTATGCCCCCTGTGCCACCGCTGCCTCAGTTTATTGTGGGCCGATACATGCCCAGCGCGTCCACGTCTGTATCTGTCACGTCCGCTTCAACACCCTCTGGACGGGCTCCACCTACCCCGGCTACCGCACCTGCTACTTTTGGACAAACACGAACGCCTCGTGCTGTTCGCCCACTCCCATGTCCGCCTGCTTGTGCGAGTAGTCCATCAGACTTGCCAAGTACACCCACACCCACTGAGCAGCAACAAGCGGCCCCCACAAGTATTATTACTCCGACTCGCGTTGTTCGTCCTTTGCCTATTCCGAAATTCAACACTCCAAGGAGAAATACTAGTATCGCTGAACCGCAACTAGCTAGTATTTCGCCTGAAATTGCTAGCCCGAATAGCTTGCAAAGTTATAGGTCGTCTACTATAGATCTCACACCGAAGAAGAAAACGGACACACAAAATATAGTACAGGAGGCTATTATTGCAGATGGGGAGTCTGAAGACGAGGATGACTACGACGATGTGGATGAGAAAGAGTCAACGGATATCGATTCATTGTATGGGCCTCTTTTCACGGATGGCACCATAGACAGTCGTCTATCGTCATTACTCTTCAGCAGGAACGAGGACGTGGACTCTTCGGAAGAAACCAGTCCTATTGGGGTACGCTTCAGAAAGGGACTTCCCCCGCACGCGTTCCACCACCGCCCAAGGCGCAGCATCGACTCAAACCATACAGTTTCGAGTAGCAGCGTGAGCGAAGGGGATGTCGGAGACACGCCTGAAACGTACGATGAGGATGAAGATGAAGTTTTCTTGCGTGAGGACGACGAAGATGGGCTTGAAGATTCGGAGGAGGGGTACATCGACTACGCTCGGATCCTTTCGAGTCGGGTGCTTTACCGACAACAGCAGGCCAGCTATGACCCCCAGTTTCACAGTAAATGGGCGTTGGAGAAGAATGGGAAGCGGTATACGCAACAGGATATCTCGGATGTTCTTAGAGCTCTTCGTACGCTCTGATGTGATCTGTTTTCCTTTTCTTCTCTGTTTTCTTCTCTCTTCTCTCTCTTTCTCTCGCTTCTTAGTATACATATGTGCAATCCAATTCCGCTTGTGAGCCCAACTGTTTCCCTACCTCACTTGATAATTTAGCATATCGTCATTCCTTATCAACAACCACATGGTTCATAGCACTTGTGTATCTAGATTTTCTGATATCTATCCTCTCTTTTGCATTTGTACTTTTTTTTCTTCTTCGCATTTGTCAAGCATCAATTTCATCCATAGATTGTTATATTTGTGTACCTACATACTAGGCAGCTCTGGCCGTTCGATTTATATATATACTTGTTGAATCTCTAATACAGAACCGCGTCCGGGGCATGAACCGAATCTGAATACAGGCGATATAGCAACGACGGTGTTGGTACAAGCATTGCCACTGGATGTGTATGTAATGGCGGGTAACGATTGCCAAGTCGAGTTTGAAGTCCGGGTAAGTTGTGCGATGAAGACGGTCGGTGGGGGTGTGTGGCCTGGAAGGAGGTAGAACTTACAGGAGATAAAGCCCCCAGAGTACATAGAGGTCCAAGGTTGGTCCATGTCGGTGGTCCTTCCAGGTTATGAAGACCTAAGTAATCCACAGTAGGGCCTGCGATGTCGGGGAGAGGTGTGGACCGTGGTTGAATTCGAAGGCTGGCAGATAGGACGATGGTTAGCAACGCGACTCGGAACTTGCATTCGACGAAGTGTATGTATGTATGTAGTCCCGCATATCGAGGGTTGTGAAATCCAGGATCTTGAACGTGAACACCTGACGACAAATTGAAACTCGAAAGAGATAGATCCAATGTGAAAGCACCAGATCATTCATTCATATCGAGAGAGAGGCAAATATCCATCACAACCCTGTTAATGCATCAAGATTCTTTTATCTGTCCAGGTTTGAGTGTTTTTCCGTGTCGATTTCAGATATTAATTTGAGCCATGTTGCAGCCTCGTTTCCTTCCAGATGGGACGATAAATTAAGGCCAGGCAAAGGTGAGCCTAATCCATCCATCTGTGTCCTTGTCGTTGATAGTCCTTACAAAATAACGTTGACTGACGGCCGAAAGATGGTTGAGAGGGTTGACTCCCACACACGATATCCAAAACAAGAGTCTTGACTGGATATTTTCCGGAAGAACTTTGACTCACACTACCCCAGAGTTTTTATATAGGAGCTGGGACAATAAAAGGAGGATTTATGAAAGGAAGAAGTAAGAGAAAGTGTGAAATAATAGAAAGTTGGGAAGACAATGGTGGGCTGGTGGTGGTTGTGAGAAGAGATGTTTGGTGGTCGTTGTTTGGTCGACACTCTATACGGTGCCACGCGCGCCAAAGCTCTGACCCTCCGTCTTTCTCTTTTTTGTCATTTTTTGTCATTTCTGTTCTCTTTTCGTCCTTTAGGCGCGCTAGATGTCGGGAAAGGCTCCGCCAAAAGGCCCAAGAGCCTTGCTACTGGGCAGCCAGCCTGGTTCATCGGGCCCTGCGTCGTCTTCTTCGTCGATGAATGCCTCTGCTCACACTTTCGCACAGCACCCTCAAGCTCATCCACCGCCGTCAAGAGGTCCGTCATCGTCTGGAACTTCAAATTCGACGAGTAGGATAGGTGCAACACCGCCAACAGGGCCTCGCAGTCTGCAGAACAACAATCATTCAAGGCTACCACCACCAGGACCCAAGCATCTTGTTAATGGCCACTCGAATTATTCGAGTTCAAGCGCACCAAATGGCTATATATCACATTCTATGCCATATAACAGACATCAGGTCATGTCAAAGGGAAAAAATCGAGACCTAGGACCGAAAGTAGGGGTATGTGTTTTTTCATTGTCTTTTTTAACTTGCGGAGATCTTATTTAATTGACGCTCGCCCTGATCTCAGAATGGTCACAGCTGGCAGTCATCGCACCCTCAAAACCATATCAATGCAGAACCTAATACGAATGTATCTAGTAATGGCATTGCTTCGAGCAGCAATATTAGTCTGAAGCCATCGCCTCGTCCGCCGTCTCCGCCAACTCCCACCGAGCGCCCGGGTGAGCTCAAGCAGGACAGGCCTTCAGTGCACATAGCGATCCAACCCAAACTTAATCGACCACCACCTCAGCCAGATTCACCGCCTCCACCACCGAGTTATGACCCACCGCCTCCACCACCGCCAACACATCCTCCTCCGCCTCCGCCACCACCACCTACGACTGAGCCAGAGCCAGAACCTCAACCTCCGCCTTTACCTCCTCCAGAATTATGTCCACCACCACCACCGCCGCCTCCTTTAACGCCTCCGCCTTCGCTACCACCTTTGGCACCTCCAGCACCTCCGAATTTACCACCACCACCTTTGCCGCCATCTACACCAGAGCCTCCTTCTCAACCACCTCCAGATATACCTTTACCTCCACCATCACCTCCTAATGATGATTTACCTCCACCATTAGATGATCGTCTATCTTCTTCCCGCAGTGAAGAGCGGCAACGGTCCCCATCGCCGGTAATAGCACCTCCCACACCAGTAGCTGACTCTCCACCATTTATTCCACGCAGGCGCAGTTCTCCTTGCCCACCTTCAAGACTATCATATTCTTCTTCTAGAGAGTCAACATCTATTCAGCGAGAACCCACAGAAGTACTACGATCCTCGGAACCTAGGCTATCAGAACCCCGACCATCAGAACCTGCATTGCCTCCCAAACCAGTGTTTGTCATTCCGTCATGGCCACCACCTCCCAGCGAATACCCCCAAGTACGCTCCTTTAAAGTGTTATTTGACCCTGCTGTAGATTCCGCCTTGGCCGCCTCTTCCTCGCATTCGATAAACGCGCAGAATTATCCGAACACGCGATCGTCCACGTATTACAAGGATTTGATTGAACACGTGCGGAAGCATGGTAGTGAAGAGGTGGTAGCGGAACGAATCAAGGGAAAGGGCAAGGGTAAGGAGATTTTGACAAGATTCGAGGGTGAAGTTGTTGGTCCTGAGGAACCTGACGGGGATATGAAGGAAGAAGAACCTGTCATTCGCGATCCTAGGAAAGACAAAACAGTCAGAAGACCCCTCATCATCAGATCAATCAAAAACGAGTTCATCGAAGTTAGATATGAGGTCTGTTTGTTCCTTCTCCACTTATATGAGGGCTCTATTTATTTAATTTGACTTTGATTGCATGAATGCTGACATCATCATCGCCTTTGACAGTACGACGAGAATTCCACTGGTCCTCCCCCTCCATCATCTATATTGGTAACCAACATCTCACCTTTAACCCCTAATCCTGTTCTCCGACGACATTTCTCTCAATACGGCTACATCACTTCCTTCGAGGCGCAGATTGACAAGGAGAATGGCAGTGCATTAGGAATAGTGTTCATCAAGTTCCAGACGCACGAAGAGGCCAAGCGATGTGTCGAACGCGAAAATGGGAGAAAGGGCGGGATAATGGGAGCTATGATGCCGAAGAAGGCTGGGGATATCGAGGAGTGGAAAGTGGTTTTTGACGGTGATAGTGTAAAGTTGAAGGCGGTCATGAAGGAACTGGAGGACAGGAAAAGGCGGGAAAGGGAAGCTAAGCGTAAAGGTCCTATTCCGAATACTATCCTATCTGCGACGCCTATGAGCAGCATCGGCACGCCTCATTCTGGCATTCAGAGCCCAGCTACTTTCAGCAAAGGCGGTAGCAACAACTCACACCCACATCCTAACAATCACAACCTTCATTCAAAGCCACCTATGCGAATGGCGCCTTCTGATCTCCCTCCGAAACCGCATACCACGCACGCGGAGCTACCAGTCAAGATGAGCGACAGGGTAAACGACACTTTGCTCAAAGCTCGTGCGCAAGCGGAGAAGAATCATAAACAGCCTCAACCGACTATCACGAAGAGCAAGCCACTTGCACCGCGCAATAAAATGCCCGTGGTCCGGTATAACGCGTATCAGGCGACACCATTGCGCATGTCGCGTTCACCTTCGCCGTCTCGAGTCAGGGATCCTGGAACGATAGCTGCACCCAAATCGGCCGCTGACAAGGAAAAAGAGCGCCAGGAGACCATCAAGGAGCTCGCGAAGAACGGTTTTGACCATGTCAAAGTGCAAGGCAGCATCCAACTTTCGTCAGTGACAAATGACTCTGTGTTACAGTTCTTTGAGGGCTTTGCAATCGACAAAGTAAGTACAAGCGCACCGTTTTTATGTTGGGGCATAATCTAATTCATATGACCTCTTCATAGATTCTTCGTGATCATACCGGGATTTACGTCACTTTTCCAAAGGCAGGTTTGGCCCATCGGACGACGACTGTGTTTGCGGGGAAGACTCTCGGGTTTCAGTCGGTCACTTTGACTGTTCATCCTCCGCCTGTGTATCATGAGGTGGTAGAGAAGACCAAGTGGGAAGACGATGAGCTGCTTGAGGAGGCACAGAAAATGATCATCCGCGAGCTCAAAGTTCTCTTGGAAAAGGATATTTCTGATCGCTTAGTAGCTCAAGACCTCAAGAAAGTTTGCGCAGATGAGATAGGCAAGAGAAAGTCTGCGCTAGGCAAGGAACATAAGCCGCAGGAGAGAAAAGGTCTGAACTTGAAAGGTCTTTCGTTCAAGAGGAAAGCAAAACCGCCTGTTGTCGAAGTGGAGAAGCCGAAGGAACAACCGAAAGAAGAGGCGAAGGAAGTGGCTGCGAAGGATGAAGAAGAGGAGGAGGAAATGGAGGAGGAAATAGAGGTTGAGAGGCCGAAGAAGAAGAGAAAGATGGAAATGGTGAAGAAAGCGAGAAGGATTATCGACCAAGATGATATTGAGTCAGAGGAGGAGGATGAGGACCATTTGGCTCATTTGGCAACCTTTGAGCTCGTTGAGACGCGTAAACGATCAGCTTCTCCGGATATGGCAGAGGAGGAAGAGGAACCGGTCAAGAAGAAACAAAAAGTGGAGGTAAAGGTCAAAGGCAAGAAATCAACGAAGAAGACGAAGACAGCTCCTCCAGTCAAAGAGACTGTGGAAGAGGTCATTTTGGGTGAATCTGAGGTGTTTGAGTCGCCTGCAATTACCCAACTTCGCCTGGATTCCACGATGGAGTCTTCGTTGTCGCCTTCCCGGTCGCCTTCGCCTGTCGCGCAAACGAAACGGCGCAAGCGTCCTGCAACGCCTCCCCCGCCTCCCCCCGAACCGGAGCCAGAACCTGTGGGATTGGGTCTCTGCGACGACGACGAAGATGTGTACTACGCCAAGCTTGCACTGTCTGGAGAGCCACTCGTCAAAGACAAGGCAGAAGCACCGCCCTCTGATTCTGCAGATGTGCCGACTTTCCACAAGCACACGACTGGCAGCGCAAGGACAGAAGGGTACTACAAGATCACGTTTGCAGAAAAGGCAGCGTATGTCGCCCAATATCAGGCGCGTACTGCCAATGCTGGTGCCGTTCCTTCGATTGTGGACGAGCCTCCTCCGCAGCATGTTCAATCCTCTCGGTCTAATCGCGCCAATGCCAGGCGTCGCGCCCAAGGTCTCGATGAGCTCAACCAAGTTCAACGTGCAGTCGCTTTGTCCAAGGGCGAAACAGCCAACGAGCTCTCTTTCAAGTTCAACCAACTACAAACCAGGAAGAAACATCTACGCTTCGCTCGCTCTCCGATCCACGATTGGGGTCTGTACGCCATGGAGAAAATCTCACGAGGCGAGATGGTCATCGAGTATGTTGGAGAAGTTATCCGAGCGCAAGTGGCAGACAAGCGCGAGAAAGCTTATGAGCGACAGGGGATTGGGAGCAGTTACCTTTTCCGAATCGATGAAGACCTCGTGGTGGATGCAACGAAGAAGGGTAACCTTGGGTATGTGTTCTTTTTTTCTTTCTTTCTTTGTATTTTAATGTCGTCGTAACTTTGGAAACTCACCGCCCGTCCTTCTTACCTACACAGTCGCCTGATCAATCACTCTTGCGATCCCAACTGCACTGCCAAAATCATCACGATCAGCGGTGAGAAAAAGATCGTCATTTACGCGAAGCAGGATATTGAACTTGGTGACGAGATTACTTACGGTACGCCGTTAACGAATTCTTTTCTTTTCTTCCTCCGTGAGTCTGACCTGGTTATTCGATAGATTATCACTTCCCTTTCGAGCAGGACAAAATTCCTTGTTTGTGTGGCTCTGCGAAATGTCGCGGATTCTTGAACTAGATTCCCATAATTATTCGGCGCTTATACTATACCCTGCTCCCTTCTTTGCATCTCTCTCTTGTTATTATTACATTCATCCACTGCATTATTAAGCCTCTGTATCGTTTTATATTCTCTTTTCTTCCTCAATCATATTTTCAGATTGCTATCGAGTTTGTAGAATATGCG
>Ga0247779_1001641_pt1 | contig 10611 bp, 6 predicted proteins | sample UWRJL221509R5_FD_179925 | JGI IMG/M metagenome (GOLD analysis project Ga0247779, IMG submission 179925) | Plant litter microbial communities from Arlington Agricultural Research Station in Wisconsin, United States - UWRJ-L221-509R-5 | ecosystem: Environmental > Terrestrial > Plant litter >...
AATGCCGACATGCCGATTGTCAGGCACATCAAAATATCTAGAAATTCGACTCAGATGAATGGAGACACCCTTTTTCTAAACACACATCTAGGAAGGGGTCCCCACCCCCCTTTCTAGTTCATAAATGCTTTCTAGATCGTTTATTTCGAACTCAGACACGCCACATAACTCTCGGCTATGCGGCATCAGATATAGTTTCCCTTCCAAACCTCCGTAGCCCACAGCAACACGATCGTTAACGGTTCAGTACCAATCATACTGAATGCCTTTGGTATGTGGCTGAATTTTACCTATGAATCTGCGGGCAAAGAATTAAATATCTACTTTCTCAGCATATATATCCCTCATTTCCGACTGGTATCCGTTTAATTTGTATTCAATGCCTTATGTTATTATCCCGAAATTCAGGAGAGAGATTACTGTGAATCCCACTATCAATCTTGGTTGAAAGAGTGGATTCTGTGCTTAAGAGATCAAAGGCCGAGCCTTGCCCGAGCCGCGAATTTTTGAAACAGTTTTAATCATTTCAGATGTATGGTTCTTCATTAAGGTTTTCTAGAAATATATTCTACTTTCTAAATAATGTGGCGCTCCGAGCTGATAAGGTTTGAAAATAAATCTAAAGTTCTAAATCGTTAAGGAAAGTCATCCACTATCTCTATTTCGGTGGTCATTCGACTTGTGACTTGATACAAATCTATACCGGTTCCGCCCTCACGCTGTATGGCGGCTGGCAACGCAGTGTGATCATAGTTTAACCACCTGGAAAACCTTGGAAAAACCTCCTTAGAAAGCATTTTAACAGCGCAAAAATGTAAGAGCTAGCCAACGACAAAATAACCATTGCCACCTCACCGGTTACTCAGACACTAATCTCGCTTAGTTAAATTCGGATGCCGCGAACTGTGGCTTCATACTTTCTTTCAAGCTAAGGGAAGCTTTCGAGCTCCGGGATGCCCTCTGCAGTCATGACACAAGAACAATTGAGCGTCCGCGAGCTGTCCACGAGGCAGTTCGGTGAGATGTGTGTATGGGACTAGAGAGATGTTAGTATATTTAGCGTTGGACGGAGGATAATTCGCTTACGCCATTTATGTAGTTCAATTTGTTCCCCGAACAGAAGTAAACATGCTTCCATTTGAAATCTATTTTCGTCAAATCTCATGCACTGGTCCTCCTCAGAGGACAATATAAAAGACGACCTTTCTGAAAATTTACTTCAACTACAAAGCTCTACCAACTGTTAAACATTGTAAGCTTTCTTCCTAGTTTCTCAATGATTTGCTTACTCGTACTGAGATCTACTTGCTTCTCAGGTGCAGGAAGTATTAGCGCGTATTTGATATACACAATCTCGTTGCTCAGAATATACACAAGGTACATCTTGTCAGAACGTATGTCAATTGAGTCAGGTTATTGATGACAGTAAAAAATCAGATATGAAGTTGGCCATAGTCGCAGTCCTCACCCTCAGTGCTATCACTGTCGCTGTCCCTGTCGCAGAAGGGGAGAGCGTTGCCGACGTCTTGCAGCCGCCTCTACCTGAATGCTTTTGGACAGATTGCCCCTTCCTCACATCCACCAACAACTACTGTCCTTCTAACTATCAGTCAGTCGACTCGAAAGCGTGCGGTATCGTCAGAACGAAATTTTACTGCTGCCCCAAGCCATTTAGAAAGTAGGTTCAGGGTGTACATAGTCTCCACACAGTTGGAACCGAGAAAGATATGTAAATATGTAATACAAAGATATGATAAATGAATGCACTGAAGAAACTTCAGCCCGACCGATTCGCCTGAATCTTTGCAGCGTTTCTAATTCGCGTTATCGTCAATATTTACGTCTCAATCACGACATGTCCTCAAAACTCACGCAAAGAGATCCCACACGGAGCTTTGGTTGCTATAGATGGCAAAGCCTGAATAAAGGTACATTAGTTCAGAAACGAAACATAGGTGCAGGAAAACACAACACACCGTCGTTGGGCGATGCCTGAAAAGTTCAAACGATTAATTTTACATGAGTGTATTAGGACAATGACGTACTCCGTTTATTAGTGCATCGGCATATTTTATGAGGCGATTTCCCTTGCTTTCTTTCAATCCTAAAGCCCCAAATTGCCATGGCATGATACTTCAAGGCAAAATTCAGCTTTGCGAGCCAACCAGACTACCTTGGATGACGAGAAGCTTACCCTCTGTCGTTCAAGTCAGTCAGCAGCGAAAGACACCATATAAGTTAGCGCACTACTCACGCATGCTGTGTCTTTAAGGCCAGGTCAATCCAAGTCGGATACATCTCCGACTTGTTCTCTGGGTAAAACAGTTATAAGAGAAGCACATCGTGCCCTGACAAGATAATGGCTCACGAAGGCCAGTCAGTCCGAATTCTTCCAAGATGACGGGCTTGTTCGCTTTCTTCGCAGCTGATCCAAGGAAGTGAAGTTTACCGTTAATTACTCATGGAGGCAAAATTCTTAGCAAAATTCTCACAGTCGGCGTGAAGTTGGATCCAGAGTAATCCCCAGTCTTTCACCGTAAAGTTAGAGCCAGGGAAGTCCTAACGGCGACCTGTTAGTATACGTGCGTCGTGTCTTGGACATATCCTTACCAGCTGGGGATACCAGGTCTGGGGGTAGAGGTGCTACGCAGAGGCGACTTGTGAGCGCTCGAAATAGGTAAAATAGATGTTCCTCCTCACGTATGTCCCAAAGTCAATATTCTCGAGGAATAGTTCCTCGTCAAAGTCTTCTCCCGCTAACGATCAGAAGGGTAAGTCTACTCGTTCCGGGGACATAATTTCACGAAGTAACGCACCCTGTCCATTGAAGTTATAGTCCGATTGGAAAACCCCGTCAACCCAGAACCCGATATTTTCGTTTTTCTTGAAGAAATGACCTTCTCCTCCGGTAGTTATCATGTGGAAAGGATCACTAACTGACGTTAGAGATGGATTTTGTCTGCGCGAGAGGTAACCTACAGAGACCTAACGAAGTCCGACTGCTGTTTGTACCACTTCGTCAATAATTCAGTACCGGGGACACAGTTTCGACCTGCGGGGAGATCCCCCAAGCATCTGGCTTCGTTCATCATCTCCCATGCGAAGATGTTCGGCGAGCTTTTGTATCGATTGACGATAGTACGGACGTAGCGCTCTAATAATTGAATAAGATGAAAAGGTGTATATATACTAAGACGAGAATACGTACGGTACGATGCAACAATTTTCGGGTTTGTGTAAAAGACGTCGTGACTGTTTCCCGCGCCTGCTATCCAGTTGATGTAAAGCTCAGAGCCCTGCGAGTTTTGTGAGGTCAATCGTTAAGTTTTAAACCAGTTCCATCCATTGAATGGGGTGACTTACGCCGTATCCTACCCTGTCATACATCAGTAGAGAATTTTAGTTATACAGACATCGTGTTAAGCCAGAAACATACCAATTGTTCGTAAATGCCAAAATCACTTTGATGCCATACTCCCCAGCAGTGTTTATAACAAAGTCCAATCTTTCCAGTCCTTGGGGACCCTCATTCAGCGTCCAGTCACTCGAGTTCCAGACCTAAACGACGTCGTTACGTCTCAGGTATCGGAAATTGTACATGAACATCGGAAGAACATTATCGTACCTGATAATATGTTAACCCGGACTGGAGAGCACCTGCCAGCTCAGAGCCATTGATCGCGTTGAAACCCTGCAGTCAAAGTCGGTATTGATTCGGGCAATTCTTATGACTGCTCAGTGCCAGCACTCACCCATGTTCGAAGAACCTTAACTCCCGCATCTTGCATCTGCTTAAACGTGGAGTGTACGTCGTCTTGGCTGGTCAACAACGGCAGCCACTAAACTATACAATTAGTTCATCCCAGAAAGACATATAGTCTAGAAACGCACGTATGAATTTGCGCCCACGAAAGACTAATAGAAATGTTCAGAGAAAAGATCCTTCAGACAGAAACACAGCATGGTTTGGCGCACAAATGGTTTTCCATCAACTTCGAACCTTCCATTCTTCTGCGTTGCGAATCCCTTTGGTGGCTTAGAGTTTAAGGCTGCTCCTACTAGCAGCGATGAAACAAGGAGAGTACACAACGTCGATGGAATTTTGAAATTGAGGCGCATAGTGACGGAGCTATGAGAGAGATGGTGTTGTTCGGTAATCCATCGCTTTTATCCTCGACAGACCGACGATTTTCGACTTCTTCGACTTCTTTATATTTTTATGTGCGCTTGTACCTGTGTTGCTCATCTAAAACAATGTGCGAGGAGCCTTCTCCGGAATAATATCGGGAAAGTTCGTAGACGGAGTCGTACAGGCAGAGCAGTCATTGTCATATATCGATGATAGAGAGCTTAAAGTTTTTCCTGATGAGGTTTCTTCAGCACACGGTTCTGAAGAAGGCGTATATATGAGATCAGGTGGTTGCTGTAGACGTTTGCTGCTCACGAAGGTATTTGGATGAGGGCCGCGCGGCAACTCTGCAGCCGGAACCGATGTTTTAACCTCGTGACCGCAGAGATTGTTCGGTAACAACCGGAAGAGAAAGACGTCTCTGTGGCCCGCTGGGCGCTCACTGTCACTTACCTTCGACGTCGTCTATGGGTGCACGTCATCAAAGTTTTGCCATCACTCGACTAGGTAACGCTATCTATGTGGCTCTGCTTCACATCACCAGTCCTACGAGCTCCGAGAAAACACACATATCATACGCGAGAAAATTCTAGCTTCAAGTCTTGAAATCTCTCAGTGCGGGAACATCGACCAGATTCTATGAGCGAGATTTATAACCCTTCTCCTTTCGTATCTTTCTTGTTTCCCTCTACCTGGACTATCGATCTTATCTTCCGAATGAGGCTTATATCGCTTACTGTAATCTGGAAGGCACTTGTGACGGCTTTACAACAGGGAATAAGCTCTCATACTATCTGCGACATTCCCAATCCTGCATCTCCTCTAGACTGACTTGTGTCACTGGATAGAGCGGACGCTCTGGTAATATCAATGGTCCAACTAAATGCTGAGGTATATATTAACGATGATCGATTTATCTGGATTTTCTCTATATGGTTCCCAACTCATGACTTATCTAGAGGGAGGGCAGTCTGGGTCCTTGAAATATTACACAAAACACCGTATGAGGAGTACTCACGGGAACCGGAAAGACAAGATGAAATTTAAATTCACTACGCCTTCGGGCTCACCAACTCGAAGATACAAGATAGCCATTTCGATAGATGGAAAGAAATATGTTCAACGTGGAATTTTGGATACCCGGAGATGCGAAAAAGAAAGGTTTAGGAAATCAGCGATGAATTACAAGACAAATTCTACGACATTTTTGACGTTGGAAAGTTCTTTGAAGCACTGGAAGCAGAAGTTCGTCCCTCACCAGATGATAAACGATTACAGAAATCGATTAGCCTTTTTGACACATTTTTTGGGTGTTTCGTAATGAAGCCGTAAAAACCGCAAGGAGCACGAGGGCTCTGAAGAGTTTGGAACTGATGTCCCCAAGGGAATTTTGCGATAGGGCAAGGAAACGATTAATGGGATTTTCCTACAGCTCTTGTTAGAGCCTTCTAGAAAGACGGCATCATGGCCACCCGGGCTTACGATTGTAAATGGCAAACAAGTATGGATACCGAATTTGAATTTGAATTTGGAAATAAAATCAGTGGGGCCGATTTCGAAGGTAGAAGGCTCGTAAATGGCCACCCCGCATTCTGATCATTCTGACCCACCTTTCTATCAGGCTAAATCGGCTTTAAAATTCGTTCATTTCCGATACTCTTGCTCATAACGTGGACGTCTAATTGTGGCGATAATGCTCTCAGACCTGAGATTCAGGGTTCTACGGTCATTTGGAGTCATTTGAGCTCCGGGATATCGTTCTCTGTAAAAAGAATTAACGCCAGCTGAATACAAATGACTGATAAATCGTAATAGAGTTTGACCAAATGTTTGGTTGAAGTCACTTCCGCGAGTTACTGACTCTTTCGTAGTTCGATATAGCAAAGACTGAAGTGACCCATCCGCGGATCTCATGCTCATGGATATAGTTACGCGCTCTACTAGCTGTTAGCTATCTTGGTCGACAAAATAAAATTTACAAAAGGTATATAAGGGGTACACTTTCTATCTCAATTCCTCAGTTAGATACATCTGCCTAACACTGTAAGCAACACTACTCTTTTCTTTCTAAACTTATCGCTTAACTTCAAGTTGACCATGATATCTAATAGTCACCATGCAATTCAACCTCGTCGCTCTCGCCCTCTTCGCCGCCGTCGGTGTCATGGCAGCCCCCTCTGACAACGCCAACGCGGTTGCAAACACTCAAGCTGACCAGAGCGCTGCACTCAAGTACCTCCTCACCAACAGCCCTGCTGGTCACAACGTTGAAGAAGACGGCCCCGCTCCCCCTGGTTGCTACTGGGACGGTACCGCACCTTTCTGCGCCGGAAGCTGTCCGAATGGATACACGGAAGAAGGCCGTGGATCCTGCGGTGACGGCGCCTGTTGCTGGACCGGATACAAGTTCCTCTGCTGCAGGGTCCCACCGTCTGGCGAGGCCTAAGTGCTTACCACTGCATACCGACCGTCCGTGTCATCAATCAAAAGCCAGCTTTAGTCGTTGAATGTTTGTCGCTTCAATTTGTACTTGACCATAAAAAATGCAACAAAAAATATTCTGTCTTCTACCATCGTGGTTTCTGATGTCTGGCTACTAGCGTGAAGATTTTATATTTCAAGTTTCAAGAAAAAGAAATGACAGAAGATGCCACACCTTTAACTTATTACAACATTGGACACAAGCGCACCCTGTCGAAGCTAGAAATTCTTCGCGAATGATTGGAGATTTTCGTCTTGCTTGATGAGAACAATGAAATGAAGTACCGTTGCTCCTGGAGCTGGTCGAGAGCACAAGTCATGTTATTGTACCAGCATACCGATATTGTGGCTAGTTCTCTTCTCTAAGAACAACACGAGCGACTATGAAAGCTTAGTGCATGTGTCCCATGGATGTGAGTACTTTCCAGTGACAAGCAAGAGTGCGTGGCGATGTCGCCAAACACAAAGGTCTTCTCACGTCGCTATCTTGTAAACGCCGTCACTAAATATCGCGATTCAACAGTTATTAACAGAGTAAGTGGTAGCAGTCCTGGCGGAAGTGAGTTAAAACCAATACATGACTCCAAAGAGAGAGTCAATCTAGAGAGAACCGCTGCGGAGCACAATCTAATGAAAGCTGAGAACAAGACAGACATGGGATCAGATTTCCGATTTTACACTGTGGTGCCCAGTAACAGTAGAGCCAAAGAACAAGTCAGTCAGAGAATAGGCAGAGAGCAGGAAACCTCCATCAAACCAGCACCCAAGCGGAGTACGAAAAACAAAACAAAACAAGTACATCACGTGTGAGGTAAACGGTAAATTTAGCCGTGCGAAAAAAATTGAACAGGGGCGTGTGTGGCTGCTTGCTGTGTTCCGCATACCTGCCTGTATCCTCCTTGCCTTGCCTCGAGGATAGAGCATTTTGTTTCCGTTTGCATCAGGAGCGTGCAGTTGACATCGATCCGCGCGCGTCCATCATCCTCGTTTTTTTCTTGCATATAATCCAGCACGACTTTCTGACTTTCTGACTTTCTTATCTTACCACGAACATATTACCACCCTTTCATAAAACGTCCCTTTCATCACGACCACGCCTTTTCATAACGCCTAACATAGTCTTTATCATTATCAGATTCGACGATCCACAACGACAACGACTATTGCTCGATAATTTCTCAGCACACTTTCACTTCTGGTACCGAACCGTGAAAGACCGCGAGCAGGACCAGCAAGATGTTCAGCTTCTTCTCGCGCAAACCCGCTCAGCCAGCTATAACACAGCCCGAGCCGACCCCTCCTACACCAACACCACCACCCGCATCTGACACTGAATCTCTCCATGCTCAACATCAGCAGCAGCCGAATCAACTGCATACGCCTTCTCCGTCCGTGGATACCGATATCGCGGCTGCTGCTCTCGGGGGAAGTACAGCATCAGCAGCAGGGGTCGTTAATCTTAACGACGATGCCGATATGTCTATATCCGTGGCGGGATCCTCTGGTGTGTCTGGAGGTAAAGGAAAAGGCAAAGGAAAGGGGAAGGCACGGGCGAAGCAGTCCACTACAACAACTAACGAGACGGGGACGACGACAAAGGGTAGTACCACCAAGCCGAGGAAACCACGAGCTAAGACTGGGACTGCGGCAAAGAAAGCGGCCAATGTAAAGGACACTTCCGTGCAAGAGGATGGTGACGGGGCGAGTCCGCTTCCTGCAGCTTCGCCAGATCCAACGTCAGTCGAAGGACTTAGGGCTGAAGCTGAAGAGCAAGACAAGGATAAAGAAGAGCAACCCATTACCGACCCTTCAGAATTATACGCCCTCATCGCGTCTGTTCCACCACAGACTTTGCACGCGTATACCCTCACTCACCTACGTCCGCCTCCTCCTTTGCCTCTACACACGGCGTCTCCGTCAGCGGCGGCGTTCGTTTTTCCTGCACGTCCTGGGCCTTCATCACATTCAACTTTGTCTCCTTTCCTAAATTCACAAAACCAAAATCAACCCCAACAACCCGATGCACAGACACTTACCATTCTAACGCGGTTCTTCCGTACCCTCGAGCCACCCCCGAAACTACACTGCGTGCGGTGTCACAGAGGGTACTTTGAGTTGGAGAACAACGATATGGCGTGTCGGGTGCCGCACGACGATGATAGTGCGATTGTCGAGCGCGTACGCGTCGCTGTTGGTAGCACCTCTGGCTCAAGACGCGATCGTGATGGAGGTGCGTATAGCAGCAGTCCCGAACGAGGTGGAGGAAGTCCGAGCGCGAGGAAGAGGATAGATACGAGGAGCAAGAGGAGGGAGATTGAGAGCGAGTATGAGACGACGTATGGGTGCTGTGGACGTACTGTTGCTGGCGATGGGGATATGGGTCCCCCAGATGGGTGGTGCTATGAGGGTGCGCATACAGTGAGTAATATTGATATTTGTTTTTTGTGTGGATATATGCCCGTTAGCGGACAGATGGATGGGATTGCATTGTGTATAATATATTCATTTTCTATCCTCTTACTCTTTACACACGCATACATGAACTTATACACCTCCCAATCCCACAGACGGACCTCAAACGCGCCAGGTTCAGACTCGACTCGACACCGCAAGATGATAAGCTAACTTCGTGCATCGAGATGCGGTGTCATCGTGAGCGGAAAGAGCGAGACGATACGTCTCCAAGTCGATCGAGGAGTCCGACAAGACGGCGACGCCGGGCAACGATGACGAGGGGTAAAGAGAGCATTAGCATCGCGTCGGGCTCGATTGGGTCCGTTGGGGAGATGATGATGCGGACGAAGATGCACGCGAGGCCGCCGGTGTCGAATGCTACTACGGCTGCTTCTGGTGGTGGTGATGGTGGGATGGAGGTTGATGCGATTGGGAAAGTGGAGAAAGAAGTAGCGGGTGCTGCTGCGAAGAAGAGGAAAAGGATTGATAGCATGGTGCCTGGTGCTGTTGAATCCGAGCGTGAAACGCGAAAAGAGAAGGCAGAAGAGCCGATTCGCGAGGAGGAAGAAGAGGAGGAAGAGGGTGATGAAGAAATTACGATAACTCCTGCCAGGTCGAAGACTAAAGGAAAAGCAAAAGGCAACAATGCCAGTGCGAAAGGAAAGACAAAGGCTAAAGCGAACGTCGTAGAAAATGCAGAGGGTTCACATCGGAGACCTGCGAAAAGGGTGAAAAACACTAAGGCTGAGGAAGAGGAGGAGGAAGAAGAAGACAGGATGGAGGTTGATAATAGTGTTGAGGAAACTGCGATGGACGTCGACGAGGAGGATCAGCCAAGAGGCAGACAAGCGAGCAAAGCCAAAGCCAAAGCCAAAGCGAAGACGACGCCTGCAAAGAATACTAAGAAAACTGTGCCTCCATCGGAGGAACAAGAGGAGGAGGAAGAACCAGAGACGATTGTCGTTCGTCAAGCAGCAGCTGCGATGACCGTGTCTGGTCCTACGCCGACAACGTCTGTGTCGGCTCTCAAGAAACATTTCGAGCAGAAGACTGTTAGCAGTCCTGGTTCGACGCAAAGGACTAGGAGGAATATCAAGCCTTTGGGTGAGGTTGTTGCTACGAGTGTCGAAGGAGAGTTTTAGTTTTCTTTTTCTTCTTTCTCCCACCTTCATTTTTCTTGGCTTTTGGATTGGCACATACACACTCACTTGTTCTTTATTCTTTTATTCTTTTTTTTGTTTATCTATAAAGGAATCAGATATCTATACTCATATCTTTGTTTGCATGTTTATTAAGGCTCCTTGGCGTCAATATTAGACGCTGATGCATACGCTCCTTGACCAAGTACTTTTTTTGTGTATTAATTGGGGGAAATAAGCGCTCGCGAACAGAATTGGGCAATTACTCCGATTTACAACACAGCACCTTCATCCCAATCGCGCAGCATCTTCCATCGTCACCACAGCGTTTCCGACCGCTTGGTGTGAAGCCGGTTTGGCAATGTTCGACGCATTGAGGCGGTTTGCCAGCCCAGTAACACCCTGGAG
>Ga0247779_1001642_pt1 | contig 10609 bp, 9 predicted proteins | sample UWRJL221509R5_FD_179925 | JGI IMG/M metagenome (GOLD analysis project Ga0247779, IMG submission 179925) | Plant litter microbial communities from Arlington Agricultural Research Station in Wisconsin, United States - UWRJ-L221-509R-5 | ecosystem: Environmental > Terrestrial > Plant litter >...
TCATGTAACCAATATATTATAGTAGTCAAGACAATTAGTCAAACTTGATTCCACTGTACAAGAGTACAGCGGCTAAAATAGTATGTTGGATGAGCCCATCCTCGAATATTTCTGTCGAGATTTGAAGAACGGCCCTTCCTCCGGACGGAGGAATTTCTAACCGGGCTACTTCCAGCAGGGATGAATGATCAGTGTGGTATAGCTGCGCCATAAGTAAGTGGATTAGATATTAACGCCATTTTTTAATGATTATCTCTGCACTAACATAGGTAGCATCCGGCTTGGCTTCCCAGCAGAATTTCTTATCGTTGATAAAAAGCAGTCGATATCTGAGATTTTATGATCAGTTCTAGCCTGAATGATATATGACAGGAGATCGTGTGACTTCCTTACCTTAAATCAGGGGAAAGCGTCAAGAAGTCCGCTGCGTAGATGCATGGAATAGTACCGATGGCCTCTATACAAGCGCCATTATTCCAATCTATTGTGGCGAAGATACCCGATCGTCTCATGAAAGTTGTTTTTCCTGAAATAGTAGAGATATAAAGATATTCGACCCCTTTTGGCCCATAAACTATGCTATCCAGAATGCTGGAGACTCTGAAAACAAAGTCAAGAGTAAGGACAGATACTGGTCGTCTTTGTCGATGAAAATCCTGGATGGGCCCCAGGGTAGGATATCGAATGGGGGTTGAGCCACAATGTTCCTCAATACACAGTGGGTTTTCTGAGTTGGGCCATCCAGCCTGGGCATAGGGATTATTGGTAAACATCTCGGATGGAGGTGTGGGACGTTGAATTTGAATTGAGTGATCTGAGAACTAACAATGGAAGAAGATTCAAGCTTTACAAACCACATTATATATGTATGCTTCCACGACTCATTCAGAGGGTTTGTGCTGGCGGTGCCAGAAGCCTTGCTGTCCCTTAGCATGCAGAACCCAAGTTATTCTCCCAGTAAGGTTACAACATAAGACAGACTCTGTAATAACAATGATGCTATGATATGTCTCTAAGCAACACTGAGGCATGAGCTCTGCCAAAAAATGTCATATTGCAACCCTAGTCTATCTATACATTACGTTCTATCTATCTTCACCAGGAAATATGGTTCAAATACTTTGAAGTATCTCTTTGACCGGGTATAAGGCTCTCAAAGTATTGAAATATGGATACACAATTTTTGTATTGCATAACTTCCTTACGCCTGCTGAGTGCTGCAGCGCACAATTAACCTTTAACGTAGCCAAATAATATTTTAAAAGATCATTGAATGTCCCCATGAATCCCGAGTAGCATGTCCAAGCAGTCAGATGCTAGGCTAATATTACGAAAGCCTTGTTGCCTCGTCAAAAAAAGTTCAACTTCGGAGAGAATTATCCCGGTCTCGCATGTTCTTATCTTTACTTAAAACTCCCGTGATAGACATCGAAGTATTTGAGAATTACCTTTCGAACGAATTCTAACAATCAAGGTAAGTTTTTAAATTTTAAAGATCGAGATATATTTAATTCGTTATAATTCGAGAACCTGCAATTTTTAAGGATGTCATCGACTTAAATCCAGAAATCAGAACCAAATCAGCGGACAGTGACAGTCAGTCAATAGCACGTCGTCCCGTAGTCAAGTGTACCAAAGGGAATGTCCAACCCCGTCCGAAGTTGATGGCGGTATGTCTTGATCCGTTATCGCCGATACCCCTTGCACGTCGAGGATTTGTCTGTCAACCTCGAGGACATGATGGTTTCTTTTTGCCAAGGTAATCGCAGGTGTTACAAGAGGAAACGAGTATCCAAATTCGAACAAGCGCTGTACAGTGATAAGTGACACCTATATTTCGGACGTTTGCACCATCCCGTCCACGATCGACGGATTTACTGGGCCAGGTGACTGGTTGTAGGCCAGCTCCATATGTATCGGGTCTGCGGGAAAAGCGGAAAAGAGCAAGACAAGAAGTTCAAAAACCTGTAGAGATAGAGCAAACGTCTCCATTATTAACAACCATCTTGAATAGCATTGGAAGGTAAGTATTACAAAGTCGAAACGATAAAGATACAGAACGAACATGTTTGAAAGATAGAGCTTTTGTACTCGACGTTCCCTGGCACCTTCTTTGACATCCATTAGAACGGTTCAAAGACTCTGCATGCCATCGATTTCTTTGTCGCGCAATGATCTGGGCTCCAAGGGAAAGAGCCGGGGATGACACTTGATTAATTGATTGCTAAGGTTCGCAACGTCCTGGACCGACAAAAAGCATAGGAATTTCAGAATAAAAGAGTGATGAAGGTAGGATAACTCGCAGTGAGTACAGAGCAGGAGCGGTCACTGCCCAACAGAGCAGAAGAAATCGAGATAAACAACGCCCTCTTGGAGAAATTTATTTTTTATTGTAGTTTTGGATGTAAAAACACAATACTTAAGGTCACACCATAGGGGCGTTCATCCTCGGGCTTGTCATTGTATGATGCATTGGATAGATGTTTCGAAAGGTAGTCCCATGAGGAACTCAGGAAGCAGAAATTCGAGACAAAGAGAGGCCCCGATCGTGACCTATCAGTCCTTCAGCATCCCCAGTAGATGCATTGCCCATTTCGAGGTCATGATTACGGCCTGCAAGGTAACGAAAGATAAAGGAAGCAGGAGAAAGGAACATAAAAAACCAAAGAATCCTTAGCTGACGCTGTGCCTGCCAGCACGTCTGTATTATTGCGTGTTTGGTCCAGTTGATACTTTATGGCAAGTTTTAGTTAAGCGAGAATCTAGACGTCTAAGTTCCGAAGATGCTACATCACATGCAGCACATTGCAATGAAACGGAAACTGCTAGTTTTGCCATCTCTTTCAGGGCGCCATAGAATTTTTGAATTATTTCGCTGACAAAAAATTTGCGGGAACGTGAACCAGCTTAAACTTGAAGTTGAACATTGAACAGACCTTTCCGTTACCCTTCGCCAAATGCTGTTCGGCTCGTTTGTGTGATGGATCGCTAACACATCCTTCCCAGAATCGTTTATCCCATGATTTCTGATCGAGTATGCATTATATGCTCGATGATCTGCCCAGTAACGGATAGATGGAAGCATCACTTCCGGGGTCTTTATTCTCAAAGCTCGTCGCAGAAAGGCTGTTCCCACTCTGCTAAAAATTCATTTCACATTTAAGTAGTCATGGAGCAGAGGTATCCTCTATACCTTATGTCGCATCGGCACCATAACGGGTGTTTTTACTTTAAATTACATTGGAACTTAATGTTTGGCCGCTTATACAGTATACAGGTGGTCCCCACCTGTTTGAAAACGAAAACGAACTCGGTCTATTCGAAGTACAAGCGGCAAAAATATAATACCGCGTGCTGATAACCTATTTTAATTAGTATTAGTGGTTGAACTATATTTATGTCGGAATGGGGTCGCCCATGATGATGCTGGAATTTACCGCGCACCGTGAGCGAAATTTACTCATGCAGAAGCCCCCAGACGTATACTGATACAACCGATCTTCTATTACACGTAGCTTGCAACATAGTGATGGAAATAATAGAGTAGGAATCAACAGTGTTGATGTGCATCATCGACTTATGATGAATGGGCACTGTGTCAGGCTTGTCGTTTAAGTTCGAATCTTTGGATCCAAAGGTCTTATTGGGAAACCGCAGAAGGGGCAACTAGTGACAGAACCCCAAGTTCATTTTTCTCCCGGGTAAATTGGAATTTTGATTATCGTTCCACTTTTACAAGGGCATAAATTTGTTAATTGGACTGTCATTGAACTTTCTATCTTTATATGTTGCTCCAATAGAATCATTCTGCAGTCGGCGCTTCCCTTGCCATTATTGCCTTTACCCGGGACCTTACTCCGCGTCCAAGAAGGATGTACAGAATATAGTGTAGATCTCAGCAGGTTGCGGCGCCAGGGAAGCTATTGGCCGTCGGATCACCTCGTTCTGGATATAAATTGGTCAGGAGGCCGAGAAACTTCTTTTCCATTGGAAGATTCACGTCGTAGAAGGTCCTCGTGCATACTTATATTTAGCATCTCCGCTGTTATACCTCGGGGCTCATAACCACATAGCTGATTGTAATTCCCAGAATTGGCTGTGACTCAACAGTATTAAGCGCTCGTCGATTGTCTTGTTGCTACTGATTTTTACACAAATCATTTTTATTGAATTATCCGTCTTGCTTTTTAAATCCGTGCGTCACTATCTCATGTCAGATTGGGACTTGACAAGAAACTTGGGTCCACCCCAAGTATGTGTTCCCACCATCCCGGTTGGAACGCCGAAGAAATTTATATTTGTCTTAATCTGACTTTCTATTGCTCTATATGAGCAGAAAGCACTCTCACGGCTTGATTTGATATCCCAAGCAGCACACTTATACCCCACGATCCTTCCTTTCAGAGGGTGTATCCTTGCAGGAAAAGTACAGCATCCTATAATAATGATACCTCCCCGTACCACGCCCATGGATCAAAGCATGCCGATGTATGCCGACGGATCGAAGGAGAAAAGCGCCTGTTATATTTGAGCTATTCGTGCATGGGCGTTCCCGACGAGAAGGAGTTCTAAATTTAATTCAGAGCATTCCTGAAGATATATAAGCAGTAAGAAATGCACTCTATAGCCCCAGATCCTTCATTGGGTTCTACTCCGTTCATCCCTTGGTCTGGAGGAATTTCACATAGCCATGCTTTCCAACTTCATTTTTAAAGCTATCGCTGTGGCTACTCTTGCCCTGACCGTCGGCCATGCAGCACCTGTCGAAACAATCGAGACGAGAGCCGTGGAAGTAGGTCGTCTTTAATTTGACGAAGTTAATAGTTCATGACGCTTGATTTTGTCAGACTACATCCGGCCACCTGAAGACTTGCACTGGTACTAACTTTTCGGGCACCTGCGCCAGCACTACGTTCTCAACCACAGTGTGCTTGAACTTCATTGCTCCCTTCATCAACTCCATCAATAGTATTCAACCTGATTCGGGATTCGTTTGCATGGCTTTTGTGTACGTTCATCTGATGTTTCTGTTTCAACCTTGCATTTATCCTGATTTGATTGCGTTTACAGGTCTGCCAACTGCCAGGGAGAGAACTTCCTCGTTAGGAACCCAGGGCTATCCAGCCTTAACGCACCGTTTGCCAATGCACTAGCCTCTTTCGAGTGCTTTGTCGACAAGTAGATGATCATTGTGTGAAGCATAACCCGGTATCATGATACAGAAAGATCGTGCATTAGTACATATTGCTATCTTTGACACGATTCATGGATGTACATTACGGCAGGTGATGAATAAAAACATAAATATAGTTAATACTCGTGCTTCAAGCTTCATGTTGGCGGGTAACCAGTCTTTTACGTCTGGTCGTCGGGGCGGCAGGTCTAGCTGAGTATCTGTAGGTCACGATCTTATTTGAGGCCTTCTCTTGGATGGTACCTCTGGAGCTGATTATTGCTACGCCAAATGTCGTGCTCTCCGAAGGTTGGTTAAACGTAGTGTGTGCAAGGAATTTGATTCGGATCGAGAAACACTGTTCGCCGGCTTTGAAGGTCTGGGTTTGTTTTCAGGCGCTGGGATACTATTTTGTATAGGTCCAGCAAAGACCCAACTATGATTGATGGAGTCCTTCATCGATAGTCTTCTTTCTGCGTCAACTGTCAATAGGCGCGATACAAAGTCTTGTCCTGTTGTGAGACAGAAGTGAGATTATCGAACTCATAAAAACAGCCAAATAATCAACCAGATATACCTTCGGGACTGGTGCCGCGAATCATTAGTTGCATTCGGTCCATAAGTCCGACTTCCGAGTGAATGTATCTGTTTCTTCTCGGAAATGGGTCTTGTTCCGTTAGCCTGCGCACAAATCATAGTCAGTACCAAGAGCGAGTATTAGTGTATGGTCAATGTAACATATATCTAGACGCGCTATTGCTTACATCTCATATATGATAACCCCCATGCTCCAGCTGTCTACCAGATGGTTGTACGCGTGAGATCCACCGGAGTCAATTTCTGGCGCCATATACCGAGAGGTACCACAAAAGGACTAGTGTAACCTTGTTAACGATCCCAACTTGCTAAGAAAACTGTGGCCCCTACTCACATTCAACATGATACCATTGTCAAAGGCCTTGGCCAGACCGAAGTCAGCTATTTTGACGTTTGGTGGATTGTCGGAGGTTAGGAGTATGTTCTGCACAGGAATATATAACCTCTTTAAACATAATGTAATGTAAGATGGAAAATACGAACCGCAGGCTTCAAGTCTCTATGGCATACGTTTTCGGAGTGGATGTACTAAGATATAGTCGATTAAATTTATCGAGTAAGCGGAAAGCGTTCCCATTCTCACCAAAACCGCAGAGCACGCCTGACGCGTGACGTGTCTAGTAAAGTCTTCGCCTGAGTTTCAGTCAGAGATACTTAGCTCACCATGCCGCAGAAGAGCATAAAATTTCTAGCGTACTAAGAGGCCCAGTACTGTGCATGAGTTTCAGCAGATCCCCACCATCTACGTATTCGAAAACAATACCTGTGATATTAGAAAATCAACTGATAATTCATTGTATAAAGAGAGATTTTCGTACTGAACGGTTCCATCTTATCCATCGTAAATGCAGTTACAATGTTACAGATATTTGGATGCCTGAGCCTGGACATGACGTCAATTTCCGTCAAGGTTCGTAGCCGCTCTGAGATGTTGTTTTTAGCACCCTGAACCCGTCTTGGCTCTTTAATCTGCTTAACTGCCACGACGTCGAGCATTCGACGATTAATAGCGCGGTAGACCTTTGCGAATGAACCTTCACCCAATTGGTCTCCCAGGCGATAAAAGTCTCGTAAACTCTTTAGCGGAGCTGCTGTACGATAGAATATGTAGCCTATGGAAGGAATTAATTGTAATAAGAACAATATCCATGAATGAAAATACGAACGATGGTCTTCCGATCCCCCGTTGTCAGGTCGTGGATCATCTGAAGCGAAGGAAATTTGATCGCCGTTGAGAAGTCGAGCTGTTTGATTTGTGCCGATTTTAATGCCGTTGATCTGTGCCAAGAATAATAGGCGTGTTCAATCGTAGGCTGATGAAATAAATGTATCGCTCACAAATGTTCCGTTCCTTGACTTGTCTGTAACAACGACCGACATCTTGTCGTCCTTTCCATCCCAGGCTAATGTGCAATGCTCGATACCTACCTTGAGATGATTAGTTATCACATACTTTAATGGATTCCGCGTAAGTTATTCCTCACTGATTCCACTCCCCGGCAGAGCGATGTTGTTGAGTCTAGTTGATCTGCCTATCCGGTAGTAGTGGAAATTCCTCGAGAGGTTTATCTGCGGAGCCTTTGATTCAATAACAGGCTGCAAATAGCCCCAGTGATACTGGTCCGAGAATTCTGGCGGATCTGGGTCGAGGTGGTGGTGGCTAATATCAGATTCAGACATGACGGATTCTAATAGCGTGACAAACAAAGCGAAGGCGCGGGTGGGTAATTTGGCCTATATATGTGTCAGAATATCATTGAATTGAGGGGAGTGGCACACCCTGGAAGCGCACCATGTTTGCGGGTGTTATCTTCCGTATACGCCTATTCAGATACATAATGGAATTTCGACCTTGTTCTCGATCAACAAAGAGCAGGAGTAAGGTTTTTTGCCTAAATGCGGCTTAGGAACAACCCTAAGAACCACAATGATGGCTCAAAGTTGCGAGTCAAAACCTGAATTTAGAAGGGATATCAGCGTACAGTAATACTAGTATGACAGTGAGGCATACCATATTTTTACTCGAAACACACTACAGGATATCAAGTTCAATCTTTTGAGGGCTACGACTGCGCATGAAAATTCTACTCGTTGTGGTCGTATTGTAAAGGGTTTATAGTAAAGTTGAAGCTCATATACAAAAATGCGACGTTTTTGGCAGATGCCCTATGACTTCCTGGGTAGCACTGGCATCTGTTAAGAGTACCGCGAGGTGTATAAGATATAAAATCGTTGGAAAAGTGGAAAAGTATGTATATTTACCTCTCCTATCGAGATTGATACACCTCGTTTTCCACGCTCGCCCGGAACTGAGATGACTAACTGTTTATGCGAGCTATGTCTTTTGGCCCTCCGAATGTCTTTTCGTCGTCTCGAACTTGCGCCTTCTGCGATACTCGTGTTTCTATATCGTTGGTGCTCCTCTGGACTGAGTCCCCGCCACTTCTCAGCGATGATGAGGAGCTCGGACTGGATAGAGGTGAATACCATCGTATCGCTGAGAGAAGAAGGGGGAAAGAACGATTGGTGGAAGGGAGAGAAAGTAGCCTTGAGCCGACCTTTGACCACACAACATCGAGAATGTTGAACGTGAACTCTGTTGTCATTGACGCGATGGTCGAACCTCGTGACATGGACCAACTTTCTCACGCGTCGCCATGCCACTTAGGATAAAAAACTAAAAAACTCATCGTGGCCTGGCAACAAGCCCTTCCTAAATTCCAAATAAGGCTCACAATGGCTCACAATCATGGTCTAATAAAGTTCCGGGCACATAACGCATAGCGGTGTTGTCATTTTCCCTTTGACTAGATAGATTCCCTAACTCTCTTAGGACGCGGTGTTGTTTACCTGCCCAATTCGACAGTAATTTCCTTGAATATCAATGCGCATGCGGTCCTTAGCACAGATGCGGCTACTTGAGGTGAACCGGCTTTTTTTTTGCATTGATTATTTCTTTCCTAAATAGACAATTTCGATGAACAACCTTGCGCATGCATACCGGTTCTGTGTTATTGCATTGACATATCGCGTCGAGCTATACGTCAATGCTTTGGTTTATCGCTCACTATAAAGTCTTCTGCCTTGTGCGTAGAGTCACTCATCTCATTTTCATCCTCAAATTTCTTTTACTAGAACATACATATTCGCAATCAGCCATGTCTTCACCATCTGAAATCTCTCACTCATATGCTAATAGCACCTCGCCATCTCAGAAGATGAGAAATCCTCGCTCATCTACCTCTCCAGCTACTGCTTCTTCTTCTCGTTCTGGAAAGGAAATGTATCGTGTAAATTATAGCCAGTCCATACACGATCCCGATTTCCATGCCTTCGTGCGGGATCAAATTCCAGGCTTATTTAGATGGTGGAGAATACCCGAGAATCGAGATACTTGGGCCCGTAAACAATCTATGCAACAAGATATCTGGACGAGAACCACATCGAGCAGGTCGTCACATAGGCCGACCCCGTATAATCGTCCTGTACCTGGGTTGGCGAGTGTACGAATCAGTAGAAAACCGACAGCAGCAAGGTCGTACGAGATGCCCACGGAGATAATGAACACGAAGGGAAAAGGGAAAGCGAGAGCCCAGGATGAATACGAATACGAGAATGTGAAGTTCAATGAGATGCACCAGAGTAGCCTCAATCCTCCTCGTCGTCAAACAGGAAATGGGAGTTATATGTTGCAGGTTTGTTCTTACTCATCGTTTTTTCTGTGAACGTCAACACTAACAAGATGTGCAACCTTTAGAATCCAAATTTCAATGCCGAGCAGTTTCCCAATCCTTTTGCAGAAATGGAACAGGTTAGCATCTTGTGACATTTTCAATTTCTTATCACACGTTCTCATCCGTTTACCAATCTAAATAGATCCCATCCAGCCACATGAGTATACCATACATGGCGAATGGTGATGATTATCAACATAATACCAGTTGCTACAAGCCCCTCCCCCAGTTTCAACAGGACTCATTTGGTCAGCCTGCACACATAGACCAGAATGCCTTGGTATGTCATTCGTTTTATTTTATCTAACTACATGGACCAATATGTTGCCTGTTATTTTCAGCAAAACTCGTCAAGTATCAATAACAGCCCAGATTTGTCTCTCGCTCAGTCGGACTACATTGGACAGTCTATGGATCAGGTACGTGTATACAGTAGCACGATATTGAGCAACCGTTAAGACTCACTCGAAATTGTATCAAGTTTCTTGCCTCAAATTCATTATCTGGTCAGGCACATTCATTCACGATGGGGGGTGGTTTTCATGCAGAGTCGCACATTCAGAATATGAACAGCGGTCCTGCTTCCCAGACTGAACAAGATTTCTCCACTTTCTCGTCTTACCTTGGCATGAACGCGAGCACTACCATTCCAACCGAGCAGACGAACCTTTACTATGACGACATTAGCGGCAGCCAACAATCTTCCTCGGGCTCGTCAGGCTTGGAAATTGGATACCCTACAATGGGAGGAGTTGAATCCTTTCCGGACAACATCGATACCAGCAATTTTGGATTTCCTGATGATCCATTTCAAAGCTTCGACAACACCACATGAGCCGAAACTCGGGTGTTTGATACAAGATGCTGTGCAAATAATTTATCTAATTTAGTTTCCCGTGTTACTTATTGGTATTCTGAGTGTTATGGACGTACCTTACATCGACATTATAATTTACCTTCTTACTCACTATCACTCCCGGAATGAGGAAAGCACTGAAGTACTGAAGGCCAATGGTGGTAATGTATAAGCTAGCTCACTAGATCGCCGAGGATTCAATTGTCCGGTATTGAATACGATATATATATGTGTACTTGTACTCATCAT
>Ga0247779_1001643_pt1 | contig 10607 bp, 10 predicted proteins | sample UWRJL221509R5_FD_179925 | JGI IMG/M metagenome (GOLD analysis project Ga0247779, IMG submission 179925) | Plant litter microbial communities from Arlington Agricultural Research Station in Wisconsin, United States - UWRJ-L221-509R-5 | ecosystem: Environmental > Terrestrial > Plant litter >...
GAAGTAAACGACCAGGTGAAGAATCTCGTCAAGGATTCCGAGAAACGCTTTGACGAGCTCGTTGGCAAGCACGATCTTCATGTGCTACACTACGAGGGCTTCGGGAAGAGCTTTACGAAGCAGCATAAAACCTCGCCCGACGCAGCAGCACAACTCATTAAGCAGCTTGCTTTCCACAAGATGTTCGGCCGTCCTGGAGTTACTTACGAGAGTGCCCAAACACGCAAATACCAACTCGGACGTACAGAGGTTATCCGAAGTGCTAGCAACGAGAGTAAGGCATGGGCTGAAGCTATGCTCGACCCTAAAGTTACTGTAAGTCATTTATACATTTCGTGACTGAAATAGCTCCTGACTCTTCGTTCAAGGATCCTGTGCACCTTCGTACTCTTTTTACCCGTGCTGCCGCCCGTCACATTCAATATGCCGCTTGGGCCGCCGATGGCCAAGGTGTCGACAGACATCTTTTCGGCCTGAAGAAATTGCTCAAGGCCGATGAGCCAGTGCCCGAAATCTACACCGACCCCTCGTTCTCTAAGTCAAACCACTGGGAATTAAGTACGAGTCAGCTCAGCAGCCCCTACTTTAATGGCTGGGGCTATGGCGAGGGTATGTAACATTTCTTAATCTGTTATACTTTTTCGCTAAGACTGATCTCGTTCTCTTGCGAATTCTAGTCGTTGAAGACGGTTACGGTCTATCATACTCCATTGGAGACGATTATATCCGCTGGACTATTACCAGCTTGAAAAGAGAAACCGATGTGCTTAAGCACTACTTGGCTGAAGCTGCATCTGAAGTCAAACATATGTTAGAAGCTGCGGCCAAGAAAGACAAGGAAGCTGAAAAGACCAAGCTATAAATAGCTGGGTTCTTACGCGTTAATGCTTATTTGCCTCTTTTTCTGGACGATAACCCTGGATTTTCATACACTAGTATATAACAGCCTTATTGAAGTACTTACCCTCTTTCTCTGTAAATTTATACGCGTCAAAGTATTAAGAAGACTATGTACATTTACCTGCCCCTATTATTGGTTCACGTAACATAATACACTGTTGTTGTGATCAATTTGTCCAGTTTGCTCACACGCGCCTAGCAGCGTTGTCGTAGATTGTCGTTCATCTCTTTCTTCCCCACACACACAGCAGTTAAATTGAAGGATACCATGTCGGATTTCTCTGCAGTATTCAGTAAAACCTCAGCCTACTCTCTTGCTGGAGTCGCGTGCCACGGTTTACTCGGATACCTTGGCGCAAAGGCTTTCCTGCCCAAAAACGCGAGATGGCAGGATAAGTTTACATTTGTCTGGCTCGTACGTCGACATTCACAGGCTCTATTACGCAGTTCAATCGCTCAAATAAACTAACTGTGCCATGTAATTAGGCATTTGACGCGCTTATTCACTTTTCATTCGAAGGTTCTTTCTTGTGGCTGTCTGTCTTTGGACGTCAGGTTAACACTTCAGTTGGTCCTTTCGCGGACATGTGTACGTTCATATCCTCGTTCTTAATACCTCGAAATACCTATACAGCATTTTAGGGAGGGAATATGCCTCGGCCGACTTCAGATGGGGTGTTTCCGACCCTACTGTAGTTTCTTTGGAGATCCTGACGGTTCTTGGCGCTGGTCCTTTGTGCTGCTACATCCTGAAGCAACTGGCAAATGACGATCCCGCACGTCATTACTGGATTATTGTTTTGAGTACTGCCGAGCTATACGGAGGGTAAGAGCCTCAATTATTACCCCGTCGAGTGAACAACAAATTGAATTCTGGCTATTACAGCTGGATGACTTTCTGCCCTGAATGGCTCACTGGCAGCCCCAACTTGAATACCTCAAACGTGTTGCATCTCTGGGTCTACCTTGTGGTAATTAAGATATTTATACATGTGTTGTCTATATGCTAACAAACACTATATGTAGTTGATGAATGTCATGTACGTATATTGAGCGTCTCGCACGATACCTCCCTGACCCTTTTATTTTATGCAATTTTAGCTGGGTTTTCATTCCTCTCTGGCTCATGTTTGATTCCTACACCCACATTGCAGGGTCACTTCGCGCTCAACAGAAACTCTCCAAGGCTAAGAAAGCATGAAATGTCTTCCTAACATCACTCCCTATATACCACTTATATGTCAAAAATCTAGCTTTTGTTTCGCTGTGGTCCTGAGCGGTCCATTCTTACATACCTATTGCTATTATCCCCAACCTCAGATAAAAATAAAATATAAAGTTATTTTACTTCTTATGCCCCACTGTTCTTCCTACATCTCTTTTACCATGCGCTAATGGAAACGACACTGTACTATCTCTGGTTGCGCCGGGGATAAGAGCGGAAAGCTCTCCTTTTGCCCTACTTGCGAATATTTATCACTTGGTATTCTGCCGTTCTTGTTTGCACCTGGTACTTATCCCTATTAATTGATATGCACATACACATATAATCAGTGTCCTTTAATCTTCCGACAAAATTTGCTCGCTTTTATTGGAGCAGATCTGAGCGATTTCTACTTTAATTTTTTTGGACCCGATCTACAATCTTGAAATGTCTAAGCGAGTACCTAAAAGGATGGAACTACATTGGTGGACGAGAGAACACAGATAAATATGAAGTACATAGTAGAACAGCGAAAAAATGCAAACAATACAGTCGATCAGCAATTACATAGTATCCAGAATAGTCCCTAGCAATTTAAACATAAGTTATGTATCATCACGTTTCAGTCTGGCGCGCATCTGGTTGTCTGCGAATTGTTATAATTCGTTGATAATTCAACGAGCCTCCACAATATCTTGGCATCTTGGACTTCCACTTGCGAGACACCGATGGGCGATGACGGCATAAGCCTGCTGCGAAGCATTAAGGTTTTGTGTTGTTTCTTCGCAGAAGCTGCGGAATACTGATCTCTGATTGGGAACAAGCTTCTTATTCTGGCACGGTTTGCGAACGTTCCCTTTTTCGAGCCCGAGGAGGGTAATCGCCCAGAGAAGGGCTAAGTATGTCAGAATTATCAACGTCTGACGTAGGCCCCGTGTCAGCATTATTTTCCTCGTCTGCGCGAATTTCTTCACTGTCCGGGACGAAGAAATCTGACACATTCATCAGTCAAAACAAAGAGAAAAATCAGAATACGACAACCACTCACCGGAATGTTCCTGCAGCTGCCGCACATCTTCAACAGTGACTCCTTGTTCCCAGGTATCGTAATCGTCCTCTTCACCATCGGATGCATTGTGGATTGCATCGTTGTCATTACTTAGATGACGTGATAAAGGGCTGTCGAGGAAGAAAAGTTGAGAAGATGTTGGCGAACCAGGACATGATTGGTGTCGACTGCGTTCGGCAGAGTGTTGCGGCGAGGCTGGAGTTGACTGATGTTCAGTCGCTTTTTCTTTTCCTGCGCGGGGCTTGAAAGGCTTGCTAACTTCTATTCTAGTCCTCTTAGGGGTACGCGGCACTGTCAAAACGGATTAATCAAGGCGCGTACACTATAGCAAAGTGCGAAAGTTACATACGTTCGGTATCTGCAGACCGCTTCGAAGTCGAAGTCGAGGCAATAGACTCTTGCGGCTCGGGAGGATCATCGCGATGAATATGCAACGACGAAGAGGGTGTGATCATCCTCCTCGAACCAGAAGCTCGGGAGTAATCATGTACTACAACCTGCACTGGTAGGCTCTGGTCCAAAGGTGCTGCCACATCGAATGTCATGGCATTATCATTACCAATGGGCTCAAAAGGTTGCGAATCAGGAATTGTATAGCTTTCCTATGGGGAGAAAATCTGTTTCAAAAACTGGGGAAGCAGGGAAAGAAACACTAACCAAGCTCTCAGAGCCAGAATACAGATGAAAACCATCTCCCAAGCTATTGTCCAGAATATCGGCCCACGCTTTGACAATTTGCTTAATGGCTGGTGGGTAATCCTTTGGCGAGATATCTTTCCGTTCATGAAATGTAGCATTCCAGAAATTTAGAAAGGTTTCAGGACCCTCGCTTCGACTGCGGTTGAATACAGACTTTAGGAAAATAGGGATCGCTTCCAAGGTACCGATTGCTGGTTCCATTTGGGTCAAAATCTCCAAAGCAGGATTATAGATAATTTCAACCTAAAGTACAACAAGAATTAGGGCTGAATCGTCAGGAACAAGCGGAGACAAACCAATGCGCCATATTCCTGATCGTCGAGAAACTCCGCATCGTCCGAAAGCCAGCGGGACAGACCCGTCTGGACAGAAGAGAGAAGTTGAACGATCATTTCTTCTGATGTCTTACAGACCAGCTTTCCAATCAAGTTGAGTGTATCCAGAGCCCAAGTTCGTTTCTCGGCTGTGTCATCGTAGGAAGATACCAAATGATCGTCAATCAAAGACAATAATTTGAGGTGAGCCTGTCGACACGGATCTGATAGCGAGTGCGCAAGTAGCCAATTCAGGATGGTCGATGAACGAGCAAGCCTTCGTCCAGTGTCAGTACGGGAATAATAAGGTCACGAAGAAAGACGCACGATTGCAGTTTCAAGTCTCCTAAGAGACCCAGAAAGTGAGATACTACATCGTACGATGTATGCGAAGAATTAGTGGCGCGGTTGATTGCACTGTGGAATATCCTCTGCCACATTTCAACCTCGGAAGCCGACAAATCCCAAGCACTAAGCATCCACTGTTCAGTAACTTTGTACAGATGTAGAGAAACCAAACGTTACCCAAAAGGCATGGCGAGGTATTGAATGAGATCTTGCCACTTGATGTCAGCACTGATGGAAGGACCTTTCTCAGCGACGACGGCCCATAGACGCTTCCTAACTTCATTGTCCTCTTGATCACCATTTCGAACGTGCAGAGCATGTAAGAGAGGAGGAACCCCGATTGCTATGAGGTCCCCACAGAGCTGAGTCCACAAAGTTTTCACTTGGTCGTCCGTCAATGAAAATGTTTTCGTTAACAAAGAAGCCAACAATTTTTCTGCCGTGGATGAAAGCCAAACTTGCGAGGAAAATACGTTCTTCATAACGGTCCAAAGCTTCTTGATAGACACAAGGTAACGCCTTTGGTTGTCACTTGTGTCCAGTGGCATGGATAATTTGGATAGTATTGACGCTACCTCTGGCGCGAATGAAGGCGACGCGAACAGATGTTCCTCACCGGTCTGAAGCTCTCCATGGACAAGGAGGAGTGCTTGCCAAACTTGCAAGATATCTGACTATATGAATGTCATGCTTTTGTCTCTCGACTTCACACTGTCGAACTTACTGATAATTCACGATCGCAATCCAAAGAATGCTGCACTGCACGAACCCAGATGGAAGAAAGTTTCTGCCATTCCTGCAGGACTTCCTTCTCAGTGAGAGGCAATAACTGTTTCATGTCTACGTTCGTTTCTGGGATCTTTATTTCTGCGGGCGGTCGAAGGAGATACAACCCGTTAACCAATTCAAGAGCGAACGGGAATTTGGGGTGTGGCTGAGCATTTCCGACAAAGGATGAACCAATCGTAGACAGGAGGTGGCATAAAAGTTTGACACCTTTGTGGTTGCACGCATCATCACCGTCAATGATCTTTCCGATGAGGTCAATGGCCCTCCGTACGTCTGATCTTGAGCGATTTGTCCCAAGCAGGATATGTATGAAAGCAAGGCGACTCCTATCGGAAAGAGCCTCGCATAAAAATGTATATGCATTTTCCCTTGGAGTCTTTCCCATCTTTCGAGATTGGTCCTCGGTGTCGGTAGGAAGAAGAGAATATGACCAAATAAGCATTATCCAGATTTCTGTGTGCATTAAGCGAACAATACCCGATTTATGACGCTCGCAAGGAGCGAGCACACGAGTGATCAACCTGATCGAGCGACCATACGTCAAGGCGGCATCCTCCAAAAGGACAATAAAACATGATACGATGCTTAACGAGAAAGCTGGACTATAACTGCCATTGGTGAGCGCGGTTACAAGCAAAGTTATCGTGCGACTTTCTGTTTCGATTGTGCGTGGTTGTATGGCCTCCTTGTCTAGATAGGCCATGACCGTTTGGATCGCATATTCTTGCGGAAATTCGTCCGCAAGACCCAGGGCTATTTTGGCTGAAGCAAACCCACAAAGAGCAAAGGCGGCATGAACCCTTGAATCAGGCGCAATTCCGTTTAGGTGCTCAAGAATCATAGGAAGGAGCTCAATAAGCCAGATGCTAAAGGAAGGGAACTTTTCCAAAATGCGATGAACAGCCTGAAATACTTTAGTATATAAATTGAAAGGGCGATAGTTGACCTTTACCTTGAACGCATCTATAGATCCTATATTGCCTGAAATAGAGTTTTTGAAGGCCATAAGGATCCTGGACTTCTGATGAATTAGGATTGGCGAAGGGAGCTCCTGGGTTTTGAGGATCCACAGAGCCATTTCGCTTAGCTTCGTGCCATTGTACGTAGATGGGTTTTCAATCGTACAGAGAGACAAAACATCGTCAAGAATGCTCGTAAGCTGATCCTCTGTTAGTCTTATTAGAGCGGCTGAAACTATAATTTTACAGTCGAACGTACCAGTAAAGTTGGAATAAATGGCACGAAAAGTAAATATATGGGATACAAAACGAAGGGCGTTCAGGCAGAGTACACTGTAGTCGATTGCGACCTCAACGTCGTTTTCATCTGGTTCTTGAGAATAGCTAGACGTATTTCCATACGAACGTTGGGTATCGAGCAACATGCACCTAATGTCCCGGGTAAGGCATTCTGTGATTTGGGTAGATTTAACTTCAAAGATCGCAAGAAAGGATGGAACTTGATCGGTGGAAGTTAATGCAGAAGCCAGGGTGCGTATCTTCCTCGATATCACATTATATGCCTCGATAAGGTCGTGAATGGATATCCAGACGTGGTCAGGGTCATTCAAGGACTCGGTCAACGTGAGTACTATCGTTTCAAAATAGGTTGGCGTCTTTGCTGAATTATCCATAGAAAAAGACTTGTCCTAATAACTCAGATCAGTTTGTTATGAAGCATCCAGCAACAAAAGAGGTTTCACATTGGTGGTCCCAGCACTTGCTACTTGAGCAACATTGTATTTCCGGCTATCTTGGAGAGCACTAATTTTATTCTTCATGACCTTGGTTTGCGTACGGAGCGATGTTGTGCAACGATCTTGGAGTAGTGGGTTATATGACAAGATTGTTTCGTTACAAATTACAATGGAACATCGACGAGGTCGTAAGGCTCATTTCATACCAATATATCTCGTATTAGAAGCCCAGAAGTCCCTGCTATGTCCTGGGTCGAACGTTTCGTAGTACGTGATATATTGTGTGTAATAAGTCGCGTTCGTCTTGAGGTACGATAGCCTTATAGATAGTAGTAGTAAGAGTCAATGGACTTTCGAAAGCTTTCGAACCGGTGTAAACTCGACACCGATGGAGCGAAGAGGTGTGATGTACAAGTGAACCAAATCCCTATGGTTGCTAGTGGCCCTTTGCACGATGGTACGTGGGTATGGCTACCTGTGGTACACCCACAGATCTATAGCCCTCGAGACTGAGACACGGTCCTCGGACTGATTCATTCGGACTGTATTGCTCGTCACAAGTCACGTCACAAGGAAAAACGGTACTATAATTGGAAATTTTCGTCTCTCTTTTTGTCTCTGTACTTTTTCATTCCTTGCAATCCTTTTTTAATAAATCATCGCAGATACGTGTATGCATATGAATGCTTCTCCACCCTCATAGAATATTACAACCATGAGACGGTTGGTTAGACATAAAACGTTAAAAAATGGTACGTAGTGTTGATCGTAAATCTACTTGTGCAATATCTCTCACACAGTAGTTTCGCTCGCTATATCTTCCTTGAAGAGTCTTTAAGCCCCCGAGGATATTATTTGAATTTTGTACTCCTGTATGTTAACCCTGCCGCGATCTTTTGGAGCGTTCACTAAGGCACATTCAGCCCAAATTTAATTTTGACCTGTTCCGCGATCCAGTTCTTCCGACGATCCAGTCTATCACGAAAGCTTGAAAGGCTCCTATTGGCTTGTATAAAGCAGAAGTAACCTTAAACAAGACTCCGATCCATCCAGACCGTTCGCCAGCGTTTGCCTCACGGCTCCATTGTTGTAGTAAACTGTTTTCATCGCCCAGACGCCATTGCCTTGCCTGGGCATGATTGCACTAATCATTACCCTTTTGTCGTTTTTTCTCGGTTTATCCGCTATGCCTTGTATGCCTTGTCAAGCCTTGCATAGGAGAGCAACCTCCTGGGATCAAATACTGCCCACCCGAGGCCTTTACAGCCCGAAGATCACTAATCCCGCAAACGAATTTCTTTGGGCTGTAGGTTCCGATGATGCTTTTACGTGGTACGCCTGTTCCGCTCAATTATATCACTCGCCTTGCTGATCACTCTCCGACTCTGGACGATAAGGGACCTCCGCGACATTTCCAACAATACCATGAAGTCCAAAGGAACGTTACCTTTAAGTTATCTGGAAGGCGGAAACGATGATTATTCCTACAGCAGTGAATCTCAATTTTTTTGACATTCACTTTCTTTGTTGACGGAGATGGCTTAACCAGATGATCACGATGTTCCGAACACTTTTTTGCTCCAGACTTTGATATCAAGATCGAGAAAGGATTTATGACTCTAAAGCATCTAAAGGTCGACTTTCGCAAAGACTATATGGCCATCTGTACGTTCACGAAACACCCTCGAATCTTATTAACCTTGACTAGTATTGGAGATTCTGAACATCTCCCCAACCTTGACCGTTCGAAAACAATCCTCCATGGATGCCCCCTCCATCTACCAAAGATCTTCTGGCCTCAATCGAATGCCGTCCTACATTCATTGTCTCTGTATTGCATCTTCATTCGCGATTATGCGATAGTGTACCATTTATGACTTGAAGGACTCATAAGATCTTATGCTTTTTGCCACCCGCCGGATCTGAATTGGTGCATTAACGCCATAATCTGTTTTCTGGTCTAATCTCTAGGCTGATGCGACTCAATCGTCGACGAAACTTTATTCTGCGCTTAGTAGTTCTACTTTATAAGCAATCCTAATCTTCTGGGAGATGGTTAAACTTTAATGCCTTTTACTGAGTAAATTTTTGGAGAATCAGTAACCTGCGAATTGACGGCGGCTATGACGACCTATATCCTCGACACTGCCTTGTGATGTTCTCTGTCTGTGGCTCAAAATTTAATGCTCTCCTTGTTCCCCCCTCCTTCTGGGTCTAGATGCTGCTCAAACCATTCTACTACGACAAGACATGGATTCTCTATAGATTCTCCTTTGATCCCTTGTTGTAACTCGATATCAGACTCTTCTTTGGATTGGAAGCTGCTCGCTCTTTGACCCCTACGGTCTTAGAAGCTTGTACATAGTTTGCAGGTTTAGTTAATCGACACAACGAGGCCCGCACATTGCCGACCTGTGACTGAAGTTGGATGCATGAGGTTCGGTTGCATTGCACATCATATCTTTCCCCTCAAACTTGGTCCAATGGTTGTGAAAGATCTACGATGTGGCACAAGCCTCGTGTAAAGGAGAGCATGCGTGAACACTTCGCCGCCATCAGAGTGAAGAAATCACGGTCAAAGTTCCCGGTACGGTCACGGGTGAGATATAAAATGCATGGTTGAGGTCTCCCTTCCCTAGGACTGTTCACACTTTCTCTTTTTTCACACCCAAGGAACTTTTATATCAACGCCTCTCAGAACTGTACTTGCTTTTCTAAACATTTTAATATTTTCTGGCGCATTTTATTACTACTAACTTCTCATTATGTTGTTTAACACCTTCATCGCCACCATCTTCCTCGCCGCTTCCACCTCTTTTGCGGCTCCAATTAATAGTCCTCAAGAACTTATCGTCTTCAACCCGCCAATAATATCGCCTAAGGCATCTTCTGCTTGGGCTATGGGATCCGACCAGGTTGTGCGTTGGGGTAAGTCTATGCTTACCCCCATATCCCACCCTTGACCCTCACTCTGCCATTTTCAGACATCACTGAAATTCCTGAGTCCAGAATTAACACGACCGGTGTCATTCTGCTTGGACATATGGGAAACGGCAGTGAGAACCTCGATATTGGTGCGTACAATCAAGCCTTCTATTGTGTTTGAGCAGATATTGATTACACAATGAAGCACACCCACTTGCTACCGGTTTCCCTATCAAACAGGGCTACATCAATGTAGTCATGCCGAAGGGCATTGATGTAAGAGATGACTACTTCATCGTTCGTAAGTTATACATGTTATTTGTATATTACCCTCTGAGTAATGCTTCCCATTCTAGTGTTCGGTGATTCTGTAGGTTACACTGCAGTGTAATAGCACGCTTGCGAGAGACTGATACTCCATTTCAGGGAAACAAGTCGCCCAGGTTCAAGATCCACATTTGAGCCCCGCTTCGTCTTATATCCATCCTCGAGTTCTTCTAATTGCCTGGATTATAATTGGTAGCTAGTTAAGGATTAATTTCGCATATCACTCCATTCGCTTTACCATACACTTGATTCACTGTCGTTGTCCTTCTTATATTCTACTAAACGCATTAATAACATCATCTAGTATCCATCTTGCATCAAAAAATTTACGGAGAA
>Ga0247779_1001644_pt1 | contig 10603 bp, 17 predicted proteins | sample UWRJL221509R5_FD_179925 | JGI IMG/M metagenome (GOLD analysis project Ga0247779, IMG submission 179925) | Plant litter microbial communities from Arlington Agricultural Research Station in Wisconsin, United States - UWRJ-L221-509R-5 | ecosystem: Environmental > Terrestrial > Plant litter >...
GTTCATCAGTGATGCTTGGTTACCATCAAATGATGAATGATGAAGCCTATCTAATCAAAAGATAATCAAACAAAGAAGACAGATAAGATATCTACACAAATATAAAAGGGAAAAATGCGAAATAAATGAAGAAAAATAGATAAAAATAAGGAAAACCCTGACAAGAGCTCTGTCTCTTCTAATAGTGTCTCCCATAGGTGAGCTCCTGCCAGATTCACTCGTTCGTTTTGAATTGACTTAGCGCGTGAGGATTCAGTCGATCGAGTAGGATCATGCGATGTAGATAATGTAGAATTTAATCGAGTAGATGGCTTTCAAGCGTTGGGATTTCCGGCCAGTTTATAATCTACAGGTTGGGTAGATCGAGACGAGCACCTAAGCGGTTCTGGAGTCAAATTTAAAGTGGTAGATTGTGCTGGGGGTTTGTCAGACTGCTCCGAGGGCGTATTCGACATCTCAAAAGTTTTTGGGCTCGTTAGGGCTGTTATTGAAGAAGTTTGCGCGGCTGGAAGTGTTTCCTTCTCCCCCTCAGACGCCAAACCTGGAATATCAACTTCTTTTGGCTCTTCATTTTCGTTGAAAGCCACATTTCGAGACGTTTTGATGTTTCTATGCTGGGGATCATAATAACGAACGCTTTTTGAGCCTCATTGAATCCAACAAATATCATCTTCTTTGAGCGTGGGTGTAGCTTCATTTTCTTTGATTCATCGGGTACCCAAACGTCACAGCCAAATTCCCGAAGATTTGAGACATCTGGCTTCTTCAAATGCCATCCTTCATAGGGTGTCATATTTATGAGTGCTCTTGTAGGTACCCTATTACGAATAAAATTGGCATAAGAGACTGCTTCATCCCAGAGATAAGAGGGTAGATTCTTCGAAATAAGCATCGCCCTAGCCAGCTCTAGCAGTGTACGATTATAGCGCTCTGCAACACCATTTTGGGATGGTGAATAAGGTGCTGTGGTCTCGATTTCAATCCCATTCTTTGCAGCGCAATTCTTAATTCGCTGATTGACAAACTCCTTCCCATTATCGAACTGCATGTACCTCGGATATGTTCCAAACTGCTGTTTAATTTTCTCAGCATGTTGCTCAATGCGTTCCGCTGCTTCGGTCTTGTCACGTAAAAATAGAACTGTGTTATATCTTTTTGCGTCGTCAAGGAATGTGATGAAATAATAATATCCTCCAATTGATTTGACGCCTATAGGACCCCATACGTTGCTCATTACACGCTCCCCTGCAGTCTCTGAACGATTCTGAGCCTCAGATGGAAATGATTTGTGTGATAGCTTCGCTTGAATGCAAGCTTCATATGTGTTGGATGGAATTGATGTTGGATCCACTGAGAAACCCTCGACAATATTTTGACGTTCGAGATGTTGAAGTGACGTGATGGAGACGTGTCCAAATCAACGATGCCATTGGTCCCAAGTGAGGTTCTTCGAAGCAGCAATATTCGCTCGTTCTTGCGTTCCAATTTGGGCTCGAGCACTGAGTAAAAATAGACCACCTTGCTTGGTACCCATTCCCACAATATTTCCCTTTTTCCCATACAATGTGCACTTCTTATCCTTAAAGAGCACATGACCTCCACCTTCATCAAAGCGACCCAGGGAAAGGAAACAATTTTCGGCTTCGGGGACATGCAAGACATTTTTAAGTTGGTGTGTGATGATTTTCCTGTTGACATCAAAGTTTACAAAAATAGTTCCACGTCCTAATGCGACTGCTGGTGCTGTTCCAATGCCTCGGATAGTGGAATTTGTGAGGGGATGATATTCTGTAAATGCCTCACGGATTGTGCATATGTGTGAAGTTGAAGCCGAGTCCAGAAACCAGTCGTACTTGGAAACTTGAGTTGAATTTGCGACGGAATAGGCCATGTATGCGACATCATTAAGTGTGCTATTTATATTGTCCCGTGCCTGATTTGTACGACCTGATCTGTGTGGTCCTTTCCTTCCCTTTGGTCCCTGTCCCTCGCGTCCACCTCCTGTCGTCCAACAATCCTTAGAGATGTGCCCCTTCTTGTGGCAATTATAACACTCCTTCTCCTTATCTCCACCATCCAACTTCCCAGATCCCTTTCCTCCACCAGAATTCTGACCACCACCACTGCTCCCTCGAGCCTGGAGTGATGTTCCTCCCACAGATTCACCACCCTTCTCCTTCCTTCATCGAAATTCCTCCATCAAAATCCCAACTAATTCCTGTGATTTGACAGTTGGACGGTTGCCGCTGGATCCGAGAAATGATGAGGCATAATTTTCCCATGATTCCGGGAGCGAGGTAAGTAAGATCATAACAAAATCGTCGTCCGGAATAATACTGCTCATGATGTGCAGTTCTTCTTGCAGTTGTCAAAGCTTGGCAATATGCTCTGTCATATCGAAGCCTTCTTCAGCCTGTGCTCGGAATAATGCACGTCGAGTTGCCAGGACACCAAGTCGGCCCTTGGATTCCTTAACAGTGCACAGCTGTTCCCACATCTCTCGTGCCGTCTGTGCACCCATGATGTGTACCATCTCGGCATCACTGATGCAAAGCTCAATCCGGCATCGAGCCTTCCTATCACCCTTGTCCCACTTTGATTGAGCCTCCAACTCCTCCGATGTCGGTTTTCTGGGTATATTTGATTCCGGACGCTTCGCACCTTCCTCGATGTAGCTGTCCAGTCCGAGGTCCATCAATACCGCAAGCATTCGGCGCTTCCATGGCATCCAATTGTGGGCCTTCAACAGTTCCATACGGTAATTTCCGATTGACGTCTCTTCTGACATCTTGATTGACAAGTCGTTGGGGTGTAGATAAGATAAGATTAAAAATAGCGAGGTGATAGCGAGATAAAATAGAATCGAGTAAGTTAGGTCCTCTCGGGGCCCATAACCTGTTGAATAAGTAGTGCAGTGGGTTGCAAGTCTATCTATTCAACTTTGCCTTTGAGGCACTTTATATACATGTGTAGATAGAATAATAAAGAATGATCTACAGTATTCTATCTAATTCTAAGACTAAGATGTAAATAATAAATTACACTAAGATAATCAATGAATATTCGAGAAGTCTCATATGGGCAACTACCTATTCAGGTAATCGCATCACTGATTACAACAATTAGCGCATTCGAGACAGGTCAAGATGGCCCCGACGACAGTAATCCTCTCGATTTTGGTCCAGGATTCAAGAAATCAAGGTGGAATAAGGTTATTCTGAGGCGACTTATGCGGGGTCTGCTGGAAGAGCGTCGACAGGATGGTTTTTTGGAGCATACCTGATGTCTCTAGCGAGTATCTGCTTGCACTACTTCAGGGGCAGCTTAAAAGATCTCGAGAAGCATGGCGCTTGGTTCAGAGTCGTCCAAACATTGAGGAGGGTCAATTAGAAACACCCGAGGAGCTCGCACAGAGAGTTGAAGAGACCACCACTCTTCGGCTCGCAGTAGTTGGGTCATGATCACGTTGAGATCGGGTAAGTTCTTATTTCTATTCAATTTTTTTTCTCAATTTCTCATGAGTTCTCTAGAAACTCAAGCATCAATCTCAGACAGTCGAAAGGGTGATTGCAATCAAAATGTCGACAAAATCACCAGACCTGTCAATGTGGTTATACTTCCGCGATCTTCTCACAAAGCTCTCTGTTGACGGAATGTCCTCTGAAGAAGGAGTAGAAAAAATTGGTAATATTCATGTTCCTGTCTTCTATGTCAAGCTATGCGTCTGGCACAACCCAGTTATTACAGACTACTTCAAATACATAGACAAGGAGTCTCAGAACAGCGACCTACGACCATCACAAGGCAGTAAATGCCACCCTTGTATCGCCACAACCACACCTGGCTGTACTCCAGCACCAATCGGCCTCCCAGTTTGCCTCTACAAAGACGAGTGGTTGAAGAAAGAGGAAGAGCTCAAAGAAAAAGGCTGGATTGAGGATGAGCTGCAGGTATCTAAAGAAGTATTTAGATTACTTGAATTTGCTGTGCAGTAGATAGCATTTCTTGCAATCGAGTATCAAGGTAGAATTAATTTATATAATATATGCATATAAAATAATAGGGGGAGAGCAGGAGAGCATCCAATAATACTGGGCCATTAAACATAAGCCTAGAGCTGCACTTGCAGAGTTGAAAACGTAGCTGCGAAGGGTACCATAGTCAATTTTAATTAAACTTGTATCAAGTCCGTTAGATATGCAGCAATAGCTGATACGCATCAGTGATGACGCACAATCACCGACATGCCCGATAAGACCACTGCAAGACAATTTTGATGCTGCACATATTCACAGTCAACCACTTAGGGAAAATGTATGACTCTGGAGTCTGGAATAAATTCAAGTTATAACACATATACCACAGTTGTTTGTATAAATTTTTCATGATGAACAATAGTAATAACCACAGTAACCAATTAAAAATCCATATTCAGCCTAAACAATAACAATGACAGGAATGACAGGCCTTTGCAGATAATGCAAGCATGCTGAGGTCTATAGGCAAGCACCGTCGCACGTCACCGTGGTATTCAACAATAGAAACATAGGATATTCAACTTCATCTCCATGGAAGTTGTTGCATGGTTGGAGACATGTATTCATTTGAATTCCAATAAAGAGCTTTGTTTTTCTCTATCGTAGGTCTCCCTCCATCTCCCTCCATCCCTCCATCCCCCAATTTATAACATGATGCCTACAGCAAATCATACCTATTTATGCAAATGTCCAATTCATCCTGACGGTCACAATGTCCGTAAAGCCATTCGCACAATCCATAACTTAGAGATTGAGAACCACAAGTCAAAGGAAGCAGTGCACACTCTCTTTGTGTATCAATATACATATCTAACAGCTGAATTAGGTCAAGGAAGTAAACAGTAGTACGGGATCCAGTAGCAATGCACTGCCGACTCTGAATTCTTTGAATGAGATACATAGTATCTGCTATTAGTTTATCTTTTCAATATTCATAACTTTATACATGTAGAGCCTGAGCGAACACGACAACACAGGTCTCATCAATGTATTCTCTGGATTATTGCTGTCAGAAAACAGAGTACTCAAGGCAACAATTTAAACTGCTCTACGTCGCATAGCCAGGTATCACTGAACTCTGTAAAATTGAGCATCTCTAGAGTGCTTGAATCCAGCATACCGGGATCCAAAGATGTCCACTTGGTCCCAGTAGCATCATCCGCTCAGATCAACCTCCCACACAGCTCACACGACCAAAAACATGTCCTCCTGCTCGATTCTATCGAGGCAGAAGTCAACAATATTATCAGTGCACTGGCCAATATTGATGACGGCACCCTTCACGACCAAATAAAGCTTTGTGTGCTTCTGGATCAGCTTTTAGAACAAGTCATGGGCATAGGCATGTTCCTTGCAAACGGCTTGAATAATGTCACTGCACAAATCTTCATGTGCAAGCAAAAAAATCCTTCAGACATTACAGAGCATGGATACATGCATCAGTAAACTGGCCTGCACCTTGATCCAACCAGATGTCAAGTCTGATAATCAGATTCACATTGACTCTGGTACGTTACCTATGAGTTTGTGATGCAAATTTGCCTTTGACTTACACATTAGTACAGGGAATATGATATTAAGTCCGGTTGCACGTCTTGACACCATCGCACAAGTGACAATACTTTTAGGAGCTGTTACACATTTTGTTGTGGGACTCAGTGGAAAATCCTGCAATTTTATAATTGTAGTAATAATGATGCTAGTTCAGATGTCCATGGCCAGGAGCATATCTAGCAAAATCAGTAACTTGGAGCACTACCCAGTGGACCAGTCTACCGTACTTCAGCAGTTACCATCATCCATGAGCCAGGAACTGCGATATTTTGACCTTGACAGCGTCACAACGGTATATACAGCTTGTCCAACATGCAATTTCACACACAACTCAATTTATGATTGAGTTACGGCAAGCAGCTCTTATCCAAGTCTTTGCACCAACACCATTCTTACAAAAGACGGCTGGAGTACATGCAAAGAGCAGTTGCTGGACACACAACACCGATCTCAATGTCCCTTGAAACCATTTGTCTCGACATTGCTTCATGACTACTTGTCACGGCTACTCACTGACGCTGAGGCCGAGCGGCTATGCAAGAAGGCTTGTGATGATGCACTTACCACTTTGGAAAACCCTCCAAGCGACTCCAGAAATATTTTTGAAACTACCTTTCTTCGGACATTTAAAGGGCCAGATCAGGAGCAACTGTTTATTGACTGTGGAGATACAATCTGGTTAGTCCTGGCCATGCATGTACTCAGGGTCACAGAAAGTCACGGGGCACATGACAATTATGAGTATCTTCGTGTCCTCATCTGTACCCATAAAACAGATATATTACAAGCAAATTTAAGTTTTAGGATGTTATATTTTGTAAACCACATTCTGCATATATTATCTATAATATATTGGCATTAGAACCCTGTTTTTTGTCCATGAGGTGTTAAAATTATTTAAAATTTTTCTGTCATGTTATTGATATGTTTGTCGAAATTGAGGATGGGTAAGAACTCCCCTGCCACGTTTATTGCTTTGAATAAAAGATCATTGATAGAGTAAGGATAAGTTACACCTTGTATGATATTTTCAAGCTCATCCCATGCCGGAGCATTGAAACCAATTTTAAATGTAATTTCTGTAATAACTTGCCATCTCATCTTTTCAAAGGTTCAATTTTTCCCTCTCTATCACCATCAGCCCACAAAAAGGTCAAGAGATCCCTCTAAGACCTGTTCCTTGTGTTGAATAGCATTTATCCTAACTCATTTCCACCACTCATTATGTTGATAGTATTTAAATCCAATCTAGCTGTTATGGCTGGAGCTTAAAAAAATTATACAAGGTTTATTATATCTTTCTTGAATTAATAGTAATTTTTTAGGGGCAGTAAACTTGGCAGAGGGGTTCTTACCCATCCTCAATTTCGACAAGCATATCAATAATATGACAGAAAAAGTTTAAACAAATTTAATACTTCATGGACGAAAAATAAGGTTCTAATTTTGATATATTATAGACAGTATATGTGGAATGTGGTTTACAAAATATAACATCCTAAGACTTTAATTTGCTCGTAATATACCTGTTTTACAGGTACGGAGGAGGACACGAAGGTACTCATAATTGTCACATGCCCCGTGACTTTCTGTCACCCCGAGTAGATTTTTTCAATCCCACTACATCCAGACGTGCGGCTATTGAGTCTATCGGAGTTATCACATTGGTCGTCATGAACCTACCTGAAGACCTTTGGTACAAGCTCGAGTTTATATTCCCCGTGGGAATTATTCCAGGGCCTCGTGAACCTCCGTTAGAGGAGCTCAACCATTATATCTGCCCAGTTATTGAGCAAATTAAAGATGAATGGGCACTGGGTTATTATATATCGAACACGGCAGATTCACCCATTCATGGGGAGCAGGTCAATGTTGCCCTCATTCTCTCAATCAATGACCTCCCTGCCACACGAAAGGTCTCTGGAACAGCTGGTGTTGCGGCTAACATTTATTGCACCATGTGCGACTGCAGGGATCAAGCAACTATGTACCGGACAGACTTCAGCGCTTGTAAAGCAAGAGACGCCCACCTCATGCGACACTATGCAGAGGCATGGAGAGACGCTCAATCATTACAGGAGCATGAGAATATCGAGCAGCAACACGGTGTTCGCTGGTCCTAACTTTGGCAGTTACCCTACTGGGATCTCACAAAAATGCTGGTTATTGACAGTATGCACTGTATTCTGGAAGGACTTGTTCATTATCACTGTTGACATGTATTATGCTTAGACTCTTCTCAGGCAAAAATAACCACTCAACCTGCATTCTCTTACCCATGGATGCAGTACGAAGATAACACTAATCATACATATGAAGGATTTACCGATAAGGACCAGTGCCAGATTGTGTCCATTCACACCCTTTTGGAGCGCCCACTCGGAATAGGGGATGATGCAGATTTCCTTGATAATACTCTACTCCGACAGCGATTGATTTCAAAGAAGAAAAACACCCTCACTTTTGTTGCAGCTGACCTCAATCTTCTTTATCTGAAGGTACAAAATGACTCTGGTGCATATGTATCCCCAACTACAAAGAAACATTTGGCCGAGCCTCCCGTTCAATGGGTATATCTTTTATTTTTATTTTTAGCTGCAAAAGCTTATCTATTTTAATAGCATCTCAGACAACTGCTCGTATCTACGGATTACATACCAAAAACATGTGATATCAAGACGCTTCGCTATGTACAGGAAGTGATCAAAACAACAGACACACCGTCATGGATACACTCTGTACTGTTGAACTACAGTGAAGCATCTGCAGGTATTATCAAAGCTGGTGAATGGCGGATCCTCAGTACCGTCCATATCCCAATCGCACTGGTTACGCTGTGGGGAGACGAGGAATTTCCTGACCAGCCCCATTTTTTGCGCTTACTAGACCACTCTATGGCTCTGTTTGAAGCAGTTACTATTATGGTGTGAAATACAATAAACCATGATCGTGCTACCAGATATCGGATGTTGCTGCATTATTGCCTTACTCACTTATACGAGTTGCACCCACATACAGCTGCCCATCGAAAGAGACCTAACGTCCATGCTGCTTTCCATATATACGATTTTTTGCTCCTATTCGGACCAGTGATGTCATGGTGGACATTTCCCTTTGAGCATCTCATTGGTGTCCTCCAGAGAATTAACACCAATAATAAAATTGGTGGTGAGTGATTAAGTTTGTTGATTCTATATTTGTTTGATAATGATATGTAATAGGCATGCTCGAGCAGACGATCCTTGAATCGTACTCCAAAGGAGCGAATTTATGGCAGTGGTTACGGTGTCCCAACTGTCCAGAGGTCATACGACAGTTTAAGGCACTATTCGACCAAGCATTCTCCCCACATATACACCCAGACTCCAATCCGCAAATGAGGACTGGCCCTCTTCCAGTTGAAGTCGCACACTACAAGCATAACGGGGTCAATTACTCCCGAGAAAGGACGCACGTGGGTAACAGCCTCATACTTTACTACCCTACCTGTGATGCTGTGTCGCCTATTCCTGGGAGTATTCAGAAAATAACAACATCAACCTTAGGTGTTCGACTGCACGTCCAATGCCAGAAAGCTCTAAAACCAGATCAGTGGGACCCCTTTGCGCGATATCCATCGTTTCCTGCAAGGATGTACTCTGCGGAGATGGAATCTATGTCACGCCTAGACATTGTGGATTTATCATCAATAGCTACGCATGTAGCAAGATATAAGTGTAAGGACAGAGCAGTCATTGTTGACCTCTCCAGGGTGCGTATTGAATTCGGCCATTGTCACATATTATTTCTGATTCCCCAACGTAACAGGTTTGAAGAGAGCTCGCTTGTTTTTTTTCTTGATATATAAATTCCAATTTTCACGTATGTAGTACATCGTACGCTGAGCCTACGATCAGCATACGCTCCAATTCAGTAGGTAAAAAACTTGTGTTTTCTCGGGTAGATTCATACACGCCAAAAATATGCCTGATAATAAAATATCCGGTGGGTGTGAAACCCGGACGTGGATCCGAAGTTACAGTTATATTTCAAGTCAGCAGAAATATTCTAAATTCTGTCATCCCACAAACATGGCCGAAACCTTGATAATAGTACATGTTTCTTGGCAGACTGAATAGCGGTCTGTGAACTCCATTTTAAGAACGCCATAAATTGCAGATTAAATTTTTGGATTCCATCAGAGTACGAGCACGGCGGAAAATAATAATATAGGACAATATTTGTAACATACTAAAATTGAACGAGAAAACAAGGATTTTCTACTGGGTTCTGAGGTTACCTAAAAACACCGACATTCCGGGGTGAATGTTAGCGTGTTAACCATGATGCCGCCTTGATTCCAAATCCCGATTCAGTTCCGAAGGATGGAGTATCCCCATAATAATGATGGCCGAGCATGGCAACACTCCGGGCTCCCTAAATCACCAATGGCAAATCGGAGTTTTTAATAATGCAAGCGTCAGGCGTTACAATTTATTGTAACGCCTGCTATCCAAAACGTTTCAAAGAGGGCATGAACAAATTACAATGTGTCATTTTTGTTTTTTATTATTTATTGTGATCTGCCGATATCAGCACATCTGACCTATGCGACACATGGAAGGTAAAGAATGGGGACGTGGGATTGGTCGCCATGTACTCTGGAGGTCTATGTGCCTTTTGCATCCTTCTAATGTTGAGTAACAATCGATTCGACATAACGGATGGTAAAGCTATCGAGAATCCGACTGGAATTTGTAGGAAAGTGGCCTGCAGGGGTAAACGTAAGTATTTGACTCTCGATCCAAACAGTTGGAAATGGATTCATGACTGACCGATCCATGTGTCCCATGTGTCCATATTGCAATACTGGCCATATACGCTGCTACAATACTAAGAACATACATCAATCATATTTCGCAGGTTTGAAGTATTACGGGGTGTCGCGTACGATAGAAAATATAGAGCTGAGTCTTTCAAGAGGATATCGATCATATGCTGAGGCGCTTTGCGTATTGAAAAGAAGAAAGCGA
>Ga0247779_1001645_pt1 | contig 10595 bp, 13 predicted proteins | sample UWRJL221509R5_FD_179925 | JGI IMG/M metagenome (GOLD analysis project Ga0247779, IMG submission 179925) | Plant litter microbial communities from Arlington Agricultural Research Station in Wisconsin, United States - UWRJ-L221-509R-5 | ecosystem: Environmental > Terrestrial > Plant litter >...
ACATCGTCGTTCCTCGGCTTCGTGCGCGAGGGCGTGCACCACATCCTGATCGGCTACGACCACATCCTGTTCCTGCTGTCGCTGCTGCTGCCGGCGGTGTGGATCCGCAGCGCCACGACCGACCCGCGCACGGGCGTCACGCGCACGCGCTGGGTGCCGTCGAACAACCTGCGGCTGGCGCTGGCCAACGTGCTCAAGGTCGTCACCGCGTTCACGGTGGCGCACTCGATCACGCTCGCGCTGTCGGTGCTCGACGTCGTGAACCCGCCGTCGCGCTGGGTCGAGTCCATCATCGCCGCGAGCGTCGTGCTGGCCGCGCTGAACAACATCTGGCCGCTGATCAGCGAGGCGCGCTGGAAGCTGACCTTCGTGTTCGGCCTGGTGCACGGCTTCGGCTTCGCATCCGCGCTCAAGGACGCGGGCCTCGCCAAGGGCGCACTGGCCGCGCCGCTCGTGGGCTTCAACGTGGGCGTGGAGATCGGCCAGCTGTGCATCGTGGCCGTCGTGCTGCCGATCGCCTGGTCGCTGCGCGACACGCGCACCTATCGCGGCGCGTTCGCAGGCGGCTCGCTCGCGATCGCCGCCGTCGCGGGCCTCTGGCTGATCCAGCGGGCGTTCGACCTGAGCCTCATCGCGGGATAGGATCACGGCTCCTCTTCGCACACCGCGCGGCGAGCGCGACAGGAGACCGCATGTACACGCTGTTCGGATTCAAGGGATCGGGTTCGGCCTCGGTGGAATGCGCGCTGGAGATGACCGGCGCGCCCTACCGCATCGTCGAGGCGGCGTCCTGGGAACACAACGACGCGCTGGCCGAGCTCGAGCGCGTCAACCCGCTCAAGCAGATCCCGACGCTGCAACTGCCCGACGGCACCGTGCTGAGCGAGAGCGCCGCGATCCTGATGCACCTGGGCCTCGCGTTCCCCAACTCGGGCCTGCTCAGCGACGTTCCCAACGAGCGCGACCTCGCGCTGCGCGGGCTCGTCTACATCGCGGCGAACTGCTACTCGTGCATCACGGTGATCGACTATCCCGAGCGCTTCACCACCGCCACCGACGACGACGCCCGCAAGGCCGTGCGCGCCGGCGCCACGGAGCGCCTGCACCGGCACTGGGACATCTTCGCCGACCTCTACCCGGTGGCCGACGAGCGCTTCATCGCCGGCGAGCAGCCGGGCGCGCTCGATCTGCTGGCGGCGGTCGTGTCGAAGTGGTCGGGCACGCGCCAGCACGTGAAGGCATCGCGGCCGGCGTTCTCGGCGCTGCTGGAGCGCATCGACACGCATCCGGCCCTCGCGCTGGTGTTCGGCCGGCACTGGCCGACGCTGGCGCAGTTGCCCACCGGCGCGTGACCGGCGCGTTCGCTCAGGCCAGCAGGCCCATCTCGACGCCCGGCGCCAGGTTCATGCGGCTCGCCAGGCCGGCGCGCAGTTCGAGCACGGTGCGCGCCTCGGGGCAGCGCGACATGCGCCACGGCTTCATGCCGGCCACCACCTTGGTGACCACGCCGTCGGCGCTCAGGAACACGACGTCGACGGGCTGGTCGAAGCCGAAGGTGTTGATGGAGCTGCAGCGCTTGACCCAGACGCCGCACGACTTCTTCAGCTCGCGCGCGCCCGCCAGACCCAGGAAGCGGCTGCCCCATTGACCGGTCGTGCGCACGGGGACGCGGCTGCGCGTGCCGGGCACCTTGAGATCGATCGTCTTGGACATGACCGCGGATTCCTGCTGCTTGCGACTGTTCTTCTTGCCGAAACGGCTCCTCTGCGGGAGCCGAACCCTTCCCCGCACAGCCGCCAGCTTAACTGCCCGGCGTGCGAAAGATCACGTCGGCTCGGGTAAACGACGACGCCCGAGACACCCCGTTACGTGTCCACGGTGACAAGGTGCAGCGAGCCTTGACAAGGGGTAATCTCCGCAGGGTTTCGGGCGCGACGATGTGCCCCCGCCGACGCCGCGAAGGAGGCTCGCTTGGCCCTGCAACTGTTCTTTCATCCGTTCTCGTCGTATTCGCAGAAGGCGCTGATCGCGCTGCACGAGAACGACATCGCATTCACGCCGCGCGTGCTGTCGCCCGAGGATCCGGCCACCGGCGCCGAGTTCGCGGCGCGCTCGCCGATGCGCAAGTTCCCGATCCTGGTCGACGGCGACCGGACGATCCTCGAGGCGACGTCCGTCATCGAGTACCTGGAGGTGGCGCACCCCGGGCCGGTGCGGCTGATCCCCGCCGACCCGCGGCAGGCGATCGACGTGCGGATGATGGACCGCATGTTCGACAACTACGTCTCGACGCCGCAGCAGAAGCTGGTCCACGACGCGCTGCGGGCGCCCGAGGCGCGCGACGCGCAGGGCGTGGCCGAGGCCCGTGCGATGCTGGAGACGGCCTACGCCTGGCTCGATGAGCGCATGGCCGGCCGCGAATGGGCGTCGGGCGACGCGTTCAGCCTGGCCGATTGCTCGGCGGCGCCATCGCTGTTCTACGCCGACTGGTCGCATCCGATCGCCGCGCGCTTCGCGAACCTGGTGGCGTATCGGCAGAGATTGCTGGCGCGACCCTCGTTCGCCCGCGCAGTGGACGGCGGCCGGCCGTTCCGGGCGTACTTCCCGCTCGGCGCGCCCGATCGCGATTGAGCGGCGGCCCTAGTCGCGCTCGCGTTCCCAGAACACGCCGTCCTCGGTGATCATCGCGTCGAGCGGCATGTCGTGCGCCTCGGCCTCGAGCCACGGCACATACCCGTGGCTGTATCCGATCCCCACCGTGTAGGGACGCGGCGCGAGCGCCGCCAGCGTGCGGTCGTAGAAACCGCCGCCATAGCCCAGGCGGATCCCGTTGTCGCCGTAGCCCACGCACGGCACGAGCAGCAGCTCGGGCTCGAACTTGTCGGTGCCCTTGGGCTTGGGGATGCCGTAGGCGTCGTCCTCCATCGGGCAGCCCGGGTACCAGACGTGGAAGTCGAGCTGCCGGGTCTCGCGGTCGATCACCGGCAGGCCGATCAGGCGGTAGGGCTCGCCCTCCGTCCAGCGGAACAGCGCGGGCATCGCGTCGAACTCGCCCTTGATCGGCCAGTAGGCGCCGATGGAGGTCTCCGGCCGCGAGACGAGCCACACGCGCAGCACCTCCTGCATGTGCACCGAGCGCTGGTGGCGATCGGCCATCGCGAGCCGCTCCGCCTTCAACTGGCGGCGCAGCGTGGGCTTGTCGCGGGCGGGCTCGAGCGAGAACTTCCAGGGCGGCGTGGTCATGGGGCGATTGTGGAGGCGCCCGCGACATCGCGCAAATCCGTAAACTGCCGGGCATGAACGATTCCGGATTCGTCAGCCACTGCCTGGAGCTGCTGTCGCCGCTCGGCCGGACGTCGTCGCGCCGCATGTTCGGCGGCCGCGCGCTCTATGTCGACGACCTGTGCATGGCGCTGATCTTCGGCGACGCGCTGTACCTGAAGGTGGACGACGGCTCGCGCGCGGCGTTCGAGCGCGCCGGCTGCAAGCCGTTCGTCTACACGACCAGGGAGGGCGAGCTCCACAGCCTCGGCTACTACACGGCGCCGGAAGAGGCGATGGAGTCGCCCGCCGAGATGGCGCCGTGGGCGCGCCGCGCCCTGGCCGCGGCGCTGGCGGCGCGCGCCAGGGCGGCGCCGAAGAAGAAGGCGGCGACGAAGGCGCCCGCAAGCCGGGCCTCAGCGACGAAGGCGCCTGCAGGCCGGGCCGCGGCGACGAAGACGCCGGCCGGCCAGGCCGCAGCGAAGAAGGCGCCGGCCGCGAAAGCCGCAGCGACGAAGTCGCCGGCCCCGAAGGCCGTCGCGAAGAAGGCCGCCGTCGCGAAGCCGGCCGCCAGGAAGCCCGCCCGGCCATGAACCTCGGCCGCCAGCGTCCGCTCGTCCTCGACCACCTGCGCAGCTTCGAGGCGGTGGCGCGCCGCGCCGGCTTCGGCGCCGCCGCCGAGGAGCTGCACGTCACGCAGTCGGCCGTCAGCCGCCAGATCAAGAGCCTGGAGGACGAACTCGGCGCGCCGCTGTTCACCCGCGGCACGCGCCGCGTCGAGCTGACGCAGGCCGGCCAGCTGCTGCTGCGCGCGATCACGCCGGCGCTGGGCCGCATCGACGGCGCCGTGCGCCAGATCCGCCAGCTGCGCGGCCGCGCGCAGGTGAGCCTGTCGACGTTCCCGTCGTTCGCGTCCCTGTGGCTGCTGCCGCGGCTGCCGACCTTCGAGAAGGGCCAGCCCGCCATCGACATCCGCATCTCCGCCACCGACCGGCTGCTGGAGCTCGACGATCCCGACCACGACCTGGTGCTGCGCCAGATCCGCCCGGAGGACGCGCCGCCCGGCGCGATCCGGCTGTTCGGCGAGGTGTGCACGCCCGTGATCGGCGCGAGCCTGGCCGACGCGATCGCGCGTGGCGCCGCGCCGCCGCTCAACGCTCCGCAGGATCTCGTCGGCTGCACGCTGATCGAGATGGACGACGACCGTGCCAGCTCGGACGTGCTGGGCTGGCCGTTCTGGCTGCAGCAGCGCGGGCTGGCACAGCTGGAGCCGCGACGCTGGATCAGCGTCAACTTCACGCACCAGCAGGTGCAGACGGCGCTGGCCGGCCAGGGCGTGGCGCTGGCGCGACTGCCGCTGATCCACGAGGCGCTGGAACGCGGCGACCTGATCGAGCCGTTCGGCCGCGAAGGCCGCATGACCTCGCCGTGGGCCTACTGGCAGATCGCGCTGAGCAACGCCCGCCCGCGGCCGGAGCTGGAGAGCTTCGTGGCCTGGCTGCAGCAGGCCGCGCACGAGACGCGGCTGGCGATCGGGGAAGCGGGTTGAATCCGCCGTCGCGGCCGTCGCCGAGCGGCGGTGGAGCACGCACGCCGCCGGTCGTCATCGCCGCTTGCCGGGTCGGGACGGCGAAGAACGGGCACGCGTCCTTTCGGCGGCAATCCGTTCCGTACGAACACGTCGCCTTGGATCGATCCTTTCCGCCGTGACATTCCCACCAGGAATGCGAAGCCGCCCCATGGTCAATTGAGCGGCGCCGGTCCGTCATGCAAGATGGCGCCTGCGCGAGCGTCGGCCGCCACGATCGCTCCGTCGCCTTGGAAGGTGTTCATGTTCTCGCATGTCTTCGTCGGCGTGACCGACTTCGCCAGAGCCCTCGCGTTCTATGAACCGCTGCTGGCGGCGCTCGGCTTGAAACGCCGGTTCATCGACGAGGCCCGGCCCTGGGCGGGCTGGCAACCTGCAAGCGGCGGTCGGCCGCTGTTCCTGATCGGGCATCCGTTCGACGGCAACGCGCACGCGCCCGGCAACGGCCAGATGGCGGCGTTCCTGGCCCCCAGCAGGCATACCGTTGACGAGGTGCACGAGATCGCGATCTCCCACGGCGGCCGGTCGGAGGGCGCGCCCGGCTTGCGACCCGACTACCACGCCCACTATTACGGGGCGTATTTTCGCGACCCGGACGGCAACAAGCTGTGCGTCGTCTGCCACGACCCGGCGCCGGCCGTCCCCTTCGAGCAAACAGATGATCCAACGAGCTCGTCCGTCCCCGCCACCGCCATCCGTGGCCGGCCAGCCGGCCGCCGACTCAGGTCAGCAGGCCCAGCGCCATCTCGATCTGCTCGGTCGGACTGCGCTTGAAGCCCGAGCGCGTGAAGCGCTGCAGGCGGCCGACGGCCAGCGCCGTCAGCGCGGAGGCGCGGCCGTTGGCGTCGACGGTGGGGGTCTGCGAGCCGGCCCGTTCGGCCGCGGCGCGCAGCGACTGGCGCAGCTGCGACTCGACCTTGTCGAAGAACTGGTTCATGCGCGCGGACAGGCGCTCGTTCTCGAACACCAGCGCGTCGCCGACCATCACGCGCGCCATGCCGGGGTTCTTCTCGCCGAACTGCAGCAGCATGAAGACGATGCGGCGCGCCTGCAGCGCCGGGTCGGCGTCGCGCTCGGTGATCTGGTTGATCAGGGTGAAGATGCTCTGCTCGATGAACTCGATCAGGCCCTCGAACATCTGCGCCTTGCTGGCGAAATGGCGGTACAGCGCGGCCTCGCTCACCGACAGCCTGGCGGCCAGCGCGGCGGTGGTGATGCGGTCGGCGCCCGGCTCCTCCAGCATGGCGGCCAGCGTCTGCAGGATCTGCACGCGGCGCTCGCCCGGCTTGGGGCGCTTGCGGGCCGGCGTGGCGCCGTCCCCGGGCGCGTTGGCGGGCGCGCCGACCGCCTCGGCCGCCACGTCGGTGGCGCCGTCCTCTTCGTCGAGGTCCCGACCTGCTTGCGGTGATTGCATCGTGATCTCGGGCGCCGAGGCGCCGGAACCGGCAACGGCAGAAAGGGCGGTGGGAAGGTCTGGCATTGCTGTCAGCTGCCGAAGTGAGCAGGTCTGAACCCATTTTTGCACAGCACTGCCGGGCTGCCGCGTGCAGGTAAACACCAAGCAAAGTTTCCGGAAGGACCGCACACGGAGCGCCTGGACGCACGTGACCGGCGCGTGTCCGGCGAGGTTGCACGGGTGGGCCGGGCCGCCCCCGGGCGGGCCGCTCAACCCAGGTTTCGCCCCCCGGGTGGGCCGCTCAACCCAGGTTGCGCAACGACCTGACGATCCGCACCCCGCTCGGATGCACCGTCCAGCGGCGCACCCGCGGCCCCGCGTGCGTGCCGCGGCGGGCGAAGCGCTGCATCCACACCGGTTGCATGCCGACGCGGCGCGCGGCCAGCACGTTGTCCAGCGAATCCTCCACGAGCACGCAGCGCGACGGATGCACGCCCAGCCGCACCGCCACCTGGCGCAGCATGCGGGTGTCGGGCTTCGGGCGCCAGTCGCCGAACATGCGCATGTCCTCGATGGACAGCACCTCGTCGAACAGCTGCACGATGCCGAGCGCGCCCAGCACGCGCATCGCGTAGGCCCGCGGCGCGTTCGTCAGCACGACCTTGCGGCCACGCAGCCGCGCGATGGCGGCCAGGTCGTGCCGATGGCCGGTGACGCGGCGCTCCAGCCCGGGAAAGCGGTGCGTCTCGTGCAGGAAGTGCGCGGGACTGACGTCGTGGTGGCGCACCAGGCCGAGCATGGTGGAGCCGTAGCGCCGCCAGTACCGGTCGCGCAGTTCGTCGGCCTCGGGAGCGGTGACGCCCAGCGTGTCGACCACGTAGCGGCGCATCGTGTCGTTCATCTGCGCGAACACCCAGGCGCCGGCGTCGTGCAGCGTGTTGTCGAGGTCGAACAGCCAGACGCGCCCCGTCATCACGCCGGCCCGGGCGACATGTCGCGCCCGAGGCCCCAGATGCCGCCCATCAGCAGCAGCGCGCCCAGCCACTGCGCCGGCTGCAGCCGCTCGCCGAGGAAGGCGGCGGCGAGCAGCACGGCGGTCAACGGCTCGACCAGCGTCGCCACGGTCAGCGCCGTCGGGCTGAGCCGCGCCGCGCCCCAGCTGAACGCCAGCAACGCCAGCGCGGCGGTGACCATGCCCAGGTACAGCAGCCAGGCCTCGGGCGTCGCCTCGTGCGGCAGCTGCAGCGGCCAGAACAGGCTCGACAGCCCCATCACCGCGGTGGCCGCGAGCGTCAAGGCGGTGGTGGCCGTGCCGGCGCCCCAGCGTTGGGAGATCCCCGGGCTCACCAGCGTGAAGCCGGCGTACAGCAGCGCCGAGCCGACCGACGCCGCGACGCCGGCGATCCAGTCGTCCACCGTCGCGCCACGCGGCGCGCCGCCTTCGGTGCCGCCGCCGGCGATCAGCAGCACGGTGCCGGCCAGCGACGCCGCGAGGATCGCCAGCAACGCAAGGCTCGCCCGCTGGCGCCCGCGCGCGAGGGCCCAGGCCGTCACGAACACCGGCGGCAGGCACAGCGCGATCAGCGTGGGGATCGCCGCGCCGATGTGGGCGATGCCGATGAACCACAACAGCACGTACGACGCCATCACGGCGCCCGCGCCCAGCAGCGGCGCGCCCTCGCGCAGCAGCCGTGCCCAGGGCATCGTGCGGCCGAAGACCAGCAGCAACGACGCCGCGCCCAGCACGAAGCGCCAGAACGAGATGCTCTGCGGCTCGTAGCCGTGGCGCGCCACCAGCAGGTTCACCACCAGCGAGCCGGTGCCCCACAGGAACGCGGCGCCACAGGCGGCGCCCAGCCGCAGGCCGGGGCCGTTCACCTGGCGCGGATCATCGTCCCGTAGGCCTGATCCGTGAGGATTTCCAGCAGCATCGCGTGCGGCACGCGGCCGTCGATGATGTGCACGGCGTTGACGCCCGAACGGGCGGCGTCGAGCGCCGAGGCGATCTTGGGCAGCATGCCGCCGGAGATCGTGCCGTCGGCGAACAACTCGTCGATCTGCCGGGCGCTGAGGTCGGTGAGCAGCTTGCCCTGCTTGTCGAGCACGCCCGGCGTGTTGGTGAGCAGCACCAGCTTCTCGGCGCCCAGCACCTCGGCCAGCTTGCCGGCGACGACGTCGGCGTTGATGTTGTAGCTGACGTTGCCCTCGCCGAAGCCGATCGGGCTGACGACCGGGATGAACTGGTCGTCCTGCAGCGCCTTCACCACGGCCGGGTCAATGGAGACGATGTCGCCCACCTGGCCGACGTCGTGCTCGATGTCGGGGTTGTCCTTGTCCTTCATCTTCAGCTTGCGCGCGCGGATCATGCCGCCGTCGAAGCCGGTGAGGCCCACGGCCTTGCCGCCGGCCGAGTTGATCAGGCCCACGATGTCCTGCTGCACCTCGCCGCCGAGCACCCACTCGACGACGTCCATCGTCTCCTTGTCGGTGACGCGCATGCCCTGGATGAACGTGCCTTTCTTGCCGAGCTTGGACAGCGCGGTGTCGATCTGCGGGCCGCCGCCGTGCACGACGACCGGGTTCAGCCCGACCAGCTTGAGCAGCACCACGTCTTCCGCGAAATCCTGCTGCAGCGCCGGCTCGGTCATCGCGTTGCCGCCGTACTTGATGATGATCGTCTTGCCGTGGAACTTGCGGATGTAGGGCAGCGCCTGCGACAGGATCTCGGCCTTGTCGCGCGGCGCGATGTGCGAGAGATCGACCGACGCGGGGGTCGAGTCGGCGGCGGTGGAGGGCGTAGGCGTGGTCATGGTCCGATTCTATTGACGTTGCGCGACCGCCGCGTGTCGGCAAAAGGCCTGTTTCAGGGGCTTTCGGCGCCGGGCGCCCGCCCTGCCTCTGTATTCCGGCAACCCGGTCCGCGCGTTGTGTGGATACCAAGGACAATGGAATCATGAAACGCCTCCTCGCCACCGTCGCCCTGCTCGCCGTCTCGGTCGCCGCTTCCGCCCAGGCCCTCGTGTCCGGCGAGGTGAAGAAGATCGACAAGCCGGCCGGCCGCATCACGCTGAAGCACGCCGAGATCAAGCTGTACGACATGCCGGGCATGACCGGCGCGTACAAGGTGCAGGATCCGTCCATGCTGGACAAGGTGCAGGTGGGCGACCGCGTGCAGTTCAGCCTGGACCGCGTGAACTCGGTCTACACGATCACCCGGATCGACGTGCAGAAGTAGCTGCGCCGCAGGGGCGCCACGGGTCGCCGGCGGGAAGCCGGGGCCGGCGTCTCCTCGTCCGTGCCATGGTGCACGCCCAATGCGAAGGGGGCCGTCGCGGATGAGGCGCCAGGCCGCGCCTGCCGATGCGCACGCCGGCGGGAACATGCGCAGGCTGTGTCCAGCACGATCCGCGCGATGCGCGGCACCCCCGATAGAGCCGGCGCCCTACACGATCGGGTGTCGTCCTCCCCGGGCGGCCTCTATATTCCGGTCTCGGCCACGCGGGGTGGTCACCTGCACGCCAGCGAGGCGACAAGAGGATCACGTCATGGTCAAGAAGCTTTCCAGGACCGCCCACAAGAAGGCCGCCGCGCCCGCGGGCCTGCTCGACAGCCAGCTGGCGGGCGCCGTCAAGGATTCCGCCCAGCAGATCTGGCTGGCCGGCATGGGCGCCTTCGCCAAGGCCCAGGCCGAAGGCGGCAAGGTGTTCGAGGCGCTGGTCAAGGAAGGCGTGAGCCTGCAGCGCAAGACGCAGTCCGTCGCCGAGGACAAGCTCGGCGAGGTCACCGGCAAGATGAGCTCGATGGCCTCGGAGGTCACCAGCAAGGCCGGCGCCTCGTGGGACAAGCTCGAGAACATCTTCGAGGAACGCACCGCCCGGGCGCTCGGCAAGCTGGGCGTGCCCACCGCCCGCGACGTGGCCGAACTGGCGCGCCGCGTCGAGGAATTGAGCGCCGTGGTCGCCAGGCTGTCGGCCTCGGCGAAGGCTACCGCGCCGGCGACGCCCGCCGCGAAGAAGGCGGCTGCCGGGCCCGCCGCCAAGGCCCCGGCGAAGAAGGCCGCCGCCAAGCGCGCGCCCGCCAGGAAGGCCGCCGCGACGACGTCCTGAGCGTCGTCCGGATCGGGAGACGCCTGGAGCGCCATCCGCAGCGGCAGAAACCCTGGGCGCCCGGCACGGCGGACGCCCAGGGCGCCGTCCGGATCGGGAGACGCCTGGAGCGCCGCGTCAAGCGGGAATGCGCCCGCGTCCACTGGCGCATTCGCCGCCTCCGTCAGAGCGTCACGGCCTGTCCGCTGCGCAGGGATTCGCTGGCCGCGTCGGCCAGCTTCTGCGCCGCCACACCGTCGGCGAT
>Ga0247779_1001646_pt1 | contig 10592 bp, 9 predicted proteins | sample UWRJL221509R5_FD_179925 | JGI IMG/M metagenome (GOLD analysis project Ga0247779, IMG submission 179925) | Plant litter microbial communities from Arlington Agricultural Research Station in Wisconsin, United States - UWRJ-L221-509R-5 | ecosystem: Environmental > Terrestrial > Plant litter >...
GCGACACCACCAGCATCGCCTTGGTGGGCATGCCGCCTTGCGTCCACAGCTCGAGGATGTCGTCGCGCAGGCGCTCGCCGGTGAGCACGTCCAGCGCCGAGAACGCCTCGTCCATCAGCAGCACGTCGGGTTGCGTGACGAGCGCGCGCGCGATGCCCACGCGCTGGCGCATGCCGCCCGACAGCTCGCGCGGCAGCGCGCCTTCGAAGCCCGCCAGGCCGATCAGGCTGATCGCCTTCTCGGCGCGCTCGGCGCGCTCCTCGCGGCCGATGCCGCGCGCCTCGAGGCCCAGCTCGACGTTCTGCTGCACCGTCAGCCACGGGAACAGGGCGAACGACTGGAACACCATGCTGATCGCGCGCGCCGGCCCGTACAGCGGCTGGCCGCGGTACTGCACGCTGCCCGCATCCACGCCGATCAGCCCGGCCATGATGCGCAGCAGCGTGCTCTTGCCCGAGCCGGACTGCCCCAGCAGCGCGACGATCTCGCCCTCGCGCAGCGTGAAGTCGACGCCCTCGAGCACCGGCCGCTCGCGGCCGTCCGCGGCGCGGAACGACTTGCGCACGTCGTTGATCTGGATGATGGGGGGGCCGTGTCTTTCCATGTCGTGCTCGATCAAAAGTGCATCCGTTCTTCGGCGATGCGGTACAGCCGGCGCCACACGAAGTGGTTCATGCCCATCACGAAGATGCACATCACGCAGATGCCCAGCGCGATGCGGTGGAAGTCGCCCGTGGCGGTGAAGTGGGCGATGTAGCTGCCCAGGCCCTTGGCCTCCAGCGTCGTGTTGCCCCAGCTCACGTACTCCGACACGATGCTGGCGTTCCACGAGCCGCCGCTGGCCGTGATCGCGCCGGTGACGAAGCTGGGGAACACCGCCGGCAGCAGGAAGCGCTTCCAGCGCAGCCAGCCGCTCAGGCCGAGGTTGCCGGCCGCGAAGCGCAGCTCGGACGGGATCGACGACGCGCCGGCGATCACGTTGAACAGCAGGTACCACTGGGTGCCGAACACCATCAGCGGCGACAGCCAGATGTCGGGGTTCAGGTGCCAGTGCACGATGAGCACCACCGCGCCGGGGAACATCAGGTTGGCCGGGAACGCCGCGAGGAACTGCGCCACCGCCTGCAGCCGCCCCGACCACACCGGCCGCAGCCCGATCCATACCCCCACGGGCACCCAGAACAGCGATGCCAGCGAGATCAGCACCACCACGCGCAGCATCGTCGCGCAGCCCAGCAGGAACACGTGCCACACCTCGGCAAAGCCGACCTCGGCGTGCACGAACGCGTACAGCGCGTACACCGCGTAGAGGCCGCCCGCGGCGATCAGCGCGTCCCACGCCCGCGCGATCGCGCCGCCGGCGGGATGCGGCCGCGCGCGGATCGACGTGCCGTCGTGCGCCGCGCGGAACCAGGTGAACGTGCTCTCCAGCGCCTGCGTGAAGCGCTCGCTGAGCTTGGCGATGCGCTCGGTGCGGCGCGACCACGTCAGCAGCCACGACGTCGGCGCCGACTCCTGGCCGCCCTCCTCGAAGCGGAACTTGTCGGCCCACGCCACCAGCGGGCGGAACAGCAGCTGGTCGTACAGCATGATGCCGATCAGCATGCCCAGGATGGCCCAGCCGATCGCCTGCAGGTTGCGCGCCTCGATGGCCAGCGCGATGTACGAGCCCACGCCGGGCAGCTTGATGTTCTGGCCCGAGACGGCGATGGCCTCGGACGCGACGACGAAGAACCAGCCGCCCGACATCGACATCATCATGTTCCACAGCAACCCCGGCATCGCGAACGGCAGCTCGAGGCGCCAGAAGCGTTGCCAGGCGGACAGCTGGAACACGCGCGCCGCCTCCTGCAGCTCGCCGGGCACCGTGCGCATCGACTGGTACAGGCTGAAGGCCATGTTCCAGGCCTGCGACGTGAAGATGGCGAAGATCGCCGCGCACTCGACGCCGAACAGGTTGCCGGGGAACATCGCGATGAAGCCGGTGACGGTGATCGCGAGAAAGCCCAGGATCGGGATCGACTGCAGGATGTCCAGCAGCGGCACCAGCACCTTCTCGGCCGCGCGCCAGCGCGACGCGGCGGTGGCGAACGCGAAGCTGAACAGCAGCGAGAACGCCAGCGCGATCAGCATGCGCAGTGTGGTGCGCAGCAGGTAGTAAGGCAGCTGCCACGGATCCAGCGTCAGCGGGATGGCGTCGCCGACGTGGTACGGCTTGGTCATCTGCGCGCCGCCGTAGCCCAGCAGCACGAGCGCGGCCAGCACCAGCGGCAGCAGCGCCCAGTCCCAGCGGTTGCCGGCCTCGACCACCTGCCGGGGAAAGAAGTTCTTCTCGAAGGCCATGCGGGCGATTGTCGCGGCTAAACCTGGTGCGACATGACAAAGCCGCATGCGGCTCGACGCCGATGCGGCTTTGTGGCGACGCGGCCCGCGTTCAGCGAGGCGTCACGAGACGGTCACGATGCGCCGGCCGTCATCCCGCGCGGCCAGCCTCGGCGCCTGGCGAGCCCGCGGCTTCGCGCGCGCTCAGGGGCACGGCGTCAGGCCAGCTTGCCGTGGCACTCCTTGTAGCGCTTGCCGCTGCCGCACGGGCACGGGTCGTTGCGGCCGACGCGCGGCATGCCCGGGGCGCCGGCGGCCAGGTTCAGCGGCGCGGACTCCTCGCTGACGCTGCCGTCGTCGTTCGGATGCGTGTACTGCACGTTGCCGACCACCTCGGCGCTCTGCTCGATCGCCTGGGCGGCCTGGGCGGCCTGCTCCTGCGTCTGCACGCGCACGGTCAGCAGCACCTTGGTGACCTCGGTCTTGACGGTGTCGATCAGCGTGGAGAACAGTTCGAAGGCCTCGCGCTTGTACTCCTGCTTCGGGTTCTTCTGGGCGTAGCCGCGCAGGTGGATGCCCTGGCGCAGGTAGTCGAGCGCGGCCAGGTGCTCGCGCCAGTTGCTGTCGAGGTTCTGCAGCAGCACCATGCGCATGAACGGCGTGAACTGCTCCTCGCCCACCATGTCCAGCTTGACCTGGAACGCCGCCTTCGCGGCCGACACCACCGCCTCGACGATCTCCTCGTCGGTGATCGAGTCGGACTTCTCCACCAGCTCGGTGAGGTTGACGTCGAGCAGGTACTCGGTCAGCAACGCCTTCTGCAGCCCCGGCAGGTCCCACTGCTCCTCGACGCTCTCGGCCGGCACGAAGGCGCGCACCAGGTCGTCCATCGTGCCTTCGCGCAGGTTGGCGATCTGGTTGACGAGCGACTTCGCCTCGAGGATCTCGTTGCGCTGCTGGTAGATCACCTTGCGCTGGTCGTTGGCGACGTCGTCGTACTCCAGCAGCTGCTTGCGCATGTCGAAGTTGCGCGCCTCGACCTTGCGCTGCGCGCCTTCCAGGCTGCGGCTGACGATGCCCGCCTCGATGGCCTCGCCCTCGGGCATCTTCAGGCGCTCCATGATCGCCTTGACGCGGTCGCCCGCGAAGATGCGCATCAGCGGGTCTTCCAGCGACAGGTAGAAGCGCGACGCCCCCGGGTCGCCCTGGCGGCCGGAGCGGCCGCGCAGCTGGTTGTCGATGCGGCGCGACTCGTGGCGCTCGGTGGCGATGATGCGCAGTCCGCCGGCGGCCTTGACCTGCGCGTTGAGCGCCTGCCATTCGTCCTGCAGCTGCTTGATCCGGCGCGCCTTCTCGTCCGGCGCGATCGTGTCGTCGGCCTCGATGTGCTCGACCTGCTTCTCGACGTTGCCGCCCAGCACGATGTCGGTGCCGCGGCCGGCCATGTTGGTGGCGATGGTGATCGCGCCCGGACGGCCCGCCTGCGCGACGATCAGCGCTTCGCGCTCGTGCTGCTTCGCGTTGAGCACCTGGTGCGGGATGTTCGCCTTCTGCAGCAGGCCCGACAGCAGCTCGGAGTTCTCGATCGACGTGGTGCCCACCAGCGCCGGCTGGCCGCGGTTGACGCAGTCGCGGATGTCCTCGACGACCGCCGCGTACTTCTCGCGCGCCGTCTTGTAGACCAGGTCGAGGTCGTCCTTGCGCTGCGTCGGCCGGTTCGGCGGGATCACCACGGTCTCGAGGCCGTAGATCTCCTGGAACTCGTAGGCCTCGGTGTCGGCCGTGCCCGTCATGCCACCCAGCTTGGTGTACATGCGGAAGTAGTTCTGGAACGTGATCGACGCGAGCGTCTGGTTCTCGCTCTGGATCTCGACGCCTTCCTTGGCCTCGACGGCCTGGTGCAGGCCGTCCGACCAGCGGCGGCCCGTCATCAGGCGTCCGGTGAACTCGTCGACGATGGTCACCTCGCCGTTGGAGACGACGTAGTGCTGGTCGCGGTGATACAGGTGGTGCGCGCGCAGCGCCGCGTACACGTGGTGCATCAGCGTGATGTTGGCCGGGTCGTACAGGCTCGCGCCCTCGACCAGCAGCCCGGCCTGCGCCAGCAGTTCCTCGGCGCGCTCGTGGCCGGCCTCGGTCAGCGTGACCTGGTGGGCCTTCTCGTCGACCGTGAAGTCGCCCGGCTCGATGACGCCCTCGCCGGTGCGCGGATCCTCTTCGCCGATCTGCTTCTTCAACGCCGGCACGACGGCGTTGATGCGCACGTACATCTCCGTGTGATCCTCGGCCTGGCCGCTGATGATCAGCGGCGTGCGGGCCTCGTCGATCAGGATCGAGTCGACTTCGTCGACGATCGCGAAGTTCAGGCCGCGCTGCACCCGGTCGCCGGTCTCGTAGACCATGTTGTCGCGCAGGTAGTCGAAGCCGAACTCGTTGTTCGTGCCGTAGGTGATGTCGGCGTTGTAGGCGGCCTGCTTCTCCTCGCGCGACAGCCCCGGCACGTTCACGCCGACCGTCATGCCCAGGAAGTTGTACAGCCTCGACATCCAGTCGGCGTCGCGGCGCGCGAGGTAGTCGTTGACCGTGATCAGGTGCACGCCCTTGCCGCTCAGCGCGTTCAGGTAGACGGGCAGCGTGGCCATCAGCGTCTTGCCTTCGCCCGTGCGCATCTCGGCGATCTTGCCCTCGTGCAGCGTCATGCCGCCGATCAGCTGGACGTCGAAGTGGCGCATCTTCAGCGCCCGCTTGCCGGCCTCCCGGACGACCGCAAAGGCCTCCGGCAGCAGGTCGTCGAGCGTCGTGCCTTGCGCGATCCGCGCCTTGAACTCCGCCGTCTTGCCCTTCAAGGCCTCGTCGCTCAACGCCGCGGTCGACGCCTCGAGCGCCGCGATCTTCTCGACGACGCGCCGGTATTGCTTGAGCAGGCGATCGTTTCGGCTACCGAAAATCTGGGTAAGAAGCTTGGGCAACATGCGTGGGTTCTGGGCCGGGAAGGCAGGCCGCGGACAACGCACGGCAGCCGGTTCGGGCATCGCCGGCTGTGAGCCGCGGGCCTGCCAGGGGTGGCAAGCAAATTCTCGAAGTCCGCCTCGCGGCTTCGCACTGCGCCGCATCTGGGGACGCAAGGCGCGACGGCAAGGCCCAAGTGCGACCGGCTCCGCGTTATCCCCGAGAGGCTAGGCGGCTCCTTGCACGACGGGGGAAGCGGCGAAACGGCCGAGCCCGCCCGGAACGAGGCGAAAAACGTCAAAGTGTAGCATTCGGGCCTCGGCGGACCGGGGTGGGAACCCTTCCCGCGCTCAGCGGTGTTCGGCGCCCAGCGGAGCGGCCCGGCCGGCGGCGGTCTGCACCGTCGGCCTGGCGCCCGGGCCCGCCAGGAAGCGCTGCGGATCCTGCGGGATGCCGTCCACCAGCACCTCGAAGTGCAGGTGCGGACCGGTGGAGCGGCCGGTGGTGCCGACGTCGGCCACCACCTGCCCGCGCTTGACCAGGTCGCCCACCTTCACCAGGATCTTCGACGTGTGCCCATAGCGCGTCATCAACCCGTTGCCGTGGTCGATCTCCAGCATCAGGCCGTACTCGGGATGCATCTCGGCGGTGCGCACCACCCCGCCGGCGGCCGCGTGGATCTCGGTGCCGACCGGTGACGGGAAGTCCAGCCCGGTGTGCAGCGCGCCGCGGCCGGTGAACGGGTCGGCGCGGAAACCGAAGCCCGATCCCACCGCCACGTCGATCGGGCGGCTGCTGGGGATCATCAGCGTCTTCAGCCGCGATTCGAGCAGGCGCGACTCGGTCAGCGTCAGCACGTCGCTCTGCTCGCCGGCGGCCTCCGACAACGCCTGCAGCGCGCCGTCGAGCTCCGCGAAGCCGGGGCTGTTCATCGGCACGAAGGGCCCGCCGGAGCCGCCGTCCGCCCGGCCCGACTTCAGGCCCGACAGGTCCTCCGGCTTCAGGCCGGCCATGCCCGCGACGCGGTCGCCCATCGCCTCGATCCGGATCATGCGCGCCTGCATGTCGCCCACCTTCTGCGCCATCGCGTCCAGGTTCTCGCGCATGATCTTGTCGCGCTGGGCGCTCTCGTCGTGCACCACCAGCTTCACGAGCTGGCTGACGACGGGCCAGCCCTCGCGCGCGGCCTTCAGGAAGAAGTAGTGATAGACCGCGCCGCACAGCAGCAGGATCGCGATCACCAGGGCGCCGAGGGTCGCGACCGCCTGGGACGCGCTGACGTGCATGACCCGCGTGCGCGACACGCCGCCGTGGGTGATCATTATCTGCATCGCTACACTCTTTCGAAGATGGCCCCGCCCAGACCCGTGAAACCCAGCCCGACGCGCCGGCCGCAGGCGTTCTACGCGCCCTTGCCCAGCCGCCAGTCCGTGGTGCCGCTCGCGCGGCCGCTCGGCGAGAGCCTGGCCGGCGACGACAGCCTGGCGAACCTGCTGGCGCGCGTGCGCGCGTCGCAGGCCCGCCTGGACGCCCTCGCGGACGTGCTGCCCGGCCTGCTGCGCCAGCACCTGCGGGCGGGACCGCTGGACGACGACGGGTGGACGATCCTGGCCGCCAATTCGGCCGTCGCGTCCAAGCTGCGCCACCTGCTGCCCACGCTCGCGGAAACACTCGTCGCGAAAGGCTGGCAGGCTACTTCAATCCGGGTCAAGGTTCAATCGACGCTCGCACCAGGGCGTAAATGAAAGAAACCGCCCGGTGGGCGGCTTCTGGTCGGGAGCGGGCGGCGGCGTCAGAGACTGATCGCCTCCACCGTCGCCTCGGGCACTTCCACGTCGTTGGTTTCCACGGCCGCGCCGGACGCCGGCGGCTCCGTGCGCAGCAGGACGTCCGGCAGGTTCGCCCCGCTGGACGCTGCCGGAGCGGCCGCGGCGGCATGCCGCTGCACCAGGGCGCCGGACAGGGCGCCATCGACGACGCGCAACGCGCTGAACAACAAGGAGACGCCGATGACGCCCAGCACGAGCGTCATCGCCCGGTTGACGTGGGCATCGGCCAGCCAGCGCGGGGCATGCAACCAGTGGAAGTGCAGCGTCATGATGGCTCTCCGGAAGTCGCACCGGCCTCGAAGCCGGTGCGGGCGTTGCTTCGTCTGACAGACCTTACTCGGTCGGCGCCGGAGCCGGGGTAGGGGCCGGGGTATCCGGGGTCGGCGCAGGGGTCGGGACCGACGGGGTGACTGTCGGCGCATCGGGTGTCTGCTGCATTGCTGGCGGCTGAACGTCGGCTGGCGGCGTCACGGCGGGCACGGCGGGCGCGGGAGCCGGCGCGTCCGGCGTCACCGCCGGGGCGCTCTGCTGCGCGGGCTGCGGCGCGACGCGCGGCGTCGCCACGATCGGCGCCGCGGTGCGATGCGGCACGCGGGCGACCGGGGCCGTGGCCACCGGCGGGGCCGCCGGCGTCACCGACTGCACGGGCGCCGGCACGGCCGGCGCCGGGGTGGCGTCGGCGGCGGGCGCGGCGGCCTGCTGCGTCGCGGCGGCGGTGTCGGCCGGAGCAGCCGCGGTGTTGCCGGCGGCCGGCGCGTTCTTCTCCAGGTCGTTGACGGCGGCGTCCGTCGCCGCCACCGACTTCTGCGTCGCGTCGTTCTGCGCCGTTGCCTGGGCGATCGGGTCGGGCATCACCGTCTTGGTGACTTTGTTCGAGGGCGCGAGCAGCACGATGGCCAGGGCCACGCCGCCGACCAACGCCGCCCCCAGCGCGCCGATGGCGGCCTTGGGCACGCCGCCCTTGGCGGCACCCGGCTGCCAGTCGGGCGTGGGCCCGTCGGCCAGCGCGGCGGCTTCGTTCGAGACGCCAGCGGTGCGGTAGGTGGCCGCCGAGGCGGGGCGAGCGCGATTCAGGGACGGCTCCGGGCGCACGTTGCGGTCGGAGAGGCCAGTCGCGAAGTGGGGGGTGGTGTAGGTAGTCATGGCTCTAAGGTACGCCCGGCGGGCGGCGAGCCCAATCGGCCAAAGCGCCGATCGTCGGTAGGCCGCGGCCTGCCCGAGGTAGGCCGGCACCGACATGGTGCGAACCGCTTGATACAAATGCTGATCGGGCCGGCCGCCCGCGCTGCTGCGTGTGTCGCGTGCGAACACGACACACGTCTTGACACGATGTAGGCCACGTCCGACAGGGGGTGTGGCGGTCAGCCTATGTTCAGCACTTCCACGCCTGAGCAAACTGGAGCCCACGGTAGACGAGCGCCCGCCAGCGCAGTCGCCCAACGGACAACGCTGGTCGGAGGCGGACATGGACAACTTTTCTGCAGGACAGGGGCACGACGCGAAACTCGAACACGGCGCCATGCTCAGCATCGGCGACCCGTTCGACGCACTCCATGCGGACGACAACCTCGGCGACGAGGCCCCCTTTCCGTCGACCTGGCAACATCTCGCCTCCGGAGACGTCCCGAACGACTGAGTTGAGCGGACGAACCTCGCGACGCCATGGCGGCGTCGCAACGGAGGCGCTGCGAGCAAGCGCCCCGCCTGATCGGAAACGCTCCGGTCGTTGCACAATGTGGAGCAGAAGGTCGCGCCGGCTTCGTCGGCGGACTCGCTTGTGGCATGTCGAACCTGTTGGCTTTCGTCGTCGAGGACAGCCCGGTGATCCAGGAGAACCTGATCGCCGCGCTGGAGGAAATGGCCCCCGTGAAGGTGGTGGGCACCGCCGTGGACCAGGACGGCGCGCTGACGTGGCTCAGCGACACCGGCAACCGCTGCGACATCGCGATCATCGACATCTTCCTGCGCCAGGGCTCCGGCATGGGCGTGCTGCGCGCCCTGCATGCGGCCGACGCCGCGTTCGAGCGCGTGGTGCTCACCAACTACGCCACGGCCGACATCCGGCGCCAGTGCCTGGCGCTCGGGGCGAGCGCGGTGTTCGACAAGTCCGGCGAGATCGACGCGCTGGTCGACCACTGCGTCGCGCGCGCGACGCGTCCCGCGTAGGCGCGCCCGCAGGGCCGATGAACGTCGGCGGACGCCTCGGGCGAGGCGCCGGGTCGCCCACGCCGCGACTACTGGATCAGGCCGTTCTTCAGCGCGTAGTACGTGAGGTCGCTGTTCGTCTCGAGCTGCAGCTTCTCCAGCGTGCGCGCCCGGTAGGTGCTGACCGTCTTGACGCTGAGGAACATGCCCTCGGCGATCTGGCCCACCGTCTCGCCCTTGGCCAGGCGCAGGAACACCTGCAGCTCGCGCTCGGACAGCCCTTCGTGCGGCGGCCGGCCGGCCGCGCCGGCGGCGCCGTCGGCGAGCATCTCGGCCACTTGCGCCGTGATGTAGCGCCGGCCCATGGCCACCGTGCGGATCGCCTTGACGATGTCGTCGGGATCGCAGCCCTTGTTGAGGTAGCCGCTGGCGCCCTGACGCAGCAGCGTCGTGGCGTAGTGGGTCTCGGGAAAGCCGCTGAGGATCAGCACCGGCAGGTCGGGACGCCGGGCCTTGATGGCCGCGAGTGCGTCGACACCGCTCTGGTCGGGCATCGACAAGTCCATCAGCAGCACGTCCAGGTCGCCGCCACGGACGAGCTCGAGCGCCTCGCGGCCGTCGGCGGCCTCGCCCGTGACGCGCAGGTCGACGTGGTCGGACAGGAATTGCCGGAGGCCGGAGCGGACGATCGCATGATCGTCGACGATCACAACGCGAATCATGTAGTCTCCCGCGGAATCGATGAACTTGAATTCGGGTCGGCGATTTGCCGACTGGATCTGCCGGTTCGCCTCGTAGGTCACGCTGTCGCGTTGGGGGCAAGCGGCAGGCCGAGTCATTCAAGTGTAGCGGGGAACCCGACATGTCATTTCTGAGAACGCTGGAAACCGCGCGGCGCAGCCGCTTCGCGGCTCCGGTGGCGATCCTGCTGGGGCTGGCGGTGCTGCTGACCAACGAGGTCGGGCACGAGCGCGCGCGCAGCGTGATCGCGAGCCGCGAGGCGCTGCTGGATGCGCGCGTCGAGGTCAGCACGTTGATGCGCGAGGTGATCGCGGCCGAGTCGGGCCAGCGCGGCTACCTGCTGACCGGCCGTCCCGAGTACAAGGATCCGTACACGCGCGCTGCGGCGCAGGTGCAGGCGCAGCTCGCGAAGCTGGCGCAGATCTATTCGGCGTGGCCCGATCGCAGCGACGACGTCAGGAAGCTCGACGAGCTGACGCGCCAGCGCATGTCCGAGCTCGACACGACGGTCAGGATGTTCGAGAACAAGACCAGCGAGGGCTGGCGCGACGTCGTCCTCACCGACATCGGCCGCGAGACCATGCTCGCCATCGAGGGCCAGGCGCG
>Ga0247779_1001647_pt1 | contig 10583 bp, 14 predicted proteins | sample UWRJL221509R5_FD_179925 | JGI IMG/M metagenome (GOLD analysis project Ga0247779, IMG submission 179925) | Plant litter microbial communities from Arlington Agricultural Research Station in Wisconsin, United States - UWRJ-L221-509R-5 | ecosystem: Environmental > Terrestrial > Plant litter >...
ACCGAAGAATTGCATTTTCGCATTCGCTCCTTTTACTTGAACAAAGTGTACCTCCAACTTGCCAAACCCATCCGACACCTCCAACACGTCGACAATCTTCGAATATCAGCTAGTGGAACAACGTATTCACGACCTGCATCACATAGTTCATCTGGAAACCTAATTGACGCGAGTTTCTGCTTTGAAAGTTCGAGCTCTTGTTCTGTGACTGAAATTTATATGGAATGACCGGGGTATCCAATGAAGGCGAAGCCATGATCCACTTCAAGTAGAGCATGCTTTTGTCCGTTATATAAATGAGATACCAGTATAATTTGTTCGTCGTTGGAGCAGAAGTAGAGAGTCACGTCCCGGCTCCGGGATTATTAATATTCAAGCTGAGTACTCGGGGTCGCACATCACGCGCGATCGATTACTGTACTTGATGAAAACGGCGCGTCTTATGATGGTTTACGGTTTATACAACAATTGTGATTAGGGAAAAGACGACTAGGCTTATCATGTTGAGCTGTAACCCGACTTGCCCTTCACAACATCATACGCGGGACCATTTTTGCCGAACATGCGTCGCAAATCTCCAACAAGTTCTTCGGGTTGTTCATGAGCTGCAAAATGTCCTCCACGCTCATGTTCGGCCTCAAACACAAGGTTCGGCATTTTTATCCATCTAGAAATTATTAGAAACCTATCCCGGTTATAGTGCTCTGCGACTTACAAGCGCGGAACGTTATAGAGTTCCTTTGGAAAGTAAGAGTGGCCCAAAGGAATACTCGTTGGCTCATGTCCACGATCGCCTGCCTGTACCATTTCATAATATATCCTCAAAGAAGATGTAGGGCCCGCGGTAGAGAACCAATAGATAGACACCCAAGTAAGCACTAAAATCGACCCATGGATTAGTTGCAGTTAATCGAGTACGGCCAGTCAACCTGCCTTCATCGTCATCCCACGGATAGGAATCGCTCCAAGCCACTAGCTTCTCGTATATCCAGGAAAGTAGACCAACAGGAGAATCCGTGAGACTGTATCCAATTGTCTGTGGTTGTGTTGATTGTTCGTAGAAATATCCTCTTCCTTTCTCCGAGAACCATTTTGTCCGCTCCAGCCCTGCTTTCTCTGCAGGTGTATATCGACTGAAGATGTTTACAAAATACGCCCATGGCGATTCAAAGAGTTTGGGAGGTCTAGGCCTGACAAAATTGCATTATTAAGATAGGTCAAATAACAATTTTGGTTACTTACTCTCCTCTGCGGGGAAAGTTAGTATGAAAAGCTTTATGGTGTACTCCGCCGTAAAGTTTTGCCATTCTTCGTGTGATCTAAAGGAAGAACTGGCTCGATTGACCGCATTGTATTTTGTCATTGAACGCACATAAAACCCGAGATCGCCTCCTTGAGTCACTGACACGGGCTATAAGATGAACATGTTCTAAACAGACAAATCCAATCCATGCCACCATACCGTACTGGTCGTATCCGAGAGCAAGCATCAATTTGTGTCCAACCTGAATATAACTACCAGTCAAAATATCGTGATTACCGTCAAATGAGTAATTCATACCTCCGCGTATTGTGAAATCTGAAAGCCTTTCTTTAGAGGATAATCTGAAAATCCACTTCCAGGCAAACTGAGAGCGACAACGTGAAAGGTTGGATGATCTGCGGTTGAATCTGTCAAAAGTGGGAGTATCTTTCGAACCTCGATAAAGCTGCCTGGCCCTAGAAAAGTTTAGCACTTGTCGTTGGATTCTCCTGTTCAAGCAAAAGCGCATACATCCATGTACGAAGAGCAACGGAATTGCTGACTCAACTGTGCTCTTCTTATGGACATAATGAATGCCTATGGTGCCAAAGCCGTCGACAAGAATATCTCTCTTGAATTGGGGCATCTCTTCATTCAGCTCTCGTTCGAATTTTCTCCAATCATATCCGCTTTTCCACCGACCAACAAGACGCTGTATGTCTCCAAGTGGAGCCCCATACTCGTGTCCTGAGTCTTCCAGCTCATTAGAAAGGCGTACTAATGCAAGTTTTTGATTCAGAAGCTTTAGCTCTTCGTCCGGAATGAAGATCTTGAAGGGCGTCTCGGAATTGAGAGGAGTGGAAGTCATAGTGATGAGTCGACAATGTCAAGATGAGATGCTCTGGTGCATATATATTTAAATATTTCCTTTGTCTGATGGTGTAACGAGGCTTCGATATTGGTAATGGCTTTCTAAGTCGAAAGAGACTCTCAGGGAATTGGTCCAATTGGAATTTGGATGACATGCATTTGCACCAAACAGTAATTCTTTCCCACGGGATCTCCCTGAACTTGAAGTACAACCTTTGCTGAACGCGTGAATATAAATCTAACAAGTCCAACCCACGCTAGTCCTAGGATTCACGAACTATTCGTCATCTACCTTCCCTAAAACCTTTCCCAGTTTCTTTTTCACTTGTCCGACAACGAGCTCCTCCGCTTTGAGGTCCCATGCGAGAAAGCGGCGACAAACAGCTTCCGCTTCTTCTAGTTCTGCTCGCTCGGCATCAGACATTTCCTCATCCAAAAGAACGTTCAATTTATGGGTCGACAGAAGATTTCTGCGATGAAATCAGTGTTAATATTTGATTGGACTGCATGCAGAAATGACTTATAATACTGACGTAACATATTGCGCTCGTTTAACTATCCTCGAAGGTATTCCGAATATCTCGGCACATTTGGCCGCCTGAGATTCCAACGAAAGTCCTTCTGCAACTCTAGAAAGAGAGATGTGCAACAGATTAACTAGCCCACCTCCATCGCTAATGAGAAAGAAATACAAACCTATATAAATATGTGATCTTTTCTGTTGATCCAACGCGGGCAACATTCACTTCATCTTCTCGAAAAGAAGCAGTAGACGAAGTGTCACGACCAGCATGAGAATGACGAAGAGAATTGGACTCCAGTTCCGCACCGGTACTCGACGTAAACATGACCTGCATATGTCGGAATGACACCGGCACACCTTCCGGGTCGAGGAGCTCTTCATTGAACAGATCGTGGAAATGGGTTGCGACCAGCAGTTTGGGACAATTACTACCCCTATTTAGGAGATGGCGCAGAACACCACAGAAGATACCAGCGCCGTCTAGTTCAAGTAAAAATTATATCAGCACCGGAAAACCAGATCGAAGAAAGCAAGGCTGTGGTGCATGCAGTCGTCTTTGAGCTGATGAGAGCGAGCGAAAGTATACGAGGCAAAGATAAGCAAAAATGACGAGCCTGTTGATAGAGTCCCTTTTCCAAATTCGTCAAGAATCACAAGAGACCTAGATGTGCAGTTCCGAAGAGCAAGAGACACTTGGGCCAGATCAATCATAAAGGCCGACTGCACCTGTAAAGTGAGGCGAAGATGATTAGCAAGTGACGGTATGTGCATGTAAGCCACGCTGGCTGGACAGGCGTCATGCCCCTTGTCCCAAAAACGTGGCAAATTACTTTTGACACAGATTCCCGAGTAGACACGCGAGTGAAGACTGCAGCCAAAAAGAGTCAGAAAGAACCGATAAGAAAACGAGCAAGTCGGACTCTTGTCAACGATTCCCAGTGTAGCTGAATCAGCCGGTACAAAGCTGAGGCAATGACTCAGCGCAAGCACCAGAAAGTTGAAGTAAAATTGTGCACCAGCCAATCTAAAATTGGTCAGCAATATCTAACCTAACAAGTTCGACAGTCATACCTGAGCCATAATATGTATCAGGGCAATCTAGCGTATATGTAAGTCCACATCAATGAAGAAAAAATATTTATCAACTTGTTTCAAATATACGCTCTGTCAAGTCGCTCAGTGAAGTAATATAGAGGATACTTAATGGATGACGAACTTTGCCACATGCGTTTGCACCTGTGCAAAGCAACACACTGTTCCACTCATTACTATCAGGGGTCTCTACATCAACCCCAATACCCGCCCCACCAATAAGACGAGCATCATTCGGCACAAACGTGTCCACCACTCGTTCATGCAAAGCATGTCTATCAGTACGCAACTATGAGATGTGATCAACGCACGTAAGAAATCATCACTACCTTCCTTGAATTATTTCCGTGATGTTCTCTTTGACCATTTGAGGTCTTTGATATTCGAATATTCTGGAAGCTGAGGCAAAGGATAGAAGACAGTCCAGTTCCGCACAGACATCGCAGGCCGCACTAATCTCATGTTCGAATTTGAGAACCTCTTCCAGAAGTTCTTGAATTATTTCTAATTCCCTATCAACGATTGTTGAGTGGAGGTCACCGATATAGGTGTCCATATCTACGTCGATTGATATTAGCATCCTCTTAACATGATAACATAATTAGTGACTGACCGTGCATTTCTTGCGATTTGAAATAAACATTGGCACTAATAATTTCTTATGTTGCCAGAAGGTAAAGAGGAATGGAAGTACACACTCTGATGAAAACTTTGAAGCACCTTCAGAGTCAGGTTCATATATCAGCGACATGTCACGCACTTGAAATGTCCATCCTTCAAGGGATTGTACGCCTTCGTCCGTGCGCCATTCATCCAACATAGGAACACATATGAGATAACCTGATTGTCGTTAGCAAAGCCTGGGCTTCTACTGTACGCATACCCACCAAGCTGAGGGAAGTATACAACGTTCAAGGTAGAAGCATATGTCGGAGGGACTGCTTCAGATATTTGCTCTGCAACAGTAGACTATCGCGTACTAGTCAGAACGGCGCACGACATCAAATTAAACAGGTAGTAGCCCCACCAAGACTGAATCGATACCGTGATATATATGTTTGCGATTGTCTAAATCCTCATCGATGTTGGGCCGAACGCATACGCGTTCATGGTTGGCTGATTCTTCCCAGTCAACCTAAAAATCTGTATCAGTGACTATATTCCTTCATAGAAGACGGATTCGACAACGATGCTATTAATTTTGAAACCGATTTCTTTGAACGCTGGGGTGTCAAGCACGGCAATGAGCTAGTAGGTTGATTTGTATCAGGTTGAGCAGATAAGATGAGAAGATGAATCGTGCCTTCAGCAAGACCTCCACGTTACTTGCTTGGTGTAATTCAGACAAGGACTCTCGAAGCATCGTAGCATGGAATGTAAACTGAATAGTATCATCAGCAAACGCCTACGCAAATCTCGAGAATGGACAACAAAGGTAAACCTTCACGAGGCCCTGCCAGTCTGCCAATCTGGCCTTGCCATCTGTCACCAACCCCATAATACGTGGAATGTTCTTGATTCCCTTGAGATGGCTGTGTATCGAGTCCGCAGTTGAGACGTTTTCTGGTCGCATAAAACACTCTACTGCATCGTGACGCGACTCGATGATGGGTATAGAAAGGGAAGGCCGGAGCAGCCACGTTCGCAGAAGAGAACGTCCTAGCGCCGTATTCGTCCTATTCAAAATACCTATGGCGATTATATAGTTAGTCCGCGAAATGTAAATTATCACAACAAGGGCACACCAAACAGCGATAATCCTTCTTTCGTTTTGTCAGAGTGAACTGAAGCATGGCTTTCGTTTTCGAAGACTTGTAGTGACCTAAACATAATAAGAATGAAACCAAGAACATCTCAGAGCTCAATCGTACAATAAGGCGTCTGCATTTATTTGCATTGCTTGGTCCCTAACAGCGTGTAAGTTACCTCCCGATCTATGAATACGTGGTCTGAACGCACAGTGCAAGGACTTCGATATCCCGTATATCTAAGCCTCCAATACCATCATCGTCGAATCCACTGAGGGCTTTGTCGCGGACAATGAAATCTAAGAGAGCACCAATGGAAGCCATCTACGGAGGCAGTTTAGGCGTTAGAGCCTGTGGATTGCGCAGGGTCACTCACGCAAAGTGGAGATGACTCGACAGCAGTGAAATTGGCCAAGCGGATGGAGGCATTCCAACGCCTCGTTGTTGGATCTCCCGTCGCATCGCGTCTGGCCTTCATAAAATCATATGCATTCCTTGGGTGAGATGAACTTGACGCATCCTCGGATGATGGTGGGAGTTCAGTTTCGTCAGGCAAAAAACTATTGAAGCGATTGAGCGCCAGTAATCTATCGCGTCCTTTCGCAGCTACAAATTCTTTGAATGGTCGAATCTGGAAGACACTACTGGTTGTTTCCACTTTAACTAGATAGGTAAACGCGCATATAATCGACTCAGTCGGACGCACTGTGCTCGGTGAGTGCATCAATGAAGTCGTCATCAGCTCTGGAACTAGTTAATGCAATGTCGGGATTAACTTGTTCAAGCACTGCGGGGAAGGTATGAAGCCTTCTTGTCATTCTACCAAAAAAAGGATAACATACACATCTTCATCATATCGAAATGAAGAGTTTCTTGGGTGTCTTCCATTACGAAAAGTATCCTTTTATCGGGTTCGTAGTATGCACAACCAACCCTCCCACTTGATGAAATATGCAATGTTCTGTGATCAAGCGTCAAAAAAAATCGTACTTACTGGGAACACAGAGCCGCTAAACAGGTCTGTTGAGACATTTAACGCTGTGTATCTTGTCTCCCATAAAACCACTCCCCTTTTCATGACATATCGACTTGTCATCTGAACTCGTTTCCTGCTCTTCAGACACCTTCGCGTTCGCCTTCCCAACCCATCTGACTTTCTTTCGTTGAGATGGAAAATTAGGACTCAAAGATCGAGAAGAATTATCCTGGACGCGTTCTGAAGTATCGGTGTTCTTTTTACGCTTCATTGAACAAAGTATAACAAAGTATACACGTAGATAGAAGTGGTTGGTGGTCGACTTATGATCAATGCCCACATATATAAATTATTTGTTCGGTTCCGGAATCCGGAGCAGGGCCGTGAACATGCCCGACGCGCCGACGCGCAGGATCGGTGATTCGGTGGATCACGGTTGTTGTCGCCGCTTGTTTTCCGCACCGACCAGAGATATTGTAAAGAATATATATTCAGTCTGACAAGTTGAATGGTGAGATAGACAGGTCCCTGACAGCGAAAGCGAAATGAATGCCCAGAAATTAGAATTTGGAGCAGAATTAGAGTATTGCAGTACATTTGCCCTTGAGATATGTACATATAATGTCGCAAAATCTAGAACCACGGATTCTGAGCCCCAACGAGACTGGAAGCATCTAAGCACTCGGTGACGACGTGTATTTGATAGAGCAGCATTTTGGCTGGGGCGCTTGCAAAATCCCGTGCTAATTTCCCGTGCTAAATGGACCAGTGACAATCGCCCCATTGTAAAAAATTAAGCGGCAAACTCCGATCGAAGTAACCCCAATTCAATTTAAGCACAGCACCGTTCTTTCTACTCTTCATCCATCATCCTTTTGTATCCTTTTTCTTTTTAGTTTTTGGATATAATGGCCCGCAAGGACGACGACGAGAAGGTTACTGAGGTTCAGCAGGGCGTATACCCCGTCCCGGATATACCTATCAAGGAATTATTGGATTCCATTCCGTGAGTTGCCAGCGCTAGAGTTACATGCTGCAACCCTGACACAAAAATTCTCATTTTATAGTGCCCACTGCTTCAAACGGTCGGCCATTAGGTCCTCTACTTACATGTATTTACACCAACGAATAACATACAGGGAGTTGTTGGCTAATACATCTATGCTCTAGTTTCTGGGACTTGTTTGTGATCGTTGCTTCGTACAAAGGAGCACAATTCCTTGACGCCTACATCAACCCTACAAACTTTGACCTTTCCAGCCCTTATCTCTACACCGCGGCACGATTCGCTGTTTGGTCGCTGTACGGTTTTTGGGCTGGTCTGTTTGCCACTGGACTCTGGGTCATCGGACACGAGTGCGGGCATCAAGCATTCTCCGAGTCAAAGACCATCAACAATGCTGTGGGATTAGTTCTTCACTCTGCGTAAGTTATTTTTGGAACTCTTTCTTTATTCGAAAATTGAAGTCATTTGATTCAGTCTCGGTGTCCCCTACCACTCATGGCGCGTCAGTCATGCCAAGCACCATGCCTCTACTGGACACATGACTCAGGACCAAGTTTTCGTTCCTTCTACTCGTTCTTCCATGGGATTGCCGCCTTTCGATCCTGCTCGCGAGGATCTTTTAGGCTCGCGTGTTACTGAGGAAGTCAAGAAAGAATTATGGGAAGCTCTCGGTGACTCCCCTATTGGCGCTATTTTGGGTCCTGCTTCGTACTTGGTAAGTAAATATGTTGAACCGAAGATAAACTAGCTCATTGTTTTCAAAGATTGGTGGATGGTTGTTGTACATTACAACGAATGCTTCCGGACAAATTAGATACCCCAAAGGCACCAATCGTAAGTCATACATTGATTCTTGTAACAACTGCGGCTAATCCAGTTTATCAAGATTTCAATCCCGACTCTCCTATGTATGCTCCTCACCACCGTGGCCAGGTTATACTTTCTACTATTGGAATTCTTATCTGGCTGGCTGCTATTGGTGTCAGCATCTCTCACTGGGGCTTCTCGGAAGTTTTCAGAACCTATCTTGTTCCCTATCTCTGGTGGGTCGAACTAATTATGTATTGATATCTGTATTCTTACGGGTTTGCGACAGGGTCAACCACTGGCTCGTCCTGATCACCTTCTTGCAACACACTGACCCTCTGCTCCCTCACTACCGCGCTCCCGAATTCACCTTTGCTCGTGGAGCTCTTGCTACTTTGGACCGCAATTTGCTCGGTGACCTCGGAAGTGTTGCTGCTTGGATTGGTTCGCACGCCACCAATGGTATCTCAGAGACTCATGTTCTCCACCACATCTCCAGTAAAATTCCTCACTACAATGCGTAAGTTATTAATAATGAAACCTACAAGCTTGCGTTATGGTATTGATCAAAACCTTTTTATAGTTGGGAGGCAAGTGCCGCTTTGAAGAAAAGGCTTGCTTCTGCTGGCATTCCCATCGAAGGTCGTCCAGGTGGATGGTCGGAAATGGTCCGTGTGTTTAGAGAATGCAAGTTTGTTGAGGACGAGGGAGACGTTGTCTTCTTCAAGAACGCCTACGGTCTGGCCAAGATGAAGCCTGCCATGCCTGAATCTGGCGCTGCCAGCGACTCTGGCGTTGAAGTTGATACCAAGTAAAACTATAATAGACCTTGACTTTCGGCCATCCAAACGTCGATGTCTCCCACCTCGTAGACACTGGAGGATACGTAATGCCTACACATACTGAAGATTGTTGATGACATGTAATATAAAATAATATCGTGGACAATTTCAGGTTCTATTTGGCTTGCTGTGTCTATAACTTTGAGTAATTGGGCAATGCACATACATAATATTTAGTTATGTGCTGCTTTCTTGTACAGATTTCTTCCAAAGATCAGCAAATTCTTCGATATCGTGGCCACTACTCATCCTGACAGCTTCGAAAGGAATCATGTTGTGCTGATGAGCGGGAGCATTGCTGGCTGCGGCGGGGTGTGAAGGAGAATCAATGACTCTGAGGGATGGAAGAGATCCAGCATTGAATGAATTCTGGCGAAGTTCCTCAAGTTCCTCGTAACTGAAGAGCAGGGAATCTGTCTTGGGTGCATATGGATTGAAGTCAACGATATGTCCGCGCGAGAGGTCTCGAGTCAAGAGAAAATCAAAGACATCTGAGGGCAATGTGGTTAAAGAGATCTTTTATATTCTTATGTGTTGGGACCCACAATCTGCACGGCTCGTCCATTTAGGTTTGATGTTCGTACCCCAAAATTCTTGAACAGCAGAAACAACCTTGCTTTGAGTAGCTGGTTCATTCCAGAATTCGTAGTGATTCGTATCTCTCTGAGAAATACCTTTATTAAAAAATAATTACGTCTAGACCAGCAAAAAAAAAAATTATTGGAAAGGATCGAGTACTCACCCAGAAGGACATTATCTCGGACGAAGCATCTAACTTCCCTACTGCGATCTACAGGGTACCACTTGCGGAGTACAAGCTCGAGTTCGTAATAGCATGATTTTTTATCGTCTTCGGATAGATCACATCCTTCAAAAACGCTTTCTTCGTTAAGATCGTGATTAATGAAGTCAGAGGATTTCAGAAGAAGGTATACGTCGGCTGGTGTCGTGCACTTCAAAGGAGAAGAAGGGGGAAGTAGCCATGCTGCATCCTAGAGTTATAGGGAAACATATAACACTGAATTCGCGCAGTAGGCAAACTTCGGAAGGGAAAACATACCCTAGGCGATGAGAAATTCAGCTTAGGGAAAACACCCTCGTACTCCTGGATGCACTCTCGAATCCGTTGATCTAGTTCTGGAAATGCGTATATCTTCGGTGACGATTCATCTCCTTCGTCGTCTGAGCTTCCGCTTTTATTTCCATCCTCGTCATCTGAAAGTGTGCTTTCCGCAGGTCTAGTTCGAAGCAAAACAAGTTAACTGGCTCTTGAACCACGAGAATAATACTAACATATCTTCCGACCCTTCAGGCACAAAGACACCATCTGCAATCAAGTATTCACGAAATTCGGACGAAAGAGGTCGAATAACAGAGCTTTTGATACTGTGTTTCGAGAAAGTGGGATACCAGGAAGAAAACTGAAAAGCAAGGATGTAGGAAGGTGTCAAGGGAGGAAATAAGTTTTCTGACATC